>ERZ1027247.39-NODE-39-length-97936-cov-18.264668_pt1 | contig 97936 bp, 74 predicted proteins | sample MGYA00519262_ERZ1027247 | MGnify/ENA primary metagenome ERZ1027247 (study PRJEB26926, sample SAMN06164776) | human gut metagenome | biome: ENVO:00009003; feature: ENVO:2100002; material: ENVO:00002003 | host: Homo sapiens | place: USA | collected 2012 ... | reverse complement strand
ATCTACACCGTCTAATTCGTCGGCAGCGTCAGATGTGTATAAGAGACAGATGCGGCGCCGCATGCGGCCTGCGGCGGAAAATATAAGCCCGGCAGGCGCTTGCGGTCTTCGTAAAAATAGTATTTTTGCATGGGAATTACGCGCCGCCCGGCGCATCCGACGACAATAACCAATTGATGATAACTATGTTCGACAAGTTTTCCGAACGCCACATCGGCGTCAGCAACGAAAAAGACCTCAAAGCCATGCTCGAAGTGATCGGCGCAAAGTCGGTCGACGAACTGATCTCGCAGGTCATTCCCCAGTCCATCCGGCTCAAGAAGCCGCTCGCACTGCCGGCCGAAGGGATGAGCGAATACGAATTCGCCGCCCACATCCGCTCGCTGGCCGACCGCAACCGTTGCCTCAGATCGTTCATCGGCATGGGCTACTACCCCTGTGCCGTCCCGGCCGCCATCGTGCGCAACGTCTTCGAGAACCCCGCCTGGTACACCTCCTACACGCCCTACCAGGCCGAGATCTCGCAGGGCCGCCTCGAGGCGCTGCTGAACTTCCAGACCGCCGTGATCTCGCTCACGGGCATGGAGATCGGCAACTGCTCGCTCCTGGACGAGGGCACGGCCGCCGCCGAAGCCATGCTGATGATGTTCGCGCTGCGCTCGCGCGAAGCGGTCAGGGAAGGTCGCAACCAGCTCTTCGTCGACCGCAACATCTTCCCGCAGACGCTCGACGTGCTGCTCACGCGCAGCGAGCCGTTCGGCATCGAACTGATCGTCGACGAATACGACGAATACAGCTTCACGGGCAAGGAGTTCGGCGCCATCGTCCAGTACCCGGCCGCCAACGGCGCCGTGCGCGACTATACGGACTTCACGGCCGCGGCACATGCCAAGGGCGTGCTGGTCACGGCTGCCGCCGACCTGCTTTCGCTGGCGCTGCTCAAATCCCCCGGCGAGTGGGGCGCCGACATCGCCGTCGGCTCGACGCAACGCCTGGGCACCCCGATGGGCTTCGGCGGCCCCGGCGCAGGCTACATGGCCACGCGCGAGGCCTACAAGCGCAACATGCCCGGCCGCATCATCGGCGTCTCGGTCGACCGCCTCGGCAACAAGGCGCTGCGCATGGCGCTCCAGATGCGCGAACAGCATATCAAGCGCGAACGCGCCACGTCGAACATTTGCACCGCCTCGGCGCTGATGGCCTCGATGGTAGGCTTCTACTGCGTCTACAACGGCCCCGAGGGGCTGAAACGCGCCGCCGACACGGCCCACCTGGCCGCCGCAACGGTCGCCGACGCACTCCAGGCGATGGATTACAAACTCGCCGCCGCAGACTTCTTCGACACGCTCGAAGTCTCGGCCGAAGCCGCCGTCGTGCAGTCGCTGGCACTCGAAAGCGGCATCAACTTCTACTACCCCAACGAAGGTTCGGTGCGCATGTCGTTCGACGAGGTGACCACCCCCGAAGAGGTTGCCGAGGTAATACGCATCTTCGCCGCCGCCAAAGGCAGGAAAGCCAAGGCCGTAAAGCCCGTCACCGAAAGCCGCGTGCCGGCCGCCCTGCGCCGCCGCACGGCCTACCTCTCGGAGGCGGTCTTCAACACCTATCGCTCGGAAAGCGACCTGATGCGCTACATCAAGAAGCTCGAACTGAGGGACATCTCGCTCGCCAATTCGATGATCTCTTTAGGTTCGTGCACCATGAAGCTCAACGCCGCGGCACTCATGCAGCCGCTCTCGCTGGCGGGCTTCCAGATGATGCACCCCTTCGCCCCGGCCGACCAGGCCGACGGTTACATGCAGTTGATCAGCGAATTGGAAAACGACTTGGCGACAATCACGGGCTTCGCGGCCTCGTCGCTGCAACCCAACTCGGGCGCCGCAGGCGAATACGCCGGCCTGATGGTGATCCGCGCCTACCACCAGAGCCGCGGACAGGGCTACCGCAACGTCGTGCTGATCCCGGCCTCGGCCCACGGCACCAACCCCGCCTCGGCCGCCATGGCGGGCATGAAGATCGTCACGGTGGCCTGCGACGACAAGGGCAACATCGACGTCGAAGACCTCGAGGCCAAGGCCAAAGAGTACAGTTCCGAACTGTGCGGGCTGATGGTCACCTATCCCTCGACGCACGGCGTATTCGAGAGCCGCATCCGCGAGATCGTCGATGCCGTGCACGACGCGGGCGGACAGGTCTACATGGACGGCGCCAACATGAACGCGCAGGTGGGGTTGACCAACCCCGGCTACATCGGCGCCGACGTCTGCCACCTCAACCTGCACAAGACCTTCGCCATGCCCCACGGGGGCGGCGGCCCGGGCGTAGGCCCGATCTGCGTCGCCGAGCACCTCAGGGCGTTCCTCCCCTCGCATCCGGTTATGCCGACGGGCGGCGACGAAGGCATCACGGCCGTGGCGTCGGCACCTTGGGGCTCCGCCATGCTGCTGCCCATAACCTACGGTTATATCAAGATGCTGGGTGAAACCGGACTGCGCCGCGCCACCGAAATGGCCATCGTCAATGCCAACTACATGTCCTCGGCACTGGCGCCGGAATACCGCACCTATTATTCGGGCGAGACCGGCCGCGTGGGGCACGAGATGATCCTGGACCTGACCTCTTTCAAAAAGGACTACAACATCGACTGCGGCGACATCGCCCACCGCCTGATGGACTACGGCTTCCACGCCCCGACGCTCTCGTTCCCGGTGCACGAGACGCTGATGGTCGAACCGACCGAATCGGAACCCAAAGCCGAGATGGATCGCTTCATCGAGGCACTGGTAAGCATCAAGCGCGAATGCGAGGCCGCCGTGGGGCAGGCCGACAACGTGGTCGCCAACGCACCGCACACCGCCGCTGAGATCGCCGGCGAATGGCCGCATCCCTACACCCGCGCCGAGGCGGCATTCCCGCTCGCATGGGTGCGCGAAGCGAAGTTCTTCCCCTACGTGACCAAGATCGACAACGGCTACGGCGACCGCAACCTCTGCTGCCGCAACTGCGAATAAGAGACAACACAGGGCGGAGTAAGGTGCTCCGCCCTGCCTGTTTCATACCGGCACAAGCCCCGGAGGGATGGCGTATGTAAACCCGGCATCGTTTTTTCAAAAAAATATTATATCTTTGTTCCATATCGTTTAATCGTTTGCCTATGAATTAAAAGCACGCATCGAGTGCGCACATTTTAGACATATTCGGAAAAAGCGTTTAGCTTGCATCTGGTTCATGAAACTTCGACACTTTCACAAACCACCCAGAGTAAAGCAATAAACGCTCACGTTTCACGGCGTGGGCTTTACTTGTTTATTTGGTGGTTAGGTAGTCGAAGACCTCATGAACCGATAACACAGTTTTGTCCGCGCTTTTTTTATGTACGTACGGAACCGGAAGCGAGGACAAATCAACCAAATAAAAAAAAGAAACCCATGAAAAAATTCTTATTCCTCCTGCTGCTGTTCGGTTCGTTCTCGGTATTGGCAGGAAATCCCGCATGCCGCGTTTACGGCAGCAAAAACAATACGGTCGCCACATTGACACGGACAAATGTCACTTCCGACTCGCGCGCCGTCCTCGGCGGACAAGTCCAGCTGACAAAAACAGAGTCCGAGGACATCACGATCATCGTGGAAGTCTGGGACGGAAACCGGGACATAGGACGAACGACAGTAACAATCCCCGCCGGAGCATCATACGCCGGCTTTTCCATGACCCGTGACAATAACGGTATAGAACCCAACAAGACCTACCAACTGGCTATTTCCAGCGCGACCTGTCAATAGAAACCAGCCGAAGCCGATATGAATCTGAAAATTTCGAAGACGGCACGGATCGCCGTCCTGCTGGCGGTGCTGGCCGCACTTATGACGTCGTGCGGAAGCATCTCGGCCTTGTACAGAGACCCCGATTTCCAAAAGGGGTTCCGGGCCGGATGGAACAGCACAGCACCGGAAGAATATCGCTACTGACAGATCCGCATTCGAGGGGGAGGGCTAAAGCCTTCCCCCTTTTCGGCCCCTTTCCCGGAACCCGGTTTCGGGCCCGAAGAGGCGGATTTATCCCTTTTCAGATCCGTTTTCCAGCCTTGCGGCACAATTATTTCATACGATTATTTGGCAACTCGTCCCGAAGTGCGTATCTTTGTCCAATTCTCCGCGAAAGAAGGAATCGCGCTGCAAACGATTATTTATCAACTCATAATATTACAACATGAAAGTAGAACAGAACAAAATGGTCGGCGTGGACTACAAGCTCACCGTCGACGGACAAATCGCAGACCAGTCACGTCCGGGACAGCCGCTCGAATTCATCTTCGGGACAGGCATGCTGCTTCCCAAATTCGAGGAAGCAATCCTGGGCAAGGAGATCGGCGAGGCCGTCTCGTTCACCCTCGAGCCCAAGGACGGCTACGGCGAGGTGATCGCCGATGCCATCGTAGACCTGCCGAAAAATATATTCATGGTCGACGGCAAACTGGCCGAAGACATCCTCTTCGTGGGTTCGCAGGTGCCGATGAGCGACAACCAGGGCAACCGCATGATGGGTATCGTCAAGGAAGTCGGTGACGAAACCGTGAAGATGGACTTCAACCACCCGATGGCGGGCAAGACGCTCAATTTCGACGTCGAGGTCGTGTCGGTACGCGACGTAACGCCCGAAGACCTGCAGGGCGGCTGTTCATGCGGCGACTGCGGAGACGACTGCGGCGGCGGTTGCGACCACGGAAACGGCCACTGCGACTGCCACTAACGAACACGAAGCGGGACTGGAAAGCCCCGCTTTTTTAAACCCTGATCCTGTACGGCTATGACCCTGACCCAACTTACGACGATGATCGGCAGCGGCACCGTCCACGACCTGTCGGGGCGGGAGGTGGAAAACGTCGATTTCAAAAGCTGTCTGCGGAACGCAACCTCAGGCGAAGCCGGCTCGCGGCTTCGCCTTTGCCGCCGTATCCTGCCCTCCGGCATCCCCGTCCCTATCCCCGGCAACCCCATCCGCAACCAATAACCCGTGTTTACGCTGCGACAATACCTCACGACACTGGCCGACACCCACGGATTGACAAAAACCCTGGGCGGCATGGAGGTATGCCGTGACAGCCGGGACCGCATGTGTTACACCGTAGGCAACAGCGCCATCGTCTTCCGTGTCCGCCACGAAGGACGCATCCGCTCGCTGCGCTGCTACATGCACCCGCCGCGCCACCTGGCGGAAATTTACGGCGAGCGGCTGCTGCCCCAGGAGTTGTACCTCTACGATTCGCCCCGGAGCGGGGTTTGGGTCGACGTCGTGCTGGGCGACTGGATCGAGGGAACGACGCTCCACGAAGCAGTCGCAGAAGCGGCCGCGGCAGAAGACACAGCACGGCTGCGGCAACTGGCCGCGGCGTTCGACCGCCTGGCCGCAGGGCTTACGTCGGACGACTGGGCGCACGGAGACCTCAAGCCCGAAAATATCGTCGTGGATCCCTCGGGGAGGCTGCACCTGATCGACCTCGATGCCATGTACCTGCCGGCATTCGCCGGAGAGGCGAGCCCCGAACTGGGTACCGCGGCCTTCCAACACCCCGCACGGACGATCCGCGACTTCAATGCCTCGCTCGACGACTATCCCGCGGCGCTGATCTCGACGGCCCTCCATGCGCTGGCGCTCGACCCTGCCCTGTACGTACGCTACCCCGATGCCGACGGGCTGCTCTTCTCGCCGCAGCAGATCCGCACCGACGAGGCGCTCCGCGAGGCCATCGCGCTTTTCGAAGGCGAGGGGCTGGCCGTGCAGTACCGCATCGCGCGGTTACTGTATGCACCCACGCCCCGTTTGTTCGGGCTGCCGGAGTTGCTGGCATGCGCAGCACGGGCTGGCTGGCCGCCGTCCGGCGGGAACGAAGGCGCAGAGACAACCGGAAATACATGCGGGGACAAAAGCGGCGGCACGGACGGCGTCACAAGAGGTATAACCGGGAATACCGGGTACGGCAGGAACAAGCGCACAGACGGGGACACAGGCGGCGGGGCATCGTTTGCGGGCAAAGGCGGTGGCGCACGCAACGACGGCACGGAAACTTTCCCGGAACTGTTCGTCGGGAACGGCCTGTGGGGTTACAGGACACCGGAGCAGATCGTCATACCTCCGCTCTACGACTGCGGGTTCGACTTTACCGAAGGGCTTGCCGCCGTCAGGCTGGGCGGAACCTGGCATTATATCGACACCGAAGGGCATACCCGGATTCGATGCCCGGGGTGCGAAGCCGTAAAGCCCTTCCGCAACGGCCGTGCGGAGGTCATCCGTGACGGCAGACGGCTGGAAATCGATCGCGCAGGGCGCGAACAGGAATCCGGTTCGGCGGTTTCAGCATGCCGCAGCATATAATTACGGACAAGGCATTTCATGCCATCGCACACGGCCCCGACAGGCATGCGCAGACACACGGCCGCCGGAAGGTTTCGCTGCAGTTCACCCGACCGGGCAAAAATCCATTCCAGATAAAAAAATATTTTTTTTCATTTTTGCAGAAAAACGAGAATTTCAATTACAATCCGGCATCGCGACCATATCCGGGGCGAACAATCCGTCGATAATCCGCAGTGGAAACCGTTATTTCGTGATTTCGAGGCATTTCAGCGGCAGATACAACCTTACGCGAAAAAAACCTATATTTGCCACGAGTTAACCCTTACAAACCATTTGCGTATTTATGAAAAATTTTCCTGTTCTGCTGAAGTTCATCGCAGGATGCGGCCTGCTGGTACTGGCCGCCTGCGAAGACAAAGATCCCTCAGGCGGAGACAACCCGCCCCAGACCGAGTTTACAATCACTGCAACTGCAATCACCCCGCGCGGAGCCACGGTATCCGTCTCGCCCAAAAACCAGACAGGAGCCTACTATTTCGACGTCGTTTCCGATAAGGTGCTCCGGGAAAATTACGGCGGGGACTTCGAGGCCTGTTTCAAAAGCGGCCTGCAACAATACATAGACCGCTATGCGGCAACCCTCACGCCCGAAGAGGTGCTGACGGCTATAAGCAGCACCGGCGACGCCTCCTATACCTACCAATGGCTGGGAGACAATACCAAATACTACATCCTGGCGGCAGGCATCACTACTGCGGAACCCGGGACGACGACCAAAGTGGAATACAGCGAATTCGAAACGCTGCCCCTCATCAAAAACGAATTCACGTTTTCGGACATCACCCCGACCGACCTTTCGGTAAAAGCCACGGTCTCATCGGCCGACCCGGAACTGCGGTACGTCACCTATCTGGTCGAAAAAGAGGAGTTCGACGCTACGGGGCTCTCCCCCGAAGCCTATGTCGACAAAACGAACCAGGAACTGATCGCCTATGCCACAGGGCTGGGAGTCACATTAGAAGATGCCATCGAGGCGATGTCGGAAAGCGGCGTCAGCGAATTCAGCCAGAACAAACTCGCCCCGGCAGTAGATTTCCTGCTGATCGCAGCAGGCATCAATTCCGAAGGCTATGTAATTACGGAATGCGCCAGCCGGGAAGTCCGGACGGCCGATCCCCGGAAATCGGAAATGACCTTCGAATTCCAGGTCAGCGACCTTTCGCCTACGGGAGCCGTGATCAAATACATCCCTTCCGTAAAAAACGACCGTTACTTCTACGATATCGCCGAGAGCAAAGAGCTCGAAGGACTTACCGACGAGCAGATCATGGCCAAACGAATCGAACTCGCAGGCAGCTATATCGGGTTCTACACCACGTATGACGATTACGAGAACGACATGAGAAGCTACCTCGACCCCGATACGGAATACGTCGCCCTGGCATTCGGATATATCTCTTACATCACGACCGGACTATTCCGTTCGGAACCGTTCAGCACACCCGCATCCCAGTACGGACAGGATTTCGGCGAATGTACATCCGGATACTACGGCGACCGGTACCAGACGGGCAAGGACAACTGGCGCCTGGCGCTCGTCGCCGCCGACAAGTCTTATACGCTCTCGCTCAACTGTCTCGCCGACGCCGTGACGGGCGCCGCCGCCGGCATCCCGGCCGGAGAATACACGTTCTCGGCCGACGGGGCGCAGGGAGCCTTCTCGATCCTGCCCGACGGATCGAACGTCACCAACAAAAGCGACCAAAGCAGCAGTGCCGTAAAATCAGGTAAACTGACCGTCGCCTATGAAGGTTCTGCCTGCATCATCGCGGCCGACATCACCGACAGCGAAGGGAACAACGTCAAAGGCAACTTCCGGGGCAGCGTCGCCGCAACCGACTATGCAGCCTATCCTGCCATCGGGCAGATCGTCTCGGCACAGGTCTCCTTCTACGGCGGGGGCAACTGGTTCATCAACCTCTATGATTATCCGCTGGAGGGCAGCAGCAACAGTTACCGGCTTACGTTCGATCTTTATGTTTCGACCGAGACATCACCCTCGGCCGCAGGCGGACTGCCCGAAGGAACTTATGATGTGGTCGCGACAGGACTGGGCATCCGCAGCAACAAGGACACCAAAGTGGAATTCGCCAGCAAGCAGCTATGCACCATAGAAAGCGGGCAGATGACCGTCGCGCGCAACGGGGACGAATATACGATCTCGTTCAAGGGTTCATGCCCGCTGACGGACATCAACATCAGCTACACCGGGGCACTGAAAGTCAACGACCTGACCAGATCGGCACCCGCAAAAAATGCCGGTGAAGGCATTGGGGCGAAAATGCCCGGAACCGGCAGTCCCATGACGAAGAAACAGTCCGCGACGGCATCCCGCGAAGAGCCCTGCAAACCCCGCACGCGGATACCGGACAACGGCGTCGGCCTGCGGCATTTCGACCTCTGACCCATAAAAAATCAAAAAAATCCGGCTGCTTTCCCAGGCAGCCGGATTTTTCATCGGGAGGCTCCGGGGAAGGGCGCGCATCGCCCGGCATGCGAAAAACAGCGGGATCTATGTTTTTTGCGGACAATTCGTTATATTTGCATCTGCTTAATACGATTGTAATGCCCCAATTCAGAAATTTGACACCGGCGGAAATCGCCGCGGTCGAGTCGCTCGGCTCCTCGGCCGAAGCGTGGTCGCAAGTGTCGGTCACCGACGATTTCACCCCCTTCCAGTTGCTGCAAAGCCACCTGGAAGGCAAGATCGTGATCGGCTCCGGAGCACGCATCATCCGTTCGCGGGTGTGCAACTACCACCTCGGCGAAGGGGCAATAGTCGAAGGGGTCACGGCACTCGAATGCCGCCGCAGGAGCACGTTCGGGAACGGCGTGGGCGTGGCGACGATGAACGAATGCGGCGGGCGCACGGTGAAGATTTACGACCGCCTTTCGGCGCAGGCAGCCTATCTGATGGCCGTCTACCGGCACCGCCCGCAGACCATGGCGGCCCTGGAAAAGATGGTCGACGACTATGCCGAAACCCGCGCCTCGCAGACGGGGAGCGTCGGCAAGGACAGCCGCATTGTCGGCGCCAGGTTCATCCGCGAAGTCCGCATCGGCGACAACGTCACCGTCGACGGCGCCTCCCTGCTCGAAAACGGCACGGTCTGCGACGGCGCGCACATCGGCGTGGATGTCAAGGCCTACGACTTCATCGCCGCGGAAAACGCCCGGATCGACAACGGCTCGATCGTCGAACGCTGTTTCGTGGGCGAAAGCTGCCGGCTGGACAAGGCCTTCACGGCGGCCGAATCGCTGTTTTTCGCCAATTCGCACTGCGAGAACGGCGAGGCCGCCTCGATCTTCGCGGGGCCCTACACCGTCTCGCACCACAAGTCGTCGCTGCTCATCGCGGGCATGTTCTCGTTTTTCAACGCGGGCAGCGGCTCGAACCAGAGCAACCACCTGTTCAAGAGCGGCGCCGTGCACCAGGCGGTGCACCTCAGGGGCTGCAAGTTCGCCAGCGGCGCCTACATCATGTCCCCCGCGCTGGAAGGGGCTTTCACGATGATCATGGGGCACCACTCGTTCCACCACGACACGTCGGCCTTCCCCTACTCATACCTGATCGAAAAGGAGGGGCGTTCGGTGCTCATGCCCGGGGCGAACCTCACCAGCTACGGCGCCGTGCGCGACATCGAGAAATGGCCGGCACGCGACCGCCGCACCATACGGCGCGACGTCATCAACTTCGAAGAATACAACCCTTATATCACCTCGGGAATGCTCAGGGCCGTGGATACGCTCCACGCGATCGCAGAGGAAGACCCCGACGCCCCGACGTACGTCCACCAGAAGGCGATCATCCGCGCGGCGGCCCTCAAACGGGGCATCGGACTCTACAACCGCTTCATCGTGGCGGCGCTGGGCGCGATGCTCGACCGGGGAGAATCGGCGGAACGCTACGACGGCAGCGGCCGCTGGCTCGACATCGCCGGGCAGTATATCACCAAACGCGAAGTCGAGGCCATCCTCGATGCCATAGACCACGGAGAACTGACCTCGCCCGAAGAGGTGGACAACCGTTTCAGGGTCTTTTCCGTCCACTACGACGACTACGCCCACAGCTGGGCCGAAGGGATCTACGCATCGCTGCTGGGACACATCCCGACCGTGGCGGAGATAGAAGAGGCCATCGCGGCGGGGCGCAACGCCCGCGCGACGATGCGCCGTACGACCGACGCCGACCGCGACCGCGACTGCTCGCTCGACATGGCGGTCAGCTACGGCCTCGACAGCGACGACGAAGGGGAAGTACGCGACGACTACTACTCCGTCCGGGGACTTAAATAGACGCAACATGTATACACAGAGCATCACACGCAACCACCGCACGGCATTCATCCTGGCCATAGACGGCTCGGGGTCGATGGCCGAAAGCATCCTCTTCCGGGGACGCTGCATGACCAAGGCCGAAGCGGTTGCAACCATCACCAACGACCTGCTGTTCGAGCTTGTCGAACGGGCACGCCGCAGCGACGGCGTACGCGACTATTACGACATCGCCGTGGTCGGTTATTCGGGTGACGACGAGGTACGCTCGCTGCTGCCCGGAGGCGAGGATCTGGTGCCTGTCAGCGCCCTGGCGGCACAGGAGATGCCGGTGCACACGGAGGTGATCGAACACCGGCTTCCCGACGGCAGCATCGCCCTGCGGGAGATTCCCGCACCGGCGTGGATCAAGCCCCTGTCGGCCGGGCAGACGCCGATGTGCGAGGCACTGCGCCGCGTGAGGGACATAGCCGCCGGATGGACTTCCCGCACGGCCAACGCCGAAAGTTTCCCGCCCGTGGTCTTCAACATCACCGACGGCGAGGCCACGGACTGCGACAACGAGGAGCTGCGCACGGTCTGCGACCAGATCAAGGCGCTGGGCACCGTCGACGGCAATGTCCTGTTGATCAATATCCATATCGCCGCCGGGGATACCGAACGTCCGGTATTCTTCCCCGAGGCGCACGAAGCCCGGTACACCAACCGGTATGCCTCGCTGCTCTACGACTGTTCGAGCGAAATGCCCGCGGTCTTCAACGAGGCCATCCGCGAAGCCAAGGGCCCGGGTGCGATCCCGCCCTTCCGCGGCATGAGCTACAACGCCTCGGCGGCCCAGCTGGTCGCCATGCTCAACATAGGTTCCATCAGCGTCAAAACCGAATAGAGATGATAGTGACCCTGCAACATTTCTCCCGGGCACTGCTGACGCCCGACCTGTCGCTGGCGACGCTCGCCGACGCCCGCCCCGTTACGGAACCCAACGGCATACCGCGCCTGGTGCGCACGACGCGTTTCGCCGAGGCGGAAGTCGAATGGCGGGGCGAGCGGTGGCTCGTCGCCATGCCCCTCAACCCGTCGGCCATGCCCCGGATCGAACGCACGGTCTCGGCGCTGCGCAAACTCAACACCGGCTACCTGGCGGAATGCCGCATACTGCCGGGCGAAATGCGCTGGCACGACGCCACGGGCGCGGAACGGCACACAGACCTGGTGTTGCAGCACCTGCCTGCGGGGCGGGAGTTCGCCGAAGCGCTGCTCGCCGAGGACAAGGCGACGCTGCTCGCGGCGCTCGACACATTGCAGGCGGCGCTCGGGGAGCTGGAATTCACACACAACAACCTCAAGGAAACGAATCTCCGCTGGCACCGGGGACGGTTCGTCCCGATACGCTATTACGATGCCCGCATCGGCACGGCGGAGCTCGGCACGGGTGACAGGGAGGCATTCGCCGCACTCCGGCACAGGATCGCCGAGGCACCCGCGCCCCGCCAGACGGCCAACGACGTCACAGCACCCTACAACCCGCTGCGCAGCCTGACCGGGCACCGCTGGACGAGCCACGTATTCGAAGGGCTGGTGTGCGTGGAGGACGACAACGGATTCGGGTTCGTGGATACGGACAACAACCCGGTGATCCCGGCGCAGTTCGTCTGGGCGGGCGATTTCCGCGAAGGCCGGGCCGAGGTACAGACGCAGACGGGGATGGGGCTGATCGACCGCCGGGGCTGTTACGTCATACCTCCCGAATACGAAATCGTCGACTACGACCCCGCCGCCAGCGTGGTGCATGTGCGCAACAACGGGCACTGGGCGCTGTTCGACTACCTGGGACGCCGCCTCACGGAGTTCCGGACGGAAGTCCCGGAGCCCTGCGGGCCTGAAATTTGCAGGTGACAACGGCAATATTAGATATTTCGCCGTTATCGGCGCCTTCCGGCTGCATTGGCAAACCCGGCCCGGAGGGGCGCTGCCCGGCACAACCGGGGAAAGCGACCGGCGGGACTTCGGAGCATATAATCACGATAACAAATACAAAAAATTACAAGTCATGGAAGAAACGATCAAATGCCTGATTATCGGCAGCGGCCCCGCAGGATACACGGCCGCCATCTATACGTCGCGTGCAAACCTCCAGCCCGTACTCTACGAGGGCATCGAACCGGGCGGGCAGCTCACGACGACGACCGACGTGGAGAATTTCCCGGGCTACCCCGACGGGATCAGCGGCCAGCAAATGATGGCCGACATGCGGCGCCAGGCCGAGCGCTTCGGCGCCGAGATCCGCACGGGCACCGCCACGCGCGTAGACCTCTCGTCGCGGCCGTTCCACGTGGTGATCGACGGCGAAAAAGAGATCAAGGCCGAGGCCTTGATCATTGCCACGGGCGCCTCGGCCAGATACCTGGGGCTCCCCTCGGAGACGAAATTCCGCGGCATGGGCGTGAGCGCCTGCGCCACCTGCGACGGCTTCTTCTACCGCAAAAAGGACGTAGCCGTGGTCGGCGGCGGCGACACCGCCTGCGAGGAGGCCACCTACCTCGCCTCGATCTGCCGCAAGGTCTACATGATCGTGCGCAAACCCCACCTGCGCGCCTCGAAGGCGATGCAGCAGCGGGTGTTCAGCACCCCCAACATCGAGGTGATATTCAACCACAACACCGCCGAGGTACTGGGCGACGAGTCGGGCGTGACGGGCGCACTGCTGCGCTGCAACGACGGCAAGGAGGTGAAGATCGACATCTCGGGCTTCTTCCTGGCCATCGGGCACCACCCCAACACGGAGTTGTTCCGCGACCAGTTGCAGCTCGACGCCGAAGGCTACATCAAGGTCGAACCGGGCACGTCGATAACCAACATCGAAGGCGTCTTCGCCGCGGGCGACGTCCGCGACCCGCACTACCGGCAGGCCGTCACGGCGGCCGCTTCGGGCTGCATCGCGGCCATCGACTGCGAGCGTTTCCTGTTAAGCCGGGCCAACTAAAAACGCATGAGTTTCAGCGTCACCATACTGGGGTCTTCCTCCGCGAAGCCCACCCTGAGCCGGCACCCGTCGGCGCAGGTGGTCAACGTGCACGAGCAGTACTACCTGGTCGATGCGGGCGAAGGGGTACAGCAACAGTTGATCCGTTACGGCATCAACCCGCTCAGGCTGCGTGCCGTGTTCATCTCGCACCTGCACGGCGACCATGTATTCGGGCTGTTCCCGCTGATCTCGACGCTGGCGCTCTACGGCCGCAAGACCCCGCTGCGGGTATTCGCCCCGGCACCGATGGGCGAGATTCTGGCCTGCCACCTCAAATATTTCGACAGCGAACTGCCCTACCCGGTCGTATGGACGGAGGTCGACACGACCAAGCATGCGCTGCTGATGGAAAACCGTACGCTGGAGGTGTGGAGCATACCGCTGCGCCACCGCGTGCCGACGGCGGGGTTCCTTTTCCGCGAAAAGGAGCCGGCGCTGAACGTCGACAAGTTCAAGATTACGAAATACGGGCTTTCGGTCGCACAGATCACTGCTGCGAAGCGGGGTGAGGATATCACGCTCGCTACGGGCGAGGTGGTTCCCAACGGAGAACTGACCTACCGCCCCTACGCCCCCCGGTCGTACGCCTACCTGTCGGACACCAACTTCTCGGCCAAAGCCGCGGCGCTGTCCGCAGGCGCCGACCTGATGTACCACGAGGCGACCTACGCCGCGGCGGAGCAGAAGGCGGCCCGGGAGCGCGGACACTCGACGGCGGCCGACGCGGCCAAGGCAGCCCTGAAAGCCGGGGCGAAGCGGCTGGTGATCGGGCATTACTCGTCGCGCTACAAGGATGAAAACATGCTGGTCGAAGAGGCCCGTGCGATCTTCCCCGAAACCTACCCCGCCACCGAAGGGATGACGTTCACCTTAGAAAAACAACGATGACAAAAGCCGACATACAACTCGTCCGCGCGCTGGCCGGCAAACGCGGGCGCACGGAACACGGACTGTTCGTCGCCGAAGGGGAGAAACTCATCGGCGAGCTGCGCGCGTCGCACCTCGGGGTACGCAAGATATTCGCCCTGGAGGGCCTGTTCGCCGGGCCGGAAGTCGAGGTCGTCGGCACGAAGGAGATGGAGCGGCTCTCGCTGCTGAAAACAGCCTCCAACTCGCTGGCGCTGGTCGAAATACCGCATTACGGACTGGATATGCGGGCTCTCGCGGGGCGGCTGACGCTGGCGCTCGACGACGTGCAGAACCCTGGCAACCTGGGCACGATCGTCCGGCTGGCCGACTGGTTCGGCATCACGGACATCGTCTGCTCGGAGGCCTCGGCCGACTGTTTCAACCCCAAGGTCGTGCAGGCCACGATGGGCGCCATACTCCGCGTCAGGGTGCACTACACCGACCTGGGAGGGTTCCTGCGCCGAGCCGCGGACGCCGGGCTGCCGGTGTGCGGGACTTTCCTGGAGGGGGAGAACATCTACGGGGCATCGCTCCCGGAGGCGGGGATCGTCGTCATGGGCAACGAGGGGCGCGGCATTTCGGACGCCGCGGCCGCGACCGTCACCCGCAAATTGTTCATCCCGCCTTACCCGGCCGACCGGCGGGGTTCGGAATCGCTCAATGTGGCGATGGCGACGGGGATCGTCTGCGCCGAATTCCGGCGGCAGGCAGGCACCGGGGGCCCGGGACAGGCGCGAAGGAGTAAAAAATAGGCAGGGAGAAGCCGCAAACAGGCGGCGGGAAGGCGTGCCAGCCCGGTTTCATCATCGTATTTCAGTTGTTATCCGTCGAATAAAGTCGATTACACCCGCTTACCGGAGCATGGCACCGGAAGCAACGGGCAGGAGGTCGCCGCACTCACACCGGGTCGGCACACCGTTCGCACAGCCCGGCAACCATGCGGCGCACGGCTTCCAGGGCTTCGGCACACCGCTCGGGCGGCAGGAGGCGCGCCGCATCGAGCCGTTCGATGCTCCGCAGGAGGCACTCCACGGCATAGCGCATTTCGTCCTGCTCGACCCCCGAGGCGGCCGCAAGGTCGGTAGCAGCCAGCCGTATCACCGCCGAGCGGGCGCAGAGTTCGAAATCGACGACCAAGGCATTGCATTTGCGGCGGTCGTAGGGCGGAATCCAAAGGGTCTCGAACATCAGCCGGAAAACCGCGGCGACCAGGGCCGGGTTGTTTTTCCGCGTAATTTTTTTTGCGCAAGGTTCCATCTTTCAGAGCTGTTGCTCCGGAAAAAAGCGCGGGCAAAGATACCGAATCCACCATCGAGGTATTGGACGACCTGTAACGTAGAATGCGGCCAATGCCCACGCCGAAAAACAGCGAGAGCATCAACCTTCGTTCCTTACGCTACACGAAAGTGTCCAATTTCCGATGGTAAGAAAAAAGCCGATGCGCCTTTATCCGAATATGTCGGCAACCCTAACAGGCTGCATAAGACAAAGGTAGGAAAAATAAGCCCATCCGCAAAACATTCCGGGCCGCAGGAATGCAAAATTTCATTTAAATTCGATCCGGCGCATTGCCAATTCTGAATAATATGTATCTTTGTAAGTTGAAATATATGTATCTATGTCTGAATACAAACTCAAAATAGGCATCACGCAGGGAGACCCGAACGGCATCGGCTGGGAGGTGATCCTCAAGGCCCTTTCCGACCCGCGCATGACGGAGCTCTTCACGCCCGTCGTCTACGGTTCGCCAGCGGCGGCGGCCTATTACCGAAATACGCTGGGCGACACCGAACCGGTGGCGTTCAACACCGTGCCCGCGGCACGCGACGCCCGCCGCGGCAAGGCCAACCTGGTCGTATGCGGGGAGGCCGGGCAGCCGGAGCCGGGCAAGGCTTCGCCCCAGGCCGGACGCGCTGCGGTCGAAGCGCTGCGCACGGCGACGCAGGATTTGAAGGAAGGGACGCTCGACGCCATCGTCACGGCACCCTTCAACAAGGAGAGCGTACAGGGCGACGATTTCAGCTACACGGGCCACACCGAATTCTTCGGGGCGGAGCTGGGCGGGGAGCCGATGATGATCCTGTGCAGCGACGTGCTGCGCGTGGGGCTGGTCACCAAGCATATCCCCGTGTCGGAGATCAGCCGCAGCATTTCCAAGGAGAAGATCGTGCACGACCTGCACACGCTGCGCCGCTCGCTCATCGAGGATTTCGGCATCGTCGAGCCGCGCATCGCCGTGATGGCGCTCAACCCCCACGCCGGGGACGGCGGGCTGCTCGGGCACGAGGAACAGGAGATCATCCGCCCGGCCATCGTCGAGGCATTCGGGCAGGGCGTGCTGGCATTCGGCCCCTTTGCGGCCGACGGGCTGTTCGCCGGAGGCGGATACGCCAAGTACGACGGCATCCTGGCCATGTACCACGACCAGGGGCTGGCGCCGTTCAAGACGCTCTCGCCCGACGGCGTGAACTTCACGGCGGGGCTCGCCAAGGTACGCACGTCGCCCGACCACGGCACGGCCTACGACATCGCGGGGCAGGACAAGGCCGATGCGCAGTCGATGAGGTCGGCGATCTACGCCGCCATCGACATCGTGGAGCACCGCCGCGCCTGGACGGAATGGAGCCGCAACCCGCTGCAGCGCGCCGAGCGCGAGAAAGGCGGACGCGACATCTCGGTCAAAGACCTGCCGCAGACCGAACGGGAGGATTAGTATGACGCCGCAAAAAAAGATCCGCATCGGGGTCGGGTTCGTGGCCATATGGGTATTGCTCGGAGGAGCATGGCTCTGCGATTACTTTTTCGGCGACACGGAGTTCTGGAAGCTGGCATCCGGGGAACTGACCGTACTGCTGGGCATCGGCGCCGGGGCAGCGATGATCCGGGAAGGGCGCCGCGGGCAGGAGGCTGTAACCGCTGCGGGCAAAGACGCGAACCCCGGAAATCCGGCCGGAGGCACGGCGGGCAAAGACGCAGGGATTGCAGGGCCGGCCGAAGAAACACAGGCCGGAGGAACACAGACCGGGAACACGGCGGCCAAAGACGCGGGGATTGCAGGGCCCGCCGGAGAGACACAGGCCTAAGAGACCAGGCCGCAGAAACACAGGCCGCAGGAACACAGGCCGCAGGGTCGCAGGCCGGGAACACGGCAGCCAAAAGCACGGCAGCCCGCACGGCGCGGCAGCCGGAAGAGAAAAAACGATAAACACCGGGCAACCCGGAAGCGTATTCCGTCTCGTAATTGTGGAAGCGCCGAAGGCCCCGAAAACTTAACTTTATAATTTTTTTATGATCAAAATCACTTTTCCCGACGGTTCGGTGAGGGAGTTCGCCAAAGGGACGACTGCCTTCCAAATCGCAGAGAGCATCAGCCCTCGTTTAGCTGCTGACTCCCTGGCGGCCTCGGTAAACGGCGCAACCGTGGACATGATGCGCCCGATCGAGGAGGACGCCTCGGTCAAATTCTACAAATGGGAGGACGAAGAGGGCAAGCACGCCTTCTGGCACACCTCGTCCCACCTGCTGGCCGAAGCCCTCGAGGCGCTCTATCCGGGCATCAAGTTCGGTATCGGCCCGGCCATCGAAAACGGCTTCTACTACGACGTCGATTCGCCGACGCCGATCACCGAGGCCGACCTGCCCAAAATCGAGCAGAAGATGCAGGAGCTTTCCCGCAACAAGGAACAGCTCATCCGCCGCGAAGTCCCCAAGGCCGAAGCACTCAAGACCTTCACCGAGAAGGGCGACCAGTACAAGGTAGAACTGATTACGGACTTGCAGGACGGCACCATCTCATTCTATACCAACGGTGCGTTCACCGACCTCTGCCGGGGGCCGCACATCCCCAACACGGGCTACATCAAGGCCCTGAAACTGACTTCGGTAGCCGGGGCATACTGGCGCGGCAACGAGAAGAACAAGATGCTGACCCGCATCTACGGCATCTCGTTCCCCAAGAAGTCGATGCTCGACGAATACCTCGTGATGATGGAGGAGGCCAAGAAGCGCGACCACCGCAAGCTGGGCAAAGACCTCGAACTGTTCTGTTTCTCGCAGCGCGTGGGACAGGGCCTGCCCCTGTGGCTGCCCAAGGGCGCCGCACTGCGCGACCGTCTGGAGCAGTTCCTGCGGGGCGTGCAGAAGGAGTACGGCTACCAGCAGGTGATTACCCCCCATATCGGCAACAAGGAATTGTACGTGACCTCGGGCCACTACGCCAAATACGGCAAGGACTCGTTCCAGCCGATCCACACCCCGATCGAAGGCGAGGAATACCTGCTCAAGCCGATGAACTGCCCGCACCACTGCGAGATCTACCGTTCGAAGCCCCGCTCGTACAAGGAGCTGCCCGTCCGCCTCGCGGAGTTCGGAACCGTCTACCGCTACGAGCAGTCGGGCGAGCTGCACGGGCTGACGCGCGTGCGCGGGTTCACGCAGGACGACGCGCACCTGTTCGTACGTCCCGACCAGCTGCTCGAAGAGTTCGAGCGCGTGATCGACATCGTGCTCTACATCTTCAAGACGCTGAAGTTCGACAACTATACGGCACAGATTTCGCTCCGCGACCCCGACAACAAGGAGAAATACATCGGTTCGGACGAGAACTGGGAAAAGGCCGAGAGCGCCATCATGCAGGCGGCCAGGGAGAAAGGGCTCACGACCGTCGTGGAGCTGGGCGAAGCCGCATTCTACGGCCCGAAGCTGGACTTCATGGTCAAGGATGCCATCGGCCGCAAATGGCAGCTGGGCACCATCCAGGTGGACTACAACCTGCCGGAGCGTTTCGACCTGACGTACAAGGGTGCCGACGACAAACTGCACCGCCCGATCATGATCCACCGTGCACCGTTCGGTTCGATGGAACGTTTCGTGGCCGTGCTGCTCGAGCACACGGACGGCAAATTCCCGCTGTGGCTCTCGCCCCAGCAGGTCGTGGTACTCCCCATCTCGGAGAAGTTCAACGACTACGCCCAGAAAGTCGCGGACTACCTGAACCGCAACGACGTCCGCACCGAAGTCGACGACCGCAACGAGAAGATCGGCCGCAAGATCCGCGACAACGAGCTGAAGCGTATCCCCTACCTGCTGATCGTCGGCGAGAAGGAGGAGGCCGAGGGCCTCGTATCCGTCCGGGCACAGGGCGAAGGCGACAAGGGGCAGATGACGATGGAAGCGTTCCGCGACCTGATCACCAGTCTGGTATCGCAGGAGATCGAAGCCAACAAAATGGAAAAGAAGTAATTAACCAATAAAATTTTTACGACTATCGCAGCACCGAAACCATTCCCGCCGAGGCCGTTCAACCCCGGGAATAACCGGCCGAAACCGGCAAACAACAATCGGTACGGGCGCCGTCTGCCCGAAAAGGAGAACCCCCACCGCATCAACGAGCAGATCACGGCTCCCGAGGTGCGCGTCGTGGGCGACAACATCGAACAGCCTGTCGTACTGCCGATCCGCGAAGCACTGAGGCTCGCCCAGGAGCAGGAACTCGACCTGATCGAAATCTCGCCCAAGGCCGAACCTCCCGTATGCCGTATCGCCGACTACCAGAAATTCCTCTACCAGCAGAAGAAAAAGGCCAAGGAGCTTAAGGCCAACCAGGTGAAGGTCGTGGTCAAGGAGATCCGCTTCGGCCCGCAGACCGACGACCATGACTACAACTTCAAGCTCAAGCACGCCATGAACTTCCTCAAGGAGGGTTCGAAGGTCAAGGCGTACGTCTTCTTCCGCGGGCGTTCGATCGTCTTCAAGGAGCAGGGTGAAATCCTGCTGCTGCGCTTCGCAACCGACCTCGAGGAGGTGGCCAAAGTGGAGATGATGCCCAAGCTCGACGGCAAGAAGATGAACATGATGCTTGCGCCGAAAAGCAAGAAGTAAGGTCTTGGCGGCGGCCGGACACCGCCGCGCAGAATTCATAACGATCCGTAATCGGAGCCCGGGAAAGGCTCCGGTTATGGATTTTTTGTTTCATCGTAGGGCTGGACAGCATGGGGAAGCGGGTGAAGAAGCGGCTGCCAGGGATGGCTCGGAGGGATGATAGGGGACAGGAGGACGACGGGGACGGCAGTGCCGAAAATTATTTTGACCGGAACGCCGATTTTGCGTACCTTTGCAGGGATGATAACTCCCGACGACATATTCCGCATCAGGGATGAAGCGGCTTTCGAAGCGGCGGCGCTGGAGGTATTCCGGCGCCAGGCTGCGGAATGCGCGCCCTACCGCGAGTATCTGTCCCTGATCGGCGTACAGCCCGGGGAGGTGCGGACGGCGGATGCGATCCCCTACCTGCCGATCGGGCTGTTCAAGACCCACGAAGTGTATTGCGGCGGCACGGAGCCCGAAGCGGTCTTCACCTCGTCGGCCACCACCGGCATGACTTCGTCGCGCCACCCGATGCGCTCACTGGCGCTCTACGAACAGGCATTCCGCGCTTCGTTCCGGACATTCTACGGCGAACCGGCACGGTGGAGCCTCTATGCACTGCTGCCCAACTACCTGCGGCGCAAAGGCTCGTCGCTGGTCTACATGGCCGACCGGCTGATCGCCGACTGCGGCTCGGGCGGCTTTTACCTCGACGACTACGAAGCCCTGCTGGAGGCGATGCGCCGCGACCCCAAGCCCAAGATCCTGCTGGGCGTGAGCTATGCGCTCTGGGATTTGGCGGAGCGTTACGCCCCGAAGCTTAACGACACGGTCGTCATGGAGACGGGTGGCATGAAGGGATACCGCGAGGAGATCCCCAAAGCGGAATTCCACAAAATCCTGTGCGACGCTTTCGGAGTAGACAGGATACACTCCGAATACGGCATGGCGGAACTCACGTCGCAGGCCTACTCGCAGGGCGGGAACATCTTCCGCTGCCCGGCCTGGATGCGGGTCGCGGCACGCGACGTGAACGATCCGTTCGACCGCCTGCCGGCAGGCTCCCGCGGCGGGCTGGACATCGCTGACCTGGCTTCGTGGTGGTCGTGCGCCTTCATCCAGACCCAGGACGTAGGGCGCGTGGCTGCCGACGGGGCGTTCGAGGTAGAAGGACGCATCGACCACAGCGACATCAGGGGTTGCAACCTGCTGGTGCAGTAGCGGAACGGCAGGGGCATCACACCGTCCCCGTGCGCAGGCTGCCTCGCACGGGACATTACCCGTAACAGGGCGATTGCCACGGGCGACACGGCAGACCGACACGAAACAAGTAAAGAAAAATAGCGATGAAAACAGTAGCATTCGTCCCCTTACGCCTCAACAGCCAGCGGGTAGCGGGCAAAAACCTCCGCCTGCTGGGCGGCGAGCCGCTGATGTGCCATATCCTGCGGACGCTCGCCGGCATCGGGGAGATCGACGAGGTGTACGCCTATTGCAGCGACGAACGCATCTGCGAATACCTGCCCCAAGGCGTGCGTTTCCTGCGCCGCAGCCCCGACCTCGACCGCGATACGACGCTCGGGCGGGAGATCTACGACAGTTTCACGGCCGACGTCGAGGCCGACCTCTACGTGCTGGCGCACGCCACCTCGCCGTTCATCCGCGCGGAGACCGTGGCGGACGCCCTGCGGCACGTGCGGTCGGGGGAATACGATTCGGCGTTCAGCGCCGAGAAGATACAGACCTTCGCCTGGTTCGAAGGCCGGCCGCTCAACTATGCGCTGGACGACATCCCCCGCACGCAGACCATAGAGCCGGTCTATATCGAAACCAGCGCATTTTTCATTTTCCCGCGCACGCTCTGGTGCGGCCGCGGGCGCCGCATCGGGGAGAAGCCCTACATGGCCGTCGTCGACCGCATCGAAGGGTTGGACATCGACAACCCCGAGGATTTCACGATGGCCGAGATCATCGCGGCAAGCCGGCGGCTGGGGTGACGGGAGCGGGAATCCGAGATGAGCATAAAAAAGCGACCTTTCCAGGTCGCTTCCTTTATTTCAAAAGGGCGGGGTTACTCCGCCCCGCGCTCGTAGGCGTCGATCATCGAGCCGCGGGTGCGGTTGACGATCCGCGCACCGAGCGACGCGGCATAGTCGCGCAGTATTTCATGCCCGCGGAAGAGTCCGGCGACCTCGGCCAGGTATACCGACATCGTATAGGGCACGTGCGGCACCTTCATGTAGATGGGCTGCGGAGCCGGGGGAAGGGTATCGTAATAGTGGCGGTCGGCACGGCACAGGCGGTTCGCATCGTCGACGCAGAGCCCGTCGAGCAACGTATGATCCACCCCGTAGAGCTCGATCCGCCGGTAACCCAGTAACAGGGCGACGTATTCGCCCACCTGCACGACCGTGCCGAAATTGGCGCTGCCCAGGCCGTGGCGGAAAAGCCAGAAGCCGACGCTGCCAAAACCGCGGTAGACCTGCGTATGGAAGCGAACGATGCGGATACGGGGGTTGGGCAGCGCGGCGCGGTAGTCGAACTTTTCGGGATTATAGAACTGTACGTAGAGCGTCATCGGCCACGTGACCTTGCTATCGAGCGTGCGGTAGAGCGCGGCCACGCGGTCGCGGCATTCGCTGTCGCGGAAGAACATCGGGTCGGAAAGGACGTAATAACCCGGTCTGACCACCTCGAAGCGGTCGTCCTCGGCAAAAAAGTTGACCGCCATGAAATCCTTCGCCTCGTATTCGCGGCGCGCGATCAATCGCGGCAGGTCGTCCGACAACGAAGGGCCGTTGCCCAGAATGACCATCCCGCGCGACGGGTCGCCCGTCGGGCCCGCACGGCGGATATAGTTGCGGAAATTCTCCTTGACGGCCATCACGGCGAAGTAAAGCGCCGTGTCGAACGTATTGCGGATGAATGCGATGAGCTTCTCGGATGCGGTCATGAACAGGGTTTTATTTGCAAATGTAGCAAAAGATCGGTATCTTCGCAAGAAACCAAACCGTAACAAATGGCATCGGCAACCATCTCGGTCATCATACCCCTCTACAACAAGCAACGCGAAATCGGCGACACCCTACGCTCGGTGCTCGCACAGACTTTGCAGCCCACGGAGATCGTCGTCGTGGACGACGGATCGACGGACGGGAGTGCCGGCGCCGTGCGTGCCATCGCATCGCCGCTCGTGAAGCTCGTCACGCAAGCGAACGCCGGGGTCTGCGCGGCACGCAACCGCGCCATCGCCGAGTCGACGGGCGACCTGATCGCCCTGCTCGACGCCGACGACACGTGGGAACCGGGATTCCTGGAGGAGATCGCTTCGATGGCGGCCGAATTCCCGGGCTGCGGGATTTATTCGACAGCCTTCAACATCGTCAGCCATGACGGGCGGTTCCCCGCCCCCACCCCCACGGAGCGCGGCGTGGTCGCCGACTTCTTCCGCGACTCGGCGCACCGTTATATCTCGATCCCGTCGGCCAGCGTCGTCCCGCGCGCGGTATTCGAAACAGTGGGCGGATTCCCCGAGGGAATGAAGATCGGCGAGGATCTCTACATGTGGATCAAGATCGCCCGGCGCTACAAGGTCTGCTTTTCGCCCAAGCCGCTGGCAAACTATTCGAAGGTGGCCTCGAACCGGTCGTCAGCCATCTACACGCCCGAGCGGACGCGCTACTCGTTCGAGGAGCTTTACGACCCGGCGGCGGCAGACGGATACAACGAGTTCGTGGCCCGCGCAGCCCTGGGAAAAGCGCTCATCATCAGTGCAAAGGGGGGCACGAAGGATGCGGCGAGGGCTATCCGGTTCTTCGGCTACACGAAGACTTACCGCCGCACGCTGCACAAGGTACGCATCCTCAACGCCCTGCCCCGCAGCTGGCGGGGGCCGCTGATCGGGCTTTACAACAGCCTGGCCTGGCGCATCGCCCGGAAAGGGCTCTGAGCCCCGAAAATTCCGACAGCATGAAATACCTTTCGAACCCCTCCGTCGTAAAGGGTCTTTTTACGGCACTCCTCCTGCTGGCGGCATCCGTCGCGCGGCCCCAATCCGCAAATCCGGACACCCCTTCCTACACGATGCGCTCGGGCGGTATCGAACGCAGCTACAAGCTTCACCTGCCCCAGGGGCTGCCCCAAGGCGCCCCGCTGGTGGTCGTCCTGCACGGTTACGGCGGTAACAACGACCCGGGCCGCTTCGGGCTGAACGCCGCGGCCGACCGCCACGGCTTTGCCGTCTGCTACCCGCAGGGCGCGAAGGACGGCCGGGGCAAGACGTGCTGGAACGCAAGCTACCCGTTCCAGGCGGACATGGCCGTCGACGACGTGAAGTTCATCGCACAGCTGGTGCGCCACCTGCAAAAACGACACGGGCTGAGCCGCCGCAACGTATTCTGCACGGGCATGTCGAACGGCGGGGAGATGTGTTACCAGCTCGCGGCGCAGCGCCCCCGCTTGTTCGCGGCTGTGGCACCCGTATCGGGGCTGATGCTCGAATGGCTTTACAAGGCCGACGATTCCACGCACCCCGTGCCCCTGTTCGAAATACACGGCACGGCCGACCGCACGTCGGCGTGGGAGGGTGACCTCGACAATAAAGGCGGCTGGGGCGCCTACGTCGCCGTACCGATGGCCGTGCATTACTGGGCAGCCAAGAACAAATGCACCGGCATGCAGACGGACACTATTCCCGGGCGCACGCCGGAAAACGGCCGCAAGGTCATCGCCCACCGCTTCACGGGCGGCACGGGCGGCAGCGAAGTCTGGCTCTACGAGATCGTCGGCGGGAAACATTCGTGGGGCGAACAGGACATCGACACGGGCGAGGAGCTCTGGAAATTTTTCAGCAAGTTCGTGAAATAGACGGGACGACAGCCGGCAGGGGTAAGGGGCTTGTGCAACACCTCGCAGGAGGAGATGGTCTACATATGTATCCAATCCCGGGAAAATTCGCTGGAAGAACACACCTACGACGACGGAACCCGGGTCGCATGCACTCCCGGGTGGGAAACCCGCTAAAAAAACACCCGGCTTTACGTCCATGCGTAAAGCCGGGTGCCGGTTTACCTCTCCCCACCCCTCACGGGGCCGGGTCGTTGCAGATCAGTTCGCGAAGGTCAGCCCCTTGTCGTCGGCGTCGATGCGGATCGGCTGCTCACGGTTGACGTCGCCCGCAAGGATGCGCTTCGACAGGTCGTTGACCACATAGCGCTGGATGGTACGCTTCACGGGACGCGCACCGTAGAGCGGGTCGTAACCGACGGCAGCGATCCATTCGCGTGCCTTCTCGCTGTATTCGAGGCGGATGCCGTTTTCGGCAAGCATCCTGCGCACGACACCGAGCTGGATGTCCACGATGCGTTCGATATCCTTGCGCGTCAGCGGCTCGAACATCACGATCTCGTCGATACGGTTGAGGAACTCGGGCTTGAGCTGCTGCTTGAGCAGGTCGATCACATCCCGGCGGGTCTTCTCGACCACTTCGGGGGCGAGTTTCTCACCGTTGAACGCCTCCGCGAAATTCTCCTGGATGACCTGCGAACCCATATTCGAGGTCATGATGATGATCGTATTGCGGAAATCCACCGTACGGCCCTTGTTATCGGTCAGACGGCCGTCGTCGAGCACCTGCAACAGGATGTTGAAAACGTCGGGATGGGCCTTCTCGATCTCGTCGAGCAGCACGACCGAATAGGGTTTGCGGCGCACGGCCTCGGTGAGCTGGCCGCCCTCGTCGTAACCGACATATCCCGGAGGCGCCCCGACCAGACGCGACACGCTGTGACGCTCCTGGTATTCGCTCATGTCGATACGCGTCATCATCGAGTCGTCGTTGAAGAGGAACTCGGCCAACGCCTTGGCCAGCTCGGTCTTGCCGACACCGGTGGTGCCGAGGAAGATGAACGAGCCGATCGGTTTGCGGGGGTCGTTCAGCCCGGCGCGCGAACGGCGCACGGCGTCGGAAATGGCGGCGATGGCCTGCTCCTGCCCGATGACGCGCTTATGCAGCTCGTCCTCCATGTGCAGCAGTTTTTCGCGCTCGGAAGCCAGCATGCGCGTCACGGGGATGCCCGTCCAGCGCGACACCACCTCGGCGACGTCCTGCGCATCGACCTCCTCCTTGATCATCGAGCCGTTGGCCGACGCCAGTTTGTACTCCTCCTGGAACGCGGCGATCTCCTTCTCCGCCTCCTGGATCTTGCCGTAGCGGATTTCGGCCACCTTGCCGTAATCGCCCTGTCGCTCGGCCTGCTGCGCCTCGATCTTCAGGGCTTCTATTTTGTCCTTGTTCGACTGAATCTTTTTCAAGAGGTCGCGCTGCCCCTGCCACTTGGCACGCATCTCGGCGTCACGGGCCTTGAGCTCCTCGATCTCCTTGGTGAGGTGCTCGACGCGCTCCTTGTCCTTCTCGCGGCGGATCGCTTCGCGTTCGATCTCCAGCTGGCGCACACGCCGGTCGAGGGTGTCGATCTCCTCGGGCACGGAGTTCATCTCCAGCCGCAGCCGCGAGGCCGCCTCGTCCACCAGGTCGATGGCCTTGTCGGGCAGGAACCGCGAGGTGATGTAACGCGTCGACAACTCGACGGCGGCCACGATCGCCTCGTCCTTGATCCGCACCTGATGGTGGTTTTCGTAACGATCCTTCAGGCCGCGGAGGATCGAAATGGCATCCTCGGGACTCGGTTCGTCGACCATGACCTTCTGGAAACGGCGTTCGAGAGCCTTGTCCTGCTCGAAATACTTCTGGAACTCGTCGAGCGTCGTGGCGCCGATCGTCCGCAGCTCGCCCCGCGCAAGTGCAGGCTTGAGGATGTTGGCGGCGTCCATCGCACCCGACGACTTGCCGGCGCCCACGAGGGTGTGGATCTCGTCGATGAACAGCAGGATGTCGCCGTCGCTGGCCACGACTTCCTGCACGACGGCCTTCAGACGCTCCTCGAATTCACCCTGGTACTTCGCACCCGCGATCAGGGCACCCATGTCGAGCGAGTAGATCACCTTCGACTTCAGGTTCTCGGGCACGTCGCCGTCGACGATCCGGTGTGCGATACCCTCGGCGATGGCGGTCTTGCCGACACCCGCCTCACCCACGAGGATCGGGTTGTTCTTGGTACGCCGCGAGAGGATCTGCAACACGCGGCGGATCTCCTCGTCACGGCCGATCACCGGGTCGAGCTTGCCCGAACGGGCCTGTTCGTTGAGGTTGATGGCATACTTGCCCAGCGCATCGAACTGCTGCTCGGAGGTCTGGGAATCGACCGTAGCCCCCTTACGGAAGGTGCGGATCGCCTCAAGGAGTTCCTTCTCGGTGGCGCCGCTGCGCTTGAGGATGTCGGCGGCCTGCCCGCGCTCGGCGATAAGCCCCAGCAGCAGGTGCTCGACCGACGCATATTTGTCGCCGAAGTTCCGGGTAAAGTCCACGGCACGCTGGATCACCTTCGAGGAGTCCTGCGAAAAGAACTGGTCGCCGCCGCCTTCGACCCTCGGAAGGGATGCGACGGCACGGTCGGCCTCGTCGCGCAGGCCGCGGACATTCACCCCGACACGCCCCAAGAGGAACGTAGCGAGCGAATCGTCCTCGCGGACAAGCACGCTCAGAATGTGGAGCGGCTCGACAGCCTGCTGTCCGCGCTCCCGGGCAAGAGACAATGCACTTTGCAGAGCCTCCTGCGCTTTTACAGTTAACGTATTGATGTTCATATCTCTGATAATTTGTTTTCTAACTTTCGCAGATTATCTCCGCAAAACGCCTGCCAACCCCGATTTCCGGCCAATGTGTCATTCTTTGTCACTCCCGGGACTGACACGAGGCGCCAAAACGGCAGCTGTTTTGCAGAAGAGTTACACAATACGGCATAAAACAGCAGAACATCGCCCGAAATGTATTATCTTCGCAACACCTAACTCTCACTCTTCACGTTCATGACATATCGTAAACCCCCGTTCCTGCTGCGCAAATGGCAGCAGTTGCAGATGCGCTATTATGCGTACCGCAATCCGGAAAAGCTGGTCAGGATACGCTACCGGCAACGATTCGGCACCGACCCCGACCTCGAAAATCCCCGCACGCGCAACGAAAAAGTCCTCTGGATGATGCTCCATGCCGACATCACCCGCTGGTCGCAACTGGCCGACAAGTACCGTGTCCGCGAGTATGTCGAGCAATGCGGACTGGGATGGATGCTCAACGAACTTTACGCCAGCTGGGAGTCGGCCGAGGAGATCGACTTCGACGACCCGCGGCTGCCTGACAATTTCGTACTGAAAACCAACAACGGCTACGGGGACGTGATCTTCGTCCGTGACCGCAAAACGGCGGATCGGGAGGCCATACGTCGCAAACTGGCTCATGCGCTCAAACGGAAATTCGGCCGCATGTCCGGTGAACACCACTACCTTGCAATCAAGCCCCGCGTCATCGCCGAGAAATTCCTGGTCTCCGACGCAGGGCCCTGTTCGTCGCTGGTAGACTACAAGTTCTACTGTTTCAACGGCGAGCCCCGCTACTGCGTGGTGGTCTACGACCAGACGACCCCATCTTCGACCACCGAAGAACTTTATGAAGCACATACCTGGGAAGACCTCAGCCACAAGATACTCGACTACGACCGGATACCCGTCCATCGCCACGTCCCGCGCCCGGCATCGCTGGACAAGATGCTGGACGCCGCCCGGCGGCTTTCGGCCGGGTTCCCGCTCGTCAGGGTCGATCTCTACGAAATAGCGGGGCAACCCGTGTTCGGCGAGATGACCTTTTCCCCGGCGTCGGGCATGGACACGACTTATGGCCCGGAATTCCAGCGCGAGATGGGCGACTGGATCTCCCTGCCGCCGGCCAAGCGGACGCAACCGTCGCACCCGGGACTGCTCGGGCTCCTCGGACTGCGGAAGGCCGCCGCCAAATAAAAACGGCAGGCAGCCCGGAGAGGCGGCTGCAACAGGCTGCCCGGCCCGCCATGCACAGCCCTTCGCCCGGGTATGGGGAGAGGGCTGTCATTTTGTAGGCGGGTTTCATTTTTAATTTAATTCTTAATTCGTATCTTTGCGCTACTATGAGTGATTTTATCGTCAGCGCACGGAAATACCGCCCCGCGACCTTCGCCTCGGTCGTCGGACAGAAACATATCACCTCCACGCTTAAAAATGCGATCGAGCGCGGGCAGTTGGCTCACGCCTACCTGTTCTGCGGCCCCCGCGGCGTAGGCAAGACCACTTGTGCCCGCATCTTCGCAAAGGCCATCAACTGCCTGAACCCCAACGGATCGGAGGCCTGCAACGAATGCGAATCGTGCCGTTCGTTCAACGAAGGGCGCTCGTTGAACATCCACGAGCTGGACGCCGCGTCGAACAACTCGGTGGAAGATATCCGCACACTGATCGAACAGGTGCGCATCATCCCGCAGGTAGGGCGCTACTCGGTATTCATCATCGACGAGGTGCACATGCTCTCGGCGGCGGCGTTCAACGCCTTCCTCAAAACGCTCGAAGAGCCGCCCGCACATGCGATCTTCATCCTCGCAACGACCGAAAAACACAAGATCATCCCGACCATCCTCTCGCGGTGCCAAATCTACGATTTCAACCGCATCCGCGTCGAGGACGGCGTCGAATACCTCAAATACATCGCCTCGCAGGAAGGCATCGCGGCCGACGAAGAGTCGCTCAACCTCATCGCCCAGAAAGCCGACGGGGGTATGCGCGACGCCCTGTCGATGTTCGACAAGGCCGTGTCGTTCTGCGGCAAGGCGCTCGATTACCGCAACGTCGCCCAGACGCTCAACGTCCTGGACTACGACACCTACTTCGGCGTCACGGAGATGCTGCTCGCGGGCAACTATGTCGACACGCTGGTGACGTTCGACAGCGTGCTGTCGCGGGGTTTCTCGGGGCAGACCTTCATGGCGGGGCTGAACCGCCACATGCGCGACCTGCTGATGGCCAAGCGTCCCGAAACGCTGCGGCTGATCGAAATGACCGGAACACTGCTCGAACGATACCGGACGCAGGCGGGCGCCTGCGATGTCGAGTTCCTGTTCGGGGCCATCTCCTGCCTGACGGAGCTCGACGGGAAGATCCGGCAATCGTCCAACCAGCGGTTGCTCGTCGAGCTGGGCCTGATGAAGATCGCAGGGCTCGGCCAAAAAAAAAATGACACGCTGACATCTTCCGGGGAATATCCCCTTCCTACCCTCACACCCCGCACGGCGGGCCCCGCACCTGCGGCGGCCCCGGCGGCAAGCGCTCCCGGCAATGCGGAAACCCCGACTGCGGCACCGGCACAACCTGCGGCGCAGGCGGCAGGTATCCCGGCGACAAGCTCCCCCATAGCGGGAGTTTCGGTAGCAGGTGTTACGGCGGCCGGCCCCCCCGCAACGGGTACTCCGGCGGCTGACGTTCCCGGTAATACGGAAAACCCGGCAACCGCACAGGCACAACCCGCAGCGCAGCCCGCGACAGGAACGGTGCGGCGGTCGCTGATCTCGGGCGCCTCGCTCTCGGAGCTGCTCGCCTCGGCAGGCGGCGATCCCGACGAGGAGCTCTCGGACGGCGAAACGCCCGACGAAGCCGAAGCCGTGCGCATCGACCCGGACTGTGCCGAAAAACTGGAGCACACCCGCAGCAGGATACTGAACCTCATCAAGGAGAAACGCCCGCGCTTCGTGCCGGCATTCGAACTGATGACCTTTAGCGACAATACGATCTCGGTGAGCGTACCGACGACGGAGCTGCGCGAGGAGATCCTGCGCAGCAAGACCGGAATGCTGATGCGTATCGCCGAACTGGCGGGCATCGAGGGTATGATCGAACTGGAGGTCACGGTCAACGAAGAAATCCGGGCGGCACGCCCGATCAAGCTCGAAGACCGCGTGCGTTACATCACGGAGAAGAACCCGCTCGTCGCGGAGCTCCGCAAGGTATTGGATTTGGAAGTAGAATAAAAGAACGAACAATAAAAATGGCAACAAAGAATTTCATCGAAGAACTCGAATGGCGCGGGATGATCCACACGATCATGCCCGGTGCAAAGGAACAACTCGAAAAAGAGATGACGACGGCCTACCTGGGTATCGACCCCACGGCTGACTCGCTGCATATCGGCCACCTGGTGGGCGTGATGATCCTCAAACATTTCCAGATGTGCGGCCACCGTCCGCTGGCATTGATCGGCGGTGCGACGGGCATGATCGGCGACCCCTCGGGTAAGTCGCAGGAGCGCAACCTGCTCGACGAACCGACCCTGCGCCACAACCAGGAGGCGATCAAGCGGCAGCTGGCCAAACTGCTCGACTTCGAGTCGGACGCCCCGAATGCAGCCGTGCTGGTGAACAATTACGACTGGATGAAGGACATCTCGTTCCTGGAATTCATCCGCGACATCGGCAAGTGTATCACTGTCAACTATATGATGGCCAAGGATTCGGTCAAAAAGCGTTTCAGCGGCGAGGGCGACGGCATGTCGTTCACCGAGTTCACTTACCAACTGGTGCAGGGCTTCGATTTTCTGCACCTCTACCAGACGATGAACTGCAAGGTACAGCTGGGCGGCGCCGACCAGTGGGGCAACATCACCACCGGCACGGAGCTGATCCGCCGCAAGCTGGGCAACGAAGCCGAAGCGTTCGCCATCACCTGCCCGCTCATCACCAAGGCCGACGGCACGAAATTCGGCAAAACCGAGAGCGGCAACGTATGGCTCGATGCGCGCTATACCTCGCCCTACAAGTTCTACCAGTTCTGGCTCAACGTCAGCGACGAGGATGCCAAGCGTTACATCCGCATCTTCACGCTGTTAGACCGTGAAACTGTCGAGGCGCTGACCGCCGAACACGAAGCCGCACCCCACCTGCGCATCCTGCAGAAGCGGCTGGCACAGGAGATCACCACGATGATCCACTCCAGGGAGGAGTACGAAAAGGCGGTCGAAGCCTCGGCGATCCTCTTCGGCGGCTCGACGTCGGAGGCGCTGCGCAAAATAGACGAAGAGACCCTGTTGCAGGTGTTCGAAGGCGTGCCGCAGTTCCGTATCGCCCGCGCCGAGCTGGGACTGCCGTTCGTCGATCTGTGCGCCGAGAAGACACAGGTGTTCCCCTCGAAGGGCGAATGCCGCAAGATGGTGCAGGGCGGCGGCGTGTCGCTCAACAAGGAGAAGGTCGCCGACCCGGCACGTACGGTGGGCGAGGCCGACCTGATCGCCGGCAAATACCTGCTCGTACAGAAAGGGAAGAAGAATTACTACCTCGTAATCGCCGAGTAGCATGGAATACCGCATCGTCCTGACGCGCATGGAATTCCACGCGCTGCACGGCTGCTACGAGCTGGAACGCAAGGTGGGCAACCGCTTCACGGTCGATCTGGAACTGACGGCCGAACTGGGCCATGCGGCCATGGACGACGACGTGCGCAAGACGGTCAACTACCTGACGGCCTACGAAGTCGTCGAAATGCAGATGCGCATCACGCAGCACACCATCGAGCGGGTGGCGACGAACATCATCGAGGCGGTTTATGCCACCTTCCCGCAGGTGCGGCACGTAAAATGCACCGTCTCGAAACTGGCGCCGCCGCTGGGCGGGAAGCTCGAGAAGGTGAGCGTCGTGCTGGAGAAATAGGACGGGTGTGCGCACGCATGCGCACACCCGTTTGCGATAATAAACAGGTTAGGTTATGCATCACAAGGAGAGTCGCGCCACCTTGGGTGGCAAATTGAGCGCCGTGCTGGTCGCCGCGGGCAGTTCCGTCGGGCTGGGCAACATCTGGCGCTTCCCTTATGTAGCCGGGGAGAACGGCGGCGGGGCATTTCTGATAATCTATGTCCTTTGTGTCCTGCTGCTGGGATTGCCGCTCATGATCGCGGAATTCACCGTGGGGCGTGCCTCGCACCGCAACGCCGTGGGTGCCTACCGGGTGCTGAACCCGCGGTGGAGCTTCCTGGGATACAACGGCGTGCTGGCGGCATTCCTGATTCTGGGTTTCTACTTCGTGGTTTCGGGCTGGACGGCGGAATACATGGTACACTCGGTGACGGGCAGCTTCGCCCGCGTCTCGACCGCCGGGGAGTACAAGGATATTTTCGAAACGTTCATCAGCAACCCCTGGCGACCCGTATTGTATACCTGCCTCTTCGTGCTGGCCACCCATTTCGTAATCGCCTTGGGCGTACAGAAAGGCATCGAACGCTCGGCCAAGATCCTCATGCCGCTGCTGCTGCTCATCCTGATCGTGCTGTCGATCCACTCGCTGCTGATGCCGGGCGGGGAGGCCGGGCTGAAGTTCCTCTTCGCCCCGGATTTCTCGAAGGTGACCCCGTCGACGGTGCTCGTCGCACTGGGGCAGGCCTTCTTCTCGCTCTCGATCGGCATCGGCACGATGGTGACCTACGCCTCGTATTTCAAACCCGACACGAACCTGCGCCACACGGCGCTCAACGTCACGATCCTCGACACGCTGGTGGCCGTACTGGCCGGCGTGGTGATCTTCCCGGCCGTGTTCAGCGCCGGTATCGAACCCACATCGGGCCGGGCACTGGTCTTCATCACCCTGCCGAGCATCTTCAACAGTATGCCGCTGAGCATGGTCTGGTCGTCGATCTTCTTCCTGCTGCTGGCCGTCGCAGCCCTGACCTCGACCATCTCGCTGCACGAAGTGGTCACGGTCTACCTGCACGAGGAGTGGCACCTGAGCCGCAAGGCCGCCGCATGGCTCACGACCGCCGCCACGGCCGCCCTGGCATCGCTGGCATCGCTGTCGCTCGGGGTGCTGGGCAGCTGGAAGGTCTGCGGGCTTTCGCTCTTCGACTCGCTCGACTTCCTGACGGCCAACATCCTGCTGCCGGCAGGCGGGCTTTTCACCTGCATCTTCGTGGGCTGGAAGCTCGACCACCACATCCTCAAGGCGCAGATCACCAACAACGGAGAGTTGAAGTTCCGTATCTACGGGCTATTCAGCTTCCTGCTGCGCTACGTCTGCCCGGCAGTGCTGCTGCTGATCTTCCTCGACAACCTCGGGGTATTCTGACAAGAGGCGACAAGCGTTTCCCCGGCCCCGGACTTTCCCAAGTCCGGGGATTTTTTATTTCCGCGGCCGGGGCCGGAGGGAGGCCATGCATTTCGATTCAAAACCATTCTTTCACAAAAAAGCAGATATTTCGTCCAATTTTTTTGTGTTTTATTTTGGAAAATAAAATTAAAGATTTATTTTTGTTTCATAATGAAATTAAAAATATTACACATCACAATTAAAACACGGACAAAACTGACAAAACAAGAAACCCTCTAAAACGGCACGAGACTCATTCCCGGGCCGTAAAAGGCAAACCGCGGGCAGCACCCGCGGCCTGCATCCGTCCTCAGAGACAAGCTTTCGCAGCGGCAGCCGGCTGCCAGGGTATGAAAAAAGGATTACATTCCGGTGACAACGACGCACGAAGCCAATTATTAAAATATTTTTGCAGCCGGAGCGACACAGGCTCCCACCTATTAATAAAAAGACAGAAACACCAAGAAACCATCAGCACAAACCCGACCATGAAAAACCTGTTACTTTTCCTGCTGGCCTGCTGCCTCTGTGCCGCAGCCTCCGCCCGCCCGATACGGGGATCGGTCAAATGCGGCGGAAAGCCGATGGGCGGCGTGACCGTAACCGACGGTTATACGTTCGCGCAAAGCGACGAGCAGGGCATATTCACGCTCGATGCCGACGACCAGGCGCTGTTCATCAGCCTGGTGACCCCGTCCGGCTACCTGGCTCCGCTCGAAGGGGGCATCCCGCAATTCTACCGCACATACGACCCGGCGGCCAAACGCTACGACTTCGAATTGCAACCGTGGCCCGGCTCGGGCGAATGCTACGAACTGCTGGCGATCGCCGATCCGCAGCCCAAGACCGAAGAGCATTTCCGGCGGTTGCGGAGCGAGGTCATGCCCGCATTGCAGGCGGCAACCGATAACGGGAGAACGCGGGGCGCGAACCAGGCCGCTATCGTGCTCGGGGACATCGTATGGGACTCCCCGGAACTCTTCGCAGGCGTGAAAGCGGAGTTCGCCAAGCTCGGGGTACCCGTATACGGCGTGATCGGCAACCACGACCATGACCTGAACAAATATACCGACCGCGAGGCGACGGAGAATTACCGCAGCCATTTCGGCCCCACCTATTATGCATTCGACATGGGGCGCACGCACTATATCGTACTCGACGACATCGTTTACCACGGCGCGAAGAAATACGAGGAGCGGATCGACACGATGCAACTGCGCTGGGCAGCCGCCTATGCCGAACGCCTGCCCGCAGGGTCGCGCGTCTGCATCGCGATGCATGCCCCGGCCATGAAATCGTGGCTCGGGAACCGCGTCATGGAGTCGGCCGAAGGGCTGATGGACGCCCTTGCGGGGCACGAACTGCACTTCATCACCGGGCATACGCACCTCAACTCGAATTACGACATCCGCGAGGGGGTCATGGAACACAACGTAGCGCAGGTCTGCGGCAACCTCTGGTGGGATCCGATCAACTGGGACGGTACGCCCAAGGGCTTCCAGCTGTTCCGCGAATGCGGCGGGGAATTCTCGTGGGAATACCGGAGCCTCGGCGAGTCCCCGGCACGGCAGATCCGCGTATGGCACCCCGGCCAGGTGGCCAAGCACCCGGCCAGCGTCGTGGCAAAGGTATGGAACTGGGATTCGTACTGGACGGTCGTATGGTATGAGGACGGCCGTTACCGCGGCGCCATGCAGCGTACGACGCTCGACGACCCGGATTATACCGCGCACATCGACTCGCTGAAGGCCGCCGGAAGGAAAATCTCCAAAGTCCAGCGCCCACGCCCAACGAACTTCTATTTCACGGCACGCCCCTCGGCATCGGCCCGCGAGGTGGAGGTGGTCGCCACCGACCGCTTCGGCCGCCGCTACTCGGAGCGCATCGCACTCGGGCACACAGACTGACGTACAGGACACCAACACCAAAATCATCAATAGCCTATGAAAAAACTGATTACTTTAATCGCCGGGTTGCTGCTCGTCGCCCTGCCGGTCGGACTGGCCGGTTGTGACGACAGCGACAAGGAGATCTACAACGATGGCCGGCTGGTCACCGATGTAGTTATTCCGACCTCGATGACCGTCTACCGCGGGATGGAGGTTTCCGTTTCCGGCTACGGCTTCGCCCAGGGCGACGCCATCGCGTTACGCGCCGGTGAGGATCTCCCGGCAGCGACCACGGTAGCATCGGAAAAACTGCTGACGTTCGTCATACCCGACGGCGCGGCAGACCAGACCGTCTATAAGGTCGTGCTCAACCGGGCACAGGACTACCAGGTGCTCGGATCGAGCAGGATGACCGTACAACTGGCCATCGACGTCGACCTGGGCAAGACCATCTCGGGCAACTGGGGCGGCGACGCCGTGATCCGCGGCCGCGGGTTCATGGCTACGGACAAACTCTTCCTGGAACAAGGGGGGGGGAAATTCGAAGCGCCGGTCAAGGGTGCTGACGATTCTTCGCTGACCTTCACCATTCCCCAGAACGCCGCCGACGGCGACTGTGAATTCACCCTGCAGCGCGGCGCAGAAGAGCAGGCACTGGGCTCCGCCAAACTCAACCTCTCCCTGGGCGGCGTCACCGTACCGGACAAGGAGGGCGCGACGATCAAGGGTATCGTCCACCTGGCAGGACAAGGCATCGCCGACGTCCTGGTCTCGGACGGAGACCTGATCACCAAGACCGACGCCAACGGTTTCTATTGGCTCAATTCCGAAAAACGCAACGAACTCGCCTTCGTCATCCTGCCTGCGGGCTATGACGTCCCCACCGTCAAGGCGATGCCCCAGTTCTGGCAGCCCTGCACGCTCGACGCAAACACCGTCGAACAACTCGACTTCCAGCTGCTCAGGGCCGACAACGACTCCCACACCATGCTCGTGGCCACGGATATGCACCTGGCCAACCGCAACTCCCCGAAAGATTACGTCCAGTTCGCCGACGGCTTCGTCAAGGAGCTGACATCGGCCTACAACTCCGCCGCACCCGGAAAGGTATACTGCCTCAACCTGGGCGACTTCTCGTGGGACGGCTACTGGTACGACAACAAGTGGGCGCTGCCCGAATGCAAGCAGAGCGTCGAGGACTTCAACTTCCAGATGTGGTCGGTAATGGGCAACCACGACAACGACCCCTATGTAGCCTCCGATTTCGGCGCCGAAGGCCCCTACCGCCAACACATGGGCCCGGTTTACTACGCCATGAACATCGGCCGGATACACTACATCATGCTCGACAACACCGAGTACCTCAACACGGGCGGCTCGCAGGGTACGGTCGGTTCGCGCAATTACAACCGCCGCTTCGACGACCGGCAGCTGGCATGGCTCAAGGAGGAACTCACCCATGTCGACAAATCGACCCCGATCGTCGTGGGATGCCACTGTCCGCTTTACTCGTACAGCGGAAGCGGCGGCGTGAGCGTAGCGCTCCAGACCCAGGCCGACATCGACAAAATCCTGAGCTGCTTCGCCGGCTTCAGCAACGTGACTTTCCTCACGGGGCACACGCACGTGAACCGCAATATCCAGTCGCCGACCTATGCGAACGTCTACGAGCAGAATATCGCGGCGGTCTGCGGCACCTGGTGGTGGACGCAGCAGTACGGCAACAACAACGTCTGCACCGACGGTTCGCCCGCGGGTTACAAGATCTTCACGGTCGACGGAACCGACCTCAAATGGCAGTACAAAGCCACGGGGCTTCCCATCGAAAAGCAGTTCATCACCTACGACATGAACGAGGTCAAGGAGTACTGGGCCACCGACGCTACGGCACTCAAGGCCTTCGCCGCAGGCAACGACCTCCGAAACCGCGACAAGGATTATTCGACGGTGGGCGAAAATGCCGTCTACATCAACGTCTGGGCCTATGAGCCGGGCTGGACGGTCACCGTGACGGAAAACGGAACGCCGCTCGCCGTGAAACCGGTCTGGAGCAAGAAAGACCCGCTGCACAGCATTTCGTACGACATCCCGCGCGGCGCGGTCAACAACGGCACGCTCACCTTCCCCTCGACCTCCTGCATGCATATGTTCGAGGTTACGGCCTCTTCGGCATCTTCCACGCTGGAGATCTCGGTTACCGACCGCTTCGGCAACGTCAGCACGGAGTCGATGACCCGGCCCAAGGCGCTCACGACCGACGTGACCAAATAACCCTCAAAAAACCTTAAGACAATGAAGCGTATAATGAACAAATGGTTGTGGTCGTTATTATGCGTCACGCTCCTGGGAGCCGCGGCATGCAGCGACGACGACACAGAAGGGGATTCGGGGAACCCCATTCCCCCGGCACTCTCCACCGAAAACCTGCCCGATGCAGGGCTGAAGTTCCTCTATTCGGCACTGACCCCGCATACATTCACCATGAGCGTCGACGCGCCCTGGGAGATCACCAAGACCGCAGGCTGGTTCGTCGTCACCCCGAACAAGGGCGAGGCGGGCCAGAATATCCAGGTCACCGTCACCCCGACCCTGAACCAGGGCGAGGCGCGCGACGGCGAATTCACCATCCGCGCCAACAGCGGCAACAACCTCCATCCCTGCCTGACGCAGAAGAGCATCCCGCTTTCGCAGGACGCCTACCTGGCGGCCGGCATCGTGCTCACGGGGCTCGACGAACGCCTGCTGGCATTCGAAGCCGAAGATACGGATCCGGTGGTCTTCACCGTCGAGGCATCCTACGACTGGACGCTCACGGTGGAGAACGACGCCTGGCTGACGGTCGCCCCCAAGAGCGGCAAGGCCGGCTCTGCGGCCGAAGTCACCATCACGCCCAAGGCCAACACCACCGACGAACGCCGCGAGTCGAAGATAACGATCACGGCCGGCGACGCCGAATTCGGGGAGAACACCGCCGAGGAGATCATCGAGCTGGTTCAGGCGCCCTACATGCCCAAGGACACGCATGCCGAGGGATACGTCTTCTTCAGCGACGACTTCCAGTGGATTCCCGACAACTGGGTGAGCCCCTACACCAAGTACGGCTGGCCGAGCGTGTCGATCGACGGCACGAACGGCAACGAGTTCGCCCTCTCGACCGACGGGATGAAAGAGGCCGTAGCGGCCAAGGGTTACACCTACACGCCCTCGGTATATGCCCGTTACGAAGGCCATGTCAAGCTGGGTAAGACCGCCAACATGGGCGCCATCACGATCCCCGCGCTCACGGGCATCGACGCCGGCAAGGCCGCGACGCTGCTCGTGCAGTTCGACGCAGCCGCCTATTCGTCGGCAGGCGGCACGGTGGACAACGGCGACGACCACATGGACGTCACGATCAAAGGGCCCGGCACGATCGGCGACCTGGTGGAAACCACCGCGCTGGTCGAGGTGAAGAACGTCTGGGAGTGGACGCGCTACTCGCTGATCGTCTACGGCGCTACGAACGAAACCCGCATCACCTTCGGCAGCGAGCGCGAAGTGAAATGCCGCCTCTACCTGGACAACATCACCGTGACGCGCGCCAAGGACGAGAACCCCGAAGCCCCGGCACCGGAGGCACTCGTCACCCCGTTAGACAAGGAGATCGTCAACACTTCCGATCCGAGTCTCTTCGATGCCAACAGCATGGTGGTCGCCGAAGGCGGCACGCTGACCTGCTCGGTGCGCGTCAACAAGGCCTGGACGGCAGAGACCGACTGCGACTGGCTGACGATCACCACCGTACGCTGCGGCGACGCAGACCCGTCGACGGTAACGGGCGCGAACAACGGCGCATCGCTCTCGAACGGCGTGGCGACCGTCAAGGCCACGGGGCTGCCCTACGTCACCACCAAGGTGGAAGTAGGCAGGAACTCCGGAGGCGAAAGCCGCACGGGCCATATCATCATCAAGTCGGAAGGCGCAGAGATCGAGAAGGTTGCCGTCACGCAGGCAGCGGAAGGAGCGTCTGTTACCGGGATCGTCATCACGGGACTCACGGAAAACCAAATCCCCGAATTCGCCGCTGATGCGACCGCAGAAACGACTTTTACCGTCCGTGCAGATACTGACTGGACAATTGAGGTTCCGGTGGCAGAGACCTGGTATTCGGTAACGCCGCTCTCCGGCGCAGCCAATACCGACGTCACGATAACCGTAACGCCGACGCCCAATACCGGCGGCGCACGCGACGGTTCGTTCACCATCCAGTCGGGAACGAATACGGAGACGATTCTCCTGTCGCAGGCACCTTCGGCTTCAGCCCTTCATTTCGAGTGGTCATTCCCCGCAACCGCTGAGGGAAACAACATGGTAAGCCGTACAGAACGCTGGTATAAAAGCGATGACGGGAAAGCCCGGATTGACGCCGTACGTGCCGTGGACAATCCATCGAATCCCGACATGTCCTATTCGCTGGGATACGACAACGAAATCGGCAGAATCCTGATGTACGGATTCGCACTGGACGATTACTGGCTCTTCACGCTGCCGGTCAAAAATTTCAAGGCCAATACGACCCTCAACCTCCGGGCGCTGATCTCCTCCTCGGCATCGGGGCCAAAATTCTACATCCTCGAATACTCGGCCGACGGACAAGCCAGCTGGACGTCCGTCAACACCACGAGCATCGAGGACAAATCGGACAAAGATACCGCGCTGCGCACGATCGTTTATACGCACATGATGCCCGACACGCCGGCCAACGGCGATGTGGTCGTCGATGACGACATCACCATCCCGACCGCTGTCGCCGACGGCAACATCTACCTGCGACTGAGGGTGTGCGATGCCATGGCCGGCAACAAGGCCAAAAACATCGTCCCCGCAAACGGCGGCACAACCCGCATGAAAACCAAAGAGGGCATCTGTGATGCCATCTCTGTCACGGAAGTACAACGCTGACAGGAAAACGGCTGCGGCCGCCCGCAGGACGACCGCAGCCGTTCGACAGAAACCCGAATCAAAAAAAATCAACAATATGAAGCTTAAAACATACATACGGAATGCTTTGGCAACCGCGGTAATGTTGCTGGTCGCTTCGGCCGCCTGGGCCCAGAGCCGCAACATCACGGGCATCGTGTTCGACACGGACGGCAAAAGCCCGCTCGTCGGGGCCACCGTCATCCTGAAGGGGACTGCGACAGGCACGATTTCGAACGCAGACGGAACCTATACGATCCATGTGGGCAGCGACAACGACGTGCTGGTCTTCCAGTCGCTGGGCTATGACCCGCAGGAGGTCACGGTCGGAAGCCGCACCACGATCAACGTCACACTGAAAGAATCGGCGCAGAAGATCGACGAAGTGGTCGTCACGGCCCTCGGCCTGACCCGCTCGGAGAAATCAGTCGGCTATGCCGTTTCGAAAGTCTCGGGCGACGAACTCACCAAATCCATATCGAGCAACTGGGTGACGGGACTCAACGGCAAGGTCGCCGGTATGTCGATGTCCTCGGCGGGCACCGGCCCCGGCGGTACGGTACGTGTGACGCTGCGCGGCGACACGTCGCTCAACTACGGCGCCAACGAAGCGCTGTTCGTCATCGACGGTATCCCGATGAGCAACGGCTCGGTAGCATCCGGTTCGGGCGCCAACTACGCCAACAGCAACGCCCCGGTGGACTTCGGCAACCCGATCTCCGACCTCAACCCTGACGACATCGAGAACGTCTCCGTCCTCAAGGGCCCCGCCGCAGCCGCGCTTTACGGTTCGATGGGCCAGAACGGCGTGGTGCTCATCACCACCAAGTCGGGCCGCGAACAGCGTGGCATCGGCGTTACCTACAACGGTTCGGTGACCTTCGAGACCGCAGGCTTCTGGCCCGAATTCCAGGAGGAATACGGCCCCTCGGCCGTCACCACATCGCTCACCAACCGCGTCGCATCGGCATGGGGCCTTCCCGGCACGATGACCTATGACGGGCAGCCCGTCCGCCAGCAGATTTCGCGCTACACGTACGGCGAGCATTTCGACTCCAGCAAGCTGCGCTACCTCTACATGTCGAAGAACTGGGAGACCGGGGAGTTCACCCCCCTGCCGTGGGTATACGCCGACGACTGGTTCACCGGCCTCTTCGAAACGGGCGTTACGTGGAGCAACTCGGTGACCATCGACGGTTCGACGGGCAAGGGTACGAGCACGCGCTTCTCGTTCACCGACCTGCGCAACGACTGGATCATGCCCAACTCGGGCTACGAACAGCAGACCTTCGCACTGGCCCTGAACCAGAAGATCAGCAAGGCCATCAAACTGGCGGCAAAGGTCAACTACATCCGCAAGAACAGCGACAACATGCCCATGTCGGGTTACAGCCAGGGTTCGCCCATGTACGGCCTGATCTGGGGCTACAACACCAACCCCATCTCGGCTTACCGCGACGAGTACATGCAGGGCCGTTATACCTATGCCAACTACCTGGCAGGCAGCGGCGAAGACAAATATAACACCACTTCGGGGCTTATCTACAACAGCCTCGAGGGCCACAACCCCTACCGCACGCTGTACGAGGAGCTGAACAAACTGGATCGTGACCGTATCTTCGGCAACGTGAGCATCGACTTCACGATCCTGCCCGAGCTGACCTTCACGCTGCGCGGCGGCTTCGACGCCAATATCGAATGGCGCTCGCAGCAGAAACCCTTCATGTCGCTCGACAACCGCTACGGCATGTACCGCGAGAAGACCATCCGCCGCTACGACTACAACTCGGACTTCCTGCTCAAGTACAACAAGCTGTGGGATCGCTTCGGCGTCACGGCGGCGTTCGGCGGCAGCGTCCTGCGCAACAAGTACTACTCGACCACCATCACCGCCTCGCAGCTGAGCAGCGAAGGCCCCGGCATGTATTCGTTCGCCAACGCCGCGGTAGCCCTCGACACGTCGCCCTACCGCAGCAACCGGCAGACCAACAGCCTTTACGGCTTCGTCAACCTGTCGTGGGACGACACCTACTTCCTCGACCTCACGGCCCGCAACGACTGGTCATCGACGCTGGCTCCCTCCAACTGGAGCTATTTCTACCCGTCGGTATCGGCCAGCATCCTGCTCGACAAGGCGTTCAAGATCAACTCCCCTCATGTCAACATGATCAAGCTGCGCGGTTCGTGGGCACAGGTGGGTAACGACACTTCGGTCTTCTCGCTCTACGACGACTACTCGACCACGGACTATCCGGGCGGCGTCACGCTGCCTACGGCCAGCAACTACCCGTACATCCTCCCCGAAAAGACCAGCAGCTGGGAAGTCGGCCTGGAAACCAAGTTCCTGGGCAACCGGCTCAATGTCGACGTGGCGCTCTACAAGACCAGCACCCGCAACCAGATCATCAGCGCCGAAACGAGCGCCGAAACCGGCAGTACGTCCCGCAAGATGAACGCCGGCCTGATTACCAACAAGGGTGTCGAGGTCACGTTCCGCATGGTTCCCGTCCGCACGAAGGACATCAACTGGGAGATCAACGGCAACTGGTCGCTCAACAAGAACAAACTCAACGAGCTGCAGAACGGATGGGATCCCGCAACGCCGTTGCAGACCTCGACCTCGACGACCATCGGCAGCCGTATATTCGTCTACTCGTACGTGGGTAAGTCCATGCACCAGCTCTATTCGGCCAGCCACTACGAGTACGCGCCGGAGGGTTCGACCTACACGGACGAAAACGGCAACCAGGTCGACTGCTCGGGCATGCAGATCATCAACGCCAAGACCGGCTACCCGCTGCTGACCAAGGAGACCGACTCCAAGAAGTTCGAGCACCTGGGCAGCGTAATCCCCGACTGGAAGGCAGGCTTCGGCACGACGTTCCGCTACAAGAACCTCTCGCTGAGCGCGCAGTTCACGGCGCAGGTCGGCGGCGTGGCCTACTCGGTGACCAACTTCGCACTCTCGTACCAGGGCAAACTGAAGAACTCGCTCGCCGGACGTGACGACGGTCTGGTTCTGCAGGGCGTCAACGCCGTGGACAACGGCGACGGCACGGTTTCCTACCAGAAGAACACCGCCGTCACGGAGAACATCTACACCTACTACCAGTCCTACAAATGGGTGCGCGACAACGGCCGTGAAAACACGTTCAGCACCGACTTCCTCAAGTTCAAGGAGCTGCGCATCGACTACCAGCTGCCGAAGCACCTGATGGCCAAGACCCGTTTCCTGCAGGGCGCGTCGATCGGGTTCTTCGCCACCAACCTCTTCTGCATCACCGACTGGCCGCAGTTCGACCCCGAGGCGGCAGGTCTGGTCAACGGTACGAACATTTACCCCGGTATCGAAACCGTCACCTTCCCGATGACGCGTACCTACGGTATCAACATCAAACTTCAGTTCTAAAACTGCGAACGCCATGAAATACGCAAAATATATCCTGATACTCGCGCTGCTCGCCGCATCGGGCGCATGTACGAACGATTTCGAGGATTACAACACCAATCCGAACAAACAATCGGAAGGGTCAGTAGCCCCCATCGCACTGCTCGAACCGCTGATTTACAGCTCCACGAACAGCTATTCGTCCTACATGCTGAGCATCGCCAACGAGATTTCGCAGGTCACCGTGGCCAAGTCGACACCGCGCCGCGAACACTGCTACAACCTTGCCGACGGCAATTTCAAGGCCATCTGGAACCTCGGGTACAAATGGGCCGGCAATGCCAAGCACATGTACGACCTGGCCGTGGCGCAGAACCAGCCCAACTTCCAGGCCATCGGTCTGACGCTGAAGGTCTATAACATGTCGATCCTCACCGACATGTTCGGTTCGATCGCCTACCGCGAGGCGCTCAAGGGCGGCGAGGGCATCAACACCCCGCATATCGACTCGCAGCAGGAGGTCTATACGGCCATGCTGGAGGAACTCGAGCTGGCCAACTCGCTCTACAACGCCAGCCTGGGGCTGGACGACCCCACCAAGGACGGCATCTACGGCGGCGACATCGCCAAGTGGCAGAAATTCACCAACACGCTGCGCCTGCGTCTGCTGATGCGCGTGAGCGGCCGTAACAACGCCTTCACCCCCACGGTCGGCGAGCAGATCAACCAGATCATCTCCAACCCGGGCAAATACCCCGTCTTCGAGTCGAACGACGACAACGCCACCGTGAAGTTCTCCGGCAGCGCGGAGTATTACAAGACCTATTTCAACTCCAGTTCGTTCCCCGACGACAAGAGCCTGTCGAGCGACCACCACATCGCCGCACAGCTGCTCGACCTGCTCTACGACGCTTCGGACGGCTTCGTCGACCCGCGCCTGCGCATCTGGATCAAGCCCCGCTACATCCAGTATCCCAGTGCGACCGAGCCCGATGTGATCCGCGAAATGATCGGCGCCGTCTCGGGCTGTACGATCAACTACAACGGCATCACCTCCATCAGCGAACGCGAACCCTACCTGCATTACGAAACGCTGGTGGGCGACACGCGCCCCAACCACATGCTCGACTACGACGAGCTGCTCTTCATCAAGGCCGAAGCAGCGATGAACGGCTGGATATCGGGCTCCGCCAAGGAGTATTACGAAGCGGCGATCACCGCGTCGTGCCAGAAATGGGGCGAATACGGCATTTACGCTTCCTACCCCGAACTCAACGCGTCGAACAAGATCGAACTCAAGACCGTGGCCATCACGCAGAAGAACATCGCCGCACTGCTGGCGAGCGACCAGGTAAAATGGAACAATACCCAGCAGCGCCTCGCCGAGCAGAAATGGCTCTCGCTGTTCTGGGTCATCGGCTTCCAGATGTACCACGAAATGCGCCGCACGGGGTATCCCGAGTGCAAGACCGGCATGGGAACGATCGAGCTGAACGCCACGGGCGGAAAGTTCATCGCCCGCTATCCCTATCCGTCGATCGCGATCGCCAACAACCGTGCGAACTATACGGCCGCATTCGAGGCACAGGGCGGTACCATCAACGACAACACCATGGTCTTCCCGATATGGTGGAGCGGCCAGGCCGTCGCCCAGGATGCCGGGCAGCCGTGGGAACACTCGTTCCGCAAGAATGTCATCGCCGAAGAGAACCTATAATCTAAAAACGAACGCACTATGAACGCGAAAAACATAATCCGCAACATGAGGGGCTTGGCCATGTCGGCGCTGCTCCTGATCCCGGCGGCCTTCGTCTCGTGCAGCGACGACGACACGGAGGGCGGCAGCCCCTACTTCCGGCTGGAGAATACCGTCGTATCGAGCAAGCTGGTGACCGCCTCCTCCGACCTGGGTTTCGACGCCGAGGCCATCATCGGCGACGCCACGCTCGAACTGATCCGTTACGACATCCGTTCGAACTGCAACTGGAGTGTCGAATGCAACTCCACGGACGGAGACTGGATCAAATTCTACCCCAAGACAGGCCAGGGCGACGGCAAGGTACGCTTCTGCCTGGAGGACAACGATGCCAACACCCCGCGTTCGGCGACGGTCGTATTCCGCTATGCGGACGGCAGGCAGACTGAAACGACCCTCGTCGTCAACCAGAGCGCCAACGAACCTTACATCAGGTTCGTCGTCAACAACATCGAGACGAACGAGATCGTAGCGGGACGTTATGCCGCCCATTACGACATCAAGGTCGCGTCGAACGTGACGCCGTTCTACGAACCCGAAAAAGCCGAATGGGCAACCTTCACCGAGACGGGCAACGGGACTTTCACGCTCGACATCGAGGAGTATCCCGAGCAGCCGGCATCCCTGAGCCGTGATTTCAGCATCGCCTTCAAGGGCAGCGGCCAGTACAAGGACATCAGGGCCGACTTGAACATCCTGCAGGACATCACGCCGCAGATCGAGATTACGAGCGAGGACATCGGCGACGACCTGGCACTGCCCCCGTTCCCGGCCTACCAGCCCAATGCATTCACCTTCAAGGTGAAATCCAACTGGGACTGGACGATTTCGGTTGCCGAGAACGCATGGATCGAGGTCACGCCCTCGGCCGGCGAAGCGGACAAGGAGTATGTCATGACGGTGAAAGCGACCAGCAACCTTTCGCTCGACGAACGCTCCGCTTCGTTCTCGATCATCTCGGACGAGGTGCTCGGCACCAAAGCCGTCAAGGAGATCTTCGTGACACAGGAAAGCCTGGCGGAAGGCGGGCCGCTGGAAGGTCTGGACGCTCCGGTAAAGTGGTTCTTCAACGGTGCCTCGGGCACGGACTACACGGTTCCGAAAGAGCAGTTCGAGCAGAACAACAAGCTCATGGCCTCGTCGGGCGTAGGTTATATCTCCTACTTCCACACCTTCAACTCCGACGGCAGCCTGCACCCCAACAGCACGCGCATGATCGGCGGCACGGGACAACCCTACGTCACGGGAGCATGGAAGGGCGACTACTGGTTATTCGAAGTTCCGGTCAAGAACTTCAAGTCGGGAACGAAGGTTCGTTTTACGGGTCTCACACGTATCTCCGGCACCGGACAGAAGTACTGGAGCCTGCAATATATGGACGGTACGAGCTGGAAACCGGCGACCGACACGCAGACCGCAACCGTCAACGGGGAACAGATCACCTACACGCATCTGGTACCGACGGCCAACATGCAGATCGACGTGACGATGACCTTCGCACGCGGCATTAGCGACGGCAGCGTCAAGATCCGGTTCTATTGCGAAGCCAATACCACGGGCGGTACGGAACCCAACGGCGGTACGATCCGCTGGGCAAGTTCCGCCGATAACGGGTACAACGACAGTCCGGTCATTCAGGTTGTCGAATAACACCGGGCAATCTCCACAGGGTACAGGGAGGCCTTCTGGCCTCCCTGTCCTTTTATTCCGGCCCCGGGCGCCCATTTCCGAAGGCCGGGCCCATCAGGCCCAAAGCGCATCCCCATCCGTCCATGCCGTGCGCGGCAACCCGGGGCATGTCAGGCAGCAGGAAGGGATGCACGGAAACGGAAACGGGCACACGAGTTCAACGCGCACAGCGTACGGCGCTGGACACACGCGGTTCACGGTACGAGGCTCACCGTCTCTCAGCACACGGCGCACAGTCTACAATTCACAGCGCACAGTTCATGATTTGCAGTTCACGGCTCACGGGCGCAAACGATAGCGATACGCACCATCGGAAAAGCCGCAAAAAAGGGAGCCGTGCGAGGGCTCCCTTAAATGTCTGTATCAAAGTTCGTCAGTTGATGTTCCGCCGGTCGGGTTCGTGGTCGGGGGAAGCGGCTTCCATGTCGATCTGCAACTTGACCATGTTGATGGCTGTCGCAGCCGCTTCATCGCCCTTGTTGCCGTGGCGGCCGCCGCAGCGGTCGAGCGCCTGCTGCATGTCGTTGACGGTCAGCACACCGAATGCGATCGGCATGTTCCACTGGATCTGCAGCTGGGTGATACCCTGCGTCACGCCCTGGCAAATGAAATCGAAATGGCGCGTATCGCCCTGGATGACACACCCGAGCGCGATCACCGCGTCGACATCGGTATATTCGGCGAAAAACTGTGCGCCGAGCGCCAGTTCGAACGTCCCGGGGACATATTTGATCTGGATGTTCAGGTCGGGGCATCCGGCGGCACGCAACGTGCGCACGGCGCCTTCGAGAAGGGCTTCGGTGACCTCGCGGTTCCACTCGGCCACGACGATGCCGAACCGCATCTCGGCGGCCGAAGGCAGGGGTGAATCGAATTGGGAAAGGTTATGATTCTTGGTCGCCATAGTCCCCGGTTATTTTATGCTGCCGAGAAGTTTCTCCGCGTCGCGCGCGTCCATCGACGCAGGGTACGAAGTCAGGATCCGCTCGTAGTATGCGGCCGCTTTCGCGCCGTTGCCCTGAGCCTGCTCGGCCAGACCGGCTTTGCGGAGGTACATCGGAGCGGTGAGGTTGTTGTCGGCAGCCGCTACTGCTTTGTCGTAGAATTTCACGGCCTTGGCGTAGTCCTTTTGCTCGACGGCGATGTCACCCTGCAACCCGTAGTTCTGGGCGTTGATCAGCGCACCCGGGATACCCTTCACGGGCGAATACCTGGCCAGGAATTCGGCGGCATTCTCCAGGTCGCCGGCCTTCAGGTAGCAGATGCCGGCGTAGTGTTTGGCAAGATTGCCCGAAGGGGTCGAGCCGTACTTCTCGATCACTTCGAGGAAGCCGGCGCCGTTGGCATCGCCTTCGAGTGCCAGCGCATAGTCCGCATTCTGATCCTCGAAACGGTACTGCGCCTCGGCGATCATCTCGGCGGCCTTCTCGGCACGCGGCGACACGACCAGTGCGCGGTAGCCGAAAACGAGGGCTGCGAGCACCAGCAAGCCGAGGAAAACATACGACAACATACGGCCGTTCTTCTCGAAGAAAAACTCAGTTTTGTTCATTGCTTCGCCGAGGGTTTCCTGCTCGGCGACATGCTGTTTTGCCATAAAAATCTATCTTGTTTAGTTTATAATTCCGTACGTTAGGCAGCAAAGATACAAAACTATTCACAATGTACAATGCCGCATCCCGTTTTTTTGCAGCATCGGACAGATGCGGCACCGCATTGCCCGGATAAATCAGGCATCGCACACGACCGGCACGACCTTCACAGAATGCGGGCGGCGCCTTGGCAATGCCCAAATAAATTTGGCATTGCGCCCGGCTTGCACTATCTTTACAGAACATAGGCGGCGCCTCGGCAATGCTCAAATAAATTTGGCATTGCGCTCGGCTTGCACTATCTTTGAACCATGTATCTGAAGAAAATATCGCTGCTCAACTTCAAGAATATCGCACAGGAGGAACTCGCCCTGTGCCCCGGCATCAACTGTCTGGTGGGTGACAACGGGGCGGGCAAGACCAACATCATCGACGCGGTTTATTACCTTTCGATGTGCAAGTCGTCGCTGGCGATGACCGACGGGCAGAGCGTCCGCCACGGCGCGGATTTCTTCCTCGCCGAAGGACAGTACCTCACCGATGCGGGCAAGACGGAGAGCGTCGTGTGCTCGTTCTCGCGCAAGGGCGGCAAGGTGCTCAAACGCAACGGGAAGGAGTACGAACGGCTGTCGGATCACGTGGGGCTGATTCCGGCCGTGATCGTGTCGCCGGCCGACAGTGCGCTCATCAGCGACGCCGCGGACGAACGCCGCCGCTACCTCAACGGCTTCATCTCGCAGCTCGACCGCACCTACCTGGCCGCCGTAATGCGTTACAACGGCGTGCTGGCCGAACGCAACCGCCTGCTCAAGAACATGCCCGACGAAACGATGCTCCGCATTTACGACATGCAACTCGTCGAGCAGGGCAACCGGATACACGCCCTGCGGCGGGAGTTCACGCAACGGCTGCAACCCGTCGTCGCGGACTATTACCGCACCCTCTCGGGCGACCGCGAGCAGGTCGAACTGCACTACAAGTCGGAGCTGAACGACCGGCCGTTCGACGAACTGCTCCTCGCGGCACGGCAGAAAGACCTCGCCAACGAATTCACCACGGCAGGCATCCACCGCGACGACCTGGTGCTGAAAATCGGCGGCTACCCCCTGCGCAAATACGGGTCGCAGGGGCAGCAGAAATCGTTCCTGATAGCCCTCAAACTGGCGCAATACACCATCGTCGCCCGGGAAAAGGGCGAAAAACCGATCCTGCTGCTGGACGACCTCTTCGACAAGCTCGACGCCGGGCGCGTGGAGCAGTTGATCCGCCTCGTGTCCGAAGATTCGTTCGGGCAGATCATGATTACCGACTGCAACCCCACACGGCTGCGTACGATCCTCGACAAGGCGGGCGGCGAATATGCGCTTTTCACGGTCGGGAACGGGGCGGTGACGCAGGGGAATGCAACGGCAACGGCTGCCGCGGCTGACCCGGACAAAGGATCGGCCGGGAACCAGCCCGGGAATGCGGCAACGGACAAGGCCGCGGAACCGGAGGAGGATAAGACACAGGGACAAACCGGGTCTGCGGCCGCGGAACGGACGGAAGGGCAAACCGGGGAATTGCCGGCGGGAGAACCCGCGCGGCGGCCTTCGGAACCAGTCCCGGCACCGGAGCCTGCCGAAGAACCGGCAGCAGAACCCGACGGCAACGGGGCACGCCCCGGGGATGCAGCATCGGAAGGAGGACGGCCATGAGACGGACGAAGACCATGCTGATGGGCGACCTGCTGGAGGAGTTTTTCAAACGCCCCTATGTTGCGGCGAAAGTCGCCGAAGGAAAACTGCCCGACACCTGGCGCGAGATCGTGGGCGACCGCGCCGCGGAGGTTACGACCGAGCTGAAAATCGAAAACCACATCCTCTATGCCCGCATCCAGTCGAGCGTGCTCCGCTCGGAGCTTTTCTACCAGCGCGAGGCGCTCAAGGAGGAGATCAACCGCCGCTCGGGCGTGCGGCTGGTCAATGCCGTGATCATCCGGTAAAACACACCGCCGCCACCGCCCGGCAAACACAGGGCTGCCGCAAGACGGGCGGTCAAATACAGGGCTGCCGAGCTCCGGGCCGCAGGAAACAGGGTGCAAAAAACAGAGCCGCAACAGAGATGCCGAGGGCTGGGCACCGAATTAGGGCCGCAGGAAACAGAGCTATCGGAAACAGAGTTGCTTAAATCAGGGCTCACCGGAAATAGGCTCACCGAATCAGTACCCTCAAAGTCAGGGCTGCCGAAAACAGGGAGCCGGACGCCGCGGGCAAATCCCCGGCCAACGCCGGTGAATCTCCGGCCAAGCCCCCCGGCCACGACAGGCGAAGCCCCGGAAACAGCAGCCCCGGAAATCAGGACAAAAAAAGGTGCAGGACAATCCTGCACCTTTTTCTTTTCTACTTCGGGTGAAGCCGCAGCCTCGCTCCCGATTACTGGATGATCGCGGCACGGTTGGCGGCCTGAACCTTCTTGAACGGATCGGGCGAGTTGCCCTTGCCCTCGTAATTCAGCTGCTTGGGGTTGACGCCCTTCGATACGAGGAAGTCGAATACCCGCTTGGCACGGTGCTCGGCGACGCGCTTGTTTCCGGCCTTGGTTCCCGTCTGCTGGTCGGCATGGCCCACGATCTGGTAAACCATATCCTTCGGGCCGTCCTTGATCTTCTCGGCCACCAGCTCGAGGCGGGTCTTCTCCTGCGGGGTCAGCCACGACATGCTGTAATCGAAGAGGATGATCGAAGTATCGGCGGCAACCTGCTCCTCGGCGGCAACGACGGTAGCTGCCGCTGCGGCTGCCGATGCCGCTGCGGCGGCATCGGCCGTGGCGGCGAGCTCGGCCTGCGAAGCGGCAAGCTGCTGTGCCAGCTGGGCATTCTCGACCTCCATGGCGGCTGCCGTGGCCATGCTGGCGGCTACGGCGTCCTGGAAAGCCTGGATGTCCGCAACGGTATAGCCCGCAACACCGCGCTGCCAGCCGCGCTTGTTAAAGCGGTAAGTAAAGCCTGCCGTAGCGCTGAAGCCGAACAGGTATGAACCGTCCATCGCAACGGGGCTGACCCGCGAAGGCGCTATCAGTCCTTTGAGTTCGATATTGAAATCGAACGACGGCGAAATGCGGAATTTGTTGAGCCAGCCCAAAGTGAACGCGAACGACTGGTGCGTACCCGAACCGTTGTTCTCGTGGCTCTTGTCGGTGAAGTTCGAGGCCATATATCCGAAACCGGCGAACGGCACGGCATAGTAGGCTCGGTCTTCACGGTAACCCCCTGCCCAGTTGGAGAAGTTGAGCATGAAATCGGCATGCACGAACAAATAGGGCCATTTCGCCTTGCCCAGCACATCGTCGAAATTGGCGAACCGGCCGCCCTGCAGCTGGAGGCGCATACCGGTCACCGGATGGAACCATTTGGTAAGGCCGAAGTTGGCCTCGAAATTGATACGGTCGCCGAAACTACCCTGGTTGGTACCGTTGGAAAGGGCCGTACCGGCACCGCCTCCAAGCGTAATTTCCCAGTTATCCCAGAAACCGTTCGACACGAAACCGGCAAAGCTCGGTTTTTTGGGCGTATCCTGCGCCCGCACAGACGTAGCCAATGCCACGGCTGCCAACAATAGAATAAGTTTTTTCATGGTCAATAATATTTAATCCCAATAATAAAGTTTCTCTTTTCCCGAAACCGTTAATTGACAGGCCATAGCACAAAAACAGCGCCGAAACCGCACAAAAAAGGCTGGAAACGTATGTTTCCAGCCTTTTAAGCTCAGGATTAAATCCTTACGGAATCAACCGCACTTCGAATAACCGCACGACATGCACGTAAGACAGCCGTTCTGGTAGGCCATATTCTCCTGTCCGCAGCTCGGGCACTTGCCCTTGGACTTGGTGCCGTCGACGATATACTGCTTCAGGGCGCGGCAGACGCCCGTCTTCCACGTGTTGATCGACTCGCTGTTCAGGTGGAGCGATTCGATCAGCGAGACGGTCTTCTCGATCGGCATGCCATGGCGCAGGACACCCGAGATCAGTTTGGCGTAGTTCCAGAACTCCTCGTCGAACAGACGTGAGATCCCGCCGATGGTATTCGTATAGCCGTAACGGTCGGTATACTGGAAGTCGTAGCGTTTGGTGCCGTCCTCTTCGCGTACCTTTATAATATAGCCCTTGTCGATCTTGCGGGGGATATACATGGCGTCCTCCTCGATCTTACCGGTGAAGACCTCGTAGGGGCGGCCGTCCTGCAGGCCCACGAAGGCGATCCAGTCCTCGGTGCCGTTCTTGAAACGCACGATGTCGGCCGGGATCGACTTGGGACGCTTGGGCACCTGTCCGGGATGCTCCTCGCACTTCTGCTTCTTTTTGGAGCCCTTTTCGAGCAGCACACCGTCGCGGCAGCCGTCGCGGTAGACCGTGACGCCCTTGCAGCCGCATTCCCAGGCCGTGCGGTAAACCTGCGCCACGAGCCCCTCCGAAACATTGTTCGGCAGGTTGACGGTCACCGAGATCGAGTGGTCGACCCATTTCTGGATCGCACCCTGCATCTTGACCTTGGCCACCCAGTCGATGTCGTTGGCCGTAGCCCCGTGGTAGGGCGAAGCGGCCACCCACTCCCCGAGCTCCTCGTCGGAGATCGTCGCGAGCTTCGACGTGTCGTATCCGTTCGCCTCGAGCCACTTCACGAAGTTGTGGTGGTAGACGTTGTATTCCTGGAACTTTTCGCCCGTTTCATCCTCATAGTCCACATGCGTGTCCTTGTCGGAGGGGTTGATCTTGCGGCGGCGTTTGTAGACCGTGCGGAACACCGGCTCGATGCCCGACGTGGTCTGCGACATGAGCGACGTGGTACCCGTGGGGGCGATGGTCAGCATGGCGATGTTGCGGCGGCCGACCTTCTCCATCTCGGCATAGAGTTCCGGGTCGGCCTCGCGGATGCGGGCGATCATCGGATTGTCCTTCTCCTTGGCTGCGTCGTAGACCGGGAAGGCACCGCGCTCGGCGGCCATCTTCACCGAAGCCCGGTAAGCCTCGACAGCCAGCGTCTTCTGCACCTCGACGGCGAATGCGATCGCCTCCTCGGAACCGTATACCAGTCCCAGTGCGGCGAGCATGTCGCCTTCGGCCGTGATGCCGAGGCCCGTACGGCGGCCCTTCTGCGCCATGCCGAGGATCTTCTTCCACAGCTCCAGCTCCACGCGGCGCACGTCCTCGTCCTCGGGGTCGGCGGCGATCTTCTCGATGATCTGCTCGACTTTTTCCAGTTCGAGGTCGATGATGTCGTCCATCATGCGCATGGCCATGGCCACGTGCGACCGGAACTTGTCGAAATTGAACTTCGCATCCTTCTTGAACGGGTTGTCCACATAGCTCAGCAGGTTGAGCGCCAGCAGGCGGCACGAATCGTAGGGGCAGAGCGGGATTTCACCGCAGGGGTTGGTCGAAACCGTCACAAAGCCCTCGTCGGCATAGCAGTCGGGCACGCTTTCGCGGATGATCGTATCCCAGAACAGCACGCCCGGCTCGGCCGACTTCCAGGCATTGTGGATGATCTTGTCCCAGAGCTTCCGGGCGTCGATATCCTGCTCGTACCGGGGGTTATCGGAATTGATCGGGAATTGCTGGTGGTATTTCTTGCCGGCGATGGCGGCACGCATGAACTCGTCGTCGATCTTGATCGAAACGTTGGCGCCCGTGACCTTGCCCGTGTCGACCTTGGCGTCGATGAAACGCTCGGCATCGGGGTGCTTGATCGACAGCGAGAGCATCAGCGCACCGCGGCGGCCGTCCTGCGCCACCTCGCGCGTCGAGTTGGAATAGCGCTCCATGAAAGGCACGATACCCGTCGACGTGAGCGCCGAGTTGAGCACCGGACTGCCCGTGGGACGGATGTGCGAGAGGTCGTGCCCCACGCCCCCGCGGCGCTTCATCAGTTGCACCTGCTCCTCGTCCATGCGGAAGATGCCGCCGTAGGAGTCGGCCGGATGCTTGTGCCCGATCACGAAACAGTTCGAGAGCGAGGCCACCTGGAAATTGTTGCCGATACCCGTCATCGGGCCACCCTGGGGGATCACATACCGGAAATGATCCAGCAGGCCGAAGACCTCCTCGCGCGACATCGGATTGGGATACTTGCGCTCGATGCGCTCGATCTCGGCTGCGATACGCTCGTGCATCTGTCGGGGTGACGTTTCATAGATATTGCCGAAAGAGTCTTTCAGGGCATATTTGCTGACCCATACCGTCGCGGCAAGGTCGTCCCCGTCGAAATACTTTTTCGACTCGGCAACCGCATCGTTGTAATCGACTTTCTGCGGCGCTTCGGGTTTTACGGCTTTAGACATAACTGTTATTGCTTTTATTTCAGATTTTTAGCGTCGATCCGGGCGAAACCCGGTTCTACAAAATTCATTCTTTTCTATGGAATAACCCAATGCACGGCACCAAACTTATCCACAAATTATTTACAAAAAGGCAAAACATGCGCCCCACATTTATGGGGCGCACATTTGCTGCGGACGGGATGTCCGGCAACGGCTATTTCGCCGCGACGGCGTCGATCTCGACCAGCGCCCCCATCGGGAGTGCGGCGACCTGGTAGCATACGCGCGCGGGCATTCCCGAGGTGAAGAACCCGGCGTAAACGGCATTCATCGCGGCAAAGTCGCCGATGTCCTGCAACAGGACGGTCGTCTTGACCACGTCGCCGAGCGTATAGCCGGCCTCTTCGAGGATATGGCGCAGGTTGGTGAGCGACTGCCGTGTCTGGGCCTCGATGCCTTCGGCCATCTTTTGGGTCGCTCCGTCGATGGGGAGCTGTCCCGAGACATAGAGCGCTCCGCCGGCCTCCACGGCCTGCGAATAAGGGCCCACGGCCTTGGGGGCGTGGGGCGATGCGATAATCTTCTTCATAGCGGGGTGTTTTTCAAATTCCACACAAAGATAAGATATATTCCGTATATTTGCACAACACATTTAAGAATATGCTATGAAGATTTTGCTGAGAATCGCGGTTATCGCAGCCGTAGCGGCACTCGCCGCGGGTTGCTGCAAATGCCGTTCCTACCAGAAGAAAAACCGCCGGCCGCTCGTCGGCACCGAATGGCAGCTCGTACAGTTGAACGGCAGGGCGGTCAAACCCCAAGAGGGCAAGTTCAACCTGACGTTCCTCGCCGAAGAGAACCGCTTTGCGGGGGTCGGAGCCTGCAACCGCCTGATGGGCAAATACGAAACCACAGACAAGGGCGCGCTCAGGATCGGGCCGATCGCCTCGACGATGATGGCCTGCCCGGGCATGGAACAGGAGGACGCCTTCACCAAGGCGCTCGAAGCCACCACGCACTACGATATGGACGGGCCGCTGCTGCTGCTGCTGAGCGACGGCGAACTGAAAGCCGTATTCCAGGCCAAACCCTGAAAAACCTGCCGGGCAAGGGCCGGAATAGAATATAAATAGGAACGGAAGGAATCGCCAAAATCGTTTTGCGGTGCGATTCCTTCCGTTCTTGTCTTTTCAGCCGCCCGGGTCGCAGATGCAAGCCCCCCCCGGCAGCACACCCCGAAACGACAGGACGGGGCAAGCCCGGCAGCCCGGCAACTCACCGGCCGGAAAGCCAGGATCCGACCTCATCGGGCGCAGCATTCTTCAGCAACACCCGTTTATTTCTGTCGAGCAGATAGATAGCAGGCACCGTCCTCAAATCGTACACCGCATCGTGCATAAGCATACCGTCGATCCACCCCGTCGGGCAGACCGTCTCCTTCCACACTTCGGGGTCGGTTCCGATGCATACCGAAACAACGGCCAGCCGCTTGTCCCGCAGCAAACCGGCCACAGCCGAAGACGAGGCCAGATAGGCTTTGGCACGCCGGCAATCGGCACAATCGGGAGCATTGAAATAGAGCAGCGTATATTCGGCTCCGATCTCCGACAGACGCCCGCGGCTGCCGTCACGGCACCGGAACGTGAAATCTTCGGCACGGTCGCCGGGGCGGTTTTTCGACATCACCGCCAATCGGGTGCGGGGGCCGATTTTCTCCACCTCCTCCAATAGGGGGCTATCGAGCTGCGCCCGCAGGAACAATGCGTACAACTCCTCGTTGTACAAAGGAGAAGCCGGCTCATCAAGGTATTTATCACCGAGCTCCATAAAATGGCAGAACATCCCCTTCGCCACTTCGGCACGGGCAAAAAGCGAATCGACAGCCGCGCCGGCACGGGGCGCATACGGCAGGATGCAGACAAAGTCGGCAAAAGCCTGCTCGGTGATCTCCGGACGGCGAACAAACGTCGTATCCGCAAAATCAAAGCGATCCCAATAATGCAGCGCCAGATAATCGGCCCGCTCGGCAGGTTCGGTCAGCGCGGCGGGGACATCCGGCAGGCGGAATGCAGCTGCCCGCAGGGGCTCCTGTCCGCATGCCCCCTCCCCGGCCCGCAGGAGAATGACGGCACCCAGGAGGCTAACGACGGGAAACTTCATCGCCACATACCTTAGTTATCCTGGATAGCGACCAACCGGAAGCGCATGGCCACTGCACGATCCTGTCTCAGATCGGCCGGATAGGTATCGAGCTCCGTCAAACTGTGCAATCCCCGGCCGAACTGGTAGGTATAGCTGTCTTTCGTCCCGGCGCCGTCACCGCCCGCATCCGGATCGGCAACCACAGCATTCGAAGTCCAGTACTGCATGTAGGGCAGTACCGGGTGGTTCGGATCCAAATCCCCGGCAATCGAGGCTTTCTCTATGACCTGCCAGCCCATAATGCTCGGAACGGCCCAATGCAAGTCGGTTCCGTTCGCTCCCGGATCTGAATTATGGTCGGGGAAGGTCTTATTATTAAGCAGGTCGTTGATCGTGCCCGTAGGAGATCGAAAATAAGTCGGCAAGTACCACAATGTCGTTGCATAAATCAATGCGCTGCCACCGTGCTGTTTACCCCAGGGAAGGTATTTCACGGCAACGTCCCGGTGGTTCGCTCCGTGCCCGGGGTATATGTCGGGATCGAACGGCCCTTCGCTGATAAGATGGTACGTATTGGCATAGCCGTTATTGGCGTTATGATCCAATTTCTCTCCGTCGAACCCCCACGGCATCGCCTCACGATCCACCCGGTCGATATACATCGTTATCGGTTGATGACCGTATTCTTTTTCGATATAGTCTCCGTATGCCTCGTACCGGATGGGTTGGTATTGCACTATCTTAAAACGAGTGAGTTCTTTTGCGTTAGATCCGTCATCGTCCATTAGCACCACGTCTACACTCCGTATACCGTCCTTAAACCCTTGGTCACCAAAGTCATCTTCCAGGTTCGGATCCCAAGGGGATATATATATCCATAGCACAGTCTTTCTGTCTTCGGTTCGGGATACTTGCGTTAGGGTAGGCCAGCTGCCCAATGAGATCCAATTACCCCCACCCGTACCATCATCACTAAAGGAATGGACGAAGAATATATTTTCACCGGACGAATTTTCCGTCTTCACGTAGATACGGGGACTCTCCAACCCCGAGATGTCGATGGGATAATACTCGCCGGAACCGCCTACGATAATGTCGCCGGTCTCGATCACGACGTTCCTCAGGTCGCTTTCCACGCGCCACGTAACCTGGGAGCCATCCACCGTCAGATCCCCGTTTTCATCGACCTGGCCGCCTTCCGTGACGGCATTGCCTTCGAGCTGCAAGGTGACCTTATAATAGTGGTCGCGCAGCACGTCGAAGTTCCGGGAGACATCGTCCCCCAAGAAGAAGCGGAACCTGACGGTTCCCCCGTATCGGGTTGTACCATCGGTATTCCGGCGCAAATACAACGCCTCGACTTCGAGATAGGAGCAGGTCGCAGTAGACCGATCCTTGAGCAGGTTGCCCCATTCACCCGCCATCTGGCACGCAACTGGACGTTTGAGGCGTGGATCACGGATGCCATCCCCGTGGCCGAAAGCATCGCCTCCATGATCATTTTCGAACATGAAAAGCGGGGCGATGGTTCGGTCGGAAACATCGAGGCTCTCGTCATCGCCGGCGTAATGCCCGCCGGCGTAAGTCTCTGCCGAGGCTGCCCACGACGGAGCCTGCCCCTGGTCAGAAGAGAGCGTTGCGTCCCCCACGACCATCGGCCAGTTCAGCTCGCCGCCGTCGCCCTTCTGCTCGCCGATTTCCTCGATGCCGAGGGTTTCGTCTTCATAGGGTTTGTTCGCCATGCCAAGATAGCACTGCACCGGCACCCTGTGCAGGCTGATCCTGCGCGGGACGATGGAAACACCCGCGGCCAACCTCGACCCGTCGATACCTACCGTAATCATGGCTACCGTACGCCGCAGTTCGGCGGAGAGGGACAACCCCGTCTGTCCGGTATCCGGATGGGTATGGGTTCCGGCATTCCCGGCTTCGGCAAACATCATACAACCATTGACAGGAATGCCGGGGAAACCCTCGGATGATTCCTGTTTCAGAGCTTTCAGAAGCCCGACGGTAGTCACCGCAGCCTTGTCGATCTTTCGGCCGTAATTGGCGACGATATAAAATTTTTTTCGGGTCAGCCCATACCGACCCGTAAACTCTTCGGAAAAGTGGATCGTTATATCCTTTCCCTCTTCCATCTCGACGGCCGGATCTCCGTTCTGCGATCCGTCGGCATAATAGACCTCGAACAGTGCGGAATCGTCGCTTCCGCCATCTGCGGCGACGATGTTCAGATCGCGGATCTTGTCGAAATCGCCGGCGCCGGCACGGGTCATGGGATCCACGACGACAGGTTCGGGCACAATCACGCGCAGGGTGACCGTTTTTCCTTCGTCCGACTGCGGCCTTTGCGGCATCAGTTCCATCCTGTCGCACGACGAAATGCAAAGCGCTGCGGACAGGACGCTCAGGACGAAAAACGATATGCAGGTTCTTCTTCTCATGGCTCGATACCTTAAAATTCAGGTTTCACTTCATCGACATACCATTCGGGAACGGTAATCGACACGCTCCCCGACTTGAACTCGATGCGGATCGGGATCAGCACCTCTTGCCTAGTGCAGTCGATGACATCCTCGTGCATCGCGAGGAATTCGGCAAAGTTGACCTCGGCCAACGGCTCACCGCCCGAAGCGGGCCGCACGCAAAGCGCCACGTCCTCGTGGTTTTTATGGCGCATAATGTTGGCACGGGCGGTCAGCAAAGCCCTGCCGACGTCGTATTTGCTTTCAAGACGATAGGTGGTCGCTTCTCCGCAGGCGCGGTTCTCGAAATCGGTACAGGGCGACACGTTGCAGAGTTCCAATACGAGCGTCCCGTCTGCACGCTGCCCGGAGGCTGGCACACCGGCGACCTCGACCGACACCTTATAGTGCGAACTGGCAAAACCGACGACCTGCGTCCGGTCTTCCCGCCCGGCATCGTACGGCTCAGCCGTATAGGATGCGGAAGCGTAATAGAGCGAATCGTTGCCGGCGACCACCTTTCCTGCAAGGTAATCCCCGGCGGCGAACCTCATCTGGTCGAACCGGCGACAGTCCAGATTGTCGACTTCCGTATGGTGCGTATTAGCTAAACAAACGATCCGGTAATCGCCCGGATCGAGCGGCGGCAGCACGGCCGTACGGTTTGCGACCTCTTCTTCCGACAAGACCCCGGAGCCGACGCAGTCGTTGTCCGCATCGAAGACATACATCTCGACACGGCAGATTTTCGACCCGAAAATCTCGGCCGAACCGTCGCCTTTATAGCTCAGCACCAGCTTATCGGTATTATGGCAATCGCCCAGATCTTCGCGGATACACGACGCGCAAAGCCCTGCGAAAAGCAACAGGCACCCGGCGATATTCGTTGTTCTCATAAGTCTGTCGGTTTGTGTTGTAAAAACGCAGGCGGAGCCGGAGAGCCGGTCGATCCCGCCTGCGGAATAAGGATAAATCAGTTGAATACGGGTGTGAGGTCGGCATGTACCGTCCACTTGGCCACCTTTACGGTAACATCAATACATTTGTCAGGCTGTTCGAAATCACTGTCGTTGAATATGAAATTCACCCGGTAAATATGGCCGCGTTCGAACTTCGTAAGGTTCCCGCTCGCATCCTTGAGTGCTTTGGTCGCCAGGTACAGCGGAGTGCCGGCATCATTGCCGGAGACATCGACATGGCCGGTAGCCTGCATGAGCAACTGGGGATAGCCATCCGACGTGACAGCATCGACAAGCTCACTCCCGGCCGTGAAGAAATGGTAGTAAGATTTCTTTTCGTTTTTGTTCGCAGCCGGTGTCAGCAGGGCCCCGTTCAGGTTTTCATAGTACCACTGATCTCCCGTAAGGCTTGCAAAATGGTCGAATATCTCTGTTTCGTCAGTTTCGGCTTTCTGCAACTTCGACATCGTACCTTCGGTCAACTCGGCCTGGGCATAGTAATTGTTGATCGCGAATTTCTGGAGTTTGATCGCGTTGTAAATCGGGCTGTCCCCGAAGTTACATTCGATGCCTGTCACCTCGACACGTGCGACGAGGGGTTCGATATTCACCGTGGCTTCATAAACAGGGTTCGAATGGTCTGCAGCATGCTGGGCGGACAGAGTCAAAGCCTCGGATTCGCCGTATAGCGTGAGTTCGTCCACATCCTGCTGCCCGCCGATTGCCAACTGCTCGGCAAGGTCGGTTTCGGCAGCAGCCGTCAATCCCGTCGTACCGGTCTTAATCACCTGTCCGTCATGACCCCGAACATTGCCGATAACGATTACCTTGTTTACACCTGCAGGCAGGAAATGGAAAGATTGTTCCAAGCCCACATCGCCCCCGACCACAAAGAAATTCTGTGCGTCAGCCTGCGGGTCGTCGGCTTTTTTCCCGCGATAGAGGTTGGTGCCATCGGAAAAGAATACCTGATAGTTGATCAGGTTGATTTCGGTTCCGGACAGCTCCCCCTCGTCGTCAGGTATGGCGGAACGGGTGCCCGACAATACGTTGGCCAGCGAAATGGTCACGCTCTTGAGCGAGTTGTCTCCCGTGCCGGCTTCATCTTCCTTGTTGCAGGAAGCGAAAGTCATCGCAACTATTGAAGCTGCAAGAATCAAGTTAGAAAATTTCATAGAATTGAAGAATTTAGTGAGAATGAAATGAAGTGACTTGTTCGTATCGTTATCTTATCTGTTTCATGTTTTTCCGCGCTTCTACGCACCCCGCAGCGACGGCCTTTTCGAACCACCGGACAGCTTCGTCCTCCTCTTCGAGCATCATGTGGCAAACACCGATCGGGTTCCAGGCACGGGGATCGTCACCGTATTCGCGCAGGAGTTCCAGTGCCTCGGCGTATTTCCCGGCGCGGATCTGCGTGTTAGCGGCGTTGATCGCATCGGCCGCGACATCGTTCAACACATCGTAATAGACGGCCACATAGCAGGCATTGCGCAGTTCGGGGTAAAAGTTTTTCAGCATATAGCGATAAGGCTTACCGCCCGCCAGCCTCTGAAGGACAACCTTCCGGTTGTTCCCGGCATCGTTGTCCAACACTGCCAGCACTTCGTCACGGCATTCCATATCCGAAGCAGCAACCATACGGCGCAGGTCATCCCAGTTCTCGACACCGTTTATCAGTTGGAAATCCGCGTCGCACAACTCCGGGACTGCCTTTGCAATATAGGTTTTGAGGGCTCGGGCACGCTCGCCGCCCAACCGGGTATTGAGTGCAAGGGCGCCTTCGGGAGACGCGAAACCCGTGATTTCCACCCCGCTCAGACGCAGTTTTTCCGTACTGCCGATCTTGCGGATGCCTTCGACGATCTTATCCAGCGTAGCCTGGTTGCCAAATTTATCGGGATAAAGTTCGGTATCCGCCACCGGAAAGAAAACCCGGATCTCATTGCGGTCGAAAGCCCAGCGCCTGTGTGCCTCCACAACCTCGAACCGGGCCGGATCGGCGGCGATCTCCGCAACGGCGGGAACGGGCGGTGTATAGACCGGAACATCCGCCAGCAGGGTCTGGTCGCCGTCATGGCAGTCGCAGGCACAGCCGACCATCCGGCGTTTGATGCCCAGCGACGCCGTGCGCATCCACTTCTCATAGGGAACGGCTGCCGCATAAGTGCAACTCCCGCCTTCCAGTATCTGGTTCGGAGCGAGGCTCCACGTGCGGTTCCCGGACAGCGCCTGCTCCTGCCGCTCCCTCTTATAACGGATCTTACCGTAGATTTCCGCCTGCGGCAGCCATACGGTGTCGGCACCGTTGCAGAGATAGGGTGTCAGCACCATCTTGTAGCGATTTTTCAAGGTTTTCGGTGTCGTGTGAATATCGAACGCCACCTCGACGCTGTGTTTTACCCGTTTCACGGACTCGCCGGCAATATCGACCTGGGCGGTCAACGAAACCGGCAATGCGAGGATGAATATAAGCGAGGCTGTCTTTTTCATACCCTGATGCGCTATTTGATCATATAAATAATGGAGATACCCGCCTTGGTCGGGCCGAAGTAGTGCTTGTCCTGACTGCCCCTGAATTTGCCGCAGGTCGCACAGTCGTACTTATCGTAGTTCGTATAGACGTAACCGAAGCCCAGCGTCGCCTCGAGGTTCCACCGTTTGCCAAGTATCCAGTTATAACCGTAGGAGAGGCCCAGGCCGGTCGCCCAGCCCTGATAACGATGGTCTTTGGTGGACTTGCCCCGGAACGGAATGCGAACCCCGCTCAGGTTGTAAAAGGCATAGCCCGAATGCACCCCGAAGAAATGGCCGTTGAAACGCTCGCATAACCAGTAGCGGAACTCCGGCATCACCATCCAGTGCCGGATCTTCCGGTTCGCCTCCCGGTCGAGCGTCCAGGGATTGTAACCACCCGCAAGGTCGAGCGTGGTGCGTTTGCCAAGGCCGAACTCGAAACCGAGGTTCGGGGTTGATGTCGCCCAATAGAGGATGTTGGTCTTAACACCGATATCCTGTGCCCATGCACGGCCCCCGGCCCAACAGATGGCAAGAAAAAAGATAAGTATGGTTCTTCTCATATTCCTTTGCTATTATCTCGATCCGAAAATCACGATTATATAACAACTCCCCATTAACAGCGCCGGAACAGGAGTGGCTGCCCGTCATATATCTCCGTCCCGGCGCGGAAAGCAAAACAAAAACAAGCGACTGGATTACAGAAAGATAATTACAGGAAAAACGCTTCGATAAGTGACAGTCTTTTCCAAAAAGACTGCGCACATTCGTCAACAGGACAAACATACTGGTAATTAAGATATTGCAAACACATGCACGGAAGAAATGTTTAACCAGCAGATTCGATTTGTAAAACTGTGAAACTTAAAATACAAGCAACTGTATTGCAAGCATATAATAGCCACACAAAGAGAATATACGATGAAACAGTCCGTAAAAACCACCGATCCCGTATGGGGAACATTCCATGCGACCAACTGCCCGGCCGGTTGCATGACCTGTTCCGCCGCAAAAGACCATTCCGTTGCAAAATTCACTCGTACGCTACTCCCTGAAGCACAACTGCTGCCACAGGCCGACTACCGTTCGCACCGCATTCTTTTCCTGCTGTCGGGGCATCTACATGTACGCATCGGCAGGAGCGGCAGCCATTATCTTCTGGATCGCCAGTGCATCTTTTTAGCCCGGAAGAGGGAGATTGCAGTATCGGCGCTCCGGGAAAGCGATGTGGTCACTCTCGATTTCAACAATCGGATGATACTATGCAACAACGACATACTGGCCAGCATGGCGACGATAGATTCTGCGAATGCAGCAGGTTCGCCCGTATTGCAGGTCGTACCCGAGATTCTGGCATTCTTCGAGGGGATGGGGCCCGCCCTTGATCCCGTCGGGATGTACCTACCCTGTTACCATGTAGTCAAGGAACACGAACTTTTTTTGATGATGCGCTACTTCTACGGAGATGCCAGACTGAGATGTTTCTTCCGCGATGTAATCCGTCCCAAGGATGATTTCCAGACATTCGTGCTGAGTTCTTACCGCCATGCGGAAAGCATCGCCGAACTGGCGCGGATGGCGCACATGAGTGAAAGTTCCTTTATCCGCAAATTCCGCGACACGTTCCGCGAGTCCTACCACAGCTGGCTGGTGAAACAAAAAGCCGCAGACATAGAACATGCAGTCCGGAGCGGGATCAGGGACAACGACCGGCTGATCCGCATGTTCGGATTCAAGAGTTACCTCGCCTTTTACCGCTTCTGCCAGCGTTATTTACATTGTTCGCCGTCGGCCCTGAAAACAAAATGCACCTGAGGAACAGAGCCTTCAGGTGTGAAAATGACAAAAAACAGATATGTGTTTGACCGATTTTGGTATGGGGGGGGGTAGATCGGAATATCGAAATAAGCACTATCTTTGCATTAGAAACAAGGGGCGGAAGCCGCCTCAGAAAGGTGAAAAAAAGGCTTTTACAGTCTTTTTGGAAAAGACCGTATCTTGCTGTATATCCCGCCGTCTATACAAACAACCGTCTTTACGGCAAAGTTATTATTTTTTTACCATCCCCGGCTCTTTTCCGTACTTTTTTTCCGCCTCCCGGCAGCACCTTTCAGCAGCCCTGCGACGATTTCGTTCGCGGCATCCACCGTACTGTTATCCAGTTCGTCCAAATAGATCTGGGTCGTTCTTTCGGACGTGTGCCCCAAACCGACGCTGATGACCGAGACCGGGATACCCTGTTTGCGGGCAAGGCTCGCCCAGCTATGCCTCGCAACGTTGAAAGAGAGTTTGACCGGAAGATCCAGGCGTTTGCACATATCCCGGAAAAAGCGCAGGTAGTGGGACAGGCTGTATTTATAACGCAAATAGAGTTTCTCGTCGAACAGCCTGCGTTCGTCCGTCGTCGTCCCATTATACACGAGCGGGCGCAGCAGACCGTCCGCGCCGAATTCGAGCAGCACTGGCAAGGCCCAGGGTGAACATGTTTCCCGGTAACGGTCGAGGATGGACTGCACCTCGGGAATGATCCGCACCGAATAGGTTTGGCCGGTCTTGCGACGGCGGTAATGAATCATACCGTCCCGGATATCCTCCTGCCGCAGGTAGGCCATATCTACGAACGACATTCCGCGGCAATAGAAACTGAACATGAACATGTCGCGGGCACAATTCAGCTTGTAGGAGTCCGGAAATTCGGACTGCGCGACACGGCGGATCACTTCGGTGCTCACGGCCAGCTTGCGAGTTTTCTCGATCCGGATGGGCACGGCATCGAAAGGCGACCGGCCCCGGGTTACATAACCGCGTTTCTGAGCCTTGTTGTAAACGGCACGGAAATTACTCATGTAAAAAGACACCGTATTGGGTTGCAGGGGAATTTGGCGAAGGTGCTGTTCGAAATCAAGCAGCAGGTTCTCGTCCACGTTATCGAAATGGATACGGCGGCTTCCGACGAACTTTTCGAAGGCGATCAGCGTCGCATTATACTTATTGGCCGTACCCTGTGCCCCCTCTTTGCGCAACTCCTCGATCTGCCGTGTGAAAAAGGTATGCACGTAACGGTTGTCGTAACGCCGGTGGTAGGCCTGCGTGACATCCCGAACCGTAAACGGTTTCCCTTCGCGCTGCAGTTCGGACAGGATGCGCTGCACCTCTTCCTTCTGTTTCTCCAGAAAAACATTGACCTCGTGGATGAACGCCGTATGGGTTCTGCGCCGGGATGTGGCGGCGGCTTTTCCGCGCAGGTGGTCGAACTCCTCGGGCAACAACCGGTAGGGCGTGAAGATCACGCCCCGGCGGCGCTCCCGGATCAGTTGTATGACCAGCGTATAGCGACCGTCACGGCTCCCGCTGCGAATATTCAGCATCGGCCGCACGCTCATATTGGGATGCCTGAAGCTCCCGCGCTGTTCCTTGTCTTGGTTCATAATACCTCGTCTGTTAAGGGTTTAACTATCGATATCCCGTACCCCCGGCATTCCCGCACCAGAATACCCCCGGCGCCCACAGCAAGGGGACAAAGTCCATAAGCCCCGTTATCGGGAGCCTGAGTGAAAATAAAGAATGTCTTTGTCATATCATATTCGTTTTTTGTCATTCGGCACACAACATGAGGCACCGGACAAATACGAAACCGGAAAGGCAGACGCTACGGGAACTACAAAGCGGTTCTCGAATCAAGTAAGGGTTTATCCGCCAAAGAAGGTGGTGGTTAGTATCGGGGAATGGTCGTCGGATCATGGCCGGGGGGGGGCGGTTCCCGAAAGTCCGGCCGGCAGATCCTCCCATATTAATTCTATGGCTCCCGTTGCGGCTGAGGAAACGCCTCCCCCCGGAAGGTCGTCCCGGTTCCGCATTGTCGATCATGCCGACATAGAACGAAAGAAGGAATCCATTTAGTATACGCCCGGGGAGGTGTCTGGTTACGCGCATTCGGCTTCACACCGCAGAGATTCCGGATGACAGACATTTCCGGACAGGAATCTCTTGCCGGCCTGCCGTCCTTCCGGAAGAAAAGGCGCCAACCCGCAGCCCATCAAAACCACAGATACGGCCGGCAATATACCATCCACAGAAACGGACATCGATCCGCAGCCCGAAGGCGGCGACCTCGCGGATTTCCGCCGATGGGTACAGACGCACCTCAGGAAATACGAATGGCGGCCAACCGAACAACCCGAAATATACGGCCGTGTCGTCATTTCGTTCGTCATCGACACTACGGGATGCCTGAGCGATATCCGCTACTCAAAACCGCAAACCAAGAATTTTCGGAAGAGGCTGTCCGCGTACCGGAACTCTCCCCTCGCTGAAAATCGGGGCACCGTCGGACAAAGGACGGGAAGGTCAGCCCCCGGTGAAATATACGATGCCGTTCGACTCCCGGCCATAAATCGAAAACAGGGGCCGGTTCAAATGAACCGGCCCCTGCCGCAACAGTATGCAACCGCCGCCTATTTCAGGTGCGGATTCAGGCTGCGCCACTCTTCGACGGGCGGAATGATCCCCATCGAGATCACCTCGTCGCGCAGTTTGCAGAGGTGCCCGTAGCTGTCGGCAAGGGCCTTGTTCTCCTCGGCCGTACCCTGCACGTCCTTATAGCTGACACCGTCCTTCGTGATTTCGGTCTCCATCGCCATCAGGATATGCTTGAACAGGTCGTTGTGTACGAACACGCCGGCCGGGTAGCCGAACGGCCTGCCGCCCATCGCCGCAGCGATCATGCAGATCGACAGGTAGGCCGGGCTCTGGAACGACGAACGTCCGCGCAGGTCGATGATGTGCTTGCCGCCCTGGATCACCCGCTGTTGCAGGTCGTACCAGTCGCCTTCGGGCATCTCGCGGCCAATCAGCTCCGACAGGGGGCGTCCGGCAACGAGCGTCGTCGAAGCGAAGACCGCCATCTGCTCGCCGTGGCCGCCGTAGGTACGGCAGTTACGGATCTCGTCGGGCGAAATCCTGAAATATTTGGCCAGCTCGCTCCGCAGGCGCGTGGAGTCCAGCGCCGCGAGGGTCGAGAGCTGCGACGGGCGGATACCGGCATAGATGAGCGTCACCAGCCCCGTAATGTCGGCCGGGTTGAAGACCACCACGACGTGTTTCACATCGGGGCAGTAAGCCTTGATGTCCTTGCCGAACTGTGCGGCGATCTCGGCATTGCCCTTGAGCAGGTCTTCGCGCGTCATGCCGGCCTTGCGGGCCGCGCCGCCCGACGAAACGACATAGGCCGCTCCCGAGAGCGCCTCCTTGACATCGCTCGTCCAGGTGATGTTCACCCCTTCGAACGCACAGTGGTAAAGCTCCTCGGCCACGCCCTCGAGCGCCGGAGCATAGGGATCGTAAAGGCAAATGTTGGGCGTAAGGCGCATCATCAGCGCCGTCTGGGCCATGTTCGAGCCGATCATGCCGGCCGCGCCCACGATCGTGAGCTTGTCGTTTGTCAGAAATTCCATAACAGAAATATTTTACATTGGTACAATCCTGTACCGGGGTCTTGCTTGCAGAAAAAGAACGGGCGACAGTTCCGGCCGTATTCCGGCGCATGTCGTGCCGCAGAGCAGGGGATTCGCCCGCAGTGCGCCCCGGCCGCAGGTCATTCGACCTCGCGGCGGTTCAGCAGGGCATGCGTAATGGTCAGCTCGTCGACATATTCCAGTTCGTCGCCGAAGCCGATGCCGCGGGCTATGGAGGTGACTTTCAGTCCCGGGAACTGCCGGAGGCGGTTCATCAGGTAGAAGAGCGTGGTTTCGCCCTCGACCGAGGTGGAAATGGCGAGGATCACCTCCTTCACGCCGCCGCGGGCGATGCGTTCGGTCAGCAGGTCGATCTTCAGGTCGGAGGGCGAAATACCCTGCATGGGTGAAATGACGCCGCCCAGCACATGGTACAATCCCTTGTACTGCCGCGTATTCTCAACCGACAGCACGTCGGCCACCTGTTCGACGACGCAGATCGTCGTATGGTCGCGCTCGTCGTCTGCGCAGATCGGGCAGACTTCCTCGTCGGAGAGGTTGTTGCACTGCGTGCAATATTTGACCTCGTTGCGGAAACGGTCGATGCTCTCCGTCATTTCGGCGACCGATTCGCGCTCCATCCGCAGGATGTGGATGGCCAGGCGCAGCGCCGTACGGCGCCCTACGCCCGGGAGTTTCGACAACTCGCCGACAACGTCCTGTAAAAGCCTCGACATTCAGATGATTTCGATTTTCCGTCCTTCGACCCAGCCTTTCTTGCCGTCGGCGATCACGACCTCGCACCACCCGTCGAGGCGGTCGGTGATCGTCACGACCGTACCCTCGTGCAGCACGAAGAGGTCGGTCGACGACTTGTCGGGCGAACTCTTCACCGCCGTGGAGGCGGTCATCACCACGGCCGAAGTATCGTCGAGCATCTCACGGCGCTCCCCCACGGCGAACCACGTGGTCAGCATGAACAGCAGCGCCGCGACGACCGTGCCGTAGAAACCCGCCTTGCGCAGCGAAATGCGCTGTGCCAGCAGGTAGACCAGGAACAGCCCCAGCATACAGGCCAGCAGTGCGAGCGAAAGCAGGCTCCACGCCGTGCATCCCATCGTGTGGCGGATGTCGCGCATCCACGTGACGAAGAAGAACTCGGGGATGTCCTCGATGTTATCTTTCGTGCGGGCCTCGGCGACGCTCAGGTTGTAACGGATGTCGTCGTTGCCCGGCGCAAGGCGCAACGCCCGGTTGTAATAGAGGATGGCCTTGCCGATACGGTCGTCCTTGAAATAGGCATTGCCCAGGTTATAATAGAGTTTCATGGAGCTCACCCCGCGCGAAAGCAACTCCTCGTAGGCATCGGCGGCCGCATGGAAATCGCCGTTGATATAGGCCGTATTGGCTTTGTCCCACAACTGTTCCGCAGTCTGCTCCCCGGGAGCCTGTACCTCGGCAGGGACTTGCCGGGAAACCTGTTGCAGGCTGTCGGCAGGCTCCTGCGCAAAGGATACTGCGGCCAGGCCCAGCGACAACAGAAAACATCCGATTATTCGTTTCATAGCGTTCTTATCTTTTTATCACCGCTTCGATCCGGGAAATGATGTCCACGCCCTCGGCGTACACCTCGCTCATCTGTGCCGATGCCGCGGGCGAATACTGCGCCTCGTCGCACTTGGTGATGATGGACGTGAAGCGCTGCGACTCTTCGGCCGACACGCCGCGCTTGTGCAGCTCCTCGCGGACGTTCTCCTTGGTGAGGTTGGCCACCGGGATGTTGAACTTGTCGCCCATGTACCCCCACAATGCCCGGAGCATCTCCTCGTAGAACGCATGGCGGTTCTGCTCCTCCATATAACGCTTGGCGACCCTGAAACGCTGCACGGCGACCTTGTTGGCACGCTTGCCCCGCACCAGAGCGGCATTCTGCGATTCGCGGATCTGCTTGCGCAGCGCCACGTAGACCGCCGTGAAGAGCGCCAGAATTCCCACCAGCAGCCCCCAGTAGGCAGCCCCGAAAAGGAACGGCTCGCGCACCGGGCGCAACTGGGCATTGCCCAGCTTGATAAAACGGATGTCCTGCCCGAGCATCTTGACCTCCTCCTTGGACATACCGCGTCCCTGCACGACATAGGCGTCGCCTCCGCCGCCCTTGGCATCGGGCGTGATCTCCAGTTCGAGCGGACGCGAGCGCAGCGTCATGTACTGCATGCGCGCCGGGTCGAAATAGCTGAATTCAACGGGCTCGACGTCGTACGTGCCTTCGGCGCGTGCGATGAAGGGGTATTCGAACTGGCGGTAGCCGGAAATCCCGGCCGCCGAGGCGTTGATCGACTCGGTCGTCTTGACGTTATACTGCTCGAACGAGGCGGGCAGCGTCAACTTGGGAGCCTGCACGAACGTGAGGTTGCCCGTACCGGAGATCTTCACCGTATAGGTCGCCGCAGAATTGGCTGCCAGCCGGTCGGGCGGCAGCACCGCATCCATCGTGAAACTGCCCACGGCGCCGCTGAAGCTGGCTGGGGCGCCCGCCGGCAGCGGTTTGACCGTGACGTTTATCCGCGGACTCTGCACCTTGCGGGGCACGTTCACGAAATCGTGACCTCCCCCGAAGAAGGGATCGAGGCTGCGGCGGCTCTGGATGATGACCTGCGCCACGGCGGTGATCTCGGCGGGCTCGATGACGAGCGTACCGGCCTGCTGCGGATAGAGCAGGTACTCCTTGGCTACGAGCGTCTCGTAGACCTTGCCGTTGAAGGTTTCGCGTTCGCGGCGGGCGTTCTCGGTATTGAGTTCTTGGGCCCAGAAGCCGTTGAACGAAGGGAATTTCACATCGTTATACCCCACTACCGGAACCCGTTCGTAAAGCTTGAAGGTCACGCGCAGCGGCTCGCCTTTGAAAACCGAAGTCCGCGATACGATGGCCCGCAGCAGGATGTCGTCCTTGGCGACCTTGCTCTGCGCCGCACTCTCGGAGGAGGCTTCCTCCCGGCGCTGCGGCTGTCCGCCGGCGGCGGAACCGCCGCCTCCCGGCGCCTTGCCCTCGTCCACCACCTCGATCGCCAGCGGCTTGGTACGGTAGGTCGTACCCTCGACCGCTATCTCGGCGGCGCCGACCGTAACGTTGCCTGCGCCCTGCGGCACGAGCACGTAGGTGATCGTGTAGTTGATAACCCGCGTCATCGCATTGTTGACGATCTGGATCGACTGCCCCCGGGCCTCCGCAGGCCCGGCAATCACGTCGAACCCCTCGAATGCGGGAGCCTTGAACGTGCCGTCGTCGGGCATGGCGTTGAGGGCGAATTCCACGCGGAACGGTTCGCCGACAGCGACCGTCAGCGGAGAATTAGCCTCAAAAGTGACCTTCTCGGCAGCCGATGCCGAGAAGATCGCCAGCACAAAGAGTGCCGTCAGGGATATTTTCGCAATGAAATCTCTCATTGAGCTTTACAATAAAACCTTCTTTCAGATTTTACAACGTAAACTTTTGCCCGTTAGTATATCCGCGGGCTGGTTTTTAATGCTTGAAATCGGCAAAAAAATCGTTGCCTTTGTCATCGACGATGATGAACGCCGGGAAATCCTCGACGTAGATCTTGCGGACGGCCTCCATGCCCAGCTCGGGGAAGTCCACGACCTCGACCGATTTGATGGAGTTCTTGGCCAGGATCGCCGCCGGGCCGCCGATCGAACCGAGGTAGAACCCGCCGTACTTCTTGCAGGCATCGGTCACCTGCTGCGTGCGGTTGCCCTTGGCCACCATCACCAGCGAACCGCCCAGCGACTGGAACAGGTCGACGTAAGGATCCATGCGCCCGGCCGTCGTGGGGCCGAACGATCCCGAGGCCATGCCGTCCGGGGTCTTGGCCGGCCCGGCATAGTACACCGGGTGTTTCTTGAAATATTCGGGCATCGGCTTGCCCTCGTCGATCATCTGCTTGATGCGCGCATGGGCGATGTCGCGGGCCACGATGAGCGTGCCTTTCAGGTTCAGGCGCGTCTTGATCGGGTATTTCGAGAGGATCTCGCGAACCTTGTCCATGCCTTCGTCGAGGTCGATCTCCACGGCGGGCGACATGCCGGGCGCCTCCTTGGGCAGGAAACGCGCGGGGTTCTTCTCCAGTTCTTCGAGGAAGATGCCCTCCGGGGTGATCTTGGCCTTGATGTTACGGTCTGCCGAGCAGCTCACGCCGATGGCCACGGGGCATGAAGCCGCATGGCGCGGGGCACGGATCACGCGCACGTCGTGCACGAGGTACTTGCCGCCGAACTGGGCGCCGACACCGCTCTGCTGGCAGATCCTGAGCACCTTCTCCTCCCACTCCAGGTCACGGAAGCAGCGGCCGCCCTCGTTGCCCGAAGTGGGCAACTCGTCGAGGTAGCCGGCCGAAGCCTTCTTCACGGTCGAGAGGCACATCTCGGCCGACGTACCGCCGATGCAGATGGCCAGGTGGTAGGGCGGGCAGGCCGACGTACCGAGGTCGAAGATATGGGTCTTGATGAAATCGGTCAGCGATTTCTCGTTCAGCAGCGCCTTGGTCTGCTGGTAGAGGAAGGTCTTGTTGGCCGAACCGCCGCCCTTGGTAATGAAGAGGAATTCGTACTCCATGCCGGGATGGCCGCCGTAAATGTCGATCTGTGCCGGGAGGTTCGTACCGGAATTCTTCTCCTCGGTCATCGTGAAAGGCACGACCTGCGAATAGCGCAGGTTGCGGTCTTTGTAGGTCTCGTACACGCCCTTGGCAATGCATTTCGCATCGTCGGCGCCCGTATAGACGTCCTCGCCCTTGTGGCCGATGCAGATGGCCGTGCCGGTATCCTGGCATGTGGGAAGTTCGCCCTCGGCCGCAACGACCTGGTTGAGCAGCATGGTGTAAGCCACGAACTTGTCGTTGTCGGTGGCCTCGGGATCATCGAGGATGTTGCGCAATTTCTGCAGGTGGGCGGCGCGCAGGTAGAACGACACGTCGCTGTAAGCGGCTTTGGACAAGAGTTCGAGGCCCGCAGGGTCGACCTTCAGGATTTTGCGGCCGTCGCACTCGACGACTTTCACATAATCCTTCGTCAGCAGACGGTACTGGGTTTTGTCTTCCCCGACGGGGAACGGCTCCTGATAAATGAAATCAGCCATAATCGTGATATGTTTTGTGTTTGTTAATGTCCGTTTGTCCCGTGCCCGGCATGCCGCGCGGCGCATTGCCGGCACATTACAGCAAGCAGCCCCGCAGCCGGCAGGCATCCCCCCCCCGCCTACTTGCCGCCCTGCCGACCACAGTCGGCCGCAAGCAAGCCGCACCGGCAAATACCCTGCCCGCACGCCGGGGGTTAAGGCCATGCAAAAATACAAAAAACTATCCGGATTGCGCAACAATTTTCCGCCGGCTGTTATTATTTTCACAAAAAGAGAATAAAATAGCCGGATCGGACGCAATTAATTAGAATTTTTATTAAATTTGTGCGGTTTTTCGAGACAAACAATTCACTGCATAAATTAAATTATTATGGTATCGTACAAAGAATTGGGACTTGTGAACACCCGTGAGATGTTCGCAAAAGCCATCAAGGGCGGTTATGCCATCCCGGCATTCAACTTCAACAACATGGAGCAGATGCAGGCCATCATCTCGGCTTGCGTGGAGGCTTCGTCGCCGGTCATCCTCCAGGTTTCGTCGGGCGCACGCAAATACGCCAACCAGACGCTGCTGCGCTACATGGCACAGGGCGCCGTCGAGTATGCCAAGGAGTTGGGCAAAAACATTCCCATCTGCCTGCACCTCGACCACGGCAACTCATTTGAGTTGTGCAAGAGCTGCATCGACATGGGCTTTTCGTCGGTGATGATCGACGGTTCGCACCTGCCCTACGACGAAAACGTAGCCCTCACCAAGCAGGTCGTAGACTACGCACACCAGTTCGACGTAACGGTCGAGGGTGAGCTGGGCGTGCTGGCCGGCGTCGAGGACGAGGTTTCGGCCGAGCACCACACCTATACCGACCCCGCCGACGTGATCGACTTCGTATCGAAGACCGGCGTAGATTCGCTGGCCATCTCGATCGGCACGTCGCACGGCGCCAACAAGTTCAAGCCCGAGCAGTGCACCCGCAACGCCGAGGGTATCCTCGTTCCGCCCGAACTGCGTTTCGACATCCTGGCCGAGATCGAGAAGAAGCTCCCCGGCTTCCCCATCGTGCTGCACGGAGCGTCGTCCGTACCGCAGGAGTACGTGAAGATCATCAACACGCACGGCGGTGCGCTCAAGGATGCCGTAGGTATTCCCGAAGAGCAGCTTCGCCGCGCCGCCAAGAGCGCAGTCTGCAAGATCAACATCGACTCGGACGGCCGTCTGGCCATGACCGCAGCCATCCGCAAGATCTTCGTAGACCAGCCCGCAGAGTTCGACCCCCGCAAATACCTGGGCCCGGCCCGCGACGAGCTGAAGAAGCTCTACATGCACAAATGCGAAAGCGTCCTGGGTTCGGCCGGACAGGCTTAATCCGGAGTTCCCGACAGAAAAATCCCGGGCCATCGCGGCCCGGGATTTTCTTTTATACCCGCAAGCCCGGTGCCCCCGGATCGGCACAGCCCGACAGACCGGCACAGCCGGCGTCCCGCAGATCGGCATAGCCCAGCACCTCGCAGTTCGGCACATCCGGCACCCCCGGATCAGCACTGCCGCCCCCGCAGACCGGCAAGGCCGGCACCCCGCAGTATACCCCGCCGCCGCGCCAGGCTCCGCCCAGGGCCACCGGCCGGGCCGGAAGGCCGCCTACACGCTGAACCGTTCGGCCTGCTGCCGGGTATTACGCCCCAGCACATCCGACAAAGCCGCCCCGGTCAGGCACGCCTCGATCCATGCCGTAAAATCGAAATATTTGAGTAACGGCCGCTCGTATTTATCGGCCGCAACTGCCTGCACCGCACCGTACAGCCGTTCCCACAGGCGGCCCCTCTCCCGCCGGCTCCCGGGCAGCGGAAAGAGGCGTACAAACCTGAAAACAAGTTTTTCGACCGAGCTGTTTCCGATAGCGGTACTGCGGCGTATGGATTTGATTTCGTTTTCGGCGAAATCGAACCGCCCGCATTCGGCCTGCAGGAGCAAATTCACCAGCCGCGCAATACGGAAAGCCGGGAAATTATAAAACACGAGCCCGGTCGCCTGGATCCGGATCATGGCCTTACGGGCTTCGCCACCCCGGCCGCACACCAGATGCAGCACGACCAGATTGAGTTGCAACAACAGTTGGACATCGAGTTTCTGCTGCGATAGTTTGCGGAACAGGATCTCCTCATGCAGCTTATAAAGTTCCTGCGCATCGGCGAAAGCCCCGCAGTTGATGAGCCGGAACGAATCGTATATATAGATATAAGCCAGCACCTTGCGGACGAACTCCTGGGGGTAATCACTTTCCGTAAGCCGGTGCAGCTTGGCGATAAAAAAGGGCATCTCATCGTAAAGCCCCGCCGAAAGCAGGCTGTCCAATACCCCCAGCACGGCATCGAGATAGTGCAACGGAGGGTTGAGCATCCGGCCCGGATTGTGGTCAAACAATTCGAGCAGTTGCTGATAGATACGGATGGCAGCCTTGTAATTGCCCGACTGCAGGAAATAGGTCGACTGGAACAGCTGGTGGAGTTTATCCACCTCGAACCCGTTGTAAGTATTATTGGCTATCAGGTGCAGCTCACTGAGCACCAAATCGTTCAGACTCTGGCATTCCTGTTCGGAACGCACCTTGCTGCGGTAAAGCGCCCGATACTTGAGGATATCGTAAAGCTGCATGTGCTGGTTGGCGCTGCGCAAATGCTTGAACGTCTCATTGACTTTCATCTGTTTTTCGACCAGCTGCTTTTCACTCATCCCCTGAAAATCCCCGGCACTCAGGTAACGCAATTCCGTCTGCCGGATCAGCATGAGCAGGGCCGTCATCTCATACTGCCCGGCCAGTTTTTTCGCCCGGCTCAGCTCCTCGGTCGCCGCCTGCAGCAAGCCGCAGCGGAAAAGGATCTCCGCCTCGGCCATGCGGTTGGAAATGCGGGCCTGGATATCGTAACGGCTCCGTAAATGCAGCAGGCAGTCGACAACTACTTTATACAGGTGCTTGACGGCGATGTCGAAACTGCTTTCCCCGGCATCGACGCCAAAACGCCGGGCAACCTCCTCGACCGAAGAGCACTCCTCCATCAGGGCGAACAGAGTCAGATAGACCTTATCGCCCTCCTGCAGGTTGCTGTAAAGTTTGAAATAGCGTTTTTCCGCCTTCGTCATCGAATGGATAAGCACAAGCAGCGAAATAGCTTTGTTCATGGCCTTGCGGGTTAGTTATACAAAGATAGGAATTATTTGCAGGAGATGAAATCCCGGAAATTCCTTATGAAAGATCCGGGTTATAAAGAAATATTCCCGGACAATTTCGCAGATATCCGGATAATCCCAAAGAGGTCGTTTCAGCACTAAATACACGCAAGACCGGCATTTCCACCCTATCTGGCAGCTCCCCGCAGCATTTATTACAGCCACAGATCCCTATAAACATTCATTTCAGATAAAATCATTTGAAAATAACCGGATAAAACATATGCCAATATACGAAATAATACATCTATATCTATAATATACAATATTTTATATCACGAGTTACAATATAAATTATTTTTAATAAATCAATTTGGGTTTATCATAATTCAAGTAAAAATACGCCTCCCCATCAGAACTATTAAACTTATATTTGTATAACAAACGGCCGGACAAATACGCCAAACGATCCGCAAATAAGGCGACAAACGTACATATTCAACCATTACATTAACCCAAAATACGAATAACCATGTAACCTAATGCCTCGGTGCAAAGCCACCCCACCACCAGTCTAACCAACTAAACCTGTAAAACTATGACCCTAATTCTACGAAAGCACATGCTGCGCACCTGTTGTCTGGCCGCGCTGCTCGGTACGCTGCCGGCCGTCACGCATGCAGCCGGTACCGGAGATTACGACACCTTGCAACAAAACGACACCCGCCGGATCTCCGGCCGGGTAACCGACGACACGGGCAAGCCGCTGATGGGCGTAACGGTCGTCGAGAAAGGTACGACCAACGGTGTCAGCACCACTGCCGACGGCAGCTATACGCTGCGTCTGCAAAATGCGGAAAATGCCGTCCTCGAATTCTCATTCATCGGCTACCGGAACACGGAACTTCCGGCAGGAACGAAAACAACGCTCGATGTGCAGCTCACCGAGTCAGTCACGACGATGGACAACGTAGTCGTGATCGGGTACGGTACCACCACGAAAAAAGAGCTGACCGGCTCGGTCTCCTCCCTCAAGAGCGATGATTTCAAACAAGGGAACATCACCAATCCGCTGCAACTGCTCCAGGGACAGGTTGCAGGCCTGAATATCGTACGCGCCGACGGCGGAGACCCCAACGGCGATTTTGAAATCCAGTTGCGGGGCATGACGACGATGGCCGGCGGCGCTTCGCCGCTGGTAGTCATCGACGGCGTCGTGGGCGGCGACCTGTCGAACGTCAGCCCTGACGACATCGCCTCGATCGACGTGCTGAAAGACGGTTCGGCCGCTGCGATCTACGGCACCCGGGGTACGAACGGTGTGATTCTGGTGACGACGAAAAAAGCCCATGCGGGGGAGAACCGTATCGAATTCTCGGCTTATGTCGCCATGCAAAGCGTGGACAAAAAACCCGACGTGATGTCGGCAAGCGAATACCGCAACACGATCCGGCAATATTTCCCCGACAAAGCGTCATCGTACGATTTCGGCGGATCGACGGACTGGTTCGACGCCGTCACGCGCAAACACCCTGTAAGCCAAAATTATAACGTATCCTCATCGGGCGGCTCCGCAAAACTCAACTACCGCGCCAGCGTCTCCTACACCAACGACATCGGGCTGGTGAAAAAAACCGGGAACGAGAAACTCCGCGGACGTCTGAACGTGAGCCAGTCGCTCATCCGGGATCGGCTGAAAGTGGATTATAATTTTGCGTACACCACCGGAAAAGGCTCCTATGCCGACAAGTTCATCATGCGGCAGGCCGTATTGCGCAACCCGACCGAACCCATTTACGAAACCAGCGGCAACAACCCCCAGTACGGCAAATACTTCTTCTCGCCGGGAATCGACTACCACAACCCCGTGGCGATGCTCGAACAACGTGACGACGAAGGCATCCGCAAAGAGTTCTCGGGCAGCGTCAATGCTTCGCTGCGCATCATAGACGGCCTGAAAATCAGTGCCATGGGCGCCATCATCGAGCGGTCGGAACGCTATGGGCACTATTACGGCCGCTATTACCCGGTAAATATCGGCAACAACGGGACGGCGGAAACTTACAACGACCACTACAAGAACAAGATGCTCGAAGCGACGATCGATTATTCGGGCACGTTCGGCGACCACAAACTGCAAGCCATCGCCGGTTACTCGTTCAGCGAGGAAAGTTCGGAAAGCTACGACCAGATGAACTACAAGTTCGATACTGACATCTTCGGGTTCCACAACATCGGCAGCGGCGGGGCGCTCAAGGAAGGGCTCGCCTCGATGGGCAGCAGCAAGGAAGACAACCGGCTCATCGCCTTCTTCGGCCGCGTGATGTATAATTACAAGGAAAAATACCTCTTCTCGGCATCGGTGCGCTATGAAGGTTCATCGCGTTTCGGCGACAACCACAAATGGGGAACCTTCCCGGCCGTGAGCCTCGGCTGGCGCATATCGCGCGAACCGTGGCTGAAGGATGCCAAATGGCTCAACGAGCTCAAGCTGCGCGCCGGCTTCGGCATCACGGGCAACCAGGAAATCGGCAACTACCGTTCGTTGTCGATCCTGCGCAAGGGTTCGTCGAATTTCTATTACAACAAAAAGTGGATCAGCACCTATGAACCCGGCAGCAATCCCAACCCCGACCTGCGATGGGAGAAGAAAAAAGAGTTCAACGTCGGGCTCGACATGAGCGTGCTCGACAACCGGCTCAACGTCACGGTCGACTACTACAACCGCCGCACCAAGGATCTGCTCTACACCTATACCGTACCCGTACCGCCCAACCTCTACCCTTCGAAATTCGCCAACGTCGGCACGATCGACAACAAAGGTATCGAAGTGACGGTCAACGCCACGCCGATTTCACGCAAGAATTTCAGCTGGAACCTCGCGGCGACGATAAGCCACAACAAGAATAACCTGGTCAAATTCTCCAACGAGGATTACGAAATGGTACAGATCCAGACCGGCTACTTCCCCGACGACCTGAAAATGTATACCATGCGCATCGTCGAAGGCGGCTCGCTGGGCAACTTCTGGGGCCCGAAATTTGTGGGATTCAACGATAACGGCGGCGCCATCTACGAAGACCTCGACGGTGTAGAGGGCATTACCGAAGCGGATTACCAGGTTATCGGCAACGCATATCCCGACGTGCTGCTTTCGCTGCAGAATACCTTCAGCTACAAACAGTGGAGCCTGAGCTTCCTGCTGCGCAGTTCCATCGGCAACGACGTCCTGAACCAGAGCCGTGTCTATTACGAAGGGTTCGGGTACTTCGGCACCCGCAATATCCTGCGCTCGACACTCGGCCATGCCAACTACAAGGACGGCGCATACTATTCGTCGCGGTTCGTGGAGGACGGTTCCTATCTCAAACTCGACAACATCACGCTGAGTTACGATTTCAAGCTCAAATCGAAGGTCATCTCCAAGCTGCGCTGCTATGTCACGGCACAGAACCTCTTTACCATCACCGGCTACAAGGGCATCGACCCCGAAGTCAGCATCTCGGGCCTGCAACCCGGCATCGACTGGTATGATTTCTACCCCCGTACGCGTACATTCGTTCTCGGAGCAGCCATCGCATTCTAAATCATCCGACCAACAAACGAACCTATTATGAAAAAGATAGTATCAATCCTGTCCACGATATTCCTGCTAAGTGCAATACTGAGTTCCTGCACCGACCTGGAAGAGAATCCCTACTCCTCGATCCCGTCCGACGAATTCTTCAACAACGAAGAAGAATTCCTGATGAGCGCCGGGCGTATTTACGCTTATCTGGTACGCTATACCTGCTACCGCTGTATCTGGGGCACGATTTCCGTATCGACGGACGAGGCGGTCAGTCCCCTGCGCGAAGGAAACCAGTGGGTCGACGACGGCGTATGGCGCGACATGCACGCACACACGTGGAATTCGCAGATGCAGGATCTGCAAACGATCTGGGAGTTCCTTTTCGGCGGCATTTCGCTCTGCAACCAGATACTCTATGAGTTCGACCAGTCGTCGGTCGATTTCGAGGCCAAACCCAGCCTGGTCGCCGAGGTACTCGTCATGCGCGCATGGTTCTATCTGAATGCCATGGATCTGTTCGGCAATGTTCCCTTCACCACCGACTTCTCGGACACGAGCCTGCCCAGGCAGGTGGATCGCAAATTCCTATTCTCGTTCATCGAACAACAGATCAAGGATAACGTCGGCCTGTTACAGGACGTACCCACCGCCTCGAACTACGGCCGTGTAACCAAGGCGATGGCTTACACCACGCTCGCCAAACTGTACATCAATGCGCAGGAGTGGATCGGCGAGGCCAAATGGGACGAAACCATCGCTGCCTGCGACCAGGTGATCGGCTTCGGGCAACTGGAGATAGAACCCGACTACTTCTCGAACTTCAAGGTGGACAACACCTCGTCGAAGGAGAATATATTCGTCATCCTCTATGACAAGGTTTACACGTCGCAAAACTGGTGGCACGTCTTCCGGTTCCACCAGCTGACGCTCAACAGCCTCTCGCAACAGACCTACGGCATCCTCGACTTTTGCTGGAACGGCTTCGCCGCAACCGAGTCTTTCTATAACAAGTACGATCCGAAAGACATCCGGCGCAGGCAATGGCTCGCGGGCCCCCAGTACGACATGTCGGGCAATCCGCTCCTGATGCAAAACGGGCAGCAGCTCGACTACACGCCGCATATCACCTCGCTGTTCGACTTCTCGAACCCGGCAAAATCGAACGAAGGCGTCCGCTCGGCCAAATACGAATATGCGAACGGGCTGCAAGGCGAATGCATGGACAACGACTATGTGGTCTACCGTTATGCCGACGTGCTGATGATGAAGGGCGAGGCGCTCGTGCGCCAGGGGCATGCCGACCTGGCCGTTCCCCTTTTCAACGAGGTGCGCCGCCGCACGGGGCTGGAAGACTACAAGGCCGCCGATCTGACACTCGATGAAATTTACGACGAACGGGGCCGGGAATTTGCATGGGAAGGATTACGTCGCCAGGATATGATCCGGTTCGGCAAGTGGAGCGAAGCACGCGACCTGAAACCGGCCGTCAGCCCGGCATACACGAAACTTTACCCTATTCCGGCCAACATCCGCAAGACCAACACGAACCTCAAACAAAACGACGGATATACCGATTGAACACCACCCCGCCCTGCCGGTCTGTAGGAACCGGCAGGGCGGGATAAACAGCCACACAGAAAAAACACCATGTCAGAATCAAAAATTCTCGTAATCGGCAGTTCGAACACCGATATGGTCATCTGCACCGGACACTTACCCCTTCCCGGCGAGACGGTCATCGGGGGCACCTTCTTCATGAACCCGGGCGGCAAAGGCGCCAACCAGGCCGTCACAGTGGCGCGTCTGGGCGGAAGGGTCTCCTTCATCTGCAAAACAGGCAGCGACATCTTCGGACACCAGGCCAACCAGTTGTTCAATGAAGAAGGGATCGACACTTCGTATGTATTTTCCGACACGAAAAACCCGTCGGGCGTGGCCCTGATTACCGTAGATACCGACGCTGAGAACTGCATCGTCGTCGCACCCGGAGCCAACGCACATCTCACCCCGAACGACCTCAAACGGTCGGCCGAGGCGGTCGAAGCGGCCGATATCATCCTGTTGCAACTCGAAATCCCGATGCAAACCGTGGAAGCCGCAGCCGCCATGGCATACCGGCTGGGCAAGAAGGTCGTCCTGAACCCGGCCCCGGCCTCGAAGCTCTCCGCCGGACTGCTCGAAACGCTCTACGCGATCACCCCGAATGAAACCGAAGCCGAAGCCATTTCCGGAATCCGCATCACCGATGAACACACGGCCGAAGAAGCCGCCCGTAAAATCGCGTCGATGGGCGTGTGCAACGTCATCATCACGCTCGGAGCCAAAGGGGCCCTGGTCTTCGACGGGGAACACTGCGAAGTCGTCCCGGCATATAAGATACAGGCTGTCGACACGACCGCCGCGGGCGATGTGTTCAACGGGGCGCTGGTCGTAGCCCTTTCCGAGGGGCGGACACTTCCCGAAGCCGTGCGTTTCGCCTGTAAAGCCTCGGCCATATCGGTGACACGCCCGGGTGCGCAAAATTCCGTACCTTACCGTACCGAAGTCGACGTATTCAACCTATAACGCTAAAACAGACCCGACCATGAAAAAAACCTTTTTGTTACTCTGCACGGCCGCGACCATCGTCTCGTGCAATGCCCGCCCGGCGCCCCGCGAGCTCCCGGAACAGGTCACCCTCACCAAAGAACGGCTGCTCGACAAAATCAAGGGCGGCTGGGCCGGCCAGACTATCGGATGCACCTACGGCGGCCCGACGGAATTCAAATTCAACGGCACGATGATCCAGGAATACACCCCGATCCCGTGGCCGGAACACTACATCAAATGGTGGTATAAAAACACCCCGGGACTTTACGACGACGTATACATGGATCTGACGTTCGTCGAAGTTTTCGACCGCCTGGGCATCGACGCCCCGGTGGATTCGCTCGCCGCAGCCTTCGCCAATGCCGGCTACGTACTGTGGCACGCCAACCAGGCCGCACGCTACAACATCCTCAACGGCATCCGCCCGCCCGAATCGGGGCACTGGATCAACAACCCCCATGCCGACGACCTCGACTTCCAGATCGAAGCCGATTTTGCGGGGCTCATGTCCCCGGGCATGCCCAACGCGGCCTCGGAGTTCTGCGACCGCGTGGGACACATCATGAACTACGGCGACGGCTGGTACGGCGGAGTTTACGTGGCAGCGATGTATTCGCTTTCGTTCGTCTCGGACGACATCGGATTCATCGTCGAGGAAGCCTTGAAAACCATCCCCGAACAGAGCCGCTATTACCGGTGCATGAAAGACGTCATCGCCTGGCACAAGCAGTATCCCGGCGACTGGAAACGCACCTGGTTCGAATGCGAAAAGAAATGGAGCTCGGATATCGGCTGCCCGGACGGCGTATTCGTGCCGTTCAACATCGACGCCGTGATCAACAGCGCCTACATCCTTATCGGCCTGCTTTACGGCGAGGGCGACTTCTCGAAGACACTCGATATCGCCACCCGCTGCGGACAGGATTCGGATTGCAACCCGGCATCGGCCGGCGGTATCCTGGGCGCAATGCTCGGGTACGGCAACATCCCGGAAAAATGGATGCGCAACCTGCGTGAAGTGGAAGATATGGACTTTGCCTATACCGACATCTCGCTCAACCGCACCTACGAAATGAGTTTCTGTCAGGCTTTGGAAGTGATCCGCCGCAACGGCGGTTCCGTAGGTGAAACCGACGTGACCATCGCATGCCAGCAACCCGCACCCGTCCGTTTCGAAGAGTCGTTCGAAGGGCATTATCCGACCGAACGCCGTTCGATACACAAATCGCTTCCCGAAGCCGGCGGAATCGAATTCGACGGCATCGGAGCGGTATTGACGGGCGCCCTGCGCTGCCCCGACGAATCGTACGTCGCCGAAGTAACCTTCTCGATCGACGGACAACCGGTCGAACGGGTCAAGCTCCCGGCGCTTTACCGCACCCGCCGCCATGAACTGTTCTGGCGTTACCGGCTCCCGTCCGGCCCCCACCGCATCACGGCCGAATGGCATAACCCGCGCAAGGATGCATCGCTGCAAATCCGCGACCTGTTGGTATACGGCAGCACTCCGCAAGCTGCCGGGAATTAATCCGAACCCCGTAAATTCGACGCATTATGTTTATCGTTCAAAGTTATCCCCTGGCAATCGCTTTTTGCTTCATCACCATGCTGTGCTGGGGCTCCTGGGGCAACACCCAGAAACTGGCGGCCCGCACGTGGCGCTATGAACTCTTCTATTGGGACTACGTGGTCGGTGTGCTGCTCTTCTCCTTGCTGTCGGCCTTCACGCTGGGCAGTTTCGGCGCCGAAGGGCGCGGTTTCCTCGCAGACCTGGCACAGGCAGACGCAGGCAGCCTCTTCTCGGCATTCATGGGCGGCGTGATATTTAACGCTTCGAACATCCTGCTTTCGGCCGCCATCGCCCTCTGCGGCATGTCGGTAGCTTTTCCCGTGGGTGTGGGGCTTGCGTTGGTACTGGGCGTGCTGATAAATTATTTCAGCGCAGCCAAAGGCGACCCGACCTTCATTTTCATCGGGGTACTGCTCATTGCCGCAGCGATCGTCATGAACGGATTCGCCTACAAGAAAGCCCAGACCGAAAAACGCAGGCTCACGACAAAGGGCATTCTCATTTCGGTTGCGGCCGGCATCATCATGGCATTCTTCTACCGTTTCGTGGCCGCATCCATGGATCTGAACGATTTTGCCGCCCCCGCAGCCGGCAAAATGACACCCTATACGGCCGTATTCATCTTCGCCGTCGGGGTTTTCGTCAGCAATTTCCTGTTCAACACCGTCGCGATGAAACGTCCGGTGGACGGAGAACCCGTGCGGATCGCCGACTATTTCAAAGGCGGCCTCAAAACCCACATGGTCGGCGTGTTGGGCGGTATGATCTGGTGCCTGGGAGAATCGTTCAGCATGATCGCTTCGGGCAAGGCCGGGGCGGCGATCTCCTACGGCCTGGGACAGGGTGCTACACTCGTATCGGCACTCTGGGGAATACTGATCTGGAAAGAATTCAAGGGGGCTCCCAAAATCTCCCGCAGGCTCAACCTGGGAATGTTCCTGCTGTTCCTCACCGGGCTCGGAATGCTGATCTATGCGGGCGCTTAGACGGCTGAATACCCTATTGAAAAATCCCGAAGCATCGGCTTCGGGATTTTTATTTTGGCCGGCAGCCATCGGCACCCCACGCCCGCACACCGGACGCGGCCGGGAGTAGCCAGGCGCCGCAATGAGCTACCCGACAATGACCCGGAAATGGCATTTCTCACCGCCCGACAACACGGTCTCGAGCTCTTCCACGCGGATGTCCCTGCCGGGCAGCAGCTCCTCCAGGACATAGAGGATGCTTTGGCGGGAGCATTCGCAATGGGCCGCAGAGTCCACGAACCCGGCATCGACCTGCGGGCAGAGGCACCGGGGATACCCGACCTCGTAGACCCGCCCCGGCTCGATGACGTCCGCAAAAAAATACTCCGAACGTCCGTATTTCGTATACTGCCGGTCGAGGTCGCAGCCGCATTCTTCGAATTGCCTGCGTAGTTCCGTCAGGACGGCATCCTTGACACAATCGACGGCACACGGCCGGTAAAGCGCCCCGCGCACATCGGCCGGGAGTTTTGCGATGCCCTCCTCCAGAATCCGGTAGAAGGACTTGACTTGCTGTTGATTATCGTTTTCCATAGTATATTTCATATTATCAGGAGGGGCATACTCCGAGCCGGCAGAAGCGCCCGGAAGCCGCCCCGGGTCCTTTTCAAGCGGGCCCGATATATTTTCCGACGAACTCCCCGACGCGGCGCGTGTATTCCTCCCGGTTGTCGCGGTAGGAAGCGGCATGTCCGGCACCCGGCACGAGCCACAGCTCCTTGTCGCCCGGCTTCGCCTCGAAAAGGGGGCGAACCATCCAGGTGGGGACATAATCGTCGGCATCGCCGTGGATGAAGAGCATCGGCAGGCGGCATTTTGCGACCTGTGCCAGCGACGAGGCCTCGCGGAAATTCCACCCGTATTTCAGGTCGCACAGCCAGCTGGCCGTATACAGCAGCGGGAATGCCGGCAGCCCGAACGACGACTTCAGTTCCTTGGAGAACTCGTCCCAGACGCCCGTATAGCCGCAATCTTCGACAAAGCACCTGACGTAGGGCCGTTGGGGCTCGCCCGAGGCCATCATCGTCGTGGCAGCCCCCATCGAGATGCCATGCACGACCATCCGCGTATCGCCGCCGAAAATCCCGTCGGCAACCTCCATCCAGTGCAGCAGATCGAAGCGGTCGAGCCACCCCATGCGGATTGCCCGCCCTTCGCTCTGCCCGTGGTAATGCAGATCCGGCAGCAGGATGTTATACCCCAGGTCATGGTTATAGAGATAGCCGATCATCAGCATCCGCACGGCGCAGTCCGTATAACCGTGGACGATAACCGCCGTGCGGTCGGTCGGCACGGGAGCCGCCGCATAGAGGGCATGCAGCCGGACGCCCCGGGGGTCGGCGATCACGGTGTCGCGCAACGCCCCGGCCGTCTGCAAACTATCCACCCACGGGCGCAGGAAAGGGTATTCGGCATACATGTATTCATAGGCCGTGGCATTCTTTTCCCGCATCCCGGCATCGGGCCGCAGCGAGAACGCGAGCATATAGAAACTCCCGCCGATAACCGCAGCTATCGGCAACAGGATAAAAACGGCTATGATTCGCCTGATCCGCTTCTTCTTCATAATAAAAAGTTATGCTGCGGTATCCCCCGTCAGGAACACCCAATAGTCCCCGGCACAGGATACCGCCAGTCCGGTCTCCGCATCGCCCGAAATCCCCCGTTACGGGCCGTACCGGCCAGCCGCCCCACACCCTCGCCGGCACGGGAAAACCATCCGGCAGCCGGTTCCGGAAGCACGGCCACTCCTCCCGCAATACCGTGCCAGGATGCGTGAGCATTGCGACGTCCGTACGAGGCGGCACCGGCGTTCGCGGATCCCGCAACTGCGGCACAGCCTGCGGACAGGACGCCAACGGCGTGCCGTCCCGGCTGGCCGGGCTCCCGGCGACACGGGTTATGGCAACGCCATCTCCCCGAACGTCACTTCGCAACAGCCAGCTTCGCCCGGATATGCGCCAGCATGTCGTCCGTCATGCGCGAGAGATCCCACTCGGGTTTCCAGCCCCACTCCTCACGGGCGCAGGTGTCGTCGAGCGAATTGGGCCAGCTCTCGGCGATCTCCTTCTTCACGGGGTCGACGTCGTAGTCCATCTTAAAATCGGGCAGCCGTTTCCGGATCTCGGCACAGATGATCTCCGGGGTGAAACTCATCGACGCGATATTGAAGCTGTTGCGGTGCACGAGCTTCGCGGGGTCGGCCTCCATCAGTTCGACGCAGGCACGCAGCGCATCGGGCATGTAGATCATGTCCATATAGACGTCCGACGGCACAGGGCAGGTGAACCGGCCCGACCGGATCGCCTCATAGTAGATCTCGACGGCGTAGTCGGTCGTACCGCCGCCCGGCAGCGTGACGTTGGAGATAATGCCCGGGAAGCGCACCGAACGGGTGTCCACGCCGTATTTATGGTGGTAGTAGTTGCCCAGCATCTCGCCCGTGACCTTGCAGATACCGTAGATGGTCGTCGGCTGCATGATCGTATCCTGCGGAGTCTTGTCCTTGGGGGACGAGGGGCCGAAGGCACCGATCGAGCTGGGCGTGAAGAGGGCGCAATGGTGCTGGCGCGCCACCTCGAGCGAGTTGTTGAGCGCCCCCATATTGACGTTCCAGGCCATCTGCGGGTTACGTTCGCCCACAGCCGAAAGCAAAGCGACCAGGTTGAAGATCGTATCAATATGGTAACGCGCCACGACCGAAGCCATTGCCGTCGCATCGAGCGCATTGAGCACTTCGAAAGGGCCGGCCTCGCCGAGGGCCTTGCATTCGCGCATGTCTGTCGCCACGACATTGTGGTCACCGTAAATTTTGCGCAAATAGACTGTCAGCTCGGAACCAATCTGGCCTCCGGCACCTACTATTAGTATACGTTTCATGAGCATGGGTTATAATTCAAAAGTAAAGGTAGAAAATAATTGTGAATTTTTCACAATTTTTTGGTCTTTTCATTTTTCTTATGTACTTTTGCACCACTCGAACGGGAAATGTTGCTGTTGTAGCTCAGTGGTAGAGCACTTCCTTGGTAAGGAAGAGGTCACGAGTTCAATCCTCGTCAACAGCTCTGAAAATCAAGCGGTTGCCAAAACAAGGCAGCCGCTTTTTTCGTGCCGTTTTGTGAGGAAAAAGGGGTTGAAAGGCGGTTTGGATGGGTATTGTTGGACATAATGTTGGACATTAAAATCGCTGCCCAACATCGCTTGCACAATCTGCAAGTAGATGAAAATCAAAGTAATTCTACGAACCAGCATCGTTTATAAAAATGGCAAGTCACCATTGATGCTGCGGTTTATTCACGAACGCACCTCAAAACAACTCTCGCTCGGTGTGTCCATAGAACCTTGTTATTGGGATAAAGACGCCGAAATGGTAACGGCAGACTGCCCCGAACGTGCCGCCCTGCAAAGTCGGATAGACAGCGCATTGGCAGGCTATCGCAAGAAGATTCAAAGGCTGGAAGCGTTGGATATGGAGGTCGATTTTACCAACCTGTTCGACCAGACCGCAAAATGCACCCCACAATTGGTAGACAGCTATTTCGAGCGACAAATTGCAGTCATGAAACAAGCAGGGAGAATCAACACGGCGATCAAGTACACGGCCACCCGCACCTCGCTCGGCAAGTTTCACCCCGTCAAATTACGGTTTGAAGATATTACACCCAACCTGCTGGTCGATTTCGAAACATTCCTGCGCGGAGAGGGCAACCAGCCCAATTCGATCGCCACGAAATTCAGTGTGCTGAAAGCTCTTTACAACAAGGCCATCACCGACAAGATTTTTCTTTGCAAGGAGAATCCTTTCATTTCATATAAGGTGGGGAAACATTGGACGCAGACACGCAAGCGCGCCATTCACAAGGAGGACATACAACGATTGATGCGGGCAGAACCGCCCGTAACGAGGTCGCCCTATACCGAGTTTGCGAGGGATATATTTTTGTTTTCTTACTTCTCGGCTGGAATCAATTTCAAGGATATTGCCACCTTACGTTACGATGATATGGAAGAGGATCGGATTTTCTATCGCCGTCACAAGACAGGCAAATCCATGACTTGTCGATTGCATCCGCAAGCAAAGGAGATCATGGCCAAGTACACCCGTTCGGAAGCTATGCGGGAGGACTACATCTTCCCCATTCTCGACCGCTGTGTCCACCGTACCGAACAGCAAATTCACAATCGGGTGCACAAAGTTTTGATTCACATAAACAAAGAGTTGAGAGAATGGAGCAAACGATTGAAACTAACAACGAACCTAACTACCTACGTTGCCCGTCATACTTACGCCACGGTCTTAAAACGGTCAGGCGTAAGCGTAGCACTCATTTCCGAATCGCTGGGGCACTCCGACCTGTCCACTACTCAAATCTATTTGGACAGTTTCGAGAACTCTCAAATCGACACTGCCATGCAACATCTATTGTAAGGGAAAAAGAGGTCGGGAGCCTATCAACTCCTGACCTCTACAAACCTTAAAGATGCTCGGTAAGCCTTAACCGAGATACTGCGTCAGCATATCGGTTATCAACTGCTCCCGTGCTACGCCTTTTATCGGGCGCGGGTTCATAATTTGGTCTGCTTGGTCGCGTGTGAGGGCATTGATCTTCTGCTCCATTTCCACCGTGAACCGATCGAAATCTTCATCGGGTTTCTGTTGCTTAATGATAAAGTCGATTAAATACCTGTTCATAAGAAACTTATCCTTGAATATCCTCTGTGCGGACGTAAACCACCTGCTGCTGGAACGAAACCAAGTTTTGTCCTCAAAGATTTCAGGCAGTTTCTTCGTGTTCAGACACTCCACCAAGTCTTTTGCTTGCAGGGATTTCCTGCCGAAACACCATAGAGAAATCGTGGCGAGGGGGCAAGCCTTGCCGTGCAGGAACATGGCGAAATCGAATACCTCGTTGGCCTCCTTGAGCATCATGGCAGGTGCGGCCATGTAATCCGATTTTTTCCAAACGGTCGTGCAGATGTTCATTTGCGCGATGACCTCCGTAATCGACAACTCGGCATTGAGGGGTTCGCAAATTACAAGGTCGTCCAAATTCCGTCCCAGTTTCAGGTAGGCAATCAAACGGTGCTGACCGTCCAACACGGCGTAATACTTTCCTGCATCCTCGTCGGGGATTTCGTTTCCGTTCAAATCGACCAGACGACCGCCCATTTGAGTTACCTTTTCTCCATTGGTTACCGTAATGGGCGTTAGTTGCCCATAGGCTTTCATGGATTTTTCTTTCTGGTTCACAACCTTGCTGTTCACGGGGCGGTTGCCCTTCACGAATGCAAACTGACGCTGGGCGTCATCCATTGAAATAACCATTTTTTTCATGGCTTTTACATACTCTGTCCTTTATGCAGAGGGGCTGATAATGGCTGCAACCCTTGCCCGCAGATTGCAGACCGCAAGGAACACCCTTACGGCAGGGCAAAGGTCAGCATAAAATACAAGCGTTACGTTCTATCAAAGAAGATGTTATCCGATATTGCCATACCCGATTGAATTATATCTTGAAAATATTTATTAAATTATTTGACTTTTGATTGAACTTTTCATATCTTTGCAAAGCAATTCAGTAAAGACATCCACACTATACATTGAGCAGTTCCCATAAGGCAGATTCCGTCTGCCTTTTCGTTGCGTTGTGTTACCACATTTTTTGAGTACGAAATGACTATTCCCTTTAATAAGATAGTTTCAGAATCAAAAAATATGGAATCATTAAAAAGTGCATCCACTAAAAACAGGCACTTTCAACGACGCATCATGTAAGGGTGTGAGCAATCGATTCGTGCAGAAAAATTATTCATCGAAAAACCGATGCAAGATTTTTGGGCGATAAAAATTTTCTCACTACCTATGTGATGAAAAACTTTTTTCGACTGTTTTTTATTCACTCATTTTTGCGTGTTCAGAAAACAGGGGCTTTTTTAAGTTTCGTCTTACTTGGTTAGGAAATTTATTTTTCGTGATTAAAACTGTTCTTCATTTATCGGTTACCACATTTTTTGAGTGCGAAATGAAGATTTCCTTTATAAGTATAGTTTCAGGATTAAAAAATATGGAAGATTATAGAGACAGAAGATTCCAAATAAAGAGATACGATTAACAACTAAACATTTACAAGTATGAATACAAATAACAACTGAACGTTTCCGATTAACGAGGGCAAAGACTGCTTGCAGGCTATGCCGAGTGTAGGAAACGAAGAACGAAGTTCAATTATCAACGCTCCCGCTGGAGCAACTTATTTGTCAGATTTTCTGACCGAGATTCCCGTAAACTGCCTATTCAACAAGAAGCAGACAGGATGCGGAGCAACGGAATTGGCCATACGCAACTCCATTCCAACCATTATCGCCATGCCTTACGTTGCATTGGTCAAGAACAAGACCATTTACCGCAAAGATGCTATTTCCGTGCTGGGCGTTTACGAGGGTATCCAAGAGCAGGAGATTATCGACTATGCCCGCACTCATTCCCCATTAAAGATTGCCGTTACATACGATTCCCTGCCGCGAACCATTAAGGCGTTGCAATCCGCAGGTCTTGACCCTTACAGAGAACTGTTCCTGCTTGTGGACGAATGACACGTATTGTTCAACTCCTATTCGTTCCGTCATGCCGCCATTAAGAATTTACTTGCAGAAGCCGCTAAATTCAGTAGGGCTACTTATATGACCGCTACCCCGATTGAGCAGGAGTATGTTTTGGAGGAGTTGAAACACCTGCCCGTTTGTGAAATCGTCTGACCGCATTTAATGGAGGTTAAAATCCGTTCCCGTCAGACACCCAAACCAGCCCAATATATCGTCAAAGAGTGCCGCAAGGTATTGGATAACGACTTGCCCCATAACCTGCATATTTTCGTAAACAGCGTGGAGTTCATCGCAAAGGTCATCGACCTTGCAAAGCTAACTCCCGATAAGGTTAAAGTTGTTTGTTCTACGAGCGGGGACAATGGAGAGAATAACCAACGTAAATTGGGTAAGGATTATCCCATCGACCAGCCGTCAGACCCCGTAAGGAAAATCAACTTTTACACCTCGACCTGCTTTGAGGGATGCGACATATACGACGAGCAGGGCGTTACATTCATCGTCAGCGACGGTAACAAATCCAACACGCTGTTGGATATTTCCACGCTGTTCACACAGATTTGCGGACGCTTGCGGGATTCCAAATACAAGGGCGAGATTATCCACGTCTATTCTACGACCAAGTACAGCCGTGAGGTGACATTGGATGAATTTGTAGCGGCCACCAAGAAAACCTTACAGGAAGCCATACAGTATGCAGACGAGATAAACGCATTGAGCGATAAGGCACGGGAAAAGACCTTATCGAAAATCAAATACATCAATGAGCAGTATGTGCGTATAGAGGACAATTGGCTGGTGGTGGATAAGAACCTCGCCAATATGGATATTGTGAATTTTAAAATTTGCCGTCATATTTACAGAACCTATGTAAACCTTACGAATGAACTCAAACGAAACGGGTATGCCATCACACGGCATACGTTCAGCGACATTATGGAAAAGATAGAGAACAAGACCAACGCACGGGTTACATTCAAGGAACTGTTCGATGAATACCACCGTCTGAAAACGACCCGTCCGTTTTTCTCGCTGGAGAATCACGAGGACTTATGCGCTCAAATTGCTGTTAAATATCCGTTGGTGAAACAGGCTTACGACGAGTTGGGAACGGACAAGGTGCAGGCGTTGAAATACCATGTAGGCAACATCAAACGAGAGCTGATGAAACGCCAGCCAGCACCGACCGAGTATAAAATCGTAAAGATGATAAATACGACCTTTGCAAAACAGACGCCTATTGCCAAAAGCAAGGTTAAGGAACTGTTGCAGGGTATTTACAATGATTTGGGAATAAAGCAGACGGCAAAGGCCGCAGACCTTAATAAATGATACGAGGTAAAGACTACCACACCCAAAATCAATGGCAGGACAACGGCCTGCATGACCATTATTAGGGACAGGATGATAGCCAAATAAATCAAGAATTATTTTGTATCTTTGTTGAGGACTCAAATAAATTTTAGATGAAGAACTTAACAAAACTATTATTGGCTATAATATTCTTTGTATTATTAGGTACAATTATAGGATTATATTATAGATATACACCTCAAGAACAGCAAACAATTTTCAATCTTGCCACTCTACTTGGGTTTTATGTATCTATTTATGGATTGGCTGTCGCTCTATGGCAGATTATGGCTCTACAAAATATAACAAAAAGTACTCAATCTGCGGTTGCTCAAACAAGAGAAAAAGTAGAGCAAATTTTATCCATATCTGATATAGCTAAAATCGTCACCACTATTCGGATTATTGAGGAATATATAAATAGCGAAAAATATGAACTCGCAAAATTAAGGCTATGCGATGTAAAAGATTTTATGATGCGAGTTGAGTTCATTGGAAAGATCGAGTTCGATATTGAAGAATTTGGGCGATTAAAAAAAAGAGTAGAAATTGATCTGAATAGTATCGACAAACAAATGAGCAATAAAGCTAAACTTGATAAAATTATTTTTTGCCAAGATATGGAAGAAATCGCCTCAATGTTAAGCAGAATTGAAAATCAATTAAAATCTAAATAAGATGGAAAAGAAATATTTTGAATTAACACAGCTGTTATATAAATTGACAAAAGAACGGAAATTAGAATGGCGTAAAACAAGTTCAGAAAACGAATATATGCTGGAATTGAATGCCGCAACTTTTGCAATATCTAAAGGTATTGAAATATATGACAGTATTTCGTCTGAATTTATTGCTATAAGCATGTATAATGATAAAAACATAGAAATTCCCATTGTTTCTGCAATGGCAAGTGATAATGAGTATCCTTTCCTTGAAAGCCTATATAACGAGGCTGTTGATTCATGCACTAAAGAAACAGAAACATTAGAAAAAGTATTAGAAGAATTAAATCGGTTAGATTTACCATTTTAAGTATTTCTCTTACATCTAAAACTCCAACATTACAACTGTTGGAGTTTTTTGCTTATATATTGCACACAAGCAGATACATGAACTAAAGCCCCCGCCCCTTGTCGAATATAAAAATAAAAAATATGGACAGACAATCAAGGGCAAAACGCATAGCGGATTTGCATGTGTTTTATGGACAGAACGAGGTGGTCGAGGAATTGATCCGTGCAGGTAAAATCGACGAAGAATACATGTATCCCTTTGTCGATACGGACGACGAGGTTTTCGAGTGGTGGCTGGTATCGCCTTACTTGGCAGGAGAACTCAAGGAGCAGGGCGAGGTCGTTATCGACGCGCTCGGTTGTTATTGGTGGGGACGTACCACGAGCGGGCAGGCTGTTTATATGGATGCCGCGATACAGGAAATTGCAGGAGTATAAAACTGCATCCGTTCGTTTACATAGCAAATTCATAAGTTGCAGATATTAGGGGCATTGCAATTTCGAGACGATTTTGCAACCCCTAATTTCTGATTTTATGCTGGCGTAAAGGAGAGAATCAGATACAATGAATGATTGCAATACCTTGTTTTCGACCTTATGCGCCCTTAACCTCGAAATATTCACCCTCAATTTACGAATAACAAAGTTTTGAATCCATAAGTCCTGCTATTGGAAAGATGCTTTGTTTTCAAGAACTTTGCAACTACAATACCCCAAGAGTGTTGCGTATTGAGAAACATTTTCTAACTTTGTGGTGCTATCTGAACGGGTAGCGACATATTAGTTTAGTGAAAGTGTTTCGCTAATCCTTGTACCGAAATCTGACAGTTTCTACAAAGACGAGGAGAACGACAGCACTCATCACCGTGTATAGGCATATATCATACGATATATTCTATTCGGTGTGGGGTATTGTTTCGTTATTCGTCTTTAGGCTTTGTCAGAGCCTCGGTACAGATAATCGAACAACTCCACACTTTCTTTTTGCATAACCCCACCGCAGTAGGAGTTGATACGGTACATCAACCTTTAATTATGATGAAGGTAAACGTATCTGTAATGATGGAGTTTTCAGAAGATTGGAAACGACGTTTTGCTGATTTTCAAAAAGAACTCCAAATCACGAAATTAGTGGATGAGCAAGGTGAGATTCATCTTCCGAGTTATGCTCATTTGGACAAAATCTTTGAGATTGCCCGCAAATATGAAATTGCTACAATCCTCCACTCTTGAATCTTTAATAACTCAAACTTACAATTATGAAAAAACTACTTTTATTTGTTCTTATGGCTATTACTGCCATGTCGTTTAATGCTTGTTCAAAGGATGAATGGACAGATGACAGTCCGATTATCCAATTTACAGACCCTTTATTCTTGAAAGCAATATTATCTGATAGTGAGAATAACGCTTTCCAATATAAAGTTGACAAGAACGGAGACGGTCAAATATCTGAAAAAGAAGCGCAGTCTATCAAGACGTTAGAAGTATACGAAGAAGTGCGCAATATGGACGAAATACGCTATTTTACAGAACTAACTGCTTTCAGTTGGAGTAGCGACCAATTAGAACATTTGGATATTTCTAATAATACAAAACTAACATTTCTTGTAGGCGGTGGCGAAAAATTATCATCATTAGATATACATAAAAATATAGCGTTAACTGATTTACGCTGTGGCAACAGTGCTATAACATCATTGGATGTAAGCAATAATACTTCATTAAAAATATTATATTGTAATGAAACTAAATTAACATCATTGGATACAAGTAAAAACTCTTCTTTGGAAGAATTAGATTGTTCAGAATGTCAATTAAAATCTTTAAATATAAGTAAAAACAAGGCTTTGACATCCTTACATTGCGATCAGAACCAATTAAGTGTCATAGATTTGAATAATCCTAATTTGAGATATTTATTCTGTGCCGATAATCAACTTGCATCATTGGATTTGAGTAAATGTCCAAAGTTGGAATACATTGATTGTAAGAACAATCCTAATCTCAAATCCATAATAATAGACAAATATCATGTATTAGAACAGGAAAGCATTGATAAGATAATTAACGAATACGGCGATATTATTACCTACATGGAATAATGTTCAACACTTATAAAACAGACTTGGACAGAGAGGTTTAACCTACACCATTCTGTCCAAGTTTGTTTTTGCATATTCTATTGCATTTCTCATAAATTTTAGCTATATTTACATCATAATCAAAGATCTGTCTCTTATACACATCTCCGAGCCCACGAGACCGTACTAGAT
>ERZ1027247.35-NODE-35-length-102018-cov-17.587821_pt1 | contig 102018 bp, 60 predicted proteins | sample MGYA00519262_ERZ1027247 | MGnify/ENA primary metagenome ERZ1027247 (study PRJEB26926, sample SAMN06164776) | human gut metagenome | biome: ENVO:00009003; feature: ENVO:2100002; material: ENVO:00002003 | host: Homo sapiens | place: USA | collected 2012 ... | reverse complement strand
ATTCGTCGGCAGCGTCAGATGTGTATAAGAGACAGATTTAATATATTCGTAAAATATTTGCATAATTCAAAAATGGCACGTATCTTTGCAGTGAAGTTTTAAGGTTCATTTAGGTTAGTAGTTTTAGGTTGGTTGAGGAAATCGGCAGGTTGTAACGGCAATCCGTTACTAAGACTCGAAGGGCGGTGCTCGTCCGAAAGTCGAATACCTCCGATTGTACCTCATTTTTGAAGGGGGTGGTTCCCCGACAAAAGAAAAAGGTCTGAGTCGTGAGACTCCGGCCTTTTTTTTATTGTCCCGGGGTGCGGGTTCCGGGAATGTAGGAGGCGTGAGCCCGGATACGCCGGGACGGCGTTCCGCCCGGATGTCAGAACTGCTCCAGCTCCTCGCGGCCTATCGCCACTTCGACGGCCCCGAGTGCATAGCATCCGATCGCGTAGGGGTTGTAATAGAAGGTGATGCCTTCGGGAGTGATCTGGAAATTTTCCGTCAGGGCGATGTATTCCGGGAAGAAGCCCTGTTCGGCCAGCCCTTCGTCGTTGTCCGTCCCGTATTGGGCGTAGAGTTTCTCGCGGAGCAGTTTCTCCATGCCGAGCAATTGCGGGGCCGTGAACAGGTCTGCCAGCGAGAGTTCGTATCCGTCTGTGATCGAATAGGTATGGTATTCGATGCCGTACATGCCGTGCGCCCCGCCCGTGAAACTCCACCGGGAGATCGAGTAGGTAACGAGCGTGTCCTGCACGGAGCCTTCGCTTTCGACGGAGATTTCGTAGGCGCCCATGCCCTGTGACATCCCTTCGGGCAGTACGATGTCCGCGGCGACCTGCAGGATGGCCGAGTCCGCGGCCTGGCGTGCCGTACCGGCGAACTCCTCCAACTCGAAGAAATATTCGATATTCGCTTTTTCGATGGCCTCCAGTGCCGCCGATTTTCCGGCATTGCCGATCGTGGCAAAGCGGTATTCTATGTTGCAGCCGTTGTCTTGTGTGCCGAGCAGCGTGTCGATCGGCAACATGCCGAATTCCGGAACGACGGGCTTCCTGTTGCAGGCCGTGACTGCCACCGCTGCTGTTGCGAGCAGGATTGCTGTTTTGATGCGTTTCATTTGTCGGGACGTGTTGTATTTCGTGTAAAGATAGCTAAAATGCGTGTAGCTGTGTGCATTATGAAAAAAAATCATAGTTTTTGCAGGAAAATTTTGCAGTTTTCAAAGAAGGCGTTATCTTTGCACCACAAAACCGACACGGTGGATTCATCTAAGGGTTAGGATACGTGCCTCTCACGCACGACATAGGGGTTCGAATCCCCTATCCACTACAAGGCTTCCGAACGGCCGCACGCAAGTGCGGCCGTTTCCTGTTTCCTGTTTCCGGTTGCCGGTGCCGTCCGTTTGCAGTCTTGTGTGTGGGGGGCGGAATTGCGGTGCAGGACAGTCGGCCGGGGCGGGCAAATTGCCGCAGCAGGAAGCCGCCGGTCGGAAATTGCCGGGCGGGCATTTGGGAGAGTCGGCGGTTTGTTGCCGCTGATGAACAGCCGGGCCGGAGGCTCTCTAAGACAAGCCGGCAGAAAGTGCAGGACGGCATGCCGCCGGGCGGAAATCGTCAGCAGGAACCCGTCAGCCGGAGTGCGCCCGCTGCAAACCGCCGGGCTGAAAATTACCGCAGCCGCCTCATGAGGGGCGGCTGCGGCTTCGTTTTAGGTTATTGGTTGGTTGGTGGGGTTACTTTTCCAGTTTGCCTTTGAATTTGTCCAGCTGGCGCTTGATGGCATCGATCGCCTCGTCCACCGATTCTTCGAACGATCTGGACTGGTGGCATGCCACCAGGTCTTCGCCCGGCATGTGGAGTGTGACCGTTGCTATCTTGTTTCCCTTTTCAAAGTCTTTATCGAGTCTGAGAATGACCTCGGCACCCGTCGAACGCTCTGCGAAGCGGTCGAGTTTGTCCATCTTGTTCTCGACGAATTCGACCAGCCGTTTGTCGGCGTCGAATTTCACGGATTGAATCTGTACGTTCATAGCCTTACAGTTTATAAAAGTTAATCACTTCCCTCCCTTTTCCCGGGGATGGGCCTTTGCGTATATCTCCCGGAGCCTGGCGATGCTGTTGTGCGTATAGACCTGCGTGGCCTGTAACGAAGCGTGTCCCAGAAGCTCCTGGATCTCGCGCATATCGGCACCGCCGTTCAGCAGGTGCGTCGCAAACGTATGGCGGAGCACATGGGGGCTTTTCTTGCCCTGTACGCCCGCACGGGTCAGTTCCGCCCGTACCATGCGGTAAACGACGCTCCGCGATATGCGCTTTCCTTTGTGTGTTAAAAATAGTGCTTTTTCCTCAGAATTGCAAATATTTTGCCTCGCAATTAGGTCGAGGTAACTTAAAATCTTTTCGCGTACGAATTCGAGGATCGGTACCATCCGCTGCTTGTCTCCCTTGCCCCGTACCCGCAGCGAGGCGTAGTCGGCCGAGAAGTCGTCGCGGTCGATGCCGACCAGCTCGGCAAGGCGCAGGCCGCAGGCGTAGAACATCAGGATGACGAGCGAGTTGCGTGCCGTTTCGAAATCCCCGTCCGCCTCTTCGCATTCGCTGACGATGGCCGTCATGCGGCTCTCGGGGATGAAGGCCGGCAGGCGGCGCGAGGTCTTGAGCGAGGGGATTGTTCGGCAGATGTCTTTTTCGATGGCCCCCGTGCGGAGCAGCCACCGGAAGAGGGTGCGGATCGAGGCGATTTCGCGGTTCATCGACGCCGCGCCGATCTTGCCTTCCTCCGTGCGGTGGATGATCCATTCGCGCACTTGGTCTGCGGTGATGCTGCGCGGGTCGGAGCGCGCCTCGTCGAAATCCAGCCATGCCAGGAACTGCCCGACGTCGTGTTTGTAATTGCGGACGGTGAGCGGGGAGTAACGCCGTTCGGCGCTGAGGTATCGGATGAATTCCGTTAGCATATGGCAAAGATACGTTTTTTTCGTATTTTTGCCTTCACTAAACCCATATACCATGAAACGGATTTTTATTTTTACTTTTTTGCTGTTGCTGGCGGTGCGGGTCGTTTCTGCGGCTACGGTCGACACGCTTGCCGTGCACAGTCCCTCGATGGATCGTGACGTACCCGTCGTGGCGATCGTGCCCGAGGGCGCATCCGCCGCTGAGCCCTGTCCGGTGGTCTACCTGCTGCACGGCTACTCGGGCGATGAGATGGCATGGCTGAAGATCAAGCCTTCGCTGCCCGCAATCGCCGACCGCGAGAGGATCGCCTTCATCTGTCCCGGCGTGGGGAACAGTTGGTACCTCGACAGCAAGGTGCGCGAGAAGAGCCTCTACGAAACCTTCATGATACGCGAGTTGCTGCCCGCCGTCGAAGCGCGTTATCCCGTAGCCCGCGACCGCTCGGGACGCGCGATCACGGGCCTGAGCATGGGCGGTTTCGGGGCCATGTCGCTCGCCATAAAGCACAAGGGGCTGTTCGGTGCCGCAGGCAGCACGAGCGGCGGGCTCGACATACGTCCTTTCCCGCAGAACTGGGAGATCCCGCAGTTGCTGGGCGAGATTACGGAGCATCCCGAAGCCTGGGAAGAGGCTACGCCCATCAACCTCATCCCGCAGCTCGGGAACGGCGACCTGGCGATCATCTTCGACTGCGGCTACGACGATTTCTTCTTCGAGGTAAACAACGATTTCCACGACGAGTTGCTGCGCCGGGGCATCATGCACGATTTCTATGTACGCCCCGGCGGGCATACCGGTGCCTATTGGGGCAATGCCATCGACTTTCAGATCGTATTCTTCCGCAATTTCTTTGCGAAGGCTAACTGACGCCGCCGATGAAGGAGAGCTGGAAACCCGGGACGCTGATCTATCCGCTGCCGGCCGTGCTGGTGAGCTGCGGTGCGACGCCCGAAGAGTATAACCTGCTGACCGTGGCGTGGACGGGCACGGTATGCACCAACCCGCCGATGTGCTACATTTCGGTACGCCCCGAACGCCACTCCTACGAAATAATCCGCCGCACGGGGGAGTTCGTCATCAACCTCACGATCCGCGACCTGGCCCGCGCCGCCGACTGGTGCGGGGTGCGGTCGGGGCGCGACTACGACAAATTCCGCGAAATGGGGCTCACGCCCGGGAAGGCCTTGCAGGTCGCGGCGCCGATCGTCGAAGAGGCGCCCGTAAGCATCGAGTGCCGCGTGCGGCAGGTGATGCCCCTCGGTTCGCACGACATGTTCCTGGCCGAGGTGGTCGCCGTGCAGGTCGATGCCGCCTATATCGACCCTGTTACGGGGCGTTTCTGCCTCGAACGCGCCTGCCCGATCGTTTACTCCCACGGCGAATATTTCGCCCTGGGCGAGGCTATCGGCCACTTCGGCTGGTCGGTGCGCAAGAAGCCGCGCCGGACTGCGGGCGCTGCCCCCGCAGTCCCCGCACCTGCCGCAGGGAATATCCCGGCTGCGGAAGTTTCCGAAGCACCCGAGGCAGACCCCGGGGACGGGAAGCCCGCCGCAAAACGTGTTCCTATGCGAAAACCCGTAGCACCTGCCGCCCGCCGCTCCCGCCGCAAACCCGACGCGAAGAAGCAGCGGCGCTGATGCCGGGCACGGGGCTGTCCGGCGACTCAGGGCACAAGAGATCACTCCGGTCACAGGTATCTGTGGCCGGGGCGATGCCGTTTATGAATTCCGATCCGATAAAGGAAGGCCCCTGCTTCGGCAGGGGCCTTACCGGGTTCAGTCGGTTTCGGGTCGGTGGGTGTCGTGTGTCAGGTCGGTGTTGTGCACGCCCAGCACGGCGCGCCCCGACGGTTCGTTCATGTCGCGGAACGCCTTGTCCCAGGCCAGCGCTTCGGCGGTGCTGCACGCTACGGACGGTACCGACGGTACGCACTGCGCTGCCGTATGCGACGGGAAGTGTTCCTCGAAGATCGTACGGTAATAGTACTCCTCCTTGTTGCGGGGCGGGTTGATCGGGAAACGCTCCGCAGCGTGTTCCATCTCGCGGTCGGAGACCGCCTCTGCGGTCAGCTGCTTGAGCGTGTCGATCCAGTTGTAGCCTACGCCGTCGGAGAACTGTTCTTTCTGACGCCATACGATCTCGGAGGGGAGCATGTCCTCGAACGCCTTGCGCAGGATCCATTTTTCGATATGCCCGTCCTTGGCCATTTTCACCGCCGGGTTGATGCGCATCGCCACGTCGAGGAACTCTTTGTCGAGGAACGGCACGCGCCCCTCGACACCCCATGCCGAGAGCGACTTGTTGGCGCGCAGGCAGTCGTAGAGGTGCAGCTTACTGATCTTGCGCACGGTCTCCTCGTGGAAGGCACGGGCGTCGGGCGCCTTGTGGAAATAGAGGTAGCCGCCGAAAACCTCGTCGGCACCCTCGCCCGAGAGCACCATCTTGATGCCCATCGACTTGATGACGCGCGCCAGCAGGTACATCGGCGTCGAGGCGCGTACGGTCGTCACGTCGTAGGTCTCGATATAATAGATCACGTCGCGCACGGCATCCAGCCCCTCCTGTACGGTGTAGTTGATTTCGTGGTGTACGGTGCCGATATGGTCGGCGACCTTGCGTGCCGCCGCCAGGTCGGGCGCCCCTTTCAGTCCGATGGCGAACGAGTGGAGCTGCGGCCACCAGGCCCGGTCGCGGTCGTTCGATTCGACGCGCCGGTCGGCGTATTTCTTGGCGACGGCCGAGATGATCGACGAGTCGAGGCCGCCCGACAGCAGTACGCCGTAGGGTACGTCCGACATGAGCTGCCGCTTGACGGCCGATTCCAGCGCCTCGCGCAGCGCCTGTATGTCGGCGCCGTTGTCCTTCACGGCGTCGTACTCGAACCAGTCGCGCTTGTACCAGCGCACCATTTTCCCCTCGCGGCTCGACCAGTAGTGCCCGGGCAGGAACGGCCGGATGGTGCTGCATATCCCTTCGAGGGCTTTCTGTTCCGATGCGACGTAGAATTGCTCGTCGCTGTCCCAGCCGATGTAGAGCGGGATGACGCCGACCGGGTCGCGGGCGATCAGGTATTCGTCCTTTTCGATGTCGTACAGCGCGAAGGCGAAGATGCCGCTGATTTTTTCCAGCAGCCCGACGCCCAGCTTGCGGTAGAGCGGCAGGATCACCTCGCAGTCCGAGCCTGTCTGGAAATCGTATTCGCCGGCCAGCTCGGCGCGGATCTCCTGATGGTTGTATATCTCGCCGTTCACGGCCAGCACCTGTTTCCCGTCGCAGCTGAACAGGGGTTGACCGCCCGACTGGGGGTCGACGATCGAAAGCCGCTCGTGCGAAAGGATCGCCCGCTCGCCGCAGTAGACACCCGACCAGTCGGGGCCCCGGTGCCGTATCTGCTTCGACATTTTCAGTACCTGCCCACGCAGCGCATCCGATTTCCGGCGGATGTCAAATAGTCCTACGAAACCACACATAGATTGATTGTTGTTGTATATTACGTTACAAAACTGTTAATTGCCGGCGGCCTGTGTCCCGCTGCGGGAATCCCGCCGCGTCGCCGCCTCTCAAGTCCCCGCCGGGGCGGGGACTCGGGGAAGGCCGGATTTACGAGCGGTGCCGGAGGCGGCGGACACGACCCGCCGGAGCGCGAAACAATCTGAAAAATTGCAAGGCCTTCCGGGGGATCAGTTGTTCTCCGGGCGGAGCTTGCGCACCACGGCGCCTGTCTGCCACATCTCGCTTTCACGCATCTCGCGCAGCTCCTCGTTGAGTTTCTCGCGGTAGTCGGGTTTGCTGTTCAGGTCGATCGAGCGCTGCGCCTCGTTGCCGGCGGCCACTTCGCCGTAAAGCTCTTCGAAGACGGGTTTGGTGGCATCGCGGAAGCGTTTCCACCAGTCCAACGCACCGCGTTGTGCCGTGGTCGAGCAGTTGGCGTACATCCAGTCCATGCCGTTCTCGGCCACCAACGGCATGAGCGACTGGGTCAGCTCCTCGACCGTTTCGTTGAAAGCCTCCGAAGGGGTGTGCCCGTGGGCGCGCAGCGTGTCGTACTGGGCCGCGAAAATACCCTGGATGGCACCCATCAGCGTGCCGCGCTCGCCCGTCAGGTCGGAGTAAACCTCCCGCTTGAAGTCGGTTTCGAACAGGTAGCCCGAACCTACGCCGATGCCCAGCGCCACCACGCGTTCGAATGCGCGCCCCGTGGCGTCCTGGAATACGGCGTAGCTCGAATTCAGGCCGCGGCCCTCGATGAACATGCGACGCAGCGAAGTCCCCGAGCCTTTCGGGGCGACCAGGATCACGTCTACGTCGGCCGGCGGCACGATGCCCGTGCGCTCCTTGTAGGTGATGCCGAAGCCGTGCGAGAAGTAGAGCGCCTTGCCCGGCGCGAGGTGTTTCTCGATCGTCGGCCATACGGCGATCTGCCCGGCGTCGGAGAGCAGGTACTGGATGATCGTTGCGCGCCGGGCGGCCTCTTCGATCCCGAAGAGCGTCTTGCCCGGTACCCAGCCGTCGGCGACGGCCTTGTCCCAGCTTTTCGAGCCTTCGCGCTGTCCGACGATGACGTTGAACCCGTTGTCCTTGAGGTTGAGCGACTGCCCCGGCCCCTGTACGCCGTAGCCGATTACGGCGATGGTTTCGTCCCTGAGGACTTCGCGTGCTTTTTCCAGGGGAAACTCTTCGCGGGTAACGACCTTCTCTTCTACTCCGCCGAAATTGATCTGTGCCATAGTTGTATGAATTTTAAAAGTTAAAATGAATCCGTTCTTTGTCTGTTCCTCTCGAGTTCTTCGAGGTATTCGTTGAGCAGCTCGCGCCGCGATTTGATGATGGCCACCGTGCCGCTGCGCACGAACTGTTGCACGCCGAAGGGTTGCAGCAGGCGGAACAGTGCCTGCGTCTCGGCCTTATGGCCGGTTTTTTCGACGACGATGTAGTCGTCGTCGATCTCCAGGATGCGGACATTGTGCTCGCGTACGAGTTTCTCGACGTTGCGGCTGCGCGTGACTTTATAAAGGGCGATCTCCTGCTGCACGACTTCGTCCGAGGTGTAGACGAAGACCTTGAGCACGTCGATCTTCTTCTCGATCTGCCGCGCGAGCTTCTCGACCCGGTCGGGGCCGGTGCGGACGACGATCGTGAATTTATGGATGCCCGCGAGCGCCGACTCGGAAGTCGTCAGGCTTTCGATGTTGACATTGCGGCACGTGAAGACCGTCGTGATCTGGCTCAGCAGCCCGACCTTGTTCTCCGAAAATACGGTGATGATATACTCTTGTTCCATACCTCGTTCGGTTTATTCGAGCCGGATCGCCGACACGGGGGCGCCGGCCGGCACCATCGGGAATACGTTTTCTTCGCTTTCGACGCGCACCTCCAACAGGTAGGCGCCTTTGCAGGCTTTCATCTCGGCCACCGCCCCGGCCAGCTCTTCGCGCCGCTCCACGCAGCGGTAGGCGATGCCGTTGCCGCGGGCGATCAGCCCGAAGTCGGGGTTCGCCAGTTCGGTGAACGAGTAGCGGCGGTCGTAGAAGAGTTCCTGCCACTGCCGTACCATGCCCAGATAGGAGTTGTTGAGCAATACGATCTTTACGGCGACCTGCGACTGGAAGATCGTCCCCAGCTCTTGGATGGTCATCTGCAGCCCGCCGTCGCCCGCGAAGAGGCATACCTCGCGGTCGGGGGCGCCCAGTTTGGCGCCGATGGCGGCTGGAAGCCCGAAGCCCATCGTGCCCAGGCCGCCCGAAGTTACCAGGCTGCGGCTGCGGCGGAACCCGAAATAGCGCGCTGCGAACATCTGCTGTTGCCCGACGTCGGTCACCAGCACCGCGTCGTTGTTGTAGGCATGCGCTACGGTGTCGACGACCTCACCCATGCGGATGCGGCCGCCTTCCGGGCGGATCGCCTTGCGGACGACCGCCTCGTATTCGACTTTGTCGCAGGCGCGGAACCCTTCGATCCAGGCCTTGTGCGCGGCGGGGCGGATCCTTTGGGTGAGCAGCGGGAGCGTCTGTTTCACGTCGCCGATGACGGCCACGTCGGCGTGTACGATCTTGTCGATCTCGGCGGGGTCGATCTCCAGGTGGATTACCTTGGCATTCGCCCCGAAACATTTGGGGTTGCCCGTCACGCGGTCGTCGAAACGCATCCCCACGGCGATGAGCAGGTCGCACTCCTGGTTGCGGATGTTGGGGCCGTAGTTGCCGTGCATGCCCAGCATGCCGACATACTGCGGCGAGGAGGTCGGCACGGCCGACAGCCCCAGCAGGGTCGAGGCGACCGGTATGCCGCTCTTTGCGAGGAAGGCCTGCAATTCTTCTTCGGCGTTTCCGAGCATCACGCCCTGTCCCGCCATCAGCAGCGGCCGTTGTGCGGCGTCGATCAGCCGTACCGCCTCGGCGATGCACTCCTCGGCGGGCGCGGGTGCGGGGACGTAGCTGCGGATGGACGTCAGCCTCTCGTAGCGGAACGGGGCCGTCCCGCACTGGGCGTCCTTGGTGATGTCCACCACCACAGGGCCCGGACGCCCCGAACGGGCGATATAGAACGCCTTGGCAATCGCCCCGGGAATGTCTTCGGTACGCTTGACCTGGCAGTTCCATTTGGTTACGGCCTGCGTGATGCCCACGAAGTTGGTTTCCTGGAAGGCGTCGGTGCCCAGCAACGACGAACCCACCTGTCCGGTCACCAGTACCAGCGGCGTGGAGTCCATCAGCGCGTCGGCCAGTCCGGTCACGGTGTTCGTCGCCCCCGGGCCCGAGGTGACCAGGCAAACCCCTACGCGGCCGCTGACGCGGGCGTAGCCCTGCGCGGCATGTACGGCGCCCTGTTCATGGCGGACAAGGATGTGGCGCAGCCGGTCGCGGTAGTCGAAAAGCGCATCGTAAACGGGGATGATGGCTCCTCCGGGATACCCGAAAAGCGTGTCCACACCCTCGCGCAGGAACGATTCGAGCAGGGCCTGCGACCCTGTGATACAAGGGCCGGGCTGTTGTCCTTCGGTTCTGGTTGTCGTGTTCGTATTCATGGTGTTGTCCGGTTTTATTCTTCTTCGACGATGCGTACGGCCCCTTTGTCGGCCGAGCTGACCAGCTTGGCATAGGCCCTTAGCGACGCGGGTATGCGGCGGTCGCGTGCCGCGGGGCGGAAATGCTGCTGTGCGGCCATGCGCGCGGCGATTTCGTCGTCGCCGGCCATGAGGCGGATCGAGCGCCGCGGGATGTCGATCTCGATCTCGTCGCCCGTGCGGATGACGGCGATCTCCCCGCCCGAAGCCGCTTCGGGCGAGACGTGACCGATCGACAACCCCGACGTTCCGCCCGAGAAGCGGCCGTCGGTAATCAGCGCGCAGGCTTTGTCGAGGTGTCTGGATTTGAGGTACGACGTGGGGTAGAGCATTTCCTGCATCCCGGGGCCGCCCTTGGGGCCTTCATAGCGTATGACAACGACGTCGCCGGCCTGCACCTCGCCGCCGAGGATGCCGCCGATGGCCTGCTCCTGCGATTCGTAGACGCGGGCGCGCCCGCGGAAGACGAACAGCGACGCGTCGACGCCGGCCGTCTTGACGATGCAGCCCCGGCGGGCGATGTTGCCCGTCAGTACGGCCAGCCCGCCGTCGCGGAAATAGGCGTGTTCCAGATCGCGGATGCAGCCTGCCGTGCGGTCGGTGTCCGGTGTGTCGTAATAAGTCCGTTGTGTGCCCAGTTCCCGGCTGTAAAGGCCGGCCGGGGCGCTCAGGTAGCGCTGTTTGGCTTCGCTGCTCGCTGTTTCGCTCCGCAGGTCGAAGGCCGCGATGGCCTGGCCGAGCGTGCGCCCGTCGACCCTCCCGGCCGAGGTGTCGAGCAGTCCGCCGCGGGCGAGTTCGCCCAGGATCGAGAGGATGCCGCCCGCACGGTTGACATCCTGGATATGGTAATGCGAGTTGGGGGCGACCTTGCACAGTACGGGCACCCGGCGCGAAAGGCGGTCGATATCCTGCATCGTGAAATCCACCCCGGCCTCGTGGGCCACGGCCAGCAGGTGCAGCACCGTATTGGTCGAGCCGCCCATGGCGATGTCGAGCGACATGGCATTCTCGAAGGCTGCCTTCGTGGCCACCGAGCGCGGGAGCACCGAGTCGTCGCCCTCGAAGTAATAGCGTTCGGCATTGCGGACGATCAGCGCTGCGGCCTCTTCGAACAGGCGGCGGCGGTTGACATGCGTGGCCACGACGGTGCCGTTGCCCGGGAGCGAGAGTCCGAGCGCTTCGGTCAGGCAGTTCATCGAGTTGGCGGTGAACATCCCCGAGCACGAACCGCAGCCGGGGCATGCGGCGCGTTCGACGCGCGCCACCTGTTCGTCGCTGCAATCGTCGTCGGCAGCCATCACCATGGCGTCGATCAGGTCGAGCGCCCGCTCGCCGAGATGCCCCGCCTCCATCGGCCCGCCCGATACGAAGACGGTCGGGATGTCGAGCCGCATGGCGGCCATCAGCATGCCCGGGGTGATCTTGTCGCAGTTCGAGATGCAGACCAGTGCGTCGACCTTGTGGGCGTTGGCCATATATTCGACGCTGTCGGCAATGATCTCGCGCGAGGGCAGCGAATAAAGCATGCCGTCGTGCCCCATGGCGATGCCGTCGTCGATGGCGATGGTGTTGAATTCCGCGGCGAAACAGCCGAGCGCTTCGATCCGCTGCTTGACGTATTGTCCGATCTCGTGCAGGTGCACGTGTCCCGGAACCAGTTGGGTGAACGAGTTGGCGATGCCGATGACCGGACGGCCGAACTGCTCTTCGCGCATGCCGTTGGCACGCCACAGGCTCCTGGCTCCGGCCATGCGCCGGCCCGTCGTCGTGACGGCACTTCTGAGTGGGTGTTTCATCTTCTTCTTGTTTTCTGCATATTGTGCCTTTGCCATCTGCCCGGATAATAAAAAACCTTTCTCCATCGGGAGAAAGGCCTTTTTATCATCTTTCGGATATACACATCACCTTTCTCCCGTTATCTTGCCAAAGACGACGAGCAGCAGATTAATGACGTTATTATTCGAATGGTTCTGGGCGTTCATGTCCGGAATTTCCGTATTTGTTCCGTTTCAAAGATAGGGATATAAAATCGTTTCGTCAAAATAATTTTGCAAAAAATTTAATAATGTGATAATCCGGAACCTATATCCCCTCTTGCGCTTTATGACGACCCGGATAGAAGCTTTTTATCTTACAGTTTGAAACCGTATTTTTTGGCCTTTTAACCGCTTTTAGCCCGATTCGGAGGAAAGCAGGCCTTCCGGGAACCCCTAATATCTTACGGTTTGTCGTCAAAGCCGATGTTTTCAGCCTTTCCGGAATGCTCCTATATATATAAAGCGGCCGCCGGTGCTTTTTAGGGTGGCTTACGATTTGTTACCCGGATTTGGATATTAAATTTTTTTGTTTTATATTTGTCCCCGATGGATATGAAACGGAACCATACGATGACCGGGGGATGCGGGGTAGCCTGCAGCCCGGTGGCGTGCACCGTTTCTTTCACCGTCCTTATCTCCGCTACCGCCACTACAACGACGACGACAACGACAACCCCTGTGGGGGTGTAGTTGTTATTTTTCCGTCACGAGCATACCCGTTATGCATTTTCCGGCCAAGGCTGCCGGAACGGAAAGCCCGGTTCGATCAAAGGTGGTTTCATTCAAAAGGAGATTTTATCATGCGATATATCAAAGTTTTCGCCCCGGGAACGGTGGCGAACCTGGGTTGCGGCTTCGATGTGATGGGGCTGACGCTCGACGGCGTGGGCGACCTGCTGGAGGTCGGCATCGAAGAAGGTGCCGGGGAGCTCGTTATCCGCAACCGCAGCGGGAAGGAACTTCCCGCCAAAAACGAGGACAACGTGATTACCCCGGCGGTGATGGCACTGCTCGGGGCATACGAAAAACCCGTGCGGGTCGAGGTTACGATCCTCGAAAAGATCGCTCCCGGCAGCGGCATCGGGTCGAGTGCGGCTTCGTCGGCCGCAGCGGTTTGGGGCGTGAACGAACTGTTGGGACATCCCTTTTCAGGGGAGCGGCTCGTGGAATTTGCGATGATGGGCGAGGCGCTCATCGGCGGTACGCCCCATGCCGACAACGTGGGCCCTGCCGTGCTGGGCGGCGTGGTGCTGATCCGGGGGTACGAACCGCTGGACATCGTGCGTCTGCCCGTCCCCGAGGGCTTTTTCTACGCCGTGGTGCATCCCGACATCGTGGTCAGCACCAAGGAGGCGCGCGAAGTGCTTCCCCGCGAGGTACCCCTGCACGATGCCGTGACGCAGTGGGGCAATGTCGGCGGGCTGGTGGCCGGGTTCGCCTTGGGCGACGTGGCGCTGATCGGCCGGTCGATGCACGACGTGGTGGCGGAGCCTTACCGCAAGGGGTTCATTCCGGGTTACGACCAACTGAAGGAAGGGGTGCTCGCCGAAGGCGCCCTGGCGATGAACATTGCCGGGTCGGGGCCTTCGATCTTCGCCTTGGCCGCCGATGAGGCCGTCTCGCAGCGGGTCGCGCAGCGGATGCGGGCGCATTTCGCCCGCCCCGGTATCGGCTGCAAGATATATGCGGGCCGCGTGTCGAACTGCGGGGCAAGGATTGTGGAATAGTATAAAACGACAAACAGATGAAATATTACAGCACGAAAGACAAAGCATGCGCACGCGCCTTTTCGCTTCGCGAGGCCGTGCAGGCGGGGCTGGCACCCGACGGCGGGTTGTTCGTTCCGGAACGTATCCCGCAGGCCGATATGGCCGTCGCGGAGCGGCTGGCCGGGGAGTCCTATGCCGCGCTGGCCGGATACCTGGCGGAACTTTTTTTCGGTGACGACATCGACCCCGGCCTCCTGCGGCGGGAGATGGAGCGGATCTACGACTTTCCGCTGCCGCTTCGCCGTGTCGGCAGCCGCTATACGCTGGAGCTGTTCCACGGCCCGACGTTCGCATTCAAGGATTACGGTGCGGGCTTCATGGGGCGGATGATCGGCCTGATGGGCGGTGCCGGCGAAAAACTGGTGATCCTGACGGCTACGTCGGGCGACACGGGCAGCGCCGTGGCGCACGGGTTTTACGGCGTGCCGGGCGTCGAGGTGGTGCTGCTCTATCCCGAAGGGAAGATCAGCCGGCTGCAGGAGTGCCAGATGACCACGCTCGGCGGCAATATCCACCCGCTGCGTGTGGCCGGGACGTTCGACGACTGCCAGCGGCTGGTCAAGGAGCTGTTTGCCGACGCAAAATTCCGTGCGGGGCACCGCGTGTCGTCGGCCAATTCGATCAACCTGCTGCGCTGGATACCGCAGGCATTTTATTATTTCTACGGCTATTGTCTGTGGCGGCAGCAGACGGGCGGCGGGCGGCCTGTGGTCGTGGTGCCGAGCGGTAACTACGGAAACCTCTCGGCCGGGATGCTCGCCCGCCGCATGGGGCTCCCCCTCGGCGGATTCGTCGCGGCTTCGAACAGCAACGACGTGGTGCCCGAATTCCTGCGCAGCGGCGAGTACCGTCCGAGGCCGTCGGTGCGGACGCTGGCCAATGCGATGGACGTCGGGGCGCCGAGCAATTTCGAACGTATGCTGTGGCTCTGCGGCGGTGAGCCGGATGCCCTGTGTAACGAACTGGAGGGATTCCGCTGCGACGATGCCATGATCCGCCGTACGATCGACGGGCTGCACCGCAATTACGGATACCTTTCCGACCCGCACAGCGCCATCGGATATGCCGCTTCCGTAGCGTGCGGGAAACCGGGATTTTACCTCTCTACGGCGCATCCCGCCAAATTCGGGGAGGTCATCTTCCCCGTCACGGGGGCTGCGGTTCCGCTGCCGCCGCGGCTGGCCCGGCTCGCCCGCCTGCCCCGGGTTTCGGAGCCGATGGCGACCGACCTGGGGGCACTCGAGCAATTCGTAGCCGGGATATAAACCGGCTGCCGGGCCGTGGCGTTGCTGTCCGGGCGGGGTGCGCCTCGTGGCCTGCACGGAAAAAGGGGTTGCAACCGCAAAGGTTGCAACCCCTTTTTTGCGGATAGGAGCCCCCGGAACGGGGTGTGCCTAAATATGCGCGGCGATGAAGTCCCCGACCTCGGAGGTCGAGTAGCGGCGTTCGCCCTGTGCGGCGAGGTCTTCGGTGACGACGCCTTCGGTGAGTGCCTTGTCTACGGCGGCCCGTACGGCGCTGCCTTCCCTGTCGAGCCCCAGGTGTTCGAGCAGCATGGCGGCCGAGAGGATCGTGGCCATCGGGTTGGCGATGTTCTTCCCCGCAGCCTGCGGATAGGAGCCGTGGATCGGCTCGAAGAGCGCCACTTCCGACCCGACGCTCGCCGAGGGGAGCATGCCGAGCGAGCCGCTGATGACGCTGGCCTCGTCGGTGAGGATGTCGCCGAACATGTTCTCGGTGACGATCACGTCGAAATGGGTCGGCTGGCGTACGATCTGCATCGCGGCGTTGTCCACGAACATGAATTCCAACTCCACCCCGGGGTACCGGGGCGCCATATCTTGCGCGACTTCCCGCCACAGGCGCGAGGTTTCGAGCACGTTGGCCTTGTCCACGACCGTCAGGCGCCGCCGGCGGCTCATGGCGAGCCGGAATGCGACGTCCAGCACACGTTCGATCTCCGTGCGCGTGTAGGTGCAGGTGTCGAAAGCCTCCGTCCCGGCTTCGTTGCGCCCCTGCGGTCGGCCGAAATAGATGCCGCTCGTCAGTTCGCGCACGCAGATGAAATCGGTGCCGCGCACCACCTCTGCCTTGAGCGGCGAGCGGCTGGCCAGCGTGTCGAACAATGCGATGGGGCGCAGGTTGGCGAACAGTCCCAGCGATTTGCGCATGCGCAGCAGTCCCTGCTCGGGACGTACCGGGGCCTTGGGGTCGTTGTCGTACTTGGGGTCGCCGATGGCACCGAACAATACGGCGTCGGCAGCCTGGCAGATGGCGTGCGTCTCGTCGGGATAGGGGTCGCCCGTGGCGTCGATGGCGCAGGCGCCCACTAACGCCTCGCGGTAGTCGAATCGGTGTCCGAATTTCGCCGCCACGCGGTCGAGTACTTTCGTGGCCTCGGCAATGATTTCGGGGCCGATGCCGTCGCCGGCTAAAAGGGCTATGTTAACATCCATGGTCGTTGTATGTTGGTTCGATTATGTTCAGCATTTTGATCGTCGCCTTGATGGCGGCTTCGGTCTGGTCGGCGTCCAGCCCGCGGGTCTTGAACTCCTTGCCGCCCGTCTCCCACGTGATGATCGTCTGCACGAAGGCATCGGTTCGTCCGCCGGGCGGGATCGAGACGGTGTAGTTGCGCAGCATCGGGAACTCGCGGCCGAGCTGGTGCTTGTAGATCTGCCTGAGCGCCCGCATGAAGGCGTCGTACTGGCCGTCGCCGACCGAGGTCTGCTCGTATTCGCAGCCGTTGATCTCGATCTTGAGCGTAGCGGCCGGGTGCAGCCCCTGTGCTAGCGACAGGCTGTAATTGAGTATCCGCACGGGGTTTTCGACCTGGTCGTAGCGCAGTACGTCGGCGATGATGTAGGGCAGGTCTTCGGCCGTCACCAGCTCCTTCTTGTCGCTCAGCTCGACCACCCGTTCGGTCACCTTGCGCATCGAGGCTTCGTCGAGCTCGATGCCCAGTGCTTCGAGGTTCTTCAGGATGTTGGCCTTGCCCGAGGTCTTGCCCAGGGCGTATTCGCGTACGCGCCCGAAGCGTTCGGGCAGCAGCTCGTTGAAATAGAGGTTGTTCTTGTTGTCGCCGTCGGCATGGATGCCGGCACACTGCGTAAAAACGTTCTCGCCGACGATCGGGCGGTTGCCCGGGATACGGATGCCCGTGTAGGTCTCGACCATGCGGCTGACGTGGTTAATCTTCGTTTCGTCGATGCCCGTGAGGCAGTGCAGCCGGTCGTGCAGCACGGCCACCGTGCTCGACAGGGGTGCGTTTCCTGCGCGTTCGCCCAGCCCGTTTATGGTTACGTGAACCCCGTGGAACCCGGCTTTCACCGCAGCTGCGGTGTTGGCCACGGCCAGGTCGTAATCGTTATGGGCATGGAAGTCGAACCTAAGCTGCGGATAGCGTGTCACCATGTCGCGGCAAAACCGTTCGGTGGCATAGGGGTCGAGGATGCCCAGCGTGTCGGGGCACATGAAGCGCTGCACGGGGGCGTCGGCCAGCCCGTCGAGTATCGTGTAGACGTACCCGGGCGAATCCTGCATACCGTTCGACCAGTCTTCGAGGTAGACGTTCACCTTCATGCCCCGCGCGACGGCCCCGCCGATCGTGGCGCGGATGTCGCAGAGGTGCTCCTGCGGGGTGCGGCGCAGCTGTTCGCGGCAGTGTTTGAGCGACCCCTTCGCCAGCAGGTTCACCACGCGGCACCCGGCTTGGCCGAGCCAGTCGAGCGACACGCCGCCGTCGATGAATCCCAACGCCTCGATGCGGTCGGTATAACCCTTCGCGGCAGCCCATTCGGCGATGCGGCGCACGGCCTCCTGCTCGCCCTGCGAAACCCGCGCCGAGGCGATCTCGATGCGGCTCACGCACAGTTCTTCCAGCAACAGCCGGGCGATGGAGAGTTTTTCGCGGGCGTTGAACGAAACCCCCGACGTCTGCTCGCCGTCGCGCAGCGTGGTATCCATTATCTCTACGCGGGGATACATCGCGCTGCTATTTATGCGCCTGTTCGAACGCTTCGATCTGGGGCGCGATGCTGCGCAGGTAGTCCACGTCGTCGTAGCCGTTCAGCAGGCACCGCTTTTTGTATGCGTCGATCTCGAAGTGCTCGCTGCGGCCCGTGGCGCAGATCGTCAGCGTCTGGTTGTCCAGGTCTACGGTGAATTGCGTCGCAGGGTCGCCGTCGATCGCCGCGAAGACCGCCGCGAGGAACTCCCCGCTTACCGTGATCGGCAGCAGCCCGTTGTTGAGGGCATTGTTGCGGAAGATGTCGGCGAAGAAGCTCGACACCACGACGCGGAACCCGTAGTCGGCGATGGCCCATGCGGCGTGCTCGCGCGAACTGCCGCAGCCGAAGTTGCGGCCTGCGACGAGGATTTTGCCCCCATAATGGCTGTCGTTGAGCGGGAACGAGGCGATCCGCTGCCCCCGGGCGTCGTAGCGCCAGTCGCGGAAGAGGTTGTCGCCGAATCCTTTGCGCTGGGTGGCTTTCAGGAAACGTGCCGGGATGATCTGGTCGGTATCTATGTTCTCCGTGCTCACGGGCACGGCCCCCGAGGTGAAGGTTTCGAATTTGGGTATGGACATATTGGTTTTGTTTTTTCCGGCATTCGGCAGCGGCCATTTTGCCGCAAAGCGGCATGTAAGCCCCTGCCTGAGGCGGGGGTTTGGGGGTGGGCCGGAATTATAAACGACGCCGAAGGCAGCGGCAACGACCGGCCGATCCAAACCGAAGTTAAAAATTTTTACATTTCAAACACCTTGCGCGGATCCTCGATCCTGCCGCATACCGCGGCCGCGGCGGCTACCGCAATGCCTGCAAGCATGGTGCGCGCACCGGGCCCCTGGCGCCCTTCGAAGTTGCGGTTCGAGGTCGAAACGCTGTATTTGCCTGCCGGGATCTTGTCGGCGTTCATCGCCAGGCACGCCGAGCAGCCCGGCTGCCGGAGCTCGAACCCGGCGGCGGCGAGCACTTTGTCGAGCCCTTCGGCCCGTGCGGCGGCTTCGACGCCTTTCGAACCGGGGACGATCCATGCCGTCACGCCCTGGGCCTTGCGCCGGCCTTCGACCAGCTTGGCGAAGCGGCGCAGGTCTTCGATGCGGCCGTTGGTGCAGCTGCCCACGAAGACATAGTCGACGGGTTTGCCGAGCAGCTTTTCCCCGGCTTTGAATCCCATGTACTCCAATGCCTTGGGGTCGGCCTCGGCCGGGATCTGCGCATCGACGGCCATGCCCATGCCGGGGTTGGTGCCGTAGGTAATCATCGGTTCGATGTCGGCGGCATCGAACCGGTACTCCTTGTCGAATACGGCGTCGGCATCGCTGTAAAGCGCCTCCCAGCGGGCGACGGCCTGGTCGAACGCCGCTCCCTGCGGCGCACGTTCGCGCCCGCGCAGGTAGTCGAACGTCGTCCGGTCGGGGGCGATCATGCCGCCCCGCGCACCGCACTCGATGCTCATGTTGCAGACGGTCATGCGCCCCTCCATCGAGAGCGAACGGATCGCTTCGCCGGCGAACTCGATGAAGTAGCCCGTGCCGCCCGAAGCGGTGAGCTGCGAGATGATGTAGAGCACGACATCTTTGGCTTCGACGCCCGGGCGCAGTGTCCCGTCGACCGTGATGCGCATGCTCCGCGGCTTGGACTGGATGATGCACTGGCTGGCGAAGACCATCTCGACCTCCGAGGTGCCGACGCCGAATGCCACGGCGCCCAGCGCCCCGTGCGTCGAGGTGTGGCTGTCGCCGCAGACGATGGTCATGCCCGGCTGTGTGAATCCCAGTTCGGGGCCGATGATGTGCACGATGCCCTGGCGCGGGTTGCCCACGCCGAAATGTTCGATGCCGAATTTGGCGCAGTTGGCCTCCAGCGCCTCGACCTGGCGCCGCGATTCGGCCTCGGCGATCGGCAAGTGCTGGTCGACGGTCGGGATGTTGTGGTCGGCCGTGGCGGTGATTTGTGCCGGGCGTGCCACGCCGATGCCGCGCCGTTCCAGGCCTGCGAAAGCCACGGGCGACGTCACCTCGTGGATGTACTGGCGGTCGATGTAGAGCACCGAGCGTCCGCCGTCTTCGGTGCGCACGGTGTGCGCATCCCATATCTTGTCCAGAAGTGTCCTGCCCATCTTACTCCTCCTTTTCCTTGCGTTCGGTTACGTTCAGTACGCGCAGCGCGTCGAGGAACGCCTCGATCGACGCCCGTGTGGTGTCGGTGTGCGCGGCGAAGCCGTGGACGGTGCGGCTGCCGCACTGTACCTGTACGTGTACGCGCCCCACGTCGTTCGAACCTTTGGTGATGGCCTGCATGAGGAACTCCATGAGCACGACCTTCTCGTTGATCAGGGTCTTGATCGCCGACACGGCGGCATCCACCGGGCCGTTGCCCGTGGCGATGGCCATGCGCTCGTGGTCGCCGAACTTCAGCACCACGGTCGCCGTCGGGACGAGCGTGCCGGTGGTCACCTGCAGGAATTTGAGCGATACGGACTGCTGTTTCATGCGGTCGATGTCGCCCACCAGGTATAGCAGGTCGTAGTCGTGGATCTCCTTTTTCTTGTCGGCAAGCTCGAGGAACTTGCCGTATGTATCGTCCAGCTCTTCCTGCGTGAGGTCGTAGCCGAGCAGTTCGAGCCTGTGTACGAGCGCCGCCCGGCCGCTGCGGGCCGTCAGGGCGATGACCGACTCGTTGAGGCCGATGTCCTGCGGGTCGATGATCTCGTAGGTCTGGCGGTCTTTCAGCACGCCGTCCTGGTGGATGCCCGACGAGTGGGCGAAGGCGTTGCGGCCGACGATCGCCTTGTTGGGCTGCACGGGCATGTTCATCAGGCTCGACACCAGGTGCGAGGCTTTGGTGATCAGGCGTGCGTCGATGCCGGTGTCGACGGCGATCTCCTTGTGGCAGCGCAGCGTCATCACCACCTCTTCGAGCGAGGTGTTGCCTGCGCGTTCGCCGATGCCGTTGATCGTCACCTCGGCCTGCCGCGCACCGTTGAGGATGCCGCTCAGGGTGTTGGCCGTAGCCATGCCCAGGTCGTTGTGGCAGTGGGTCGAGATGATCGCCTTGTCGATGTTGGATACGTGGTCGACCAGGTATTTGATCTTCGCGCCGTATTCGTGGGGCAGGCAGTAGCCCGTAGTGTCGGGGATGTTGACCACCGTAGCCCCGGCCGCAATGGCGGCCTCGACCACGCGGGCGAGGTACTCCGGATCGGCACGTCCGGCGTCTTCGGCGTAGAACTCCACGTCCTCGACATAGCTTTTGGCGTATTTCACGGCTTCGACGGCCTGTTCGAGGATTTTCTCGGGCGTCGAGCGCAGTTTGTCGTAAATGTGCTGGGGCGAAACGCCTATACCCGTGTGGATGCGTTTGTGTCTGGCCAGTCGCAGGGCATCGGCGGCCACGTCGATGTCTTTTTTCACGGCGCGGGTCAGCGCACAAATCGTCGGGGCCGAAACGGCCTTCGAAATCTCGAGTACGGAGTTGAAGTCTCCGGGGCTGGAAATCGGGAACCCCGCTTCGATGACGTCCACGCCGAGGCTTTCCAGCAACTTGGCGACTTCGATCTTCTCGGTGGTGTTCAATTGGCAGCCCGGCACCTGCTCGCCATCACGGAGCGTGGTGTCGAAAATAAACAGTTTCTCGCACATAATATGACTAATCTAACTAACCTTGGCAACAAATATATTAAAAATATTTTCTAAATTCCTATTTTACCGGAGGAAAGTGCCTCTTATACCCGAATTTAGCGGCGTTTCCCCTCCGGGAGTACGAATCCGGAAATAAAAACGGCTTCGGATGCCCGAAGCCGTTTTCCCATATATTTTCAGGTGTCGCCGGGATCTTTTGCCGGTTGCGCTGCGTTTTCCCGGCTGCCGGGGCGGCATTAATCGACCACCTCGACCCACTGTCCCTTTTTCAGGGCGCGGACGGCGTTGTCGTACATCGCCTCGCAGTAGACCGAAGGCAGGTAGTAGCGCCCCTTGTAGGTTGCCGTCAACTTGACGGGGATCTCCTTGCTTTCGCCCCTGCTCAGGTCGAAGTAGCTCAGCACCCGGTCGTCGCGGATATCCTGGTAGGTGAGCGACGACAAGTCCCGTTCGGAGGTGATCTCCCATCCTGCCGGGAAGATGTGGGTCAGTGCAAGGTCGGCGTACCGTTCGTAGCCGCTCTTGTTCGAAACGGTCACGATGGCGTAGAAATCGGTCGATACCCGGATCGAGGCAGGGTCGATGGCGGCACCGTCCATATTCGTGTAACGCACGTCGATCCGGATGCCGCTCGCAGCTTCGGTCTCCTCGCCCTTGCCGGGGGTATAACTCTGGCTGACGACCGCGTACAGGCTGCCCGAACCGTTGTTCCTCACCTCAGTCGGTGCGGCCAGGGGCATGCTCTCGATGGATTTGTCGGTCTTGACGATCTCCCTGCCCGCTGTGGCGTCGATGCCGGTCTGTCCCGCTACGGCGAAATTGGAAAGGGTGCTGAGCATCCATGCCGTCGACTGGGTGCTGAGCCACCTGTCTTTCTTGAGGATGTCCGACATCTTCAGCGCCATGCGGAAAGCCTCTTCGCGGCGTCCGAGTATCGTGAGCGTCATGAGCGAGATCGACATCCGGCGTTCGTCGCTGTTGTAGGTGCCGTCGTAGGGGTTGGCCTTTTCCGCGTTGTCCCCGCAGAGCGAGATCAGCCCTTCGGCGACTTTCCTGTTGCCGTCCAAAGCGTATGCCGCCGCCAGCAGCCACTTGGCGTCGCTACTCAGCGAGGCGGCCTTTTCCCGGAGCTGGTTCATGGCACCCCGGGTCGGAGTCCCGTTCAGCGCCAGCACATACTGGGTATAGGCCTGGGTCAGGTAGTAGTCCGAGGGGTTGCCGCGCAGGTATTTGAGCGCCCGGTCGAGCATCGTCCTGTCCACGCCGTAGCCGTGCTTTGCGGCTTCGGACATGAAATGCGTCGCGTAGACCGTGCCCCATTCCGAGGCCGACGTGTTGCCGCTCCAGTAGGCGAATGCGCCGTCGGACAACTGGTAGCTGCCCAGGCGCGCAAGCACGCTCTTGACGTTGCGGTCGATGTCCTGCAGCATGTTCGCGTCGCATTCCACGACCGAGGGCAGGTAGAGCTGCGGGAAGGCGCCCGAGGTGATCTGCTCGATGCAGCCGTGGGGATACCTCACCAGGTATTCGAGGCGCCGCGAAAGGTCTAAGGGCGGGATCGACGAAAGTTCCAGCTTGGCCTCGCCGTTCTCCTTGAGGGGCCTTACCTCGGCCGTCTTGCCCGGGTCGATGACATAGTCCTTCGACAGGGTCACATAGGGGTTCGGCTCCCGGACGTCCAGTTCGATTTCCGACGCGGAGCTGTCGCCCGACGACGTAGCCGTGACCCGCACCTTTCCGATGCCGGTTCTGGTGTTGACCTTCAGGCGGAACGATACGACCTCCTCGCCGCTCCGGCCGAGCGTGATGCTCTTGCTGGACGGCCCGACGGTCGAGAACGATTCGTTCGCGGCGATCTTTACGTCGACTTTCCCGACCCCGTCTTCGAGGGCGAAGACCGTGACCGGCACCTCGACCTCCTCGTCGGTGGAAACTACGCGGGGCATGGTGGCCTGCACCAGCAGCGGTTTTTTCACTGCGACATCCTTTTCCGCGGCGCCGAACGCCCGGCCGTTCGAGGCGACCACCATCACCCGAACCTCGCCGAAGTAGGGCGGGAGCGTGATTTTGTGCGTGTTCGTCTTCCCGGCTCCCAGCTTCTGTGCGTCGATGAACCGTACGACGGGCTTGAACCGCTGCGCTTTGAGCGCCCCCGTGTTGGGCTGCTCGGCGTCGCCGCCGATGGCGAACATCTGTTCGATCCTGCCGCCATAGGCGCCGATGACATAGTCGAACATGTCCCACGTGCGGACGCCCAGTGCCTCGGTCGCGTTGAAATAACCGTAAGGGTCGGGGGTTTTGAAGCGCGTCAGTCCCAGCAGCCCCTCGTCGACGAGCGCCAGCACGTAGCTCATTTTCCGGCCGTTTTTCTCCCGGACTTTTATCGTCACCTCCGATTCGGGTTTTACCGTTTCGGGCATCTCGACCACGGGGGTGAGCCTTCGCGCGGCGTCCTCGACGTCGAGCCGCGTCACGCCGAACAGGCGGATCGGTGCGTCGTTGAGCGTCGAGTTATGGGGCTGGACGAGCGTTACCGAGACATAGATGTTGGGGGCCATCCCCTCCTTGACGGGGATCTCGATGTCGGTTTGCTTGCCGGTGCACTCCACCCAGAAGCTTTCCCGCACGACGCTGCCGCTTTCGATGCCGACCAGCGCCCGTGCGCCCGGCGACGAGGGGATGGTGACCCTGGCCTTGTCCCCCGGGACGTATTTGGCCTTGTCGCGGGTGAGGGCGAGCCGCGTGGCGGCATCCGTCACCGAAGTGACGTCGCCCCGCCAATCGGACGAGGATACGCATACGATCCGGGTCGCCGAGTGTGCCCGGTTCGGGCTCGTGACGCGGATCATGTAATAGCCGTAATCGCCCGTGCTCCAGCGCATCGTGGCCTGCCCCGTGCCGTTCGAAAGGGTTGCCTGGAGGGTCTTGTAATTCGAGTTGAGCGCATTTTTGGCGTAGTGCGCCTGGGAATTGGGCGTTGAGGCGTCCCACCACCAGTAGGAATCCATTTTGTAGACCGATACGAGCACGTTTTCACTGCCGGGTTCGGGCTTGCCCTTGGCGTCGAGCATCACGACCTTTATGATATGCTCCTTCCTGCTGTCGAGGTATTCGTCGCCCCAGTCGCTTTTCTGGGTGGCGACCCCGATCCCGAAATAGGTGTCATAGGGCGATACGGTCGCGACCTGCTGGTCGACGCTGAAGTCGCCGCTCTTTTCGAAGACCTTCACCGTGAATTTGCCGCTCAGCATACCGGGGCTCAGCCCTTCCAGCGAGGAGAGTTCGTCGGTCGAGAGCGACAGCGACCCCTGGGCGTCGGTGGTGCCGGTGACGATTTCCCGCTCCTCGGTGCCAAAGTATTTCGAGGCGTCGTCGAACGAATAGCCCTCGTAGCCCTTGAAGCGAGTGGCGGTCTGTGACAACTGCGCCTGGAGCACCGCCTTGGCATCGGCCGCAGGGGCGCCGTGCAGCCACCGGGCGGTCAGGCTGCCCGTGAAATGCGCGGCGTCGACCAGTTGCCCGTCCCCGAGTTTCAGCTCGATTTTCATCCGGTTGGGCTTGATCGCGTCCACCCGGACGGATTTTTCGAACTGTGCGCCGCCGAAGGTGATCTTGGCCCGCCATAGCCCTGTCGGCGACGCCGGCGTCGTCCCCAGGCTGAACGTGTAGATGCCGTCCGAGGAGCTGTTGTTCACGAGCGACTGCACCAGCTGCCCGTTCGGGTTGAAGAATTCCAGCGATGCCGGGTGGCTTTCGGGCAGCGGATTGTCCGAGGTGACGATGAACGTGAGGTGTATGTCGTCGCCCGGGCGCCATACGCCGCGTTCGCCGAAGATATAGCCTTTTATCCCCTTGGGATTTGCCGTGCCGCCCACGTCGAAATTACTCAGCGACAGGGCCGTGCCCGGTTCTACCTTCACGAAGGTGACGTCCCCTCCGGCTTCGGCCGTGACGATGTAAGGTTCGTCCTTCGTCCTCAGCACGGCCCGCCCTTCGGAATCGGTGCTCGCTTCGGCCAGCACCTGGTTCTGCCGGTCGTAGGCCCTGATTTTGCAGCCCCCTTTGGGGCGGGCGGAGACCAGGTCGGTCGTGTAGACGACGTACTGGTCGCTGCCGCTGCTCTTGCAGATGAGGCCGATGTCGGACTGCACGACCACTTTCGACCGCTCCTTGTAAGTCCTGTAATCCCCGAAATAATAGTCGTAGTCGTATTCGTCGTCGACGGGCGTAAGCGGGTCGACACCCCGGATTTCGAGCAGGTACATCGACTTGCGGCTCTCGGTGATCAGGCGGCTCAGGTCGAGCGAATAGGTATTGCCCTGGTCGAGCCTGGTCGAAGACCTGGCCCCCAGGTCGATGGTCGTGTCGCGGACGACGCGCGACACGTAATCCATGGATGAATAGTACTGGTCGTCGTAGTAGTTCTGCTGGAAGAATTGCAGCAGATTGTTGGCGAATATCTTTCGTACCCGCACCCGGGCTTTCTGGTAGTTCACCGCCTCGAACAGCAGCGACATGTCGTTCGACGAGGGAAGGATCGAGCCTTTGCCCGTGAAGCGGATCGAGGGGGTGCGCGACGGCAGCGTAGCCGTGAACGAATAGCTCTCCTTGAGCTTCTGCCCGTTCTTGCTCACTACGTCGCGGCCGATCGTGACACTATGCGCTCCCGTGGGGCGTGCTTCGGGATAGATGTAGAGCCTGTTTTTGTCGACCGAAGTCCGGAACTTGGTGTCGAAGCGGATCAGGTTTTTCAGATCCTGGTTCTGCCGGATGGGTTCGGAGAAGGTGACCACGATGGCGAGCGGTTCCGGATTTACGCTGTGGTCGATGACCGCGTATTCGTCCTTGCGGGGGACTTCCACCCGGAGGGTTTGCTTTTCGTCGTAATTGAAATCGAGCGTCAGCGTATAGCCCTCATCGCCCCGGGGGACGATGTTGCCCACGGTGTATTGGTGCGTGAGCCCGTCTTCCGAATGCGTCCATTTGACGTCGGTACCCGCCGTGCCGCTTATTTTGAGGTTCCGTTCCATGTAGCTGCCGTCGGCATAGTCCGACGAGACGATCTCGCCGATGAGTACATAGCCGGTCATCTCGTCGTTCTGCTGCAACCAGCTGTCGTTGTAGGTAAACCGCAGTTTGGGGGTCGCAAACCTGAACTCCGCGATGCCCTTGTGCTGCCGGCCGGTGAGTTTCGCGGCGTCGATGGCCACCTTGTACTGCGTGTCGTATTGCAGCGGGGATTTGGGAACGATGCGGATCATGCGCATCCCCGACAGGTAGGCGTCGAAACCGACGGCCGGGGTGATTGATATGGCATCCTGCATGGCGCTTTCCTCGACTTGTACGTTTTCGACGAACGTCACGTGGAGAGGCATCCTGACGCCCGTCACTCCGTTGGTCGACCATTCGATGATGTCGGACGTCTGCTTGCTGCACGAGGCGATGAGCAGGGCGGACAGCGCAAACAAAGCATGGCATATTGTTTTCATAATGGGGGATTTTAGGTAACTTTGCCAAAGATACGTAAAAATATGGCAAAAAAACCGGCTAAAAAGAGAATATGTTTTTTCGCGATGCTGGTCGTTGCCATGCTCGCCGCGGGGTATTGTTTGTTCCTGCCCCGGACGCTCTTCGACGAGCCTTTTTCGGCGACCGTGTGGAGCCGCGACGGCCGCCTGATGTCGGCCAAGGTCGCCTCCGACGGCCAGTGGCGTTTCTTTCCCACGGACAGCGTCCCCGAAAAGTTCCGGGTCGCCATCACGACCTACGAGGACAAACGTTTTTACCGCCATTTCGGGGTGGATCCGCTGGCGCTGGGGCGTGCCGTGCGGCAGAACCTTGCGGCCGGGCGGATCACGAGCGGGGCGAGTACGCTCACCATGCAGACCATCCGCCTGAGCCGCGGCGGGAAACCCCGCACGTTCCGGGAAAAGTTCGTCGAGATGGTGCTCGCCACGCGCCTCGAACTGCGTTGCAGCAAGGATGAAATCCTGGCCCTCTATGCTTCTCATGCGCCTTTCGGAGGCAACGTGGTCGGGCTGGAAAGTGCCGCGTGGTACTATTTCGGCCGCAGTGCGGCACAGCTTTCGTGGGCCGAATGTGCCATGCTCGCCGTGCTGCCCAACTCCCCGTCGCTGATCCATATCCGCCGCAACCGCGAACGGCTGCGGGAGAAGCGTGACGGGCTGCTCGACCGGATTTGGCACGACGGCCGTATCGACTCGCTGACATGCGCCCTCGCAAAACAGGAGCATCTGCCCGACGCCCCCGAACCGATGCCGATGGAGGCGATGTACCTGCTGGGTAAAATGCGCGAAGGGTCGCTCCGCTCGACGCTCGACTACGACCTGCAAAGCCGGGTCAACGACCTCGCCCGGCGCTACAACAAGCGTTACCGGGGTAATAAGATCAACAACATGGCCATCGTCGTCATGGACGTGGGGAGCGGCGAAGTGCTCGCCTACGTAGGGAACGTGTACGACCCCGCCGACCGCACCGAGGGTACGAGCGTCGATGTGACTCCCGCCCCGCGCAGCAGCGGCAGCGTGCTCAAGCCCCTGCTCTATGCTGCGATGCTGGACAACGGGACGGCATTGCCTGCGATGCTTTTCCCCGACGTGCCGACCTATTACAGGGACTTCACACCCCACAATTACAACCGTACCTTCGACGGGGCGGTGCCTGCCGACCGGGTGGTCGAGCGTTCGCTCAACGTCCCTTCGGTGAGGATGCTCGACAAGTACGGGAAGGAGAACTTCCTTGCGCTGGTGCGTGCCCTGGGCTTCGGGACGATCGACCGGAGCGCCGCCCATTACGGGCTTTCGCTGATTCTGGGCGGCGCAGAGATTTCGTTGTGGGATCTGACCTCGGCCTACATGAAATTGGCGGCCAAACTCAACGGCCGGCAGACGATACGCACCCCGCATTACGACCCCGACGGCGGTACTGCGGTCGATGCCGGGGATATTCCCCTCTCACGGGGCGCGATATGGCTGATGGCCAATTCGATCAGCCACGTGGCCCGTCCCGAGGAGGAGGGCGAATGGCAGTATTTCTCGTCGTCGAAGAAGATCGGCTGGAAGACGGGTACCAGCTACGGTAACCGCGATGCGTGGGCTGTCGGCATGACCCCCGACTATGCCGTCGGGATCTGGGTGGGGAACTGCACGGGCGAGGGACGCCCGCTGATGACGGGCGTGGGGTATGCCGCGCCTGTCCTGTTCGAGGTCTTCGGCCTGCTGCCCAAAGGGGAGTGGTTCGCGGAGCCCCTCGGCGACCTGGAACCCGCCGTGGTCTGCCGCCAGAGCGGCTATCTGGCGTCCCATATCTGCCCCGACCGCGATACGGTGATGATTCCCCGTGCGGCCGCCCTCGGGGAGGTGTGCCCCTACCACCGGATCGTCAACCTGAGCGCCGACCTGAAATACCGTGTGACGGCGGATTGCTACGACCCGGCCAGGATCGTCCGCATGCCGATGTTTATCCTCCCGCCTGCGCAGGAGTGGTATTACCGCCGGCAGCATCCCGATTACCGTCCGCTGCCCCCGCTGCATCCCGGCCTGCCGGGTAACCGGGCCGAAAACAATCCCATCGACATCATCTACCCGCAGCCGGGGCGTGTGCTGGTCGCCCCGAGGTCGCTCGAAGGGGAACAGCAGAGCCTTGTCTTTACGGCCGTGCACCGCGACCGCAATGCCGTGCTGTTCTGGCATATCGACGACGATTATATCGGTTCGACCTCTTTCGAACATAAGGTCTCCGTCCGCCCGGCGCCGGGGAAGCACCGCCTGACCGTGATCGACGAACACGGCGCTTCGCAGAGCGTCGTGTTCAGTTGCCGCTGATCCCTTCCGGCTCCGGATTGCCCGGCTCCGCCCTTGTCCGGCTGCTTACCCGTCTATCCGTAGTCGTGTATCCGGGCTATTCCCCCTCGTCCTGTCGTTTGTGCCCGGTACGCAGCGCGTTCAGCCTGCGTCCTGTTTCCGCGACCTGCTTCTCGCCCAGCGGATAGCAGCATATGAACACGACCGAAAGGATCGTCCCGGCCGCCGGCAGCAGGCTCATCATGGCACGTATGCCGTTTTGTACCGCGATGCCCTGCACGGCATTGGCTTCGAAACCGTAATGCCCCAGCAGCCAACCTGTCAGGGCACCCCCGAGCGTCCATCCGAATTTCTGGGACATCGACGAGGAGGAGAAGATCAGCCCCGTGGCGCGGCGTCCCGTCTTCAGTTCCGAGTAGTCCGCGATGTCGGCGTACATCGACCACAGCAGCGGGAAGATACTGCCCGCACACATGCTTATCAGCACCTGCAGGAGCATCATGGCCCAGATGTCGCGGGCACCCGGAAGCCAGAAGGCAGCACTCAGCACCGTTGCCGCCGCCATTGCTCCGAGATAGGTGTTTTTCTTGCCGATGCGGTTCGAAACGGGTGTCACGAGCAGGATTCCCGCGATGTTGGCGGCCTGCCCCAGTACGAGGAAGAGCGTGGTGAGCGAAAGCGTCGTGTCGGTGCTTTCGGCGGGGGCTGCGGCCTGGACATAGTATTTGAAATAATAGACGGCGGCCCCGTCGCGGATCGAGTTGAAGATGAGAGCTGCGATACCGGCTCCGAGCAGGATCCACCACGGCCGGTTGTGCAACAGGTCTTTCAGGTCTTCGCGCAACGGATGGCGTTCGGCATGTACGGGTTGCACCCGCTCGCGTGTCCAGCCGTACGTACAGAAGAAAAATGCGACCGCTATCGCCGCCAGTACGGCCGTGGCCGCCTGCCAGCCCGTCTGCGGGTCGCTGCCCCGGCTGAACCATCCCACCAGCGGTTCGATGGTCAGCAGTGCCAGGATGCTGCCGCCGAAGGCGAAGATCATCCGGTAGGAGGAGAGTGCCGTGCGGGACTTGGGGTTGTCGGAGATGACTCCCAGCAGCGAAGCGTAGGGGACGTTGATGAGCGAGTAGATCATCATCATCACTCCGTAGGTAATATAGGCGTAGACCAGCTTCCCGGCCATCCCGAAGCCCGGAGTAGTGAAAGTCAGTACACCCGCCATGCCGAAGGGGACGGCGAACCACAGCAGGTAGGGCCTGAATTTCCCCCGGCGGCTTTGTGTCCGGTCGGCCAGTATCCCGACGACCGGATCGACGAACGAGTCCCAGAAACGGGTGATGAGGAACATCGTGCCGACGGCCGCGGCCGGGAGCCCGAAGATGTCCGTGTAGAAGAAGAGCAGGTAGGAACCGAAAAGTTTCCAGAACATCGAGGAAGCGGCATCGCCGAGCCCGTAGCCGACCTTTTCGCGGAATTTGATTTGTGTATCCATACTGTCTGTGCATTTATTGTGCGAACCCGGCGTCGTCCCATGTGTCCGTGCGGAACGGGAAGGCCGGCAGCCCGATGGTGTTGGTCAGGTTGACTCTCTCCACGACGTTGCGGAAAGCGTAACGAACGGCGACGGGTTCTGCCACGGCGTCGGAGCGGACTTCGACCTGACGGCTGAAATCGTAATCCCGGTGTATTACGAAAGCTTCCGCCGGATGGAATATACGATCTTTTCCCGCGATTTCAAACCCTTGCAGCGGAGTGTCTGTCGGGATCAGCGTCGAATTGCTCCTGAAGGTTACCACCGCGCGCCCGTCGCCGAAATCGGCACGCTCGAACAACGGGCCCCGGCTGTCGATTCCCTCGCATCCGTAAGTCCCCGTGAGAGCGAGCAGGGCCAGCCGCTGCCCTACGAGGTCTTTGCGCGGAGGGTGTATCTGGGTCGCATCCCCCAGGTCGGTGTTTACCGCCATGCCCGTATTGGGGATCAGGTCGAGGGCCCGGATCTGCGCTTCGACCATCAGTGGCAGCAGGATCGGATTTTCCTCGCCCCGGAAGCGGTGCATCGGGATGTCGTAGTCAAACGGTGCAAGTTGTACGTAGTAGAACGGCATTTGCTCACCGCCTCCCCATGCCGCCCGCCAGTTAGCCGCCAGCGCCGCCATGTCGTACGGGTATTTGGCATAGTATCCCTTGTTCGACTCGCCCTGGTACCAGATGAACCCCCGCAGCGTATAGGGGGTGAGCGGCCGGATCATGGCGTTGTAAAGCGCTGCTACCCGGTTCTGGGCGTCGTATGCCGCGTCGGTCGCAAGTATCTTTTCGTCGACGCTCTGTGCCGCTCCGGCGCTCATCCATGCCTCGATGCGCGTAGCGCCCCAGTCGCTTTCGATCAGCCCGACGGGAATCCCGAGGGCACGGTGCAGCCAGAGCCCGAAGTAATAGCCGACAGCGCTGAATCCCGAGGCCGGACGCATGGACGAGGTTTCCCATTTCCCGGTGCAGTCCTGCTGCGGCTCGGACGCGGTAGCGCGGGCTACCTGGAAGAGCCGTATCCCGGGATAGCCGCCCGCGCGCATCGCCGCATCGAGCCCTCCGTGTACGGGCTGCGAATCGAAGCCTTTGAGGGGCATCTCCATGTTCGATTGTCCGGAACAAAGCCAGACTTCGCCGATGAGAATGTCGTCGAGCGTGACCCTTTCCCCGTCGTCGATAGTCAGCGTATACGGGCCCCCGGCTCCGGGTGTCCGGAGCCGTACGTCCCAGCGTCCTTCCCCGTCGGCGCGCACGTTGTGCGTTTGCGTATCCCACGAAGCGGTGAGTTTTATCCGCGCATCCGGCGCGGCCCATCCCCAGATGCGGGCTTCGCAGTCGCGTTGGAGCACCATGCCGCTGCCGATGAGCGAAGGCAGCCGTACCCGCCCCGTTCCCGGTTGGGCGAGACATAACGCGAGCAGCAGGAATAAGATGCGTTTCATCGTTTTATTCGGTTATGTTCATCGGTGCCGTGCCCGCCTGTTTGCAGGCGGCGCGGCGGTAGGCCAGCGTGTAGCAGGCATCCATTTCCGGATGGCCTTCGACGGTGATTTCGACCCGGAAACGGTCTGTGTCCCATACCGGGAGTGCCGCGCGCGCCGTGGGGCCTGCGACGTTGCGGTTCTGCCCGGCGGCAGGGCTTTCCCAGCGGAGTATCTCGACGGTCTGTCCGGCAGCCCGGAGCGTCACGGTAAAGGAGAAGGGCCCGGCGGCTGCGAAACGGTCGTTGAGGAGCCATACCTCCGCTTCGAACAGCTCGCCTTCCGTCCAGTCGAACTTCGCGATGCGGGCGCTGGCGCAGAGCGGCCGGCAGGCGCGGCGCACCTGGTCGAGCGCAGGCTTGGGGACGGAGGGGTAGGCCACCAGCGAATTGTTGGCGGCCGCGGGCCACGGCTCGTCGAAACACCAGTTGAGCGCCATCGCACAATAGGGTTTCTGGCGGCGGGCTTCCTCGAAAACGGCTTTGTATCCTTCGCCCTGCATGAGCGAGCTGCGCTCGATCAGCTGGTCGAGTGTTTGTGCCCGTCCGAAATACCGCTCTATCGTCGGCTCCCCGAGCCATGTCGCGGGGCTGCCATCCCAGGCGCCGAAGGCATGGTGCTCCTCCCAGGCCGTCCCGGGGCGGGGCGGGAAGAGCTCCTCGGGCGGAATGATCTTTTCGAGGACTTCGCGCGGCGAAATGCCCGGGACGCCGAACTCGGTGTAGGCCGTAAAATGGCTGTCGTTAATCAGCTGGAAAATATCGCGGCCCTCCCAGTAAAAAAGGTAGTTGCCGTGTGCCATGCCGTTCAGGGGCGATGTGGCGTTGAAGGGTATTTCCGGCGATAACCGGTAACAGAGTGCATTCAGCAGGCGCAGTGCGAGCGACTGGTCTGTCATGCCCGACCAGTTGTTGAACAGTTCGTTGCCCCCGCACCAGATCGCCAGCGACGGGTGGCGGCGCAGGCGGCGTATGATCGCCGTGGCCTCCTGCTCCAGCGTGGCGAGGTAATGCGGGTCATCGGGGTAGCAGTTGCATGCCAGCGGGAACTCCTGCCAAACGAGAATGCCCCTGCGGTCGCAGTATTCGAAGAAGCAGTCTTTGTTGACGATGCCTCCGCCCCACGAACGCAGGATGTTGAAATTGGTTGCTACGGCAATGTCTATCAGTTCTTTGCAGCGCTCTTCCCCGACTGTGCCCGGGAAAAGTTCGGGGCAGACCCAGTTGGAGCCTTTGGCGAAGATTCGGCGGCCGTTCAGTTCGATCTGCGCCGGGGCGGCGCTCCGCGTTTTCGGGAAACCTTTGGGTTCGCTCCATGCCCCTTCGTTCATTACGAGCCTTATCCGGCGGAAGCCGATCTGCTGTTCCACGCATTCGAGTTCCTTGCCTTGTGCGTCGAGCAGGCGGTAGCGCGAAGTGTATAGCACGGGTTCCCCGTGGTCATGCGTCCACCACAACCGGGGGTGTTCCACCCGGGCGGTAAGGCGCTTCCCGGCCGGGCCCCGGGCCCTGGCGGCCGGATGCCCTTCGGGGTCGAGCAGTTCCCAGTCGCTCTGGCACCCTCCGCACTCGCGACCTTCGGCTTCGATGCGAAGGTCGGCCCCCTGCAGGTCGTCGTCGAGTGTGTAGCCGACATGCAGCTCCGCCACGTGGGATTCGTTGCGAACCTGCAATCCGGTGTCATCCCAGATTCCCAGCGGTACCAGGCGCGGATGCCAGTCCCAGCCATATCCTACGGCAGGTTTCACGACGTCGGACGCCTGCGTGCGGTCGGCAGGCTCGGGGTGGCGCTTGGGGATGGGGAAGATCACGACTTCGAGCCGGTTGCTGGGCTCCAGGTATTCCGTCAGGTCGATTTCCACGGGGGAGAACATCCCTTCCCCTGCTGCGAGCAGATGCCCGTTGAAGCGGATCTCGTATTGGTAGTCGATCCCTTTCGAGACGAACCACAACCGCTGCCCCGGCCCGAGCCGCGGGGGCTCGAATTCCGTGCGGTAGGTGAAGAAGCGGTCTTCCATCCACGTCATGCGGCGGTAGTTGTCGGCGTAGTTGTAGTCGGGGTATCCTTCGGCGCGTGCTATGTCGAGCTGGACAGCCCCCGGGACAGCCGCCGGACAGAAAGTTCCGGGTATGGTTTCCTTGTCCGGGGCGTGTCCCAGTTCCCAGGCAAGGGGCGATATGTCACGGTTTCGGATCATTTTTGGAGAGAGTATTCGTTACAGAGCAGGTATTCGGCCGCTTCGTCCTCCTCGATTTGCGGATAACGTCCCAGCGGTTCGTGGAAACGGTTGTCGGCGGTGTCGTCGTTGACCGTCGAGACTTCGCCGGCCAGGCAGTCACCTCCCTCGGCCCAGAACGTGTGGTACATGTAAGGTTCGAAAGTAATGCTCTGGCCCGGCCTCAGACGCAAAATTTCTCCGGCGCGCAGGGTCGTCGTGATCCCGTCGACCTGGAACGTGCAGGGGGCTTCGGTCATGCGTTCTTTCTGGTCTGCCTTCCATAATTTCATGCAGAGGTCGCCGCCGCCGCGGTTGATGATATCCTCCATCTTATGCCAGTGGAAATGAATCGGTGTAACCTGGCCTTCGCGTACGAACATGATTTTTTCGCAATAGGTCTTGCGATCGCGGGCGGGGTTCCCGTTGCGTATCGTAAAGAGCGTCAGCCCTTCCCGGCTGAAGTTTCCCTTGCCGAAATCGGTGACGTCCCACCCGAGGGCGTTGTCGCGTATTTCACGGCACTCTTCGCCGTGCCTGTTCCACATCGGGGGAGTCCATGTCGCCCACTCGGGTAGCGGGAAACGGTGCTCGGCTAAAAAATCCAGTGCTTCGCGGATTGATCGGTTTATTTCGGAGCGTTTCATTGGGTTTGGTAATTTAATCGGATGAATTCGGTTAACTGTTCTAAAGTCGGGGCGCCCCCGGTGCTGGTGGCGCTGAAGAGGTTGAAGCGGGCCGATGCGTTGGCCAGCCGGAGGGCGTCGCGCAGCGGCATCCGCTCGTGCTGGGCATAGAGCATCCCGGCGCAGAAGGCATCGCCGGCGCCTACCGATGAAACGATTGCTTTTGCCGCGACCGGGATGGCGTCGCACCAGCAGGTGTCGCCTTCCCGTGTGAGGGCGTAGCCGCCCTCGGGGAAATGGATGGCGCAAAGACGGCCGATTCCGCGGTGCATCAGCATTTCGGCTGCCGCTTCCACCCGGTCGCGGAGCAGTACGCCTTCCGGGCTGCGGAGCTGCGTGCCGCAGACGGCTCCGGCCTCGATTTCGTTGACGATGAAATAGTCGATATGGGGAAGGCAGGGCTCCACGATGCTGCGGAACCGTCCGCCCTCTTCGGAAACCACGTCGACCGATGTCTCGTAACCTTTCGCCTGTAATTCCTTCAGTACACGGGCGGCGACGACGCCGTGTTGGGGGTCGGGTTTGTCCAGTTCGTCCAGCAGCAACAGGTACCCCAGGTGAAAAATCCGTGCGGGGGACTCCATTTGCAGGATATGCTCCGCGCTGAGGCGTGCGTTGGCTCCCCGGAAGTGGAAGAAGGTGCGCGAGCCCCCGTCGTATTCCGACATGACGTCGGTGTACGAGGTCGCGGCATCGGCGAGCGGGAGCATGTTGCCCGCGTCGATGCCGAGCCGTTCGATTTCACGCTCTATGTAGCTGCCGAAGGCGTCCCGGCCGATGCAGCCGCCGGCGTACAGCGGTAATGCGGCGCCGAGCCCCAGCCCTGCCAGGTCGGCCAGCACGTTGTGCGAGCAGCCGCCCAGCCCCGTTTCTACGCGGGTGATCGTCGTCAGGTTCCCCCGTGCGGGATATTGCCCGATTATTTTTACGTTGTCGACCAGCCATGTGCCGGCCGAGATGATTCCTCGTCTGTCCATAGTCGGGGCGGTTTAGGCTTTGCCGTCGCTCTCGAAGAGGCGGATATGTGCCGCGACGACCTTTTTCGAGGCTTCGGTGATGCGGCTTTTCAGGTCGATGTAATTCGGGGCGCCGTCGGCGGCGAGGTAACTGCGTATTTCATCCGTCGCCTCCAGCTGGATCGCCGTGGCCACGTTGATCTTGCAGATGCCGTTGCGGATGCAGGCTTTGAAATCCTCTTCGCTCGTGCCGCTGCCGCCGTGCAGAACAAGCGGAATGCCGTTGCGGGCGTTGATTTCGCGCAGCCGGCCGATGTTGAGGCGCGGGGTGGCGGTGTAACGGCCGTGCAGGTTGCCGATGGCGATGGCCAGCGCATCCGTACCGGTTTCGGCGATGAAGCGGGCCGATTCTTCGACGTCGGTGAAGATGTCCGCCGTCGTCGCGTCGCCCGTGCCCTCGCCTCCGGATCCGGTGTCGCCCACGCGCCCCAGCTCGGCTTCGACATCGACGCCTGCGGCATGGGCGAGCCTTGCGACGAGGCGGGTTCGGGCGATATTTTCTTCCAGCGGCAGGCCGGCACCGTCGAACATCACCGAACTGAAGCCTGCGCGGATGGCGCGGATGCAGGTTTCGGGGCTTTGCCCGTGGTCGAGGTGCACGGCGACCGGGATTTTCGCATCGCGTGCGGCCTGCAGGAAAACGGGGGCCATCAGTTCCATGGGCGCCCCGGGGAATTGCACTTCCGCAAGTTGCAGGATGACGGGCGCCCGCAACTCTTCGGCTGCGGCTATGGCTCCCATGACATTCTCGACGCTCAGGCAGTTGAATGCCCCGACGGCATAATGGCGTCGATGGGCATCCCGTATGATTTCTCGGAAAGGGGTTAGCATAATTAAATTAATTTAAAAATTTAAGCCGGATAATGGAAATTTCGATAGTCAAAGATAGCGTGTTCGTACCGGATAATCTGGTGAAATATCTGCATATGTATGTATTATTTTGACATTATCGTGCAATAATTTGGAATGCCAAAACACTCCTTATTTTATAAATATTCTTTTTATTGCTATTTGAGGCTGTTTTTGCGTGAGGGTAAAATTTCATACTGTGAAAATATTGTTATTTTTTGTCAAAATATCACCATGTATATGTTTTTCTTTCGTCTATATTTGTAATAGTCGATTCGGACGTATTTATTAAAAAAATCGGTCGGACGACACCTATTTTATTATAGCCGGATTCGAGAAACCAAAACCTAAACAACTAACCTGTTCGCAAAATGATTAAAAACAAACTATTCATGCTATTGATTCCCTTGCTGCTGTGCGGCACCGGCCTGTTTGCCCAGAACGCGGCCGTACGGGGGATCGTGACGGGAAGCCCCGACGGGAAACCTATTGCGGGAGCATCGGTAGTGGTCAAAGGCTCCGTGAGGGGCACGACAACGGATGCTTCGGGGGCCTATACGGTCGCTGCGGGTACGGGGGACGTGCTTGTCATATCGTTCCTCGGCTACAAACCGCAGGAGGTGCCCGTTGCCGGCCGCACGGCGGTCGATGTGGAACTCCAGGAAGATGCCGAACTGGTCGAGGAAGTGATCGTGATCGGTTACGGTACGATGAAGAAGAGCGACCTGACGGGCAGCGTGGCTTCCGTGAAGGCTTCGGACGTGACACAAGTCTCGGCGGGGTCGATCGACAAACTCTTGCAGGGCCGTGTGGCGGGCCTGACGGTAATCGACAATTCGAACGACAGCCCCGAGGGGAGCGTGACGATGCGCGTGCGCGGAATCAGCTCCATCAACGGTTCCAATTCGCCGTTGGTGGTGGTAGACGGCGTGCCGATGGGCGATGCCGGTAATCTGACGAGCGTGAACCCCAATATCATCGAGTCTGTCGAGGTGCTCAAGGATGCTTCGGCGACCGCTATTTACGGTTCGCGCGGCGCCAACGGCGTCATCATGATCACGACCAAGAACGGCCAAAAAGACCACCGGAACGTCTGGTTCTCGGGGAAGGTCGGGGTCGGCGTTTTCAGCGACAGGCTCGACTACTGGCGCGATCCCGTGCAGATGGCGCGGCTGGAAAACGAGGCCTATGAGAACGGGGGCGCCGAAGGGCCGTATACCGGGAAGATCTGGTCGGACGGAACCTATTATCCTTCTATCGCCGAGATCGAAAGCGGGGCGTGGCCTTTCCGCACCAAATGGGCAGACCATGTGTTCCGCACCTCCGTTACGCAGGATTATAGCGTCGGGATCGAAGGCAGCGGCGAGAAGAACCGCTATTACGTGAGCCTGGGTTATTACAACGGCGAAGGCATGCAGTACAAGGACGATTACGAGAAATATACGGTCGACATGTCTTACGACCACCAGGTCGCCCGTAATATCAACCTGAAGACCAAGGCGGGCTTCGTGCGCGGTTTCCGCACCTACAACAACGGGACGAGCTACGGGCGCAATCCCCTGTGGCCGGTTTATAACGGCGATGGCTCCTATTTCAAGAGCCAGCCCAAGGATTACGGGAACCCCGTAATGGTAAACAACGAGATCAAGAACGAGTCGGACAATATGTCGGGTTATGCACTCGTCAAAGCCGACTGGACGATCATCCCGGGACTGATCATGTCGGTGTCGGGCAACGCCCGCGCCGAGCAGCGCCGGTCGGCCTATTTCAATCCCCCGCTCTATACCCTTGCCGGGGATAACTACAATGGCGAAGGGGGAAACAGCGAATCGACCTATGTCAACCTGACGGGGGATGCCTACCTCACCTACAACAAAACTATCGGCGACCATACCTTTTCCGCCATGCTGGGCGGAAGCTACGAGAACAGCGTAAGCCGCGGTTCGAGCATTACCGGTCGCGGGTTCTCCAACGCGGCGCTCAAGGACGAGGTCGTTTCCGGCGCAGATAAGGTCATCACTTCGACGTCGCGCAGCCAGGAGATACTCGCTTCGGGGTTCACCCGCCTGAACTATACGTTCAAGAACCGCTATCTGGTGACTTTCACGGCACGAGCCGACGGCGCTTCGAAATTCGCCAAGGGACACCGCTGGGGCTTTTTCCCGTCGGGTGCGGTGAGCTGGAAGCTGGAGGAGGAGCCGTGGATCAAGTCGCTCGGGTTCTTTGACCAGCTCAAACTGCGCGCCAGTTACGGGGTCTCGGGTAACCAGGGGATCTCCCCGTACCAGACCTTCGAGCGCTTCGGGTTCGATTACTACTGGTCGGGAGGCAAGGAGTACACCGTTTACGGCATCGGTTACCAGGATGGCCGCGAAGGGTTGGGCAACCGCTTCGTGACCTATGCGGGCATGGCCAACCACGAACTGACGTGGGAGAAGACTGCGCAGATGGATATCGGCCTCGACCTCTCGATCTTCAGGGGACGCCTGAATGTCACGCTCGACTATTACATTAAGAAAACGACCGACCTGCTGCGCAAACAGTACCTGCCTCCCAGCACCGGTTTCGATACGGTATGGGTCAATGACGGGGAGATCCGGAACAAGGGTTTCGAGGTCGCCGTCACGGGGCGCATCGTCTCGACCAAGGACTGGAATTTCTCGGCGACGGGTATCTTCAGCCTCAACCGCAACAAGGTGGTTGCGATCGGCACGGCCGAGAATTCGGGGGCTACGGTCGATGCCAACGGCATTTGCTATACGCAGTACGGCGGCAGCGTCTATAACGATGCTTTCCTCAACGTGTTGGCTATCGGCTATCCCGTCAATTCGTTCTACGGCTATATGGTCAACGGCATTATCCAGACTCCGCAGGGGGACGGGTCGAGTCCCAATACCCGCCCGGGCGAACTGAATTACGTCGGGCTGAATGCCGACGGCACGCTCGACCCCAATGAGCGCGTGATTATCGGCAATCCGAATCCCAAGTTTACCTCGAGCCTTTCGCTCTCGCTTTCGCACCGTTGCGGCCTCGACCTGTCGGTGATGATGTACGCCGTCTACGGCAACGACATCTTCTCCTACCGCAAACTCGAGTCCCCGGCGCTGAAGGCGGGGCGGTGGACGGCCGAGAATCCCAACAACGAACGGCCCAGCCTGCGTTACAACCGGCAGTACCACGCTTCGTCGTGGTCGGTCGAGGACGGGTCGTTCCTGCGTATCTCCAACATCACGCTCGGCTATACGCTGCCTGCCGGAAAGTTGAATTGGATCAAGAACCTGCGTGTTTATGTGAGCGCCAGCAACCCCTTTACCTTCTCGAAGGTCAGCGAATACGACCCCGAAGTCGGGGAGAACGGTATCGGCAATGTGGCCTATCCCAAGGTATGCGTCATCACCGCGGGCGCGGAGTTCAAATTCTAACCAATAGTAAACCTGAATATGAAACAGATATTCCTCTATTTTGCAATGCTGGGGACGCTCGCCGGGTTGAGTTCGTGCCTTGACGAGGTACCGTACGGCACCTATTCGAACCAGACCTTCTACAATACGGAGGCTGATGCCGAATCCGCGTTGATGTATGCCTATGTACCCCTCAACTATATTGATTACTGCGGCCGTTTTCTCTTCTACCTGGGCGATGTGCCGACCAACCAGTACAAATCCTACGGCAAGGCTGACGAAAGTCCGCTTTTCCAGTGGGATATCACCCCGACCAGCGACGAGGCCATCTATTTCTTCAAGTCGGCCTATGTAAGCCTCGCCCGTACCAATTCGGTGCTGGACAATGTCGCCCGGATGTCCGATATTTCGGCTGCGGCACGGAACAAGATTCTTGGCGAAGCCCATTTCCTGCGCGCTTTCAACCACTTCATGCTGGTCATCAATTACGGCAGCGTGCCCATCCGTTCGAAGACCGTCTCCTCGACGTCGGACTCCTATAAGGATTTTTCCCCGATCTCGGATGTTTACGCCTTCATCATCGGGGAGTTAGAGGATGCCATCGGCCTGCTGCCGGTGAACAAGGTGCAGGGGCGTGCCGACAAGGTCGCCGCACAGGCGCTGCTCGCGCGTGTTTACCTGTACCTCGCGTCGGCAAAGGCTTCGGGGGCACCGGGCTACGACTGGGTGTCGGACGCCGATGAAATGTACTCCCTGGCGGCCCGGTATGCCGGCGACGTGCTCAATAACCAGACGGTCTACCGGCTCGATCCCGACCTGGGCAATGTCTATGACGTCGAGCACCAGGCCGACGGCGTGGAGCACATCTTCATGACCTCGATGAACCGCGAGGCCAGCGGCATGGAGGGTACTTATTCGCAATTGCCCCAGATGTTCAGCATCCAGACAGGGAGCATCGTCTATATCTCCTCGTCGCTGGGTAAGAACAGCCGCGAGGTGATGAAATTCCTGGATTACGAGTCGGGCTATCAGGTGATGCGCGTGGACAACGATTTCCGCAACACCTATGACGATGACGACCTGCGCAAGCAGTTGATGGTTACGACCATCTACAACGAGGACGGCAGCGTGCTGGCTACCTACGATCCCTCCAACCTCACCAGCAGCGACAATATCAGGAACAAGTTCTTCTATCCTTTCTGCCGCAAGTATACCGACCCCAAGTCGAAGGCCAACCGGACGTCGGCCAACCTTTACCTGATCCGTTTCGCGGAGGTGGCGCTTACCTATGCCGAGGCGGTGGGCCCGACCGACGAGGGGTATAAATGGGTGAACGAGGTTCGCAAACGTGCCGGGCTGGAAGCACTGCCCGAAGGGCTCCCGATCGAAGATTTCCGTGAGGCGGTGATCGAGGAACGGACGAAGGAGCTGGCTTTCGAGGGGCACGGCATCTATGACCTGCGCCGCCTGAACCGCGTCGACGAGCAGCATATCACCAACAAGGCCTTCAAGCCTACCTATGCCTATTTCTATCCTGCGCCCCAGCGCGAGCTGGATCTCAACCCGCAGAAATAACCGACTTAAAATCCGCAGACCATGAAACTATTTCACAGATACCTGCTTTCGGCCGCCGCACTGTTCTGCTGCGCGGGGCTGGCCGCGTGCAGCGAAGATACGACCGATCCCGCGAACCCGTACAGCGGGAATTACACGCTGTCCACACAGGCCGAAGTCGATGCCTTCCCCGCACGCCGGACTGCCAACAGCATCATCGTCACTGGGGCCGGTATTACGGACATTTCGTCGCTCGACGTCGCAGCCGTCGGTACGCTCGTCATCCGCAATACGGGGATCGTCTCGCTCGCACTGCCCCATACGACGTCGGTTGCGACCATGCTCGAGATTTCGGGCAACGAATCCCTTACGGATGTCGCCGACCTCGGCGTGAAGTTCGTCATCGGCGATATCCATATCGAGGATAACCCGCAGCTGACCGACATCAGCGGCATGCTGGGGATCAAGAAGATGACCGGTAAACTTTATGTTACGGGCAACTCCTCGCTGGGCGAAGACAAACCCGACGAACCGGACAGCTATGGCTTCAATGTCATCAAATACCTGATCTCCAATTCGGTGCTCGATGCGGAGAGCGTGACCCTGTCGAACAACCATCCGCTGGCCGTGACCGATCCGTCGCTCATCGGCCAGGGCGGCGAGTCGGGCGGCGTTTACAGCTATACGATCAAGTCCGATGCCGAGGCCGCTGCCTTCAGCCCCGGCGGGAAGGAGGTCAAGAACCTGACGGTCACTGGGCCGAATGTCTCGGACGACGGTATGGCGTTGCTGGCTTCGAAGATCTCCGTCGTGCAGGGTACGCTGACTGTCGACGGCGCATCGCTCAAAACGACCGAAACATTCTTCGGCAAGGTCGACTGCCAGGGTAGCATCATCCTGCGCAATATCACCACGTACGATGAGAGCGGCAGTAATAAATTCTTCAATACCAACGGCTTCAAGAATATCACCCGTATTTACGGCGATCTTGTCCTCGAAAATATACCTTATCTGATCCACTGGGGCCGCGGCAGCGGGTTCGCCCAGATCACCGAGATCGACGGCGATTTGACGGTGCGCAGCTGCGGTATGCAGCAGATGGCTTTCGCTTCGCTGAACAAAGTCGGGGGCGACCTGACCCTTGCCGACAACTGCATCGAGCTCTATACGGGATTCTTCTGGAACCTGGCCACCGACCTCCGTCATGTGGGCGGCAGCCTTACGCTCACGGACAATGACCACCAGAACGGCCTGGGCGGCTTCGAAAAGGTCGAGTATATCGGCGGTGACATTACCATTACCGGCAACGGCACGGCGCCGGGCGCATCGGGCGGCATCCCGTATGCCTCGAAAGCCGGACAGGTGGGCTTCGACCTGGTGGAAAACTGGATTACGGGCGGTATCGTACAGCCCGGCGCTACGATCGACTGCCGCTATGCGGACGGGACGCCCGTCGAATTCTCGGAGATACCCCAACCCGGCGAATATAAGAGCTATACGATCACGGACAGGGACGAATTGCTGGCCTTTGCCCCGCAGGACGGTTCCGCGGTGAAGGAGACGGTGCAGGATCTGACGATCGTGGACACAGGCAATACGATGTCGGACAACGACCTGTCCTTCGTCAAGACCCGCGTGGAAAAGGTCATGGGCACGTTGACGCTCGAAGGGAGCAGCCTCACCTCGACGGAGCTGTTTTTCCTGAACGGCGGCTTTACGGTCGAAGGCGGCATCGTCTTCCGCAACTGTGCCGAGCTGTTCAACCTGAACGGGATGAAGGATATGACTGCCATCGGCGGCGACCTTGTCTTCGAGAACTGCCCGAAGATCGCCACGGACTGGGGCGCAGGGAACTGTCTTTCGCAGATCGTGAGCGTGGCGGGCAGCGTAAGGCTGACGGGCGTGACGACGCCGATGCGCGGTGTGACGTTCAATTCGCTGAAGAGTGTGGGCGGCGATTTCATCGTTACGGGCTGCAACGGCAACTTCTGGAATTTCGACGTGATGAAGCTCGAGACTATCGGCGGTAGTCTTGTGCTCTCCGATAATGCACGGTTCAACGGCCTGGGCGGCTTCGAGGCGCTCAAAAGCGTGGGCGGCGACCTGACGGTTACGGGGAACGGCACCTCGGAGGGAGGTATCCCGGTGGTTTCGACATCCAATAAAGTCGGATTGGATCTGCTCGGAAAACTTTACCGGGACGGCGTATTCGCGGACGGTGCGGTCTTTACGATCGAATCCGGAGGGGTTACCTATAAGATCGACGAATTGTAACGGAATGTGAACGGAGCTCCGGCCGGTTGCGGGCCGGCCGGGGTTTTAAACTTGAAATACGATGAAAACCTTTAAAATGATACTTTGCGCCGCAGCCGTTGTGCTCACGGCTGCAGGGTGCGAAAAAGAGTGGGATAAAAGCCAGTGGCCCGAGATCCCCCGGCGGCCAGATGCCGTACCCAACACGGGCAACTACCAGTTTTCGGACGGTGTGATGTCCGAAGAAGTGTTGCATAACTACCTTTCGCGGGCCATTACCCAGACCGAGTTCCTGTCCGGCCCCGAGACCTCGACCGACGGCGTCTACGGAACGGAGGACGATGAACGGATGTTGCTCAACGTCGGTGCCAAATTCATCGGGCGTGCGATGTACCAGTGGAACAAGGAGGGCTATTTCATGAACGATGCCTGGTTTGCGGATGCCAAAGCCAGGATCGCCCGGATGCACCAGCAGGATCCCGACCTGATTTTCCAGGGGGCTATGTTCGAGACGGTTTCCACCCGGGTCAACGACATCCCCGTCCCCGAGTGGGTGTTCCGGGCATTCGGCAAGGAACCCGAGGAGCGGAATTTCCGTTTCGACGACATCCGTGACGAGGGCGGCCTTTATCTGGGACAGTGGGGTGAGAATACCTGTGTGCCCGACATGTCGCGCGAGGAGGCGCAGATGTGGTTCTACTTCATGGCCGTGAAATACATGGAAGCCGGAATCGAGGCGTTCCACTGCGGGCAGGTGCGGTTGATGGCTTCGATGGGCGATTCGGACAACGGTTATGCGGGCTACCGGAACCTGTTGTCCAAGATCCGGGAGGCAGCCAAGACCAAGGCGGCGCGCGGGACGGTTATCATGGACGCCCACCTGGCCAACGGCGGTATCGTGGTCGACGGCCGGCACCTGTTCGATTTCGTGTCGTTCCCCTTGCGTCCGAAGGAGATTGTCGGCGAGCCTATCAAGGCGAAGCTCGAAAAGGGCTACCTCGATTCCGTGATCGGATATACGCAGGGTGGGGAGACGCCGAGCGGCTGGACAGCCGACCGTATCCCGTATATCCTCGAATTCGATAACTTCGGGGAGAGCAGCCATCCGGGGTCGTACAACTGGGGAGACAATTTCGTCTGGGGCTACGACGAGATTTCGTGGTTCAGCCTGTGCGACGACGAATATGCCCGTTACTGGCTCGAATATGCCGTGGACTACATGAACCGCGTCGATCCCGTCGGATATATCCAGATGCCGGGTTGCCGCGTATCGGTTTCCGCAGCCACGCGCTTTTACCGGTGCAATACGCAGAGTGAAGCCACCCCGACGGGGCGTTCGACCGAAGAGACCATCAAAAAAATATGGAGCAACCAATGATTCCGATTATGAAAAAACTGATTTTATCGCTGGCTTTGAGCCTTTTGTGCGTGGCCGGTTCGTGCAGCCGCACCGAAAACCCTTATTATTTCGACGGTTCGGTTTCGCAGGCCGTGCTGGAACGCTATCTGGCACGTGCCGTCACCATGTCGGAGTTCCTTACGGTGGATCCCTATTGCAACGACGGGACTTATCCGGACAAGGCGGCCGACGTGGCGTTTATCCGGAATACGGGTGCAAAGTTCATCGGGCGGGCTATTTATCGCTGGGGCGATGAGAAAGTGCTCACGGAGCCGGGATTCTGGGCCGGTGCCGAAGCATTGGTCGGGGAGGTACATGCCTTCAACCCCGACGTGATCTTCCAGGCTGCGGCCTTCGAGGCCGTTTACCGCGACGTGAACGAAGTCCCCGTGCCGGCCTGGGCGTTCGAGGCGCTGGGGTTGCCCGTCGAGGAGCGTAATTTCGACTATTCGCAGATGCTCTCGCCCGACGGCAAGTATGTCGACCTGTGGGGGCCGGGCGGCAGCGTGCCCGATATCACGCGCGTCGAGACGCAGCTGTGGCTGATGTACCTGATCGGCTCCTATGTGGATATCGGTGTTGAGGCCGTGCACCTGGGGCAGGTCTACCTGATGGGCATGAACGACCACGAGTGGCAGTCGTGGGACAGTTTCCTGAAGAAAGTCCGCGCATGGGTTTATCCGCGTGCCCGCCGCCACTTCGTGCTTTTCGACGCCCATGCGGGCAGCCAGGGCATGATGGTCGGCGAACGGAGTCTTCTCGATTTCAACTCATACCCGCTGCGCATCAAGGAAGTTCCCGAAGAGCCGATGCGGTGCGTGCTGGAAAAGGGGCATCTCAATGCCATTTTCGGCAAGAGCCCTGCCTGTGTCACCCCGAGCGGCTGGCGGTGCGATGCCTTGCCCTATTTGGTCGAGTTCGATAATTTCGGGGTCAGCGACCACCCCGGGGTGGCTGATCTCAACGACCATTACGTGTGGGGATATGACGAGATCACCTGGTTCTATATGCAGGATGTCCCCGCGCGCCGGGCATGGCTGCGCTATGCCTATGACTGGCTGCGCGAAAACGATCCGCACGGCCATCTCGAGATGCCCGGTGCGCGCGTCGTATCGCTCACGGCCGGCGGGCCGGTATTCCTGAGCCGAGCCGTCGCCAAAAGCGACAAGGTACCCTACGGCATGGACATCGAACAGACCATCAAAGAGTTGTGGAACGGCGAATAGCCCGGATTTCCCTTGACCCGGAATAGAGGCCGTACGCCCGGGCGGTGCCTGTGGCGTACGGCGGTTCCGGTGTAATTGCCGGGTGTGCGCGGTGCCGGAGGTCAGCGGTCGGGGATGATCGACTCCTTGAATTTGTTGCGGTAGTCGCTCGGCGTCGTGCCAATCCGCTCCCGGAATACGCGGTTGAAGTTGGAGATATTGTTGAACCCGCAGGCATAGCTGATTTCCGAGATGGTGTGTTCGGTTTCGATCATCATTTGTGCGGCGCGGTCGATGCGGAACCCGTTGAGATAGTCCCAGAAATTGTGGCGGGTGCGTTGTTTGAAAAAGCGGCTCACCGATGAGGCGGACATGCCGACCAGTTCGCCGACGTCTTCCAGCGAGATTTTGTGGTGGTAGTTCTTCTCGACGAACTGTACGATCTTGTTGATGCGGCGGCTGTGCGGAAGGGTACTGTCGCTGCTCTGGACTCCGATCAGCTCAACCTGTGTGCGGTCGGCGCAGGCCAGTTCGTGGAGGATCCCGAGAAACAGCTGAACGGCCTCGAACCCCTCGGTTCCGGGCAGGCGCAGCAATCGCTCCCGGACGGCTTCGGCCGTCTCTTCCGAGAATTTGAGCCCCGGGGCAGGCTGGCAGAGCAGGTTGCGGATGTTCCGCAGTTGGTCGGTGTCGAAAATGCCCCACGAGGGAAGCTCTTTGGGAAACTGGATCACGACGACTTCGCAGCGGACGTTGAGAAAGGCGTCGTCGCGTTTGTAGCAGTGGAGTACGTTGGGAGTGGTGATGACCAGGTCTTTTTCGGTGAAATCCTCGACCAGGTTACCCAGGATGCGTTTCCCGCGCACGTTGAGCGTCAGGCACAATTCGTAGTCCTCGTGGAAATGGAGGGGAAAATCCATCTGGTTGTCGGGCCAGTAGTTTGCGATGAACAGGTCGTTTTTTCCCAGCGGGGTGATCTCCTTCAGAATGTACTTCATGGCTTATGGCTTACTTAACAAATATAGGGATTTTTGCCCGTAATTCCCGCTCCCGGAACCGATTTTTTACGAATTTTCTTATCTGATAAAAACATAGAATAATGCTGAAACCGCGAATTTTACTCCTGGCCTTTTCCGCGGGCCTCGCTGCCGCCCTGGCCGCCTGCCGCGACGAGGGCGTGGGCCGTTGGGTCGATCCCAATATCGGCGGCGTGGCCCCTTTGCTGACGACCGTCACCCCGCAGGTGCACCGGCCCCATTCCATGGTGCGGATCTACCCCGTAACCGAGCCCGGGCTCAATGACCGCTATTTTTCCGACCGGATATACGGCATCGCCCTCAATATGCCCCGCTACCGGAGCGGGATCGCCGGTTCGGTCATGCCCACGGCGGGCGACATCTCGTTCGACCCGGCGCGCTCCTCTTCGTGGTACGACCATGACCTGGAGGAACTGCATCCCTGGTCGCACCGGGTGTGGCTGGAGGATTTCGGGATATGGGCCGAGTGGACGACCGCCGAGCGGACGGCCCTTTACGAATTCGACTTCACGGATGCAGGGCGGCAGGCGAACGTGCTTTTCCGGCTCACTTCCGAAGGCGAGGTCGATGTCTGCGGTGACCGGGTCGTTTCGGGCTGGGAAGCGGTCGATTATGCCCGCCAATATTTCTATGCCGTCGCCGACCGGCCTTTCGATAGCTCCGGCACGCGTTGCGGGGAGCGGCTTTCCGCGGAGGGATCGGCGTCGGGCCGCGATGTCGGCGCCTGGTTCTCTGCCCCGGCAGGGTTCGGCAAGGTGTGCTTCCGGGTAGGTATCTCCTATATCAGCGTGGAACAGGCGCGTGCCAACCTCGAAGCCGAAACCGGGGGACTTGCTTTCGGTGCGGTTAAGAAGCGGAGCCGGGACATTTGGGAAAAGGCGCTCGGGCGCATACGCGTGGAGGGCGGAACCGACCGGGACCGCCGGATATTCTATACCTCGCTTTACCGTACGTATGAACGGATGGTCGACCAGTCGGAATACGGGCGGTATTACAGCGGCTTCGACCGCTGCGTCCACGAAGATGCGCGGCCGTTTTACAACGATGACTGGATGTGGGATACCTACCGGAACCTCCATGCGCTGGGTATCCTGCTTGATCCTGCGCGCAAGGCCGACGAGCTGCAGTCGTATGCCCGCATCTACGAGCAATGGGGGTGGGTGCCCTCTTTTCCCGAACTGACGGAGTGGGGAGGCGACTGGTTCGAAGGCGGCGGCCCCGACTGGCACGGGGATCCGATGATCGGCAACCATGTGGCCTCGTTCGCAGCCGAGGCCATCCGCAAGGGAATCACGGGGTTCGATGTGGAAAAACTTTACGAGGGGCTCCGCAAGAATGCGCTGGAAGGTACGATGATCCCCTGGCGTGCGGGGGCGGCGCGCGAGCCCGACAGGTTTTATTCCGAACACGGTTATTTCCCGGCATTGGCTCCCGGAGAGCCGGAGAAATATCCGTATGTCGACGACGGCTGGGAAAAGAGGCAGGCGGTTTCCGTGACGCTCGAACACAGCTACGACGACTGGTGCCTGGCGCAGGTCGCGCGTTACTTGGGGCGCATGGACGATTATGAACTGTTGCTGCGGCGTTCGCGCAACTATCTGAATCTCTGGAATCCGGCGATCGGTTATTTCGCCCCCAGAAACGAGCGGGGTGAATGGGTCGAGCCGTTCGACCCGCAGTTGTGCGATGGCTTCGGAGCCCGGAGTTACTTCGCCGAGGTCAATGCCTGCGTCCATGTCTTCCATGTACAGCACGATATTCCGCAACTGATCGCCCTGATGGGTGGAGAGGAGGCTTTCGTCCGCCGTCTCGACGAGGCTTATAACCGGGGGCCGGAGATCGACAAGTGGAAATTCATGGGGCGGATGCCCGACGCTACTGGGTTGCAGGGGCTCATGCCGGCAGGCAACGAGCCGGCGTTCCATGTCCCGTGGCTCTACAATTACGCCGGGGCTGCGTGGAAAACCCAGCATCGTGTCCGGCAGATTGCCGACATCTGGTTCGACGACCGCCCGACCGGGCTGAGCGGCGACGAGGACGGCGGTGCGCTCACGGCGTGGTATGTCTTTGCGGCGATGGGTTTTTATCCGGTCAATCCGGCCTCGGGGGAATATGCCCTGGGTTCTCCGATCTTCGAACGGGTGGAAATCGCCCTGCCCGGAGGCCGCAGTTTTGTCATCAAATCCCCGGGGGCGTCGAAAGTGAACAAGTATATCCGTGCGGCACGGCTCAACGGCGAGCGGCTCACCCGTCCTTTCATCACGCACGAACAGATCGTGCAGGGCGGTGTGCTCGAATTCGAACTTGTGCCGCGCCCCTGTCCGGAGTGTTTCGATTGAACATCCGGGGGTGCTCTCGCCCCCGGATTCGGGAGCTGGAATGCGGAAGGCCAAGGGGCGCTTTCCGCATTCCTGTTTTTGTATCCCGGACATGGTGTCCCCGTTTTTGCCGGATGCCCCGCAGCCCTGTTTTTGTGCCGGGAGTGCGAAATATCCGCGTCGTTTGTGCTTTTTTACGAATTATGTCAAAAGGTCATACTAATATGTCATTTAAAAATATTTTTTGCGGGGCGTTTCCGGCTAATTTTGGAACCCGATACGGATATAAAATTCCTTAACCCAGAAATAGTCTAATCCAACCAGCCCATGAAACGCATTTTATTATTGTTAATGTCGGTGTTTATCGCCGCAGCGGTTTTTTCACAGGATAGAGTTCGGGCCTATTTAGTCTCGAACGCCCATTTTGATTCCCAGTGGAACTGGGATGTGCAGCGTTCGATCCGTGAGTACATTCCAAAGACGCTGGATCAGAACCTGTTCCTCTTGGGCACCTACCCGGATTATGTATTCAATTTCGAAGGGGGCATCAAGTACCAGTGGATGAAGGAGTACTACCCCCACCAGTACGAGTTGATCAAGCGTTACATCCGCGAGGGGCGCTGGCATGTCACGGGCAGCACGTGGGACGCGACGGATCCGAACATCCCTTCTGCGGAGTCCTTCACGCGCAATATCCTGTACGGGCAGCACTTCTACCGCCGGGAATTCGGGGTCGAAGGCACGGACATCTTCCTTCCGGACTGCTTCGGTTTCGGGTGGACGCTTCCGACGATCGCGGCCCACAGCGGTCTTATCGGTTTCTCGACTCAGAAACTCATGTGGCGGCACCGCCCGTTCCACGGTACGAGCAAGATTCCGTTCGAGATCGGCTTGTGGCAGGGCGTTGACGGCTCCCGTATCATGGCCGTGATGGACGCGCACAACTATACGACCAAGTGGCGTTACGAAGACCTCAGCCACAGCAAGTACCTGCAGGACATCGCCCAGAGCAACCCTCTGAATGCCGTTTACCATTACTATGGTACGGGGGACACGGGCGGCGCCCCGACCATCGAGTCGGTTCGGGCTTTGGAACTGGGACTGCAGGGCGACGGGCCGGTGGAGATCATCAGCGCCACGAGCGACCGCCTTTACAAGGACTACCTTCCCTATTCCTCCCACCCGGAGCTTCCGGTGTGGAACGGGGAGTTGCTGATGGACGTGCATGCCACGGGTTGCTATACCTCGCAGGCCGCGATGAAGCTCTACAACCGCCGTAACGAGCAGCTTGCGGACGCTGCCGAGCGCAGCGCCGTTGCCGCCGACTGGCTCGGGGCCGTGCCCTACCCGCGCGAGGTTCTCACCGAGGCCTGGAAACGCTTTATCTGGCACCAGTTTCACGACGACCTTACGGGTACGAGCCTCCCCCGTGCCTACGAGTTCTCGTGGAACGACGAGCTGATCTCGCTCAAACAGTTCGGGGACGTACTCACGACCTCGGTTGGCGCGGTTTCGCGGGGTCTGGATACCGATGTCAAAGGGCTCCCCGTGGTGCTCTACAACGCTGCGGGGTTCGAGGTCTCGGACGTGGTGGAGGTTACGCTTCCGCTCGAAGGCAGCAAGTTCACGGTCTACGACGACAAGGGCGTCCGGGTTCCCTCGCAGGTGCTGGGCACGCAGCAGGGGCAGACGCGGCTGCTGGTCGAGGCCACCGTCCCGGCTGCGGGGTATGCCGTCTACGACATCCGCAAGGGCGGGCAGCCGAAGGCCCCGGCGATAAAGGCCGGCGCATGGGGGCTGGAGAACAGCGTCTATAAACTTACGCTGGACGCCAACGGCGACATCTCGTCGATCGTCGACAAGCGTCATGGCCGCGAGCTGGTGGCCGCCGGCAAGTCCATCCGCCTTGCGTTCTTCCCGCAGAACGAGTCTTACAGCTGGCCGGCCTGGGAGATCCTCAAGAAGACCGTGGACGCATCGCCGCAGGCCATCACGGGCGAGGTGAAGGTCTCCGTGGCCGAAGAGGGGCCCCTGCGCGCCTCGGTATGCGTGGAACGCACGCTGGGGGATTCCCGCTTCCGGCAGTGGATCACGCTGCGCGAAGGCGCCCAGGCCGACAGGATCGACCTTGTGAACGACATCGACTGGCAGTCGTCCAATGCGCTGCTGAAGGCCGAGTTCCCGCTTTCGGTCTCGAACCCCGAGGCGGTCTATGACCTTGGCGTGGGCTCCGTGGCGCGGGGCAACAACACCGCGACCGCCTACGAGGTCTATGCGCAGCAGTGGGCCGACCTCACCGACGCGGACGGCAGCTACGGGGTCTCGGTGCTCAACGACAGCAAGTACGGCTGGGACAAACCCGCGGACAACACGCTGCGCCTTACGCTGCTGCATACGCCTGCGACCAAGGGCGGCTACGCCTACCAGAACAAGCAGGACTTCGGACACCATACGTTCACCTACTCGATCGTAGGGCACGCGGGCGATTACCGCGCGGGAGGTGCCGTGCGCAAGGCCGAGGTGCTCAACCAGCCGCTTCGGGCATTCGTCGCGCCTCGCCATGGCGGGGCGCTGGGCCGCAGCTTCTCGCTGGCCTCCTCGCAGAACCCCAATGTGGCGCTGCGGGCGCTCAAACAGGCCGAGGATTCGGACGAATATGTGGTTCGTTTCTACGAGACCTCGGGTCTCGGGTCGCAGCAGGCCGTGGTGGGCTTCGCGGCGCAGATCGTCGACGCCCGGGAGCTCAACGGCGTGGAGGATGTCGTGGGCGACGCGGAGTTCTGCGGCCGCGAGCTGCGCTTCGAGGTCGGGCCCTTCGGCATGAAGACCTTCCGCGTGAAACTCGCCAAGCCCGCCCGGGCGCTCACGCCCGCCGCGGAGGCGGCGGTGGAGCTGCCTTACAACGTCAAAACGGCCTCTTACAACCCGTTCCGCTCGGACGCCAACTTCGACGGCAAGGGCTGCTCTTACGCCGCCGAGCTGCTGCCGTCCCGCATCGTGTACGGGGGTGTCGGCTTCGAGATGGGGGATCCCGCCGCGGAGAACGGCGTCAAATGCCGCCGCGACACCATCGACCTGCCCCGCGGGCGCTATGGCAAGCTCTACCTGCTGGCCGCCTCGACCATGTACGACACGCAGGCCGTGTTCACCGTCGACGGAAAGGAGCACACGGCACTGGTACCCTATTATGGCGGCTTCATCGGACAGTGGGGCCATACGGGGCATACCGAGCCCTACCTCAAGGATGCGCAGGTGGCCTTCGTGGGCACGCACAAGCATGATATGATCCGCAACGAGGACAGGCCCTACGAATTCACCTACATGTTCCGCATCGGCCTCGACATCCCCGAGGGGGCACGGCAGCTGGTACTGCCCGACGACCCGCGCATCGTGGTGTTCGCGGCGACGGTGGCCGAAGACCCCGCCGGAGGTATCGGTGCGGCCTGCGACCTGCTGCGCGTGCAGCTGCCCGTGAAAGGCGCCGACGCCTCGCAGGCCGGGCGGCGAAACCTGCTCTACGGCAAACCCGTCGTGGAAAGGTCGGGGGAGGTCAACGCCTCCGAGAGGGCCGAGTGCGCCACCGACGAGGACGTATCCACCAAGTGGTGCGATTACAGCGATGCCAAACCCAAGTTGCTGGGGGTGGATCTCGGACGGGAGACCACGATCCGGGGTTGGTATGTCATGCACGCTGCGCTCGAAGCCCTGGACTACATCACAAAGGAGTACTCCCTGCAGGTGCGCCGGAGCACCGGCGAAGAGTGGAAAACGGTGGACACGGTTTACGACAACACGGCCCTCGAAACCGACAGGGTTCTTCCGCAGCCCGTAACAGCCCGATACGTGAGGCTCGTGGTCTCAAAACCTGACCAAAGCGAAGGAAATACCGCCAGAATCTATGAATTCGAGGTGTATTGACGGATGACGGTAAGATTGGGCGGGGCGGAGGCTGTAACGGCTCCGCCCCTGCCTTTTCCGGGCGGAAGCGGAATTCCGGCCCTTTCCCTTCTGGCAATTCCTTTCCCGAAGACTCCTGTGCTGGAACCGCTTCCGTCAGATGGCCGAACCCCGTTCGGTCAAAATACACAGGCTAAAAATCAATTTATCCGCCTGCCGTTTTGAAAATAAGGGGCAATTTTGTAATACGGAAAAAACGGTTCCCGATGCACGGCCTGCGGTTGCCTGCCGCTCGGCCGGAACCGCAAACTTTTTAGATGGAATACGAATCCCAAACCCGAACCGATATGAATGCTGAAATCCCGGCCGGATATCTGTCCCGGCCCGCCAGGGCTGCCGCCCTCGTTTTGTGTGCAGCCCTGTTGCCGCTTTCGCATCCTGCGTATGCGGCCAGGAAAATAGACCGCAAAGCGGTCGTAACGCGCCATAACCCCGAAATCCGGGAGGGCAATCTGCGCGGGCCGATGCAGGTCGGCAACGGGGAGTTCGCCTTCGGGTTCGATATCAGCGGTATGCAGACCTTTTCGGACAATGCCAATACGATGTCGAACTGGGGCTGGTACCGTTTCCCGCTGCCGCAGGGGCAGCGCCCCGAAGATTTCAGGGGCGCGGAATGGGAGGCGCAGGGCCGTATGGTGCGCTATGACATTCCCAATCCCGAGCAGGGGGCGTTGCGCGACTGGATGGTGCGCAACCCGCAGCGGATCAACCTGGGGCGCATCGGGCTGGTGTTGATAAAGGACGACGGCTCGCGGGCCGGGATCGGGGATTTGACCGATCCCGTGCAGCGGCTCGACCTGTGGACGGGGACGGCGACGAGCCGTTATAGCATCGACGGCCGGGAGGTGGTCGTAACGACTGTCGGGCATCCGGAGAAGGACGCCGTGGCCGTGAGGATCGAGTCGGAAAAAGTGGCCGACGGAACGGTCGGCATCTCGTTGCGGTTTCCTTTCCCGTCGAACACGGAATTCGGCAGTGCCGCCGACTGGGACAGCCCCGGAAGGCACCTTACGGAGCTTTCGCCCGGGATACATATGGCCAGCTTCCACAGGCAGCTCGACGATACGAATTACGATGTCCACGTGCAGTGGGACGCCGGGGCAGTGCTCCGCCGGACGCAGGAGCACTGTTACGAACTGATTCCCGCCACCGATGCGCGGGAGATCAGTTTTGTGGTTTGCTTCGACAAAATCTTGGGCAATGCCGCCGTGCCTACCTTCGCCCAGACCCGAAGCGCCAGCGCCCGGCACTGGCGCGAGTTCTGGGAGGGCGGCGGCGCCGTCGACCTCTCGGGGAGTTCCGATTCCCGCTGGCGCGAGCTGGAACGGCGGGTCGTGCTCTCCCAATACGTGATGGCCGTCAACGAGGCCGGATCCCTCCCGCCGCAGGAGAGCGGCCTTGTCAATAACGGCTGGTACGGCAAGTACCACCACGAGATGATCTGGTGGCACTGCACCCACTATGCCCTGTGGGGCCGTTGGAAGATGGCTTCCGGGATGATGGAGGTCTTTGCGGACAATCTTGCCACGTACAGGCGCAAAGCCGCCATGCAGGGATACGATGGCGCTCGCTGGCCCAAGACTATCGGCGACCATGCGTGGTGGGAGTGGCCGCTGGAAACCACGGCGCTGCTCATCTGGCAACAGCCGCACCCGATTTTCTACGCCGAACTCGAATATCGGCAGCATCCCACGCGCGAAACGCTGGAAAAATGGCGTGACGTGGTCTTCGAAACCGCTGATTTCATGGCTTCCTATGCGCATTACGATGCGGCGGCGGATCGCTATGTCCTGGGGTACCCGTTGCAGGTCGTAGGCGAGAATGCCGACCCGCGGACGACCGTCAACCCGACATTCGAACTGAGCTATTGGCTCACCGGGCTGCGGATCGCCGGCCTGTGGCGCGAGCGGCTGGGCCTGCCGGCAAAGGCGGAGTACGGACGGGTCTGCGATAAATTGTCGCCGCTTCCCGTGCAGCAGGGCGTATACGTTTCGTGGGAGAATATCGACGGGATGTGGACGCGCTACAACTGGGAGCACCCGGCGCTTATCGGCGCCTACGGTATGCTGCCCGGCGACGGGGTGGATATCCCCACGATGGAGCGGACGCTGATGAAGGTGCACCGCGAATGGAAGCTGCACGAGACTTGGGGCTGGGATTTCCCCATGCTCGCCATGTGCGCCGCTCGGCTCGGGAAACCCGAAATGGCGGTCGATTACCTGTTGGATTACCCGGCCTTCGACTTCGATGCCTGCGGGCTGGTCGGCGGCGGACGTGCGCCGTTCCCCTATTTCCCGGGCAACGGCGGGCTGCTCTATGCCGTGGCGATGATGGCTGCCGGCTGGGACGGTGCGCCGTCGGGCAATGCCCCCGGATTTCCCTCGAAAGGATGGGTGGTCAAACACGAGGGGTTGCACAAGGCCCTCTGACAGACGGATGAGCCATAACCTGAAATTACCGATGATATGCGTTTTTTACCGATTGTTTTTTTCCTCTCCCTGATTGCCGGGCAGCGTGCCGCTGCGCAGGCCGATTTCAGCCTGGCGCCCGTAACGAAGGTTTCGCCCCGGGAACTGGCCGAAAAATTCGCTTCGCCTCCCGGCGAGGCCGGGATGTCGTGTTACTGGTGGTGGCTCAACGGGGTCGCCACCGAGGCGTCGATCACCCGCGACCTCGAAGAGATGAAGGCCAAAGGCTACGGGTCGGCCTCGCTGATCGACGCCGGGGGATTCAACCAGGTGACCGGAAAGCCCGGGCCGGGCAACGTGTTCCTCTCGCCCGGCTGGATGGCGCTTTACCGCCATGCGGTGCGCGAGGCCGACCGGCTGGGCATCGCCCTCGCCGTCAACGTGACCAGCGGCTGGAATCCCGGCGGGCCGTATATTACTCCGGAACTGGCCCTGAAAAAACTGACCTGGTCGGAAACCGACGTCGCCGGAGGACGCCGGGTCGAACTGGAACTGCCGCAGCCGCCGACATGGTATATGTATGAGGATGTCCGCGTGCAGGCCGTGAAAAAGGCTCCGGAGGGCACTCCGATGCGCGACGACGCGATCCCGAACTGGTCGGCCAAGGCGTTTTTCAGCGGGCTGGGTTTCCAGGAAATGTTTCCGCTCGAAAGATTGAGCGCCGACTTTTATTACGATTCCGGCGCCGAACCCCTCTGCCGGGAGGATATACTCGACCTGACGGCGTTTTACGACGGCAAGACGCTCGTGTGGGATGCCCCGGCAGGCGAGTGGACGGTGATCCGCTACGGCTGGACATGCACCGGAGCCCATACCTCGACTTCGAGCGACGGATGGGCGGGCTTGTCGCTCGACCACCTGAATCCCGACGCCTTCGATGCGTTCCGCGAGCATGTGCTGCAACCGCTGGTCGGGACTGCGCGGGAAGAGGGGAACAGCGTTAAGTTCCTGCTGACCGACAGCTGGGAAATGGGGCTTGTCAACTGGACGAACCGTTTCCCCGAAGAGTTCCGGAAATTCCGGGGCTACGATCTCTGGGCCTACCTGCCGGTGATGACCGGCCGTGTCGTCGACAGCTCCGAGGTGTCGAACCGTTTTCTGCAGGACATCCGCCGGACGGTCAGCGACTGCATCCTCAACTACCACTATAAGCCTTTCCGGGAGTTCGCCAACGCGAACGGCATGCTGATAGACCCCGAGGCCGGGGGGCCCTGTTACACGCCGGTCGACGCTCTGGAGGTCATGGGCGCATGCGATATTCCCCACGGTGAATACTGGGCGCGCTCCACTTCGCACGTCGCCTCCGAGCAGGCGCGCCTGTCGGTGCGGCAAAGCGCCTGTGCGGCGCATACCAACGGTAAGCGGTTCGTCGAAGCCGAAGGCCCGACCAGCATCGGCCCGCACTGGGAACGGTCGCCCCGTGACCTGAAAGGACTGATCGACCGGATATTCTGTTCGGGCGTCAACCGCCTGGTATGGCACACCTTCACTACTTCGCCCGGGGAGTACGGCAAGCCCGGCATCGAGTATTTCGCCGGTACGCATCTCAACCCCAACGTGACGTGGTGGGAGCAGGCCGGGGATTTCGTGGGGTATATCGGCCGCTGTTCGTACCTGCTCCAACAAGGGTTGTTCGTCGCCGATGCGCTCTATTACAACGGCGATGACGTCCCCAACATGGTCTTCCTGAAAGAGGAGGTGACCGATCTGGGCCCCGGTTACGACTGGGACAAATGTTCGAAGGACGTGATCCTGAACCGCCTTTCGGTCGAGGACGGGCGCCTCGTGCTGCCCGACGGCATGTCGTACCGGGTGCTGGTGCTGCCCCGCCTCGAACAGATCGACCTCGACGTGATGCGCAGGATCGAGCGCCTGGTGCTGGACGGCATGGTGCTCGTCGGCGAGCCGCCCCGGCGGACGACGGGCTTGTCCCGCTATCCGGATGGGGACAGGGAACTGAACGACATCGTGAACCGTATGTGGCGGTGCAATGCGGGCAGCTGGCTGGACGGCGTCAACCGCACCGAGAACCTCTACGGCAAAGGGCGCGTCATCCGCGGGCAGAAGTTGAGCCATGTGCTCAGGTCGCTTTCGGCACCACCCGATTTCTCGTATGTCTCCGATAACCCGGCGACGAAGCTCGACTATATCCACCGCGCCACGGATCGGCAGGATATCTATTTCGTGGCAAATCGTTTCGCCCTGAACGGCATTGACGACTATTACTACCGTTACACGCCCGTCGCTTACGACCGCTTCGAGGATGTCGAATGCCGCTTCAGGGTTACGGGGCGGACTCCCGAGTTCTGGGATCCGCTCACGGGCAGGATCAGCCCGGTGGCCTATTATTACGAGAAGGACGGATACACGCATATCCCGATGCACTTTGCCCCCGAAGGAGCCGTGTTCGTAGTGTTCACCGAAGGCGGCGGGCAGGCGGAGCACATCGTGCGGGTCGACCGCAGCGGTTCTCCGCTTTCCGCGGCGCAGTCCTCCTCGCCCCGCTATCCGCAGGTCGGGTTCGAATATGCGGGGACGGATGTCTATGCCGCCGTTTACGACCCGGGACACTACACGGTGTACTGGTCGAACGGAAGCACCTCGGTCGCGGAGGCGAAACGCCTGCCGTCGGAAATCACCGTCGGCGGCGACTGGAGCGTGCGCTTCGACCCTGACTGGGGCCCGAAAGAGGCCGTTGTCTTTCCGGAACTGATCTCGTGGACGGAATCCCCGGAGCCCCTGATCCGCTATTATTCCGGAAAGGCGGTCTATGAAAACGCTTTCGATCTGGATAAAGATCAGATCCGGGGGCGGAAGGTGCTGCTCGACCTGGGAAATGTGCAGGATGTGGCCGTAATCCGGGTGAACGGACATGAATTCCCCGTTTCGTGGTGCTCGCCCTATGAGGTCGACATCACCCCGTATGTCCGTGCCGGGCGCAACCGCCTGTCGGTCGACGTCGTCAACCTTTGGCCTAACCGGCTCATCGGAGACGGCAAGCTGCCCCCGGGGGAACGGATGACCCGAAGCAACATCAGCAAATACGACGCCCCGGATGCGGAGAAGTACATGCGGGTTTCCGGCCTGCTGGGGCCGGTACGGGTCAAATTCTTCGAACGGGTGAAAATTACTCCGCAGGATAAAAATTGAGAGGACATGAAATATCTGAAAATATGTATGATGCTGGCGCTCGCCTTTGCGCCTGCCGCCGGGTTCGCGGGCGGCGAAGATTCCGGGGCGCCCTTTGCGCACAACCGGGCGCCGTTGGCGCCCAAAGCCTATGCCGAGCTGCCGCTGGGTGCGATCCGGGCGCAGGGCTGGCTGCTCGAAATGCTGGAACGCCAGCGTTCCGGGGCGACCGGACAGATGGACAGGCTCTATCCCGAGGTCATGGGCCCGCGTAACGGCTGGCTGGGCGGCGACGGCGACCAGTGGGAGCGCGGCCCCTATTGGATCGACGGGCTGCTGCCGCTGGCCTATATCCTGGATGACGGGCAGCTCAAGGCAAAAGTGCAGCCCTGGGTCGAATGGGCGTTGCAAAGCCAGCGCGAAGACGGTTATTTCGGCCCGGCACAGGACTATCCTTACGAGGCGGGCCTGCAACGCGACAACTCGGCCGACTGGTGGCCGAGGATGGTGGTGCTGAAGATACTCCAGCAGTACTATTCCGCGACTGGCGACCGGCGCGTCGTCGATTTTATGACCCGCTATTTCCGGTACCAGTTGGAAACCCTGCCCGAAAAACCGCTGGGGCACTGGACGTTCTGGGCACGCTACCGGGTGTGCGACAATCTGCAGGCCGTCTATTGGCTTTACAACCTGACCGGTGACGGATTCCTGCTGGAACTGGGCGACCTGCTCCACAGCCAGGGGCATGATTTCACCCGTATGTTCCTTCGCTCGGACGACCTCAAACGCTTCGGCTCCATCCACTGCGTAAACCTGGCGCAGGGGCTCAAGGAACCGGTTATCTATTACCAGCAGCATCCCGACCGGGAGTATATCGACGCCGTGAAAAAGGGGCTGTCCGATATCCGGCTGCTGCACGGCCAGCCCCAGGGAATGTTCGGCGGGGACGAGGGGCTGCACGGGAATAACCCTACGCAGGGCTCGGAGCTGTGTTCGGCCGTCGAGCTGATGTATTCGCTCGAAAAGATGACCGAAATCACGGGCGACGTCGCCTTTGCCGACCACCTCGAACGCATCGCGTTCAATGCCCTGCCGACGCAGGTCACCGACGACTTCATGCACAAGCAGTATTTCCAGCAGCCCAACCAGGTGATGGCGACCCGCCATACGCATAATTTCTACGAGGACGCCAACCACGCCCGCACGGACATCGTTTTCGGGATGCTTTCGGGATACCCCTGCTGTTTCTCGAACATGCACCAGGGATGGCCCAAGTTCACGCAGAACCTGTGGTATGCCGCGCCCGGCGGCGGTGTGGCGGCGATGCTCTATTCGCCTTCCGAAGTTTCGCTGAAGGTCGGCGGCGGGCATGCGGTCACGATCGGCGAAGATACGGCCTATCCCATGGAGGACGAAATCCGCTTCACGATCCGGATGTCCGGTAAAAAAACCTGTAAATTCCCGTTCCACCTGCGCATTCCCGCCTGGTGCCGCAACGCCGAGGTCTGCCTGAACGGGACGGTGATCGGGAATCCCCGCGGCGGGAGCATGGCCGTCTTCGACCGGGAGTGGCGCGACGGCGACCGGCTCGTGCTGCGCCTGCCGATGGAAGTGACCACGAGCCGCTGGTACGAAAATTCCGTGGCCGTCGAGCGCGGCCCGCTGGTGTATGCCCTCGCCATGCGGGAAACTTGGGAGAAAAAACCGTTCGGCGACGGCGAGACAGCCCAGTTCGGCGACGAATATTACGAGGTGACCTCCGCCGACAAGTGGAATTACGGGATACTTGCGCGTGCCGCGGAACAACCCGAAAAACATTTTTCCGTATCTTTGGACAAGGAAAAACAGCAGGGACGCTTTTTCTGGAATCCCGAAAATGCACCCGTCAGGATACGGGTCAGGGCGCGCGAGATCCCGACTTGGACGCTGTATAACGAAATGGCCGGGCCCCTGCCGTACTCGGTTTGCGCAAGCCCCTGCCCCGAGGAGGAGATCGAACTGATACCCTACGGTTGTACGACGCTGCGCATCTCGGAATTCCCCCTGGTACGCTAACCCTTCCGTAACGTGTTGTTTGCTAATACCCGGACTTATGAGAATCATCTATAAAACCTGCTTTTTACTGCTCTCCGTCATGGCCGCCCGCGCGGCCTTTGGCCAGGTGGCGGCCGTGCCCGATGCGGAAGAGCTGCGCCGTCCCTTCGGGGCTGACGATATTTCCAATTTCCGGACGCCGCCCCGGATCAACTATCCCCAGACGTGGTTCCATTTCATCGGCGGCAATGTATCTGCCGAGGGAATTACCGAAGACCTCGAGGCGATTGCCGGAGCGGGGATTTCGGGCGTGCAACTGTTCCACGGGCAGTTCGGCGGCCCGTGGCCGGGCGTCGAACCCCAGATCACGGCGCTGAGCCCGATGTGGGACGACGTGGTGAAGCATGCCGCAAAAGAGGCGCATCGGCTGGGGCTGCGCTTTACGATGCAGAACTGCTCGGGATGGGCGACCTCGGGCGGCCCGTGGATCGAACCGTCGAATGCGATGCGCCATCTGGCCTGGAGCCGCACGGATGCTTCGGCAGGGGACAGGGGCGTGGTGCTGCCCCTTCCGCAGACGGGGCGGGAGGCATGGCGCGATTACCGCGACATTGCCGTGCTGGCCTTTCCCACGCCGCTGGACGATACCGGCGATTTCCTGAAGCCCCTCTCGGCCGAAGGGAACCGCGACCTGCCGTGGAAGGAGGTGCTCTCCGGTACGAACCGCAGCCCGGTGCACCTGCCGCCGTGCGGCGGGGGCGAACCCGTGCGGATCGAGGTCACGTTCCCCGAGGCAGTCACGATCCGCACCATCGAACTGCCGAGCATGAACAGCATCAACCATCCCCGCTGTTACGAGCCTGGCATCACCCTCAGCGTCGAAGCCATAGCCCCTGACGGGCATGCCACGCGGGTCATGCACGGTGCGGTGCCCTCGGCCAATTCGCAGGATAATACCCCGGTCTCGTTCGCCTGTGCCGACGGCGGTGCAACTGCCAGGTACCGTATTACGATCGAAAACAAATACGACATGACGCTCTGGTCGCTCAAACTGTATACGGCAGCCCGGAAAAACTGCTGGGAGTCCGAGGCGGGATGGACGCTCCGCAACCTGGAGCGGGCGAACGCCCACCCGCAGCAGAACCCTGCCGCATATGTTGCCCGGGATCGGATCGTGGACATCACGGATGCAATGCGCGAAGACGGTACGCTGGAGTGGACGGTGCCCGAGGGGCGCTGGACGATCCTGCGCATCGGCCATGTCAATACCGGCCGGCGGAATTCACCGGCCCCTCCCGAAGGAACCGGGTGGGAGTGCAACAAATTGTCGCCCGACGGGGCCCGGGCGCAGTTCGCCGGCTACATCGGACGCCTGCACGACGGCCCTTTGTCCGGCGGGCTGCTCGATGGCATGCTGCTCGACAGCTGGGAATGCGAGACCCAGACCTGGACGGACGATATGGAGGCCGAGTTCGCCGGGCGTAACGACTATGCGCTGCGCAGCTGGCTTCCGGCCGTCATGGGCTTCGTGGTCGACGACCAGGAGACCACGGCGCGGTTCCTGCGCGACTGGCGTGCGACGATTTCGAAACTTTTTTCCGAGAATTTCTACGGGACGATGGCTGCGCTTGCCCGGGAGAAGGGCCTGACTATTTCGTATGAAACGGCCGCCGGCGACGTTTTCCCGGCCGACATCCTCGAATATTACAAATATGCCGATGTCCCGATGTGCGAATTCTGGCAGCCTTTCACCGACGGCTTCGTCGGGTCGCTGAATTTCAAGCCCATAAAACCGGCCGCCTCGGCCGCCCGTTTCTACGGCAAGCCGCGGGTTTCGGCCGAAGCCTTTACCTCGTTCACCCATACGTGGGACGAACAGTGGAGTATGCTCAAGGAGGTCGCCAATACCAACCTGGCCGAGGGCGTCACGCACCTCATATACCATACCTATACGCATAACCCGCAACGACCGTTCCTGCCGCCCGGGACATCGTTCGGCGGGCCGGGTATCGGCACCCCTTTCCTGCGCGGGCAGACCTGGTGGAAACACATGCCCGTCATCAACGATTATTTTGCCCGTTGCAGCTATATGATGGAGCGGGGGCGGCCCGTTTCCGATATCATCTGGTACCTGGGTGACGAACTGAGCCCCAAGCCCGACCAGGATCCCGCCTTCCTGCAAGGATACAAATACGACTATTGCAACCCCGATATACTGATGAACCGCCTCCGCGTGGAGGAGGGAATGTTCGTGACGCCCGATGGTATCCGTTACAGCGTGCTGTGGCTGCCCGACAACTGCCGGATGCTGCCCGCAACACTCGAGAAGATCCTCGCCTTCGTTCGGGCAGGCGCCACCGTTATCGGCGAGGCCCCCGAGGGGTTGGCGACGCTCAGCGGCGGGATGCAGGCGCAACGGCGTTTCGACAAAGCCGTAAAGGCGATTTGGGGAAGGCGTACCGCAGGCGTGCGGAAAGTCGGCAGGGGGCGTGTGATTTCGGGGCTGGCGATTCCTGAGGCGCTCGCTGCCGCCGGCATAACGCCCGACGTCCGGGGCGATGTGCTTTGGGCGCACCGCCGTACGGAAGGGGCGGACTGGTATTTCGTGTGTCCTCCGAAAGGTGCGGGCTTCGCCGGAACGCTGGATTTCCGTTGCAGCGGCATCGTCGAAGTGTGGGATCCCGCGACGGGCGGCAGAACCCGGGCACAGGCCGTCGCCTGCGGGGATCGCACCCGCGTGTCGCTCGAACTGCCGCAGTCGGGATCGAGCTACGTCGTATTCCGGAGGGATATCCCGGAGTCCGATCTGCCGCAGTCGCACGTCGCCGCAGGGGCGCAAGCCGCCGCGATCCCCCTGCGGGATTGGACGCTTCGTTTCCCGGCGGGTTGGGGTGCCCCCGAAAGGCTGGAACTGTCGGAACTGAAGCCCTGGAAAGACCTCGGCCTGTCCGAAGAGGGGCGGGCGTTCTCCGGCACGGCGGTTTACGAAACGACGTTCGAAGCCCGGGAGCCGGGTGCCACATATACGCTCGACCTGGGGCGTGTCGGGATGATTGCGGCAGTGACGGTGAACGGCCGCCCTGTGCAGACGCTTTGGGCGCCGCCTTACCGTACGGACATCAGCGATTATGTCCGTCCCGGAACCAATGCGGTTGTGGTCGAAGTGACCGGGAGCTGGTTCAACAGGCTGGTCTACGATGCGGTGCAGGAGCCCGCGGCACGCAAAACCTGGGTGATCCGCTGGCCCTCGGCCGATGAACCGCTGCGGGAAAGCGGACTTCTCGGGCCTGTGCGTGTGATGTGGTAAATAGCTTGTAATCAGAATTAATCGGTGTTAAACTTTCTGTGGTTTAGCACCGATTAACTTTTTATTTACAACTATTCGATTTAGTCAAAAGTTTATGCTATAAGGTCATTTTATAATATTCTTCGCAGATTAAAATACCTAATTTTATGTTGTAAAATAAAATAGGAAAAACTAACCCGCATATACCTAAAAAACTATTCCAATGGCAAAATCCCGTATATCCTTATTCTGAAATCCCATCTTCTCCTGAATTGCCCGACTGTATCTGAAAGGCTTGGAAGACCGTATTTATTGATTATTAGATGCTGATTTTTTTAGCATAACCCTTCTTTGTGCCATAACGGAAGTATTCTTCTCTCGGATACCTCTTTGTGGAAAAACTCTGATTTGCACTTGTATGTGGATGAAATTAACTTTTTAAAATGAACCTAAAATTATTAAATATGAAGAAAATTATTGCTAAGGATTACCGGCCTCGTTTTTTTAGCCAGGTTTGTCTGTTCGCGACAATGGTTTTGCTGATGTTCCTAATGGTTGGCTGGCCCGTGACGGCAAATTGCGCCGATCTTATGCAGGATGGAAAAGTTCAGAGATCTGGTATTGTAAAAGATGTTCAGGGAAATGCCATCGGTGGTGCTACAGTTATTATCGCCGGGACTTCTATTGGTACAACGACGAATGAAAAAGGCGAATTTATAATCGAAGCTGCTCCTTCGGATGCTTTAATGATTAATTTTATCGGCTACCTCCCGCAGAATATCTCAGTTGGTTCGCAAAACCATTTCGATATCGTGCTGGAAGAATCCACTACTTCAATTGACGAAGTGATGGTTGTTGGTTACGGCGTACGAAAGAAAACAACGCTTACAGGATCGGTGGTTTCGGTTAAAGGCGATGAGATTGCGAAAAGTCCCGCTATAGATGTTACTGCTGCATTAGCGGGGCGCCTGCCGGGTCTTATTGTAAATACCCGTGCCGGTGATCCAGGTGCCCCCGATACACAGGTATTAGTCCGTGGACGCGGAACCACAGGGGATAATTCGGCATTAATCATCATTGACGGAGTCGAACGTGGCGATATCAGTAAATTGAATCCTAATGATATCGAGAGCGTTAATGTCTTGAAAGATGCTGAGGCTGCAATTTACGGTTCCCGAGCTGCGAACGGCGTGATTCTGATTACGACCAAACGGGGTGCCAAAGGAAGTGCTGTCGTTAACTTTTCGTTCGACCAAGGGTTCCAACAACCTACACGTACCCCTAAAATGGCTGATTCGTATACGTTTGCGAATGTAGCCAACGATATGGCTATATTGCGTCATTCCGATCCCAACAGCGCTCCTGTATTACCCTATTCTCCCGAAGACCTTGCCAAATTCAAGGCTGGGAAGGAAGCGGGTTATCGTTCGGTCAACTGGTTTGACGAAACGGCACACAGTTGGACACCACAACATCGTGCGAACATATCCGTGTCGGGCGGTACGGAGCGGGTCAATTACTATTTCTCGTTGGGTGAGCTGATGCAACGGGATCGTTTCAAAGAGTCGAGCGGCAAATATCGCCAGTATAATTTCCGTTCTAACATTGATGCGAGGATTGCGAAAAGTCTTACTGTCGGGATGAATCTATCAGGAATGTATGACGACCGTCATGTGCCTTATTTCTCGAGTACCGAGATGGCGAGCCATCTTTTCCTATACCATCCTTATTGGGAAACTTATTGGCCGGGAACGAAATATCTGAAACCGTTGCGCGGTGACCAGAACTGGGTGAATATGGTTAGCGATAATGCCGGCTATCATGATCTCAATAATACGAAGTTTCAGGGAACGCTTTTCTTGAAGTGGGAGGTGCCTTGGGTCAAAGGACTTATGCTCGAGGCCAGCGGTAGCTATGATATGACACACCAGCATTGGAAGACATTTCGTACTCCGTCGTACATATACAAGCAAGACGGTGAAGATGGATATGTCAAGCAACTCGATGGCATGGGGCCTTCCAAAGCTCAGTTGACGGATCGAAGCCAAATGTCCGATCAGTTATACTTTTTTGCTAAGATAGCTTATACCAAGTCTTTTGGCGATCATAACCTCGATGCTTTGCTGGGCTATGAACAGACGACGACAGATGGCTGGTATCTGGAGGGATCTAAAACAGACTTCGCATCGCCCTCGTTGCCGATTCTCAATGTAGGGCCTGCAGATAAGACCAAATGGGGGTTGGGCGGCTATAGCAGCGAAAATGCACGTCAGAATGTATTTGCCCGTGTGAACTATGATTATAGAGGTAAGTATATGGCGCAGGTTACCATGCGTATTGATGGCTCGGCAATCTTCCCAGAAAGCGATCGGTTCGGTTATTTTCCAAGCGTTTCGGCCGGGTGGCGCATCTCTGAGGAAAATTTTATGAAATCTGCAGACTTTATCAATAACCTGAAATTGCGTGTGTCATGGGGTATGATGGGCAATGACCGAGTTGCTGCATTCCAACATATGATGACCTATAATTACGGGAATAACTATGTGATCGGCAATTCCGATGTGCAGGGACTGAACGAAACCCGCGTCCCGAATCCAAATATCACCTGGGAGGTTTCCCGAACATGGAACTTCGGTTTGGACGCATCGTTCTGGAACGATAAACTTTGGATGGAATTCGATTTCTTCCGCTCGGTACGTGACCACCTGTTAACTACCCGCAATAAGAGCGTCCCCGAGTACACGGGTATGTCTCTTCCCAACGAGAATATCGGAAAGGTACTTAACCGCGGTTTTGAGTTAGTGCTCGGACACCGTAATACGATCAATAAATTCCGCTATTCGGTAACGGGTAACCTCAGTTTTGCGCGTAATAAAGTGCTGTTTATTGACGAAGCTCCAGCAGCGGAACCTTATCAGCGGCTTACGGGGAATCCGATCGGCTCCACATTGTTCTATAAAGCGATCGGCATTTTTAAAGATCAGGCCGAGGTAGACAGTTATCCCCATCTGAGCGGTACCCAGCCTGGTGATTTGAAATTTGAAGATGTCAATGGGGACAATGTCCTCGACAGCAAAGACCGCATCCTTGTTAAGCAGACAAAGATACCAGAAATTACTTTTGGATTGAATTTTACGTTTAATTACAAGAATTTTGATCTCTCGCTGCTCTTCCAGGGACAACATAATTCTAAATTTTATATGGAAGGTAACGAAAGTTTCTTCAAATTCATGGATGACCAGTGGGGTAACTTCCTGCAATGGCGAGCTGACGGGCGATGGGTTCCCGGTGCGGACAACTCGCATGCCACGCAACCTCGCGGGGGGCAGAACAGCGTGAATACTGCTGATCGCAATACGCATTTTATGTTCAGCGGAAACTTCCTCCGATTCAAAAATGCGGAACTTGGTTATTCGCTTCCGAGTAAAATTGCAGAAAAACTGAGAATGGGAGGTATTAGGATTACTTTAAGTGCCAATAATATCTGTTTCCTATACGACGGTCTGAAAGATTTGGGGTACGACGGAGAGGCATCTTCTTTCTGGCAGTACTCGGTGTCTCGCACGATCAATATTGGAATCAATTTAACATTTTAAACAGGCAGAAGTATGAAAAAAATAGTAATGTATATTATGTCGGTTTTGTCCCTCGGGTTCGCATCGTGCGACCTAATGGATCTTAAACCTCTCGATCAGCTTTCCGAAGAGGATGTTTGGAACGATGCGGAACTGTTGCAGATATATGTTAATAGTTGCTACAATGCGATACCTCACGGATATCGTTATACGGACATGATGGGAATTTTTTCGGATGAAATGTATACTCGTTCCAACGATTACCGCAATCAGGAGTATTTGGGTGGTGCGATGGATGCAGAGAATTCGACCGGGATGGGTATCCTGAATTATTGGTCATCGGCTTACTCCTATATCAGGAAGATCAATACGTTTTTCGTGAAGGCAGAAGCTGGTTCTGTTCCCGAAAATGTAAAAAAGCCTATGATCGGGGAGATGAAATTTCTGCGGGCCTACATTTATGCAAACCTTATCTGGCGTTACGGTGGTGTTCCGATTATCACTAAGGTATATAATCTGAACGATGATTTCGGCATCGAGCGTAATTCATACGAACAGTGTGTGGAATTTATTAAGACCGAACTGAACGAGGCGATGGGAATGCTTCCGGACAAGCAGCCAGAATCCGCTCAGGGACGGGCTTCAGCCGATGCTTGTCAGGCTTTACTGGCGCGAGTATTGCTTTATTGGGCCAGTCCTCTTAACAATCCGACCAATATCAAACAGCGCTGGATTGATGCTGCCGATGCTGCTGAAAAGCTCATTGATACGCGTTACAGCCTTGTCGACGAGTATGAGGATGTGTTCCTGACCTGGAATGAAGAGGTGATATTCGCCCGTGCGTTTACGCAGGGCAATACGACCGATTTTGCGAATTGGCATGCCCGCAGCGGTGATAACGGAGCGGGAATTATTACCCCGACCCAGAACATGGTCAATGCGTATGAAATGAAAGTTACCGGAGAACGTCCTTATACGGAAAAGGCCGATGGTACGTTGGTCTTGAATGCCGGGTCGGGATACGATCCGCAGAAGCCCTTCGAAGGGCGGGATCCGCGGTTTTATGCTTCGGTGCTTTATGACGGAGCAGTATGGATGGATCGGGAAACGGAAACCTTCTTCGGCGGAAAGGATGATGCGAACGATCCTGCTGCGGCACAGCCTTGGAATGCAACCCATACAGGGTACTACCTCCGGAAATTTATGGATGAAAAAGTACCACCGTCGGGGTCGAGCGTAAAGATGACTTCTCCATGGATCCATTTCCGTTATGCAGAGATACTGCTCAATTATGCCGAAGCTAAATTCGAGGCTGGTGAAGAGGGAACGGCGCGTATATACTTGAATAAGGTGCGGCAAAGAACCGGCGTGAAAATGCCCGATATAAATGATACCGGGGATGTTTTACGCAAGCGTATCCAGAATGAACGACGGGTGGAATTAGCTTTCGAACACCATCGTTTCTTCGACGTTCGTAGGTGGAAGATTGCGGAAACAACTGAAAAAATCCCGTTGCAGAAAATGGTGATTACCAAGGAGAATAGCGTGAAGAAATATGATATTCAGACACTATATAACAGGGATTTTAAATCTCATCAATACCTAATGCCGATTCCACGAACGGAGATTGAGAAGAGTATGAATACCCTCACCCAAAATGATGGGTATGCCACAAAATAATTAGAATGTATTTAAAAAATCCCAACTGTATATGCAGTTGGGATTTTTTTGCATTGAAAGTTATTGGTTGATTGTGATGATGTTTTCCTCTTTTGCATTATATCTGTGTCAAAATCTTGAAGCCGAGTGATTTATATGACAGGTACTAACGGCAGGACAACGCGGATATTTTCAGCTACGGGTATGGTTCCGGAAAAATTATCCCCGGGAGCATTCAAAACTCCCGGGGATGAACAAGCCGGGCGGGAGGATTACTCGATCACCGCCGCCCAGCCGCCGTTGCGGGCTATCTTCAGGGTGGCTTTCCCTGTGCTGTCGACCCTGCGCTGCGTTTTGCGGTAATCCATCGCCTGCCGGAATGCGTTGATTCCGTCTTCGAAGCCGGTCATCGTATAGTTTTTGCCCGGCGTGAGGAAGTCGAGCGGAATTTCGAGTTCGATCCCCTCGTTGCTGCCGTTTATGGCGCCGACATACCATTTGTCGCCTTTCCGTTTGGCGACGACGGCAAATTTTCCGGCGACGGCTTTCAGTGCCCGGGTTTCATCCCATGTGACGGGTACCCGGCTGATGAACCGCGTACATTCATCGTTGCGGTAATAGAGGGTCGGGTTGTCGGCCAGCATCTGCAATCCGGTCTCGAACAGGACGAAGAGTGCCATCTGGTAGGCGCGCGTGCCGATGCTGGCTGCATTGGGCCGGTTGCCGCAGTACGATTCGGGCTGCATGCTGAGCATGGCGCCGGGCGTATAGTCCATCGGGCCGACGGCGTTGCGGATGAACGGGAACCAGACCGAATTGGCCGGGGTGCAGCCGCCCATGTTCTCCATGCCCCGCACGCCTTCGTATGCCAGCACGTTCGGGTATTTGTACTCCAGCCCGGCGGGTTTGAACGAGCCGTGGAACGCGACGACCATCTTGTGCCGGGCCGCTTCGGCCGCCACCCGTTCGTAGTAGTTGACCATCCACTGGTCGCTGCGATCCATGAAGTCGATCTTCACGCCTTTGACGCCCCATTTGCTCAGTTCTTCGAACATTTCGAAATGGTTTTCGACGACGAGCCATGTCATCCACAGGATGATGCCCACGCCTTTCTCCTTGCCGTAGCGGATGAGCTCGTGCACGTCGACCGCCGGGTTGGAGGTGTAGGGGTCGCGTGTGCTGCGCGCCCAGCCTTCGTCCATGATGATGTACGGGATGCCGTACTCTGCGGCGAAGTCGATGTAGTATTTGTAGGTCGCCGTGTTGAACCCCGCGACGAAATCCACGTCGGGGCCGTAGGGCGATGCGGCGTTCCAGAACTCCCAGCTGACCTGCCCGGGCTCGATCCACGAGGCGTCGGCGATGGCCTGCGGCTCGGCGAGGCGTGCGGTCATCGTATTCTCGATGAGTTGCCCGTCGTCTTTTGCGACGACAAAATACCGCCAAGGGAATGCCCGCGAGCCTTTCGTCCGGGCGATGTAGTCGGCTTCCTGTAGGATGCGCATGCTCCGGTCGCCCGACTCTTCCCACTTCAGGGGGGCTTTCGGGAAGGTACCCGTCATGCCGTTGGTACCGTCCCCTTCGAGGAACATGCAGGGATAGTCGGACAGCGCCGATTCGCTCAGCAGGAGTTTATAGCCCTGCCGGGTGTCGATAAGCACCGGCAGGACGGACATCGGGTCGCCGGGTTTCCAACTGTCTGTTTCGACGATACTGTACGGCTCTTCATAAGCGGTTCGGAAGCCGCCCGGTTGTTGCAGTACGGCGGTATAATCGCCCGGGAAGCGGATGGCGAACTTTTCGCCGAGCACCTCGACATCGTTCCCGAACGCGGTGACGAAACGGTAGGCCATGCCGTCGTCGTAGGCGCGGAACTCCACGGCCCAGCCGCCGCGGAAGTCGAGGCGGAGCATGTTGCACCGGTCGTGGATCTCGTTGTATTTGAATGCCACGGCGGGGCGGAACGTACGGTTTATCGGGCTTGTTTTATGGCCGGTGAGGTGCGGCTTCTCGCCCAGGGTGGCGTCGCGCAGGCAAAGCGCCAGTGCGTTATCTATCAGGAGCGGTTTGCCGTTTCCGTAGACCGAATAACTTATTTGCTCTCCGATGTCGACGGTGATGCGGATCTCCCCGGAGGGGGATTTCAATTCGAAGGTTTTTGCCGACAGGGCGTTCGCCCACAGCACCCCGATCATTACGATAATGATTCTTCGCATAGTTGGTTTTATTGGTTTGGGTTATTGTATTACAAATGTGCCCTTTAATTGCGGATTGTCGCCTGTGGGATTTGATTTTTCGGCATGGCATTCTGATCGGACTGCGGACATGCCGCGCGGCGTTGTTCCCGACGTGCCGATAATGTCAATTTGCCATGTGGTAAGGCCATTTTTTATTACGGCCGGGTGCATGCGTTATTGTAATTTCGTAACGGATGAAAAAGGCCGATGCCATGAAAAAGACAAGTCGTATGGACTACCCGAAAAAATTACTCTTTACCCTCGTATTTCTCCTTCCGGTTGCATTTCCCGGGACGGCGGCTGTCGGCCGTGGCGTGAAATTCTCGGGGCTGACATGCAATTATGTGGAAGAGCCCATCGGTATGGGAGACAAGAAGCCTCTGCTGGGCTGGCGTATCGATACCGACAGGGTCGGCTACCTCCAGGGAGCTTACAGGGTGCTGGTCGCCTCGGACAAGGAACTGCTGGACGCGGGCCGCGGCGATGTCTGGGATTCCGGGGTCGTGAAGGAGGGCCGCAGCCAGCATGTGAAATTTGCCGGAACCCCGCTGCTGCCCTGTTGCGATTACTATTGGAAAGTGAAGGTATGGGATGTATCCGGCCTCGAATCGGATTGGAGCCCCGTTGCATCGTGGAAGACCGGGCTGTTCGATGAATTCGACTGGGAAGGGGAATGGGTTTCGTCCAAATTCGCAGAACTGCTTCCGCACCGCAGGTATAAATCGAACCGGCGGGTCGAGCATGAAAATTGGTTTATGGAGGACAGCGCTGCCGTGTATATGCGCCGGGAGGTGGAGATACCGGTGCCGGTTCGCAAGGCGACTGCATTCATATGCGGCCTGGGGTATTACGAATTGTATATCAATGGCCGCAAAGTCGGCGACAGGGTGATGGACCCGTTGTTTACCGATTACGATAAAAGGGTCGTGTATGCGACCTACGATGTGACGGAGTACATCGCAGCCGGGGACAATGCCTTCGGTATCCTGTTGGGGAACGGCTGGTACAGCCTGCCGACACGGGATGTTTTCGGGATGCACGATGCGAATTGGCATACGCCGCCGAAAGTCCGGCTCAATGTCGTCGTCGAATACGAATCGGGCGCACGCGATGTAATTGTGACGGACAGGACGTGGAAATGGGGGCATGGCGAGATCGTCTATAACAGCGTCCGCTCGGGAGAAACGATCGACCACACCAAGTCCGTGGAGGGCTGGAACGAACCGGGTTTCTGCGACAGCCTGTGGGGCAATGTCTGCCACGTGCCCGCGCCTTTGGGAAAATTGACGACGGATCCGATGCCGCCCATGCGTGTGACCAGGGAGCTGGAGCCCGTAGGGATTACGGAAACGGGCCCCGGTGTCTATCTGGTGGATTTCGGCGAGAACCTTACAGGCTGGGTCGAAACGCGTGTACGGGGCAGCAGGGGGCAGACCGTGGAGCTCCAGTTCAACGAAGTGCTTAAAGCCGACGGCTCCCTGGATACGCAGAACAGTACATGGCATACGCGCGGACGCTATCAGACCGGGCTGTTGATCCTGGACGGCGAAGGGATGGAAACATTCGAGCCCCGGTTTACCTATCACGGGTTTCGCTACATGCAGGTCAGGGGACTTACCTATAAGCCCTCGCCGGAAGATTTTACGGCCAAATGCGTCCATACCGATTTGCAGCGCGCAGGGAATTTCAGTTGTTCCATGGATAAACTGAATGATCTCAATGCTGCGGTTTGCCGCACGCTGCTCAATGCCGTCCACGGTATTCCCGGCGAGGAGCCTACGCGGGAGAAGATGGGCTGGACGCTCGATGCTGCGGTCGTCATGGAATCTTACCTGTATAATTTCGACGCGCTCAATACGTATAAAAAAGCCCTTCGGGATTTTCAGGATTCCCAGTCCCCGGCCGGGCATATTCCGTCGACAGTGCCGTCGGTGGGGTGGGGATATGTCCACGAAGACGGAAGCCTTGATTATTGGGACGATCCGTGGTGGGGCGGATCCATATTTTTGTTGGCCGATAAATTATACCTTTACACCGGGGATGCCGGCGTGCTGGAGTCTGCGTTTCCCTCACTCAAAGCATATGTGGATTTTTTAAGTTCGACGGCCGAGGATCATATCATCTCGTGGTCTTTGGGGGATTGGCTCGATCTCAATCCCGATCCCAACAGCCAGGCTTCGAATCTGACGCCTGTCGCGCAGACATCGACTGCCGGCTATTATTGGATGAGCCGGAAGCTGGCCGATTATGCGCAAATCCTCGGTTATGACAAGAGGTTGTCGGAGCATTACAGGGAACTCGCCGACAGCATAAAGGATAAATTCAACCGTGAGTTTCTCGATTATGAAACCGGAATCTATGCGGAAAATTCGCAGACGGCACAAGCACTGCCATTGGCGCTCGGGCTGGTTCCCGATGAAATGAAAGAGAAAGTCCGGCAACGGTTGCTCGATGCGATAGATATGAGAAACGGACATATTAGCGCCGGGTTTATCGGCGGTAATTTTACGATGGACTACCTGCCCGGCAACGGATATTTCGACGTGGCTTATAAAATGCTGACCCAACCCGAAAGCCCCGGCTGGCTCCATATGGTACGGAGTTCCAAGAGCACGATGTCCGAATCCATAAACCTGAACGGGCCGGGTAGCGGCCACCATCCCTACGGTGCATATATCGGTTTTTGGCTCTATAAATACCTCGGGGGAATCCGGGCCGATGAAGACAAGCCGGGTTTCCGGGAATTTATCATAGAACCGGGATTGGGCTCCGGGCTCGAAGAAGCCTGTACATCCTATCATTCGCTCTACGGGGAGATTGTATCGGCATGGAAAAAACGGGGCGATCGAATAACCCTGACGATCCGGGTTCCGGCTAACTCTGTGGCCGAACTGATTCTTCCGTCGGAAATGATCGGGGGGAACCTCCGGGTGAATAATACCCGTATTCGGAATATTCCGGCAATTTCGCTGATCACGGTCGGCAATGGCAAAACGCATTATTCGGTAGGGTCGGGAACCTATGAATTCAGGTTCTGACAATCCGATTTGTCAAACAGGAAATAGCAGTCGATGACGTATTCGGCTGCTATTTTTTTATGCGGCTTTTATCTGTCTCGGAGCGGCGGCCCTATTATAACTGTATTATCTGAAATGAGCGGGGTCTGGCTTTTGCAAAAGATTCTGTTATTTCAGATAGCTCACTATTCTGAAAAAATGTTTACCTTTATCTGGAATTTTAACATTTTAAATCGGGATCTGCGATAAAAATATACGGATATGTCGCAACAACAGGCATCGTTCAAATACATGGTATGCAGTGACCAGGATAAGTCCTGGGGAATAACCGTTGACAACGTCGGGGAGTACTATATCGAACCCGATTACAGCTTTTACCCCCCCCCTCAGCAGGACATCCTGCTGATTACTACTTTAATACGCGAAATGGACGCGTGTTGGACAATTACCAACTGATTTACATATCGAAAGGGCGGGGCTGGTACCACGAGTCGCCGGAAAAGCGCGTCGAGATCAAAGGCGGAACTATGCTCATCATTCCGCCCTATACGTGGCACAGCTATTACCCCGACAAGAAGAGCGGCTGGCAGGAATATTGGATCGGTTTCCGCGGGGCGCATATCGACAGCCGTTATAACAACGGCTTTTTCGTCCGTAACAAGGTCATCCATCCTATCGGTTTCCGGGAGCACATTATCGACCGGTATAAGGAGGCGCTGGAGATCGCCTTCAAGGAAAAAACCGGCTGCCAGCAGGTGCTGGCGTCGATTGCGAACAGTATCCTGGCCTACGTGATCTACTACGACAGCAACGATTACTCTTCCAACGATGCGGTGGCCGAGAAAATCGACCAAGCCCGCAGCATTATGCGCGAGAATATGCTGACCGACATCACGCCCGAGCAGGTGGCCGACAAGATCAACATGAGTTATTCGTGGTTTCGCAAGACATTCAAGGAGTATACCAACGTCTCGCCTGCGCATTATATCACCCAGCTGAAGCTGCAAAAGGCAAAGTTGATGTTACTGAACTCACCCCTGAGCATCAAGGAGATCGCGTTTTACCTCAAGTACGAGGATGCGGCCTATTTTTCAGCGATCTTCAGGAAATACGTCGGATGCCCGCCGTCCGAATACCGGGTCGCGTGCTGCGACGTGCCGTCCGGCTCCGAGTAATTCCGGCGGCTATTCCATGTAAAATACTTCCGGCAGATCGACCGAGATGGGCGAGTTGTCCGGGTTGACGTCGATTATATCCGCCATATAATCCCACCACCTGCGCACCAGTTCGTTGGCGCCCATCTGCTGGGATCCGGTTTCCCCTCTGTTCTTCTGCACGCCTACCAGCGTGTTGGTGTCCCGATCCAGGAAGATCGAATAGTCGTATATGCCTTCCTGCCTCAACTGCCGTTCCAGCTCCGGCCATATCTTTTCATGCCGTCTGCGGTACTCCTCTTCCATACCCGGTTTCAGATACATTTTAAAGGCTTTTGATCTCATGACGTCGAATCTTTTAAACAAAAATAATCCAAATACAGGCTCCCATGCGCGGGTGAAATGATACTAAGATAGGGGTAAATGACCCATATGCGGAGCCGGTTTATCCCGCGTTCCCTGTGTTTCCCGCCGGTGCCCGAAGCCGGAGCCTTCGGGGCCGGTGATGCGGCTTGTAGCGCGGGGATGGATTATCAAGCGGGCCTGTCGGTGGCATTGTAAAAATCATATGATTCTTTTCCAACACCGACTTTTGAGCTTTGTCCCGAACGGATTTTCGGAGTATGTAATACGCCTGGCGATACCTATGACGAAATCTTCCGGAACGAACCCTAAATAGCGGCAATCCTTAGAATTGACTACATTGTCGCCGCAGAAGAAATAATAGTTTTTCCGGAATTCGTATGTCGAGACCGCTTCGCCGTTGAGCCGCGGGAGGTTCCCGTCGCAGGTCAGCTCCCCGCCTGTTTCATATTCCACGACAAGTCGGTACAGCTCATAGTTCAGTGAGTCGAGTTCGATCCTGTCGCCGGCACGGGGAATATATAGAGGTCCCATATTTTTGATCGTCCACCCGTAGCGCCGGTCATCGAAAGGGAAGGCGCGCAGTACATTGGGCGGTAACGACGAATCCGGCATCGCAGCCAGCCGTCCCTGTTCTCCGGCATCGCCGATAATCCCCTTGTAGCGATTATTGCAAAAATACCCGTTCCGGATGGCAATGCTGTCGCCGGGTGTCCCGACACAACGTTTGGCATAGACATAGTTGATCCGGAACTCTATGCGATCCCGGTCGTACCCGTGCGGGGCATTGAAGACCACCACGTCATTGACATGCACCCCTCTGAGGCCGGGTATGCGGAACGAACGGAGCGGAACACCCTGCCGGAACTCGAGTTTGCTGTAAATGCGGCTCCCGGCGAGCAGTTTATTGACCAGGATCCGATCCCCGGGCAACAAGGTCGGCATCATCGATTCCGACGGGATGACGAACTGGTCGCAGATGAAAATCCGCAGGAACAGCCATCCCGCGATAAGCATGCAGGCACTTGCGCATAGCCAAAAGATATAGTTGAAAACCCGTCGCATATTACTCCCGTATTTCGTCCGCAGGGGATATGCCGAACAATTTGCGCAGCTCTGCCTGCATCTCCCGTGTTTGCACCGATTCGACCTTGGGCTTATGCGCAATAACCCGGCGTGCCGCGGCGTATGCCTTTTCCGTCTGTCCGTCTGCGAGGTAGAGTTTCGCAAGCAGATAGAGCGGGTAAACCCGATCCGGGATCATATGGTGCGCATGCAGGTAGGCTTCCTCGGCTGCCGCGACATCCCCCAGCATTTCGTAATTCCGCCCCGCGATATTCCAGAACATCGGGTCGCTGCTGATCCGCATGCCCTCGCGGAGAATTTCGTTGCTCTGCCGGTAGTCGCCCGTTTTGTGCAGCGCATAGCCATAGTCGTATAAAAACCGGAAGTCGCCCTGCAGGGCGTCATGGTGACGGGGCCCGTCTTCGACCAGGTAGTCGTACCTCCCTGAATTCGGCCAGACGCGAACCTCGCTCCATTGCCGCCGGGCTTCCACACGGCGGGCATAGCGGCTGTACAATCCCGTCCAGCATACGAGACATCCCGCAAGTGCCAGCAACACGACAACATGCCCCCGCCCGGGGATCGGGACGACCCGTTTCGAGCACGTCCCGGCAAGCAATACGACGAACAGCAGCCGCAATGGCAACACGTCCCACGGATAGGAGAAGCAGGCGAAAACTGCCGCAGCCAGCAGCCCGTAACCGAAGGGCGCGCCGCGCCTGAGCTGGCTCACGATTGCGCTTCCCGTTATCAGCAACAGCAACACAAGGCCTACTGCCCCGGTTTCCGCCCCGGTCTGCAGGAATTCGTTGAATCCCGCCTCGGGGCATCCGGCGACCTGGGTCTCGGCTTTCGGACGCTCTTCCGAGGTGAAGTAACGTGCCTGCTCTTCGCCGAATGCGCCTGCGAAATTTCCGATCCCGGCCCCGCAGAGCGGATGGCGGAGCATGATCCGCGTATCGATCTTCCACATCAGCAGGCGTCCTTCGGCCGAAGGACGCTTGATATGGTACGCCCCGGCGCCGACGCCCGCAAGGAGCAGTACGGCCAGCCCCGAAAGCACCCCCACGCGCAATGGATGCGCACGGGATACGCGTCGGAAGCGATCCCTGACATTCCACTCCCGGAATGCGAACGCCCCGCAGCCCGCGGCGACGGCGATCAGCGCGGCCCTGCTCATCGACGCCGGGAGGACTACGACCGTCATGAGCGCCGCGCCCCAGCCGAGCAGGTAAGGCGCCACGCCCCACAGCAGGACGCCCGGACGCAGGCGCCGCAGCGAGCCCCACGTTCGCAATGCCCGTTCGGCGAACCGGTATCTGGCGACACAAGCCGCGGCGCATACGAATACGGGGGCGATGAACCCCGCATACGGGCCCGGGTTGAAAAGCGTGCCGGTTATTTTGAACAGTCCGTGGTTGGACTGCGCGAACCCATAGATCTGGCGTATGCCGACCCATGATTCATAGATGCCCAGCAGGCACAAAAGCATGAGCAGGAGCGTCGTCGTCCGCCGTTCGGCCGTAAAGACAATCCGCAAGGCGACATAGATCATCGCGGCCTGCAACAGCCCGTCATACCTGACCGCCGAAGCCAACCCGGGCCACAGGAACCTGCCTGCCGTGACCCAGCCCAGGAACAAGGCTACATATATATCCGTACGGTTCACATACAGGCGGGGCCGGTAGCACAGATAGTAACAGGCCGCCAGGGCCGTCAGGGCCGCGGTCGCCCGCAGGGACGAGAGGATATTTCCCTGCAACTCCTGCACGGGCATCTCGAGCGCCGGGACGAGCAGGAACCAGCAGGCGGCCGCCAACAGAAGCGCCAGCAGGCAACGCAGGAACGGATGGGGGCGCCGTATCATGACAGGTTGCCGGTTTTACGACCCATCGGCAGGAAGATCGGCAGATAGACGACCAGTGCCACGATCGAGAACAACGTCCCGCTGATGGCGGCCATGGCGAATGCGAACCAGAAAACCTCCTCGGGGCCGTCGTACAGGAAGGGCACCAGGCCAAGCACGGTCGACACGATGGTGAGCATGATGGGAATGATCTTGTGGTTATACGCCTTCAGGTAGAGCCGGATCCCGTGCTGGTGCGAAACATCGGCCCAGTTGTTCTGCTCGTTGATCAGGTAGATGCCGGCGTTGACGACAATGCCGCACAAGAGGACGAAAGCGGCGAACCCGCCCTGGTCGAAGACGAAATCCGACCAGCCGAACGTGAGGAATACCCCGATGAACGAGATGGGGATCATCAGGATGATTACGACGGGTTTGCGCAGGGATTCGAAGATGACGGCGCACATGCTGTATATTATCGCCACGACCAGCAGGATGAGCCACACCTGCTGTTGTTTCTCCTCCTGCCAGAATCCGGACGACGGCGAGTCGGCCCGGAACCCGATGGGCAGGATCTCCTCGTTGAATTGCTTGACGGTACGTTCGATCAGCCGTCGCCCCAGTTCGTACGAGCCGATGAAATCGTACCCGACCAATATCTGGTACGACTGCCTGTCGCGGCGGATGGAGACGCCCGTACGCTGTTTTTCGATGGAACCGACTGCCGAGAGCTTCGTTTGCCGCGAGCCGAGGCGCACCTGGGCATTGGCCACATGCCAGCGGTCGAAGCGGTCGCGGTCGCCCGATTCGAGCACGACCTGCTGGAGTTCCTCGCCGGTATAAACCGGCGACAGCCGCTCTTTGAAGAGCATCGTGCTGAGAATCCCGTAATAGTCGGCCACATCGAGCCCTGCGGCGGCGATTCGCTCGCCGTCGTAGCGGATGTTGAATTCGTTGTGGGGCAGCGACCAGGCGTTACCGTCCATTATTTCGGGGCTGGAGACGCGGCGATTGCGGGACAGGGTGTCGATCAGGGCATCGGCATAGGCCGACAGCTGGTCGTAATTGTAGCCTTTGAGCCGAAACTGGTTCGAGCGGTAGTTGTTGACGACGTTGTTGTTGAACGAGTTGTCGTCGATGCCCCGGATGTACCAGGTCGCACCGCCGAAATTGATCGCCGCGGAGGTGAGCTCCTGTTTGAGCATCGCCGGGAACGGGCCGTTTTCGAATTCGGGTTTGAACGTGATCTCGATTTGCGCGTTGTCGTAGGAGGTAATGCGCGTGCGGAACATGTCGACCTGATCGAAACGGCTGATGTAGTTTTCCATATGCCGCACAACCTCGTTGAGCTGCTGGACGGTACACCCTTCGGCCATTCCCGCGTTGACATAAAGGCGTTTTTGTTCCGGCGTGCGGAAATTATTGTACCGGTTGGTCGCGGTGCGGAACAGGTGCAGCGACGACCCGAAGACTTTGTCGATCTGGAGCCGGTGCTCGGAGACAGCCTGGCTTCCCATGACGCTGTTGTAGGCGTTGGCCCATGCCGAGGGCTTCCCGTCCTTGCCTTCGGCGATCTTGTCCGGCAGCAGGAATGTCGGGATGCCGAACCCCCAGACCAGTGCCGCGATGAAGATCCAGCGGTGCCTGCGCCCCCAAGCGATGAATCGCCCATACCCGTGTGAAAACCGCACGATGAGCCTTCGCCGGCGCACGGACGACACCGTCATGCTGCGCCTCAGCGGAAATTTATCGAGCAACGACGGCACGAACAGCAGCGCGATGAGCAGGGATACGGCCAGGTTGACGACGATCACCAGTGAAAAGTCGGTCAGGTTGGCCTGCTGCTCTTCGGGCAGCAGCCAGACGATTCCCAACGCGCCGATTGTCGTCAGCAGCGCTCCGAGGATGGAGACGAATACCCGGCGGTCGCGGTAGTAGCTGTAATGGTCGACCATGATGATCGACGTGTCGATGATGATACCCAGCGAGACTGTAATCCCGGCGAGCGTATAGATATGGATGTCCAGCCGGAGCAGGTTATAGAAAACCACGGCGATCAGGATATTGACCACGAGCGTTACCGTGATGATCAGCAGGTAGCGGAAATCCCGGCTGACCAGATAGACGAACAACAGCAGGATGGCTACGCAGAGCAGCGTGCGGAGGTAGATTTTATGCAGTTCCCCTGAGACGTACTGCGAAGCGTCGTAGGTCAGCGTCGCGGACAGTTCGGCCGGGAAGGAGGCTTGAAGGCGCTGCATCTCCGCCTTGACCGAAGAGGCGACCTGAAGGATGTTCGTGTGAGGCTCGCCGACCACCGAGAGGTTGATCGTATTGAGGCCGTTGATGCGGAAATAGCTCGCCGGGAGCGCTTCGCGCCAGCGTGCAGTGGCGAAATCGCGCAGGTAGTAGATGCGGCCGTTGCGGTGCGCGACGGGAATATCCCCGAAGTCGAGCCCGGCACGGTTGCGGAGCTTCAGTACGACGCTCCGCTCGCTGCCGTCGGCTTGCGGGAGCGTCGTCATCCCGACCACGTCGCTGCGGAAATAATTCCGGAATGCCAGGGCGAGATCCGTGGCCGTGATCCCGGCGGCCTCCATTGCCTTGGGGTCGAACGTGACGACCCATTCGAAGGGGGTGACACCCGACAACACGACCCGCCCGACCCCCTCGACCTGCGACAGTGGGGTCGAGACGTGGGCCGTCACATACTCTTCGATGCGTTCGGAGGGCAGGTCGGCCTTGATCGTATAGACCAGCGTCTCGGATTCGCGGCTGCCGGAAGCGGCGAGTGAAATATAGGGATAGGAGATTTCCTGCGGCAATTTGGCATAGAGATTCCGGATCGCCGATGCGACCTCGAAGCGGGCGGCTTCCATATCCGTTCCCTTGCGGAATGCGACCGAGATGTTGCCGTAGCCTTTGGCCGAACGGGAAGAGACGTTCTCGCACCCCGCGACGGTCGACATGGCGCCTTCGATACGCGAGGTGGCGCTCTGCTCGATCAGGCGTGCCGAGGCATCCGGCCATGAGAAATAGAGGTCGATCCTCCGCTCGGCTGCCGACGGCGTATACTGGATATTGAGCATGGGCAGCATGGCCGCCCCGATGACCGCCAGCGCCGCCATGATCAGCAGCACCGAAAATGCGGGGATCCCTCTCCGCGACGGGGATATGGGTCGCGGGACGTTCATCGGCGGGGTCTGTAAATCTCGTAATAGGCCAGCGGGATGAAGAATACGCTCACCAGCGTACCCACAATCATGCCGCTGATGATGGTCAGCGACATCGGGAGCTGTAGGTCGGAACCCATGTCGCCGTGGGACAGGAACGGCGCTACGGCCAGGATCGTCGTGAGCGAGGTCATGACGATGGCTTTCAGGCGCCGCCGCCCGGCCTCCATGATGGCGTGTTTGAGCGCCATGCCCTCCCGTCGCAGCGTATTGATGGTGTCGATCTTGAGGATCGAGTCGTTGATCACGATGCCGCAGACCACGATCAGCCCGATCATCGACATCAGGTTGAGCGTCTGCCCGAATACCCAGAGGACGACGAGTGCCCCGAAGAGGTCGATGACGATTTCCGAGAGGATGATCCATGGCTGGACGAGCGATTCGAACTGTGCGGACAGGATGAAGAAAAGCAGCAGCAGGGCCACGGCAAGCACCCCGATGAGCTGCCCTACCATGCCGCGGTTCGAGAAATAGCTGCCGCTGAAGCTCACCTCGAAATGTTCGTCTTCCGCCACACAGCCCCGGATCGCGCCGATGACGGCCGGGACATCCTTGGCCCGGGGTGCAAGGTCGAGCGGGTAATAGTTACCCTCGGCTCCGGCCACAACGTGCTTCAGGTCGCGGGTCATTGTCTGGCGCATCAGGATGCCGACCGGGATTTCGGCCTCGGTGGTGCGGATGAACGTATTGCCGAGCAGATCGTCCAGGCTGCGCAGGTCGTTGCCGATCACCACCGGCAGCGATTCATCGCCCGTAGTGACCGTGAAGAGCGTATTCTCGTTGAGCGCATTGCGCAGTGTGGCTATGAGGTCGTTGTAGGTCACGCCGTACAACGCCATCTGTTCGGGTTGTGCGATGTAGAGGATGTCCTCCTGCATGGCGACCGGCGGGATTTCCTGCCCGGGCAGCGTATCCTGTATGCGGTCGAGCAGCTGCTGCAACTGTTCCGGGTCGGCACTGTGCCCGGTCGTCGAGCGCAGGCGTGCGGTGAGCACGGCTTCACGCTCGGCGAAGATCATGTCGAAGACGTTGCCCGAAACGCCGAACGAACAGCGGGCCACAGGGGTGTTCTCCGCCAGATAGCCGCGGATGGCATCCTGAACGGGTGCCACGTCGTCCGGTTCATGGCACTTGAGGTAGACCGTCGCCTCGGCCACTCCGTTCTCCTCGGTGTGCGAAAGGACAAACTGCTGGACGCCCGCCATGACCGTGGATTGGAGAATGCGGCCACCCAGCGAGGTGACGAGGTTTTCCGTCCTGCGTGCATTCTCTTCGGCCGAGATGCGGTCGTTCCAGTCGATGCGGACTAACATGTCGCTGTAAGTCATCGCCGGCAGCCGCTCCTTGTCGATGCCCCGGAAGAGGAGTGCAAGCCCCAGTATCGAGATCGCATAAATACCCCACATCAGCCCGCGGCGGCGGAAAAACCATTTCAGGATGGCGTCGTACCCGTCGATGACCCGGTCGAAGGAGAAGAACGCGAGCCACGGCGTAGGCCGGAAAGCCTGCTGCCGGCTGTACCACCAGCGGTAATAAACCGGCAGCAACGTGACGGAGACCCCGTAGGCGACGAACAGCGTGATGGCTACGGCCATGGCCTGGTCGTAGAAGAGCGCCCCGGCCATGCCGTTGAGGAAGATCAGCGGGACGAATACCGCGCAGGTCGTCAGCACGGACGACAGCATGGGAACCATGACTTCCTTGGTGCCCTGCGTGACGGCCCCGGCCAGCTGCTCCCCGCGTATCCAGCGGGCCGTGATGTTGTCGATGACGATGATCGAATTGTCGACCATCATACCGATGCCCAGCACCAGTCCCGACAGGGAGATGATGTTGATCGAGATATGCAACAGGTAGAAAACCAGGATCGAGATGATCAGCGTCACGGGAATGGTCAGGATCACCAGCATCGGCGACTTCATGTCGCGCATGAAAAAGAAGATGATGACGCAGGCCAGCAATGCCCCCGTGATGATGTTGTTTATCAGGTTCGAAATCGAATAGTCGAGCAGTTCGGTCTGGTCGCGCGTGACGGTGAACTCCACGTCCGGATAGTCGTAGCGGAACTGCCGGAGTTGCTTGTCGAGCTCGTCCTTGAGCTTCGACATGCGGGCATCCGCCTGCTTGACGACCGCCAGCGACACGGCGTTGCGGCCGTCCGAAAATACCATGCCCTGCCGTTTGCGGGGGTGCTCGACGATCGTGGCCAGTTCTTTGAGGCGGAACAACCGGCCGTTGATTTTCAGAAAAATATCCTCTATATCCTTCCGGCCGTTTATCGCCGACTGGAATTTCACGTTGTACTGGTATTCCCCGTCCCGGATGACAAGGCTCCCCAGCGTCACGTTCGCCCGGCGCAGCGCCCCCTCGACGGCGGCCATGGTGATGCCCGCCTGGCGGAGTTTCGCCTCGTCGGGGATAACCAGCAGTTCCGGGGCAACGGTGCCGCTCAGGTCGACCATGGCCACCTCGGGCAACTGCTCGATGCGCTTGGTGATGACCTGCGAGGCAAAACGGCTCAGCGCCGCGAACCGGTCGGATACGGGATGCCGTTCGTCCCGGTGCCCGGTCGGTTGATCCCCCCGTACGGTGAGGTTGATATAGAAGGCCGGGATGTCGGTGACGCTCGCCTTGATTACCTTCGGGCGCTCCACGTCGCGGGGCAGGGAGGTCGTCGAACGGTCGATCTTCTCGTTCACTTCGATGAACAGGTAGTCGATGTCCGAGCCCTGCTCGAAGGTCAGGCGGATAATGCCGTTTCCTTCGCGGGCCTCGCTGCGCAGGTCGGTCAACTGCGACAACTGGATGAGCTGTTGCCGCAGCGGGGTGATGACGGTTTCATCCAGCTGCCGGGCCGAAAGCCCCTGTGCGGGGATCTGTACCGTGATATACGGCGCGTCGACGTCCGGCACGAGCGACACAGGCAGCAGGCGGCTGCTGACAATGCCCAGGATGAGCAGAACGACGGCGATCATCGTCACGGCGATAGGCCGGTCGAGAAGTTTGCGTAACATGGGTGCGGTGTTATTGTTCCCTGCCGAGCGAGACCTCCGAGCCGTCGGCCAGATTCAGGTTCCCCGAGACGATCACCAGGTCGCCGGGGTTGAGCTCCGCCCCGCGATCCAGATTCGCTTCGACCACATACTCCCGGCTGTTGGCCAGCGAAGTATGTACGTAAGTCCATTGCGCCCGGCCGTCTTTGTAGCGGAAGAGTACCTCGAGATTGTCGCGGATGACCACCGCGCTCTTCGGCACGACCAGTTGCCCGGGCACCTTTTGCCGCACGGCCACCCGGACGTTCATCCCGTCGGCCAGCGTGCCGTCGTTGACCACTTCGGCATCGACCTGCACCTGTCCGTGCACATCGATCGAAGGGTTGATCGCCGTAATGCGTCCTTTCACCTCCTTGCGCAGGTCGGCGAACGGGCTGACGCCGATCTCCTGCCCCGGGCTGAGCAGCCCGTATTCGGATTCGAGGACAGAGAAGCGGACGTTCAGCCGGCTGTCGTCCAACAGGGTGCAGAATTCGCCTTTCGATTTCTCATAGACCTGTTGTTCCACATCGGCGACCTTTCCCGCAAAGGGAGCCCGCAGGGTACAGTGAGCCAGGCTGCGGCGGGCGCTGAGCAGCGATGCCGTGGCATCGGCATACCCCGAGCGGATGCGTGCCAGCTGCATGACCCCGGCCGGAGGGGTGACCGTGTCGCCGGCCTGATACCCCTGTCCGACCAATACGTCGTAAAACCCCAGCCGCGCCTTGTCCAATGCCAGCCGCGCCTTGTGCAGCTGAAGGGCGTAGTCGCTCGTGTCGATGCGGGCGATCGGCTCCCCGGCGCCTACGCGGGATCCGTTCTTCGCATCGATCGCCGCGATTGTCCCCGAAACCTCGAAGGAGAGCGTGCTGCGCTTCGAGGCTGCCAGCCGTCCGTTGCTGATCAGCTCCCGCATGAAGTCGCGCCTTTGCAGCGTATCCACCGTGACTTCGTTGTGTTCGATACGGTGCTGCATGCGATCCTGTGCCGCATCGGTCTTTGCGTTCTTCGTTTTGCCGCAGCCCGCGAGGAGCGCTGCACAAAGCAGATAAAGGTAGTGTTGTTTCATGGCAAGGGTTATTCTTCGATGAGGCGGTCGAACTCGACGCTGATATCGGTGTGGGAAATGAAGTCGTAGAGGGTTTTGCGGCGCAGCGAGTAGTAGTAGTTCCAGAAATCGGCCAGCGCCGACACGTAGGTCTGGCTGGCCTGGTCTTTTTCGGTCTGCGCCGTATTCATGTCCGTAACCGACACCGTGCCCCGCCGGAAATTCTCCATCGCCATGGCATAGCGGCTTTCAGCGACCTCCCGTGCCCGGGCGGCCACGACGCATTGGTTCCGCTGGTTGTGGAATTGTTCGATGAGCGTATAGATTGTGTGCCGGTAATCGGTTTCGTCCTGCTCGATCTGGTTGCGCACCATGTCGGCCCTCGCCTTGGCCATGCGGACACGGCCCTTGCCCATGCCCCAGTCGAAAAGCGGGATGGAAAACTGAAGTCCGATGACCTCCTGGTCGAGCAGGTTCGAATAGGCCGTCCGGAACTCTTCGCCGGTTTGGGACAACCCGAACCGGGCATTTATCGTGGCCGTAGCGCCCCGTTCGGCCTTGGCCTGGGCGATGCCTGCCTCGGCGTTGAGCGCTCGCAGCTGGTTGGCGGCATTGAACGACGAATTTTCCAACGCCTTGTCCAGCACCGTCGCATAGTCGATCTCGATGGCGGGGATTTGCTCGTCGAGCACCGGGTCTATATCGACGTTCTCGCTGTAACGCAGGTAAGAGTTGAACCGCATGCGCTGCTCGCGGACTGCCAGCGCCGTGTCGTTGATCGCCAGGCTGTCGTTGAGCATGCGCAGTTGCAACTGGAGCAGCTCGTCGTTGGTGATGCTCCCCAGTTTGAGCCGCTCTTCGGCGATGGAATAGAGGGATTTGGTATTGCCGTAGTTCTTGACGGCGATGGTATGCCTGGTTTTGCTCAGCAGCAGGCTGAAATAGTAACCCACGGCCTGCACCGTGATGTCCTCCATGGCCTCGATGTAGGTGCGTTTGGCCAGTTCGTACTCTTTCGGGGCGATCTTCTTGTTCCATTTGAAGCTGTTGTAGGCAAAGAGCGGCTGGGTATAGGAAAGCGTAATAGGCTGTGAATAATAGGATTTCGACTCCTTGGGGGCAAACTGGTCGAGGCGGTTGAGCGACGAGTAAAGCCTGAGGGTGCCGCCCGTTAGGGTGATATTCTGCTGGATGGCGAGTCCCAGTGTGTTTTGCAGGTTGTAGTTCTCCAGATAACGCATCTCTCCGGTGTCGTAATCCTGCAACAGGCGCAGCGAACGGTCGAAACTCAGCACCTCGCCGCTCAGGTTGAGCGACGGAAGCCGGCTTGCCTGGTAGGAACGGAACGACCAGTACGAGGAGAGAAACGTATATTTGGCGACCATCGCGGCGATCGAATGGTTTTGCGCCGAATAGATCGCTTTGTCGAGCGTCAGGCGGAGTTGTATCTGCTGCGATTCCTGTGGCGCAATTGCCGAACTCTGCGACCGTGCCGCTGCGGGGAGTATGGTTCCTGCGACGACGATTAATATCTTTCGTATGATCTCCGGTATCATAGGCTTGTTTTGGTGTTAGGAGATGGATCGAGTTGCGGAATTTCAGGGGGCATATGTCACTGTCCCGGAAAGGAGTGGGAACGACGCTCCGCAGTGTCGCGGGGCGGAGTATTCAAGTTCGAAGTGTGAATAACTGTTTCCAGCGACTTGCTGACGGATCGTTATCTCGGACGATGGTTTCGGCAACAGGTATGCAAAGGGTGGCAAACATGGGCTGTTTGTTTAAATTGGAGAGATGATTTCATTAATTTGTTTACTATATAAAGTGGGTGTCGGTTATCAAATTTAAGCAGAATAATATTATTTGACAAATATTTTCTTAATTATTATCGTGTAACCTTTTTTAATTGTCGTGTCATAAGAAATATAGTTGTTGCTATAGTCATTTCAACGTATACGCAACCACGATCGGGTTGTCGCTCTCCTTCGAACACTCCAGCAGGCTTTTGAGCTTCGGATTGAGGTTTTTTCTGTATTCTTCGGGGATTTGCGGAGAACAGGTGCCGAAAAAAGTATCGCCGTAGACGGCTATCGGCTGCTGGATAATATCGCGAATGACCAAACTTGTATCCGCACCTTGCGTAGTATCCCATACATAAACGGCATCTGTTTTCTTATCCCAGAAATAGGGTTTGGCGACTATATATTTATTCCATTTATGGCCGATCTCAAAGGATGCATGGCTTTTCGTAGCAAGGAATTTACCGCCATACCTTGTATAATTGTTTTCCTTAATTAGATCATTGACTTCCTGTGGAGATAATTTTTCGTCATAACGCCTCCATACACTCTTTTTCTGACAGATCACATATTCCGGTTTTACGACGGAAGCGGTGGTGAACTGGTAAACCGTATCGGAATAGACCGGAGTATAGAGAAGGGTTCCATCGTAGTCATAAGTGAAACTGTTGACTGCAAAATTGTTGTCTTGCAGAGGTGTCGGGGCGAATCCTTTGTAAAGGACGGAGTCTTTGTCGGAAACGAGAATCGCCCAGTTCTCGTCGTCGTTGAAATCCTGTCCGGGAATTTGAAGGTTTATGGATAGGCTGTCGATACATGCCAAATAGCAGTTCGCTATTCCCTTTTCCCTCCGTAGGAATGTCCCATCATCGGTGGAATAATAAAGGTAGGAGCGGGCCAGCGCGTCATTTACAAGTATTTCATTCCGGATGGTGTCGACTTGCATATCCCAGATACTAATGTATTCTTTGGGCCCCCGGCCTTTGTTCTTGATGCGGAACAACAATTTGCCTGTTTTGTCGAATACAAAAATTTGCTGAGCCGCAAAAGAATCCATTATGAAGATTTTATCGTTTGTAACGATCATTTTGTCTATTACGCCGATGGGTTCGGATGAATCCAGTTTTATATAGTCGATCGATTTGACCATATCGAGCATTTCATCCATGCCGATAACTCTGGCATTATCGGCCCGAATCGGGTGCGGAGTGTCGTGGGTGATTTTAATAATTTTCGTGTCGGACAGTTCTAATGCCCTGCTGTCGTTTTGTGGCTGGGCTCCGCATGCCCAGATCAAGGCGGTTAAAATAATGGCGGTTAGTTGTTTCATGTGGTTTTCTAATAATATGGAACCAAGAGTTTCTGCGGCTATTTCAGCGTATACAAAGCTAATATGGGGTTATCGCCCTCGTTCGAATTGTCCAGTAATTTTTTGAGTCGGGGATTAAATAGGTATCTGTATTCTTTTGGTATTCCTACTGTGGGGGAGATGCTGACGAATGTGTTCCCGTAAACGGCCTTCGGATGGCCGATAAGATCTCGTATTGGCGACGGGATACCTTCATCCCATTTGTAAATGATATTATTCCGTTTATCCCAAAAATGGGGTTTCACTCCAACATACTCTTTATACTTACTATCGAGAGTAAAGAACACATGGGTTCCCGTCGCAATAAAATCGGTACCACTTCTCGTGTAATTGTTTTCTTTAATCCGCTGACGTATTTCCAATGCCGTTAATTTTTCATTATAAAGTTTCCATATGCTTTTCTCCTGGCATATCACATATTTCGCATAGGCAGTTGCCGGGGACGTGAACTGGTAAATGGTATCGGAGTAGACCGGAGTATATAGTAGGCTTCCGTCATTATCCCTGTAAAAACTGTTGACTATATAATCGCCTTCCTGGATCGGTTTAAATTCGAACCCTTTATAGATTACCGAATCTTTATCGGTAATGAGTATCGCCCAGTTTTCCTCATCATTAAAATCTTGTCCGTTGTTTTGGAGATTTACGTATAGGCTGTCGATACGTGCTACATAACAATTTGCAATGCCTTTTTCCCTGCGGATAAACTGTCCGTCATCGGCGGAAAAATAGAGATACGATCGCGCAAGGGCGTCGTTCAGCAGGATTTCATTCCGAATTGTGTCGACCTGCATATCCCAGATACTAATGTATTCCTTCGGCCCCCGGCCTTTATTTTTGATACGGAATAATAACTTACCGGTTTTGTTAAATACAAAGATTTGCTGTGCAATGTGAGCATCCAGTATAAAAATTTTGTCTCTGGTTACGACCATTTTTGAGATTTCACCGATGGGTTCGGATGAATCCAACTTTAAGTAATCGACCTGTCCGACCATATTGAGCAACTCAGCCGTGCTGATGATTTTGGCATTGTCGGCCCGGATCAGGTGCGGAGTGCCGGGCATGATATGAATTGAGTCTACATCAGACAGTTCCAATGCCGGGCTGTTTTTTAGTTGCGTGGTTCCGCAGGCGGCGCAGAATAGGGCGGCTATAATTGTGGCTGTTAGTTGCTTCATATGCTTTCTTATTTGGTCTTCTGCTTGGGTGTTTTTACGATTATTTCAACGTATACGCAACCACGATCGGGTTGTCGCTCTCCTTCGAACACTCCAGCAGGCTTTTGATCTTAGGGCTCAGGTTTTTCCTGTATTCTTCGGGGATTTGCGGCGAACAGGTGCCGAAAAACGTATCGCCGTAGACGGCTATCGGTTGTCGGATAATTTCATGGACAATTGCATCTTCATCCACATTGGCAGTGTCCCATGCAAACACTATGTCGGTTCTTTTATCCCAAAAATAAGGTCTGGGGGTAATATATTCCTCCCATTTGTGGGCTATTTCAAAAGAAGCATAATTTCCCCCATCAAGAAATTTACCCGCATATCTTGTGTAGTTGTTCTGTTTGATTAACTTATCTACTTCCAGAGGGGGTATTTTTTGGTTATAAAGATTCCATATGCTCTTCTTTTGGTGGATCACATATTTAGGTGATACTATGGATATAGACATAAATTGGTAAACAGTATCGGAGTAGACTGGAGTAAACAAAAGCTTTCCATCGCAGTCATAAGTAAAGCTATTGTTAATAAAATTATCATTTTGAAGCGGTGTAGGCTCGAAGCCCTTGTAGAGAATGGAGTCTTTGTCGGAAACGAGAATCGCCCAATTCTCATTGTCGTTAAAATCCTGTTCTGGGGCTTGATAATTTATATACAAACTGTCGATATGCGCCAGATAACAGTTCGCCACTCCCGTTTCCTTACGGAGAAACGCTCCGTCATCGGTGGAGAAATAAAGATAGGAGCGAGCCAACGCGTCATTTACAAGTATTTCATTCCGGATGGTGTCGACCTGCATATCTCTGATGCTCTGATATTCTTTCGGCCCCCGGCCTTTATTTTTGATACGGTATAACAGCTTGCCCATTTTACTAAATACGAAGATCTGTTGGGCAACATAGGCATCCAGTATGAATATTTTATCTTTTGTTACGATCATTTTGTTGATTACACCGACGGGCTCGGATGAATCCAGTTTTATGTAGTCGATTGATTTGACCCTATCGAGCATTTCATCCATGCCGATAATTCTGGCATTATCGGCCCGAATCGGGTGCGGAGTGTCGTAGGTGATTTTAATAATTTTCGTGTCGGACAGTTCTAATGCCATGCTATTGCTTTGTGGCTGGGTGTCGCAAGCACAGAACAGGATGGAGGCTAAAACAGCTGCGGTTAATTGTTTCATTTATAAAATTTATTAGTTAGATAGTATATTATAGATTGGTAGCATGTAACGGTTGATGCAATTACAACCAAAGCTGATAAATACACCAACCGTTACTGAATTAATTATGAGTTTGTACAATCGGTGCCATTGAAGCAATTTCCAGCCCCAATTTCACAGACTACCTGTTTCCCGTAAAAAGGTTTACCCAACCAATTGGTTGTAACGCACTCTTTCAGCGAAGGTAGCCAACGTTCACCAAACCAATGATCGGAGTTTTCGTTCCATGATTGTCCATTCCACTCAAACTCTGCCAATGCATCCACATTGGCCTGGATCATTGCGGACAGGTCGTCCTTGGCAATGCTCTTCATAAATACGGCCGAGGCTGCCACCATGGCGAATGCCACCAAGCCGAACGTAATTTTCTTTTTCATAGCGTTTTTCTTTTTCTGTTCGTTCACAGTTTACTCGATGCGTTGTGTCTATCCTTTCAACAACGGCTAACCCGCTTGGGGTTTGGGATCAATTGACTATTTTTGCACAACCTCCTTTCCTTTTCCGGGATTTGGCGGCCGGGCGGAGAAAACGTGTCTTTTCCCGAGGCAATTCTCCGCCCTCGTTTTTCCCGATAATTATTCCTCTACCATACCGATGATCTTCAGCGAAGTGCTGCCGGCGGCCGTATTGCAGAAGACCCGCAATGTCTTGTCGAAAGCCCCGGCCTTGTCGGGGATTATCTCCACTTTGATTTCGGATTTCTCTCCGGGCATGACGGGACTCCGGTTCCATGACGGTTTCGTACACCCGCAGGAGGCGTCGATGTGGGTTATTACCAGCGGTTTGTTCCCCGTGTTTTCCAGGACGAAGGCCGCCTGTGCCGTGCTGCCGATCCTCAAATCCGGAACCTCGATTTCCGGTCGGGCGATACGGATGTCGGTCGTGGGAACTTTGTCCGCCTTCTTCCCGGATATTATCTCCTTATACAGCTCCCAAAGCCGCGGCTTATGCGTCGGGTTGCCGACCAATAGAACCTTGTTGGTGCTGTCGAGGAGAAAACATTGGCAGGCCTGGTTCTTCGGAAAGCCATTCAGCCTGTCGATTTCATTTTTACGGTCGATATAAAACGGCAGTTCGAACCCGTCGGCTCGTAATATCAACCCGAGTTCCCGCTCGTTCTGCGGGTGGAAATAGAACAGGAAATCGACCTTGTCGGCCAGCGTCGTGTCGATTTCCCTCACATAAGCGTTCCAGGTCAACAATTTCAGCTTGCAGGAGGTGCAGCCTATCGAATCGGTGAAATTCAGTATCCTGAATGGTTTTTTCGATTTCGCGGGGTCGTAAACCGTGTCGCAGGAATACGAAGTCGGTTGTATATCCTGCGGCAGCAGTACCGTTTTCCCGATCCATTCCTTTACGATCTTCTGGATTTCTTTCCTGGGATTATTGTCATTGCACGAGGCGCACCACAGCGGGATGATGATGATTCCGGTCATCAAATAGCAGAATTTGGCCATATAATTTTATTTTAAGAACACAAAATAAAGACGCAATCATTATATAGTTAATCAAGATATTTGATTATCCACTACAAAATAAAACAAAAATATTAATATTGGTTCAAAATAATGTAAAAATATTTTGTTTTTGATGTTTTAAAAAGTAACTTCACAGAAGATATCACCCCGCTTGATCAATCTTGTTATGATAACAGCTTCGCCGATTGCCGTATTGAAAAACATGGCAATCGTTGACTGGATAAATAAAATCCGGGATGGGTTGCGGGGACCCCCCCCCATCCGAGGTGGATAGTAACTGGAAGGGAAGAATAGATGTAAAAGTGTTTCGATCATGAAAAATTTTGACCGTACTGCCGTCAGGCTGATCTTATCGTTCGGTTTGGCATGGATATGCGCCGGTTGTGAATCCCGGCTGGAGGCGGCTTTGGAACTTGCGGGCGAAAACCGTCCGGAACTGGAAGCGGTTCTGCAACATTACAGCACGGACAAGGCCGATTCGCTGAAATACCGGGCGGCCCGGTTCCTGATCGAGAACCTTCCGCTCCATTACGGCTATGCGGGAAAGGGACTGGAGGATTTCAAATGCGATTATGATTCCCTTTTCTGTGATAAGGATATCCCCAGGCAGGTGCTGAGGGGCAGGGCGAAGAATTATAATCCCGATTTTACGAACGTACATCCGGCATTCGACCTTTCAGAACTCAGCCGCGATTTTTTGATCCGGCATATCGACAATGCTTTTGCGACGCTGGACTACCCGTGGACAAAGGGGCTGTCGTTCGGCGATTTCTGTGAATATGTCCTGCCTTACCGGATCGAGAACGAACTGGCGGAGGACTGGATGCCTCATTACAGGGATTTCCTCGCTGAAATAATCCGCCCCCTGCAGCAGGCCGGGGCGGATCGTTACATTGCGGCCAGGACGATTCAGGACAGCCTGCGCAGGATGGATTACGAGGTCATCGACGAATCGGTCATGAGGATGGCATTGAGGCCGTCGGATTACCTGCGGGCGGCAGGCGGTGCATGCCCCGAGATCACGAGCCTGATGTGGTATGCGCTGAGGAGCGTCGGGCTGCCTGTAAATTACGACTACATTATCCAGTGGGCCAACCGGAGCCAGTCGCACAGCTGGAATTCGCTGCGGGTCGATAGCGTGCTCTACTCTTTCGGGATGAGCGACCCGGAATTCGGCAAGCATTTCGAATCCCGGCCGCAGGAGCGTGTCGGGAAGGTTTACCGCAAGATGTTCAGTTTCCAGCCCCAGAGCCTGCCCAACCAAAGGGGAGCCCTGGCGGAGGGAATTCCGCCGGCCTTCCGATCCCCCTTCATAAAGGACGTTTCGGAATCGTATTTCGACGGCATCGACCTTGCCATGAAACTGACGATCCCGATCGCGGCCAAAAAGAAATTCGCCTACCTGGTCGTTTTCGACAACCGGAACTGGGTGCCTGTCGCCTGGAGCCGGATAAAGCGCGGGCGGGTTGCGTTCGATCATGTCGAAAAGGGCTGCGCCTATATGGTCATGTATTATGACCGGGGGCTCCTCCTTCCGGCAACGGATCCGTTTACGGTCTCGAAAGAGGGCGGGGTGGCGGTGTGTAAACCCGACGGGGCCGAGGTTTCCGTCACACTGAAGCGGAAATACCCGGTTTTCTTTGAGCTGGAGTTTATCCTCAACCGGGTGAAAAACGGCCGGTTCCAGGTTGCGGACAGTCCCGATTTCCGGGATGCCCGGACTGTCTACGTTACGCCCGAGGTGCCGGAAGCCAGGCCGTATTACGCGCAACTGGGGGACAGCATAACCTTCCGGTATATACGTTATCTCTCCCCGAGCGGTGCATTCGTGAATATGGCCGAGGTCGGGTTCTATGCCCCGTCGGGGGAAAAGCTCGTCGGGGAGATAATCGGAACCGAAGGTAGCTACGGGAATTCGGGCGACGACAAATACAAATTATTCGACGGGGATCCGCTCACCTATTTCAATGCCCCGCAGGAATCCCGCTGCTGGGGCGGCATGGCTTTCGACCGGCCTCAGACCCTGGGTAGCGTGATGTTCCTGCCGCGCAATGACGATAATTTCATACAGGCGGACGAGCTTTACGAGTTGTTCTATTGCCGCGATGGCCGGTTCGTATCCCTCGGCAGGCGCATCGGGGATCGGACGCATGTTTTACACTACGACAATGTCCCCGGGAATGCCCTGTTGCTTTTGAGGAACCATACCAAGGGCAAGGAGGAACGTATTTTTACGTACGAGAACGACGAACAAATATGGTGGTAGCCGTGCCGTGCCGGCAAACTGAGATTCAGGGAACGAAAAGGGCGGGGTCGCTGCCGAATCGTGCAAATTCATGCGCAGCGATCTCCGCCCCGGGCTCCCTTCAAAAAGAAAGTAGGTGCTGTCTATTTATGTAAGACAACGGATGTAGACCGAAGATTATTGCCTTCCCACTGTTTAGTAGGCTGGCCCGGCCTGACGGGCGACAAACTGGATTCGGAAATAACGCCGACGGAGCGTTGCCGGATCGCAGGTACCAATCGAGAATTTAAAAAACAAAAACATGAAAAAATTTATTTTTATACTCTGTGCTGCATTTCTGACATTTGCCTTGGTGCTGGGTTTTATCACTTACAATAAAACTACCCAGGCACTGTTGTCTGTCAATATCGAAGCTTTGACGAAGAATGAAAATGAAGAGACAAGTAACAATGAAGGAAGTAATAACAAAGGTGATGGCTCAAAATTCTATTATGAACATTTACAGGGAAAACCTAAGACCTGTATTTTGTTTCGCAATGTGAGCTTAAATGGAGAGATATCTTTTTCAAGCGAAAAGCAGACCGGAACGTTGGGGTATACGTCTGTTAAAGTGGAAGGAATTATGGAAATATGCGACAAAGGCGGTTCCGGGTGTACTGCGTATTCATGCCAGACTACAAATTAAAAAATAAAATCTTTGCACACTCTGATGAGTGTGCAAAGAAAAAAACGATAATAATTAAAATTATGAAAAAAATCACGTTACATATTATTTGTATAATCAGTTTCTTCGCAACAGCTTGTTCCTCGAATAATGCGGAAGTGGCAGGCAATGTGAAAAGTATTGTTTTCAATTCGGAGGAAAGTGTGACGAACTCCGATTTCAACAAAATACTCGATACCACCTTCCGGGTCATTCCCCTTGCGACGAATGACGAGTGCTTAATATCCAATATCGATAGATTGGAAATCGTGGACGGAAAGTTTTATATCATGGATCATATGTCGCAGTCGGTCTATGTTTTCAATCCGGACGGGAGTTATGCCGGAAAAATCCATAAGCACGGGCGCGGCCCGGGTGAGTATACCAATCTATCCTTTATGACGGTTACAGATCGTAGTATTATTGTAATAGACCATTTTGCAGGAAAACAGATATTCTATGACCGTCTGACCTTACAACCTGTTTCGGATGACTATGATTTATTCAAACGTCTCAGGTGTACAGAATTATTTGCCATTGGGGATATTATTTATTATATGAACGATTGGAGTAATTCTGCGATTGGTAAATACCGGCTTTTTTCGAACGCTCGGGATGGGGATGGCTATTCCAAATATCTGCCTTTTAAAAAAGATCCCGATGTTCTGGGAATAAACGGCCCCCAATACGGAATAGCAGGAAACGAAGCCCTGATGATTTATTCGGGAGACGATCATATCTATAAGTTTTCCAAAGACAGTGTCTGTGTGCAATACCGTATGGAGTTCAAAGACCCCAAAGCCAAATACACTTCGGGGCGACCCGAAAAAGTTTTCGAGGATAACCGGGGGCGAAATGCCGTATTGGGGATAAACCGGATTCAGCAATCGGAACGGTATATTTTTGCGGAGGTGACTTTTACGGGTGAAAAGGATTATTATTTCTTATATGACAAGGAGGACGATAAAATGTCGATCTATGAATTTGCTACCGATAGTAATTTTTCGGATAAATTCTTTTTCAGCGTAAAACGTGTGATCGGCAACGAGGTAATATATTGGATTAACGCAAATACTTTCGCACACGGATATAAAAACATATCGGACAGAACACCGAAAACCGGGTTTGAAAAAGAGTTGTACGGATTGCTGGATAAACTGTCCGAGAACGATAACCCGGTATTGTTCGTATTCGACATAAAACAGGAGGAATAGCCATGCCCAAACAGAAGCCGCATATCCTCCTGCTTTCAGTGGGTTTGGTGCTCCTTTTCGGGTTCATGGCCTGTGTCATGGCAAAAACATATATCGCCTATTCGAAGCAGTTGAACAGAATGGCGGTAATTCAGACCGCATTCGAGAATATGGCTTTTTGCAGGCCCTATGAGCTCTCCTCGGAAGGGTTTTGCCTTTCCCCCACGACGGTGCTGACTGACGCGGAGGGCAAAAAGTCACCTTTGTCGGAGGTCGTGTCCGCGCATGGCAGAACGCTGGTCTATCGTTTCAGCAGAATGAATTGCCTGCCCTGTATTGCGATGCACTTCAAGCTGTTGAAGTCGATCCTCGATGACCGTGCCCAAATGGGGCTGATCATACTGTGCGATTATCACAATGCAAGGGACTTGAGGATACTCAGGAACACGTATGAAGTCTCCTGCGGGCTGTATAGCGTTGACCGACTCGGAATTCCGATAGAAGATGTCAACAATCCCTATTTCTTTATCCTTACACAAGATATGAGATGCGAGGGTTTCTTTACCGCATTTAAAGAAACATCGCAGCAAACTGAAAACTTCCTTCGGGCGCTGCTGGAAAAATTGTAGCTTCTCTATGACCCGATATTGAAGCTGTCCTGTGGTTTCGTTCATCAATAAAATGGGGCTCTGTCGAAGATGGATAAAAAAAATAGCCAGGTATTCAGTGCGGTCGCGGTGCCGATGTCCGTAGCCGTGGTCGTGGTTGTGGTTATGGTCGTGGCCGCGGAAATCATGTGCTTCGTGGCAAATGGCGGAGAGGGGGCGGCCGACGGGCTGCTACCCACTCCGGCACTGATCGGTACAGATCGGGAACACGCCGGCCTTGCCGGCAGCGATACGCTTTTCCGGTTCGAATCCCGGGTTGCAAACCTGGGGCGGATAAGGGTGGGGCATAAGAAAAAAGTCGTCTTCCGCTTCACCAACGTCAGTTCGTGCCCTGTCTTAATCACCAAAGTAATGACCACCTGCGAATGCACTTCGGCTGTCTGGGACAAGGCGCCCCTGCTGCCCGGCCGGCGGTCGCGGATCGAAGTGACCTATGAAGCCGAACGGGATGGAGTGTTCTTCCGGAAGTTGTTTATCTACCATGCGGGCGCCGCTTCGCCTCTCGAGATCGCGATTGAGGGGGTGGGCGAGGAATAGCTTCGACCGGTCGGGTATGTATTGCGGGGTGCGGGGGCGTTCGGTGCGGAATCGCTGTTTTGTCCCGTGTCCGATCCCGGGCAGTGCTATTGCATGGGTGTGGAGGACGGTTATACTGAAAACTAAAAAAGCCCCGTAATCAAAGATTACGAGGCTTAACCAAGTGCCCAGGACAGGAATCGAACCTGCACGCCTTGCGGCACACGCACCTGAAACGTGCGCGTCTACCTATTCCGCCACCTGGGCTTTTGGAAATTGTGGTGTGCAAAAGTAATACTTTTTTCTCATTCACCAACTATTTTTACGAAAAAAATCTACTTGCTCAGGAATTTGTACTGAAACAGAAGCAGATAGATGACGGCGACGGAGATATAGGCATCGGCCAGGTTGAAGATGGCCCCGAAAAAGTAGTTGTTGCTGTCCACCAGGAAGTTTAGGAACCGCGGTACGCCGTTCCACTGGAAGAGCGGGAAATAGAACATGTCGACGACCTTGCCCATCATGAACCCGGCGTAGTGTCCGCCGAAATGTGCGACCGTATAGGGCGTCGACTCCGAGAAGAGCAGCCCGTAGAACGCGCTGTCGATGATGTTGCCGAGCGCTCCCGCCATGACCAGCGCCAGGCCGACGATGACTCCCTTGGGGGTGTCTTTGCGTTTGTTGAGAAGGTGGTGCATCAGCCAGCCGATGACCCCGACCATCACGATCCGGAAAATCCCGAGCAGGAGTTTCCCCCAGTCGAACCCGCCTTTGGTGGCGATGTGCATCCCGAAGGCCGCGCCGTTATTCTCGATGAAGCGCAATTGGAACCAGTCCGGGAAGACGACGATCGATTCGTCGAGGTGCATGTGGGTCTTGACCCAGATCTTGAGTGCCTGATCCGCGATGAGCAGGAGCAGCACGAGCAGTGATATTTTTCTGAAATTCATATCGGTCGGATAATCTGACGCAAAAATAGTAAAAAATCTCAGTTTTGCAGGACGCGACCCGAATTTACTCGCTGCGGCCCATTCCGTAACAGTCCCCGGCCCCGCAGGTCGGCTTCCCGGTTGCGGCGATGTGCGGCCCGGGCTTCATAAGGGCGGGCCGACTAATTCTTCTTTAATAAAATATAGGTGTATACCTCAGATTTGAAGAAATTTTAACTTTCATGCAAAAAATATGCGAAAATATTTGCAGGTTCGAAAAAAGTCGCTACCTTTGCATCCGCGTTTGAGAAAAACGGTTGTTCTTACGAAGGCTGAAAGTTTACAATAAAGGAGCTCAAAGCTCTGTGTAGGCCCGATTTCCCGAGACGCGAAGTTCTTAAAAAGATTTTTGAAAAAAGATTTGCAGGATTCAAAAAGTTACTCTATCTTTGCAGTCCTTTCGCATTGTAAAATGCGATTTTTTCAAACTGGTTCTTTGAATTACTGGTTATATTTTGAGAGAAAAGAAATGTAGTATTTATCTGTCAATTTCCTTTTATAAAGGATAAACGAATAGTCAGGACTCTAACAAAACATTTATAATTTTATACAATGGAGAGTTTGATCCTGGCTCAGGATGAACGCTAGCGGCAGGCCTAACACATGCAAGTCGAGGGGCATCGGGATTGAAGCTTGCTTCAATTGCCGGCGACCGGCGCACGGGTGCGTAACGCGTATGTAACCTACCTATAACAGGGGCATAACACTGAGAAATTGGTACTAATTCCCCATAATATTCGGAGAGGCATCTCTCCGGGTTGAAAACTCCGGTGGTTATAGATGGACATGCGTTGTATTAGCTAGTTGGTGAGGTAACGGCTCACCAAGGCAACGATACATAGGGGGACTGAGAGGTTAACCCCCCACACTGGTACTGAGACACGGACCAGACTCCTACGGGAGGCAGCAGTGAGGAATATTGGTCAATGGACGCAAGTCTGAACCAGCCATGCCGCGTGCAGGAAGACGGCTCTATGAGTTGTAAACTGCTTTTGTACGAGGGTAAACTCACCTACGTGTAGGTGACTGAAAGTATCGTACGAATAAGGATCGGCTAACTCCGTGCCAGCAGCCGCGGTAATACGGAGGATTCAAGCGTTATCCGGATTTATTGGGTTTAAAGGGTGCGTAGGCGGTTTGATAAGTTAGAGGTGAAATCCCGGGGCTTAACTCCGGAACTGCCTCTAATACTGTTAGACTAGAGAGTAGTTGCGGTAGGCGGAATGTATGGTGTAGCGGTGAAATGCTTAGAGATCATACAGAACACCGATTGCGAAGGCAGCTTACCAAACTATATCTGACGTTGAGGCACGAAAGCGTGGGGAGCAAACAGGATTAGATACCCTGGTAGTCCACGCAGTAAACGATGATAACTCGTTGTCGGCGATACACAGTCGGTGACTAAGCGAAAGCGATAAGTTATCCACCTGGGGAGTACGTTCGCAAGAATGAAACTCAAAGGAATTGACGGGGGCCCGCACAAGCGGAGGAACATGTGGTTTAA
>ERZ1027247.27-NODE-27-length-117376-cov-16.276097_pt1 | contig 117376 bp, 105 predicted proteins | sample MGYA00519262_ERZ1027247 | MGnify/ENA primary metagenome ERZ1027247 (study PRJEB26926, sample SAMN06164776) | human gut metagenome | biome: ENVO:00009003; feature: ENVO:2100002; material: ENVO:00002003 | host: Homo sapiens | place: USA | collected 2012 ... | reverse complement strand
TCTACACCGTCTAATTCGTCGGCAGCGTCAGATGTGTATAAGAGACAGGTCATAACGCTGGGGATCTTCCGCAGCAGCGGCAGGGGCAGTCCGGGGCGGAAGCCGTGGTAGAGGTCGAACTCCTTATAACGCGCCCCGTCAACGATATACTCGTGCTCGGGGGCATATTCGGCCAAAAGTTCGGCAAGGTGCCGGGAGTAAGTCCCGGCGGGTGCGGCCGGGGTGTCTTCGAATCCGATTTTCATAACTCTGCGTAAAATTTTTCGTCTATATGGCAAATAATTGTTATCTTCGCTGAAAATAAGGCTGCCTTTTTATGAAGAAAGTTTTGCTCACTTTACTCCTGGCCCTGGCACTCCCCGTTGCGGCGACCGAGGCGCAAAACATCGCCCTCGGCGAACGCGTACCCGAGGTGAAGGTTCCGGCATGGCTCCGGGGCGGGAAACCCGCCGCCACCCCCGGCCTGACGTACGTCGAGTTTTTCCACTCGTCGAACCCGGCCTGCACCGCGTCGCTCGAACAGCTCCGGGCGATAACCGACAAATTAGGCGCCAAACTCCACGTCGTGGTCGTCACGCGGGAAAACGAGGAGAAAATCGCCCCCCTGCTTTCGCCGTTCCTCTCGCGGCACATCTCCGTCGCGCTGGACACCGGGGGCAGGATATTCTCGGCGTTCAACGTGCAGTACGTCCCGTTCGGGGTGCTGGTCGACAGCCGGAACCGGGCGCTGTGGATGGGCAACTCACTGCAGCTGACACCCGAAATCATCGAAAAATCAAGTAAATAGCACCATGTCCTTCACGAAGATAAACCATTACGAAAAAGAGTACGCAGATACCCATCACGACACGGCGCTCAACGTCACGGAAGGCGTTGAAGACCAACCTATCGTAAGCCCTTACTTCACGCGCCGCAAGAAGAGGCGGCTTTCGACCGACGAATACGTCGAAGGCATCCTCGCGGGCAACATCACCACCCTGTCGCAGGCCATCACGCTCGTCGAAAGCAACAACCCCGCCCATTACGCGCAGGCGCAGCAGATCATCGAACGCTGCCTGCCGCACGCCGGGAAATCGGTGCGCATCGGCATAACGGGCGTTCCCGGGGCGGGTAAGTCGACCTTCATCGAGGCCATCGGCAACATGGTCACCTCGCTGCGGCACAAACTGGCGGTGCTGGCCATCGACCCCTCGTCGGAACGCAGCGGGGGTTCGATCCTCGGCGACAAAACCCGCATGGAGAGCATTTCGGGCAATCCCGACGTCTTTATCCGCCCCTCCCCTTCGGCCGGGTCGCTGGGCGGCGTGGCACGCAAGACGCGCGAGACGATCATCCTGTGCGAAGCCGCGGGCTTCGACGTGGTATTCATCGAGACGGTGGGCGTCGGGCAGTCCGAGACGGCCGTGCACTCGATGGTCGACATGTTCATGCTGTTGCAGATTTCGGGTGCCGGCGACGAGTTGCAGGGCATCAAGCGCGGCATCATGGAGATGGCCGACATCATGGTCATCACCAAGGCCGACGGCGAGAACATCCACAAGGCCGAACTGGCCAAGACCCAGTTCCAGGGGGCATTAAGGCTGTTCCCCGTCCCGGAATCGGGCTGGCGGCCCAATGTATACACCTGCTCGGCCGTGGCCGCGACGGGGCTCGAAGAGGTCTGGAAAGGCGTCGAAGAGTTCCTCGACCACATCCAGGCCAACGGCTATTTCCGCCACAACCGCAACCGCCAGAACAAATACTGGATGTACGAGTCGATCAACGAAGTGCTGCGCAACTCGTTCTACCACGACCCGGCGGTCGAAACACGCATCGCGGAGTACGAAAAGCGCGTACTGGAGGACAAAATATCGTCGTTCATCGCCGCCAAAGAGTTGCTGGACATCTACTTCAAGGATTTGAAATAGCCCTCTCAGGGCAGACTTACCATGCGACGCACATCGCCCCACCACGGACTGCATCCGGCCGGGATTCCCGGCCGGATGCATATTTCTGTCGTATCACCTAACCCACTTACACGATGAAAAAACTCCTTTTGACAGCATTGCTCACGATGCTGTGCATCCTCTGCGCACCGGCGCAGCAACCCGGGACAAAGCCCTACAAAGAACCCCGCGTACGCTTCGGCGCCGGGTACCGTTACAGCCTCGGCGTGGCGGAAAAATACAAAGCGACCTACCAGTCGGATTCCGGCACGGACAAAGCCGTATCGCCGTGGGGCACACCGGACAACATGCGCGGCGGCGAACTCCGGCTCGAAATGACCATACGTATCACTCCCGACTGGAATGTCGGCGCAGGCTGGGGAATGGGCATGTACGACAAAGACGACTGGCGGTCGCAGCTGATCTATGTCAAGGCCGAACGGCTGTACGGCAAGCGTCCCAGCCGCTGGTTCAACTATGCCGAACTGGGCACGACCTTTTACCAACATCAGGGTGCCGGGCTCACAAGCAGCATCGGCGGCGGTTACCGGCTGGCCATGACACGCCGCACACGGCTCGACTTCACGATGGGCCTGGAATACCTGAACATCGTAAGCACCGATAAAACAGCACGGTTCAACCGTTTCGGGGTGACGGTCGGACTTGCCATGCACTTCTGACGCCCTGTAAATACGGAATACCCCAAAGAATGCCCAATAGGTTTTAACCCTCCGGGAATCGCATATCGGAAGCATTTTCGAAAGCAGTACGAATAGCAAGGGCGCTCTAACATGTTAGAGCGCCCTTGCTTCGCATTTCACGGACATCCTACCCTGCCGCATATTTTTCCCGCAACAGTCCCGCCAGCTCCGGCATTCCCTCGGCGGCACGCTTGCGGATGAGGGTCAGCGGATTGCGGATGCCCGCCGTATCGGGATTACCGGGATCGACGACATAAATCGGGATTTCGGGACGCACGCAGCGCACCAGCGACGCGGCGGGATAGACCGCCAGCGAAGTCCCCACGACCACCATGATATCCGCCGTCTGCGCAATCTGCGCGGCACGTTCGAACATCGGCACCGCCTCGCCGAAAAAGACGATGTGCGGACGCAGCAGCGCCCCGTCGGGCGCCGTGGCGTCGAGCTTCTGCTCCCAGCCCTCGATCGGAACGACCAGATCGGGATTGCGCGACGAGCGCAGGCAGGTCAGTTCGCCGTGCAGGTGGGTCACTTTCGACGAGCCGGCACGCTCGTGCAGGTCGTCTACGTTCTGCGTCAAGACCTCGACCTCGAAATCCCGTTCCAGCCCCGCGATGGCCTCGTGCCCGGCATTGGGCTGCGCGGCGAGCATCTCGCGGCGGCGCATGTTGTAAAACCCGATGACCGTGGCACGGTTATGCGCCAACGCCTCGGGCGTGCAGACATCCTCGATCCGGTAGGAAGCCCATAACCCGTCGGAATCGCGGAAGGTCGCCAGACCGCTGTCGGCGCTTACCCCCGCACCCGTAAAAACGACGATTTTTTTCATAAACTATAACTTTAGATAACCTAATCTATGCCCAACGGCAGCAAGCAGTATCAACAGACTGAATCCGACTGCCTTCGTAACTCCGACGGCGACGCCTTCGGTCGAAATATCGTATGCCAGCATCGCCGCCAGCACGAAAAAAGCGATCCCCAGCACAACTTTCGCCAGCAGGGACTTTCGCCCGGCGGGTTCGGTGCGATCCGCAGGTACAGTATGATCCGCAGGTACAGTATGATCCGGGAGCACCGCGCGATCCTCAGGCACAATGCGATCCGGGCGCCCGTTGCGGGTACGGAATCCCGTATTCCCAGTAGCCCTGCGGGATTCGGCCCGGCCGCCGGCACACCGCCCTTTGGGCGTCCATGCCGTGAGCAGTGCGGGCAGACCGAACAGCAGGGAACTCACCGCCGCATGCAACGGCGACTGCCCGACCCACAGCAGGTTGAGCGGGAACATTGCCAGCGCAACCGCAAGCACCGAAACAACCGCAAAAATCCATTTCCGATTCATAGCAACCTCCTTTTATTACCTATTCGCCTGCATCCGGCGGGATGCCGTGAGTTTGCGGCGCTTCATGCGCAATTGCCAAAGCCGCTGTTCGGCATCGGAGCGCAGGCGCCGCCAGCGCCACAGGCTGTAAAGGCAAGCGGCAAACGACACGGCACCAAGCCCGAGCAACATGCAGGCCGTCGCCCGGTCGTCCGGAGCCTCCGCAAAGACGACCGACGGCATAATGACGCCCATGACAAGCGACAGGCACAACAGCATAAGCCACGCATCGCGCCATCGCTGCCGGTGACGCTTGCGCCGATAATCCGCATACATATCGCAGACTCCCAACAATATACTCGCCGCCAGCAGCGCCCCGCAAACCCACAGGGGCAGCACATCGGAGCGGAGCAGCAGAAAAAAGAGCAGCAACCCGGCTGCCGCCCGCAAAGCGGCCCGGATCCGCACCCCCTTCGGGTTGCGGACGTTGCGGGGCCTTTTTATAAACATCGGATTCGACATAACACCGGCTTTTATTGATCCTACCATTTACTGCGTCTCGAATCAAGCCATACGGGAACAACGACGGCCGCAACCGCCATCGCCTTGAGCAGCATCCCCCCGAACCCGCGGGCCAGCGAACATTCGCCGCCCAGCATATCCGAAATCTGGGACGAGCAAACCAGGGCGAACGCCCCCAGCAGCAATACGAAACAGAGCACCCTGCCCCGCCACGCCGCACAGGATCCCACGTTACCGACGGCCTCCCCGTCCTGCCCGCCGTCGTCATCGGACGGTTCGGGCCCGACGGCGGCCCATACGCCCAAAGCCCAGCAAAAAGCAATCACCAGTGCACCGACAGCCCCCTTCCAAAGCGCCTCGGCAGTCGGGAGACCTTCACCGAAACGGCGCAGCAGGAAAATTACGACGAAGGCGACGACGGCTGCCACGGGCAGGCCGAGCCACATGCGGCTGTGCAGAAACATCCGCCAGCGTCCGGCATCGAGCAGGCCGGAAAAATAGCATCTCCACATCCTGAACATCGGATTTATTTTTTTATATCGGCTTTATTTTTTTGCGGGTCGTCGGACTGCATACGGGCGTGCGGAGGCAGCGGGCCGGCCTCCCCGGCTGCCGCAGCGGCAACGGGAGGGACGGCATCCTGCAGCGGCGGCGTGCCTTCACCGGACGCAACGTCGGCAGGAGGAGCGGCGGCAACCGCGGGAGAAACGGCCGCCGGAGCCGGCGGGAAGTCCCTGCCCGACGAAGCAACGCCCGTATCCGCGGCCGGCAGGGTCGCCCCGGCGGCCGCACGCGGCTTCTTCAGGCGGCCGCTGCGGCGCAGGGCATCGGCGATGATCCACTGGAGTTGGCCGTTGATCGAGCGGAACTCGTCGGCAGCCCATAGCTCCAGTGCGTCCATCGTCGCGGCGTCGATACGCAGTACGAAACTCTTGTTATTACTCTCTTTAACCATCCCCAGTTAAATCAATGGTGCAGGGTTCCGGCATTCACCACGGGCTGCGCGGCTTCGTCGGCGCAGAGCACTACGAGCAAATTCGACACCATGGCCGCCTTACGCTCTTCGTCCAGTTCGACGATATGCTCGTTGCCGAGGCGGTCGAGCGCCATGTGCACCATCGATACAGCGCCCTCGACGATCTTCTCGCGGGCGGAGATGATGGCATCGGCCTGCTGGCGGCGCAGCATCACGGCGGCGATTTCGGGCGCATAGGCCAGGTAGTTGATGCGGGCCTCGACCACCTCGATGCCGGCCATCGCCAGACGTTCGTTGAGCGTGTGTTCGAGTTGGTCGTTGATCTGCTCGCTGTTCGAGCGGAGCGTCAGCTCATCGTCCGCAACACCATTGTTATCATAGGAATAGCAACCGGCCACCTGGCGCAGTGCGGCGTCGCTCTGCACGCCCACGAAGTTCTCGAGGATGTTCATGCGCGCCGTGGCCGAAACGCCGGTCTGCCCGGCCGTAGTCGGGGCGTCGATCTCGAAAACGGCCTTATAAATATCGTCGCGCTTGATCTTCCAGACCAGTACCAGCCCGATCAGGATCGGGTTGCCCGTCTTGTCGTTGACCTTGATCGGGTCGACGTTCAGGTTGCGGGCGCGGATCGAGATCTGCTTGGCCGACATGAAGGGGTTGACCCACCAGTAACCCGTTTCGTAGAAGGTACCTTTGTATTTACCGAAAAAGACCATCACGCGCGCCTCGTTGGGTTCGAGCAGCATGAATCCCGCCATGCAGATCAGCATGCAAAGGCTCCAGACGACGCCCGCCGCCACCAGCCCGCCACCGAGCGCCAGCCCGGCGTCGATGCGCTGCGCGCCTGCGACGATCGCGTAAACCCCCAGGGCCAACCCGCCGAAGATCAGCACCAATGCCAGGAAACCATTGCATTTCCAGCCTTTGTAAACGAAATTTCCATTTTCCATACCCGTGTAGTTTTTGAATGATATTATTTTGATATCACAAATATATCGAACATTTTTGGATTTGCAAATTTTCCGGGCATTTTTTTCATAACGGACTGCGACCGAAGCAGAAGAGGCCCCGCAGCCCGGTTTAGGCCGAAAAAAACCGCTCCGTGGCACAGTTCATGCAAGGTTGGAGGGCGTAAACCAAAACAAAATTTACATCATGAATCAGCAAAGACACACCAACGAAGACACGCTGACCGACATTTTCGGTTCGGAGGAAATGCGCAGTCCGGCACCCACGGAATTCATCCCCAAGGGCAAGACGGCTCCCGAGATCGCTTACCAGTTAGTCAAGGACGAGACCTATCCGCAGACACAGCCGCGGCTGAACCTCGCCACGTTCGTAACGACCTACATGGACGATTACGCCACGCGGCTGATGAACGAGGCCATCAACATCAACTACATCGACGAAACGGAGTACCCGCGTGTCGCGGTGATGTGCGGCCGCTGCCTGAACATCGTCGCCAACATGTGGAACACCCCCGAGAAGGCCGAATGGAAGACCGGTGCGCTGGGCATCGGTTCGTCGGAGGCATGTATGCTGGGCGGCGTGGCCGCATGGCTCCGCTGGCGCCAGCGCCGCAAGGCCGCAGGCAAGCCCTTCGACAAACCGAACCTGGTGATGAGCGCCGGGTTCCAGGTCGTATGGGAGAAGTTCTGCCAGCTGTGGCAGATCGAAATGCGCACCGTGCCCCTGACGCTCGACCACATCACGCTCGACCCCAAGCAGGCGCTGGAGATGTGCGACGAGAACACGATCTGCATCGTGCCGATCGCAGGCGTCACGTGGACGGGCCTGGACGACGACATCGAGGGGCTGGACAAGGCGCTCGACGAGTACAACGCCAAGACCGGCTATGAAATCCCGATCCACGTTGACGCAGCGTCGGGCGGTTTCATCCTGCCGTTCCTCAAACCCGAGAAGAAGTGGGACTTCCGCCTCAAGTGGGTATTGTCGATCTCCACGTCGGGCCACAAGTACGGCCTGGTATATCCCGGCCTGGGATGGGTGGTATGGAAAGACAAGAAATACCTGCCCGACGAAATGTCGTTCTCGGTCAACTACCTGGGCGCCAACATCACACAGGTCGGCCTCAACTTCTCGCGCCCCGCAGCGCAGATACTGGGCCAGTACTACAACTTCATCCGCCTGGGATTCGAGGGATACAAGGAGATCCAGCAGAACTCGATGGACATCGCCAAGTACTGCCACCAGCAGATCGGCACGATGAAATGCTTCAAGAACTATTCGGAGGAGGTCGTCAACCCGCTGTTCATCTGGATGATGGATCCCGAGTACGACAAGAAGGCCAAGTGGACGCTGTTCGACCTGCAGGCCAAACTGCAGCAAAGCGGCTGGATGGTTCCCGCCTATACGATGCCCAAGAACATCGAGGACGTGGTCGTAATGCGCATCGTGGTGCGCCAGGGTATGTCGCGCGACATGGCCGACATGCTGATGGGCGACATCCGCAATGCCATCGCCGAGTTCGAGCAGCTGGAGTACCCCACTACCTCGCGCATCAAGTACGAGAACAAGGAACACCAGAAAGGAAAAGTCTTTACGCACTAATGTGCCCCGTCCGGCGGCTGGCAGCCCCGGGAAGGGCATGTAGCGCCGCCGGCACCGGACGGCAGAGCGACAGCCGGGAGCGGGCAACTCCCATATCGGACCGTACGTACGGCGTGACGCCGAAGCGTCACAGGTCACCGTCCCGGCGCCCCTGCTTCGGCAGGGGTTTTTACGAGAGGGCTCCGGCCCCCCTGGAACGAATGCCGGAAAGCGGGCGCCCCGGCGCCCGCAGCCAAAGCATTTCGCGCCCTGCGGGGCTGCGAAGGGTCGGACAGACGGCTTCCACAATCGTGGGGGCCGTCGTTTTTTTATCGGGATGCGGGCTTTCATGCAGGCCGGGGCGCAGGCCGGGCGGGGAAAACAGAGAGAGGAAGCAGTAGACACAAGGCGGGTAGGCGGAGGGACGGGAAGGCGGATGCGGGTTTTCACACAGGCCGGAACATAGGCCGGGCGGAGGCAGAGGGAGAAAGCGGAAGACACAAGGCGGGCGGAGGGACGGGAAAGCGGATGCGGGTTTTCACGCAGGCCGGAAAGCGGCAGGCTGAGCGGGCGGCAAGCCGGGGAGACAGGTAAGGGCCCAAAGCGGGGATGGGAACCCGGCCGCATCGGGAAAATCCGACCGGCAGGACAGATGCTGCGACCAATAAGACAACCGTGTGCCCGGAAAGGAGAAAAACAACCGGCGGGGAGGCGGATGCGATTTTCATTATACCGATTTGTTTTGTAACTTTACGACGTTTTTATCCAACCGCAGACAAATGGCAGAAACATTCAATATCTTCCTGATCGTCATGGCCGTGCTGGCCGCCGGGGTTTACGTCGCCCTGCACTTTTTCGAAGCCGGGTACGGCTATCTGTTCAACCCGAAATACGGCCCCCCGGTACCCAACAAGGTGGGCTGGGTCATGATGGAGTCGCCCGTGTTCATCGCAATGTGCGTGCTCTGGCTCATGTCCGGGCGGACATGGGAGGCCGGGCCGCTGGCGCTCTTCGTGCTGTTCCAGGCACACTACCTGCAGCGCGCCTTCATCTTCCCGCTGCTGCTGCGCGGAGAGTCGAAGATGCCGCTGGGGATCGTCGTGATGGGCATGACGTTCAACACGCTCAACGCGCTGATGCAGGGCGGGTGGATCTTCTACGTCTCGCCCGAAGGCTATTACGCCGACTGGTTCGCAAAGCCCTACATTTACATTGGGGGAGCCCTGTTCATGGCGGGGATGGCCGTAAACCTCCATTCCGACCATATCATCCGCAACCTGCGCAAGCCGGGCGACACGCGCCACTACATTCCCCGCGGGGGGATGTTCCGATATGTCTCGTCGGCCAACTATTTCGGCGAACTGCTCGAATGGACGGGCTTCGCCGTGGCTTCGTGGTCGTGGGCCGGAGCGGTATTCGCCTGGTGGACGTTCGCCAACCTCGCACCCCGTGCGGCATCGCTCTACAAGCGTTACGCACAGGAGTTCGGGGAGGAATTCACGGCGCTGAAACGAAAAAAGATCATACCTTTCATCTATTAACCTACCGGAAAATGTCATCACTGTTCACCCCTTATAAATTAGGCCCCGTGACACTGCGCAACCGCACGGTACGCTCGGCGGCGTTCGAGTCGATGGGGCGCCATTTCGGCCCCACGGAGCAGCTCAAGGAGTACCACGTTTCGGTGGCACGCGGCGGCGTGGGCATGACCACGCTGGCCTATGCCGCGGTATGCCGCAGCGGACTGTCGTTCGACAAGCAGTTGTGGCTGCGCCCAGAGATCGTGCCCGGGCTGCGCGGGATAACCGACGCCGTACACCGCGAAGGCGCGGCGGCCGGCATCCAGATCGGGCATTGCGGCAACATGACCCATTTGACGACCGCCGGGCAGATCCCGATCGGCGCATCGACGGGGTTCAACCTCTATGCCTACACCCCCGTGCGGGGTATGCGCAAGGACGAGATCGCGCAGGTGGCACGGGATTTCGGGAAGGCCGTCCACACCGCGCACGACGCGGGGTTCGACTCGGTGGAGGTACATGCCGGGCACGGCTACCTGATCTCGCAGTTCCTCTCGCCCTACACCAACCACCGGAAGGACGAGTACGGCGGGACGTTGGAAAACAGAATGCGCTTCATGCGGATGTGCCTCACAGAAGTGATGGAGGCCGCGGCGAAAACGGGGACGGCCGTATTGGTGAAGCACAACATGTACGACGGGTTCAGGGGCGGCATCGAGATTCCCGAAAGCATCGCCATAGCCCGCGAGATCGAACGCTTCGGCGTGGACGGCATCGTGCTTTCGGGCGGGTTCGTCTCCAAGGCCCCGATGGCCGTGATGCGGGGGCTGATCCCGATCTACACGATGAGTTATTACTCGCCCCTGTGGCTGCGCTATTTCATCCGCTGGTGCGGGCCTTTCATGATCCGGCAATTCCCCTTCGAGGAGTGCTATTTCCTCGAGGACGCGAAGAAATTCCGCGCCGAGCTGAAATGCCCGCTGGTATATGTCGGCGGGCTGGTGAGCCGCGAAGGGATCGACAAGGCGCTGGACGCGGGGTTCGAACTGGTGCAGATGGCCCGGGCGCTGGTCAACGACCCGGCGTTCGTGAACAAGCTCCGCGAGGGCGACGCCTCGACCCGCAGCGGCTGCGACCACCGCAACTACTGCATCGCGCGGATGTACTCGGTGGACATGAAGTGCTGCAAGCATTGCGACGGACTGCCGCGCAGGATACAGGAAGAGTTGGCAAAATTACCGTAAGCAGGGAAGGCATGAAGGAACGCAACCGAAAAGATAGCGCGTGGGCGCTGGTGACGGGCGCCGGATCGGGTATCGGGCGTTGTTATGCCCTGCGGCTGGCGGCGCTGGGCTACCGGCTGGTGATCGTCGGCAACAACCGTGCGCCGCTCGAGGCGGTAGCGGAAGAGATACGGAACGCAGCGGTAGCAGCCGCAACGCCCGCCGCCGAGGTGCGGGTGATAACGACAGACCTGGCACGGGTCGGGTCGGCACAGGAGCTGTACGACCGGATAGCCGCCGAGGGGATCGGGGTCGATGTGGTGATAAACAACGCCGGGATATTCTCGTTCTGCGACATTCTCGCAACTCCGGCGGAACGTATCGAGCGCATCATCCTGCTGCACGACCTGACCGTCACGCAGCTATGCCGCCTCTTCGCCGCAGACATGGTACGGCGCGGCGTGCGGGGACATATCCTCAACATGTCGTCCTACTCGCTGTGGATGCCCTTCCCGGGACTGGCGCTTTACAGCGCCTCGAAAGCCTACATGCGTTCGTTCTCGGTGGCATTCGCCAAGGAGGTGCGCGAACGGGGCATCCGCGTGACGGCGGTATGTCCGGCAGGCGTGGCGACCGACCTCTACGGGCTGACGCCCTACTGGCAGCGCATAGGCCGCAAACTGGGCGTGCTCATCACCCCCGACAGTTGTGCGCGCAGGGGGCTGAAAGCGTTGTGGAGGGGCAGGCGGTGCATCGTACCCGACTGGTGGAACCGCGCCTGGATCCCCTTTTGCAAGGTATTGCCGATGTGGGTGCTGCGTCCGGTACGGCGTTTCACGATGAAGTTCCAGAAATAAGGCGGGACGGCGCAGCCGGCCACCGCAGGACGGATCCCGTCCTGCCGGGTAAAACACGCACGGCGCCGGGCTGTGCCGCCGGGGAGAGGCAGGAAGCAGTACGGCGGAGCCACACTCCGGGGACGCGGCGCACGGACAAGACATATAGATGACTATGAAAAATATTAAAAATGTAATTTTCGACCTCGGGGGCGTCCTCGTAGACCTCGACATAGACCGCTGCACAGCGGCATTCAGGCAGCTCGGCATGAACCGGGTCGCCGACCTGATAAACCCCTGCTATCCCGCCGAGATGATCGGACGGCTGGAACGGGGCGACCTGTCGTTCCACGAGGCATGCGACGCGATGCGAAAGCTCGACGGGCGGTACGACGTCACCGACGCCCAGATCGCAGGGGCATACGGCGCGTTCCTGGCGGGGGTTCCGGTCTGGAAACTGCGCCAGGTGGAACGGCTGCGCGGGGCGGGGATCCGCACCTACGTGTTGTCGAACAACAACCCGGCGTCGATGGAGGTCATCCGCGGCGAATTCACGGCCGACGGGCACACGATGGACGACTATTTCGACAAGGTATACCTCTCCTACGAACTGCGCGAGCTGAAACCCTCGGAGGCGATCTTCCGCAAGGTGATCGCCGACAGCGGCATCGTCCCCGCACAGACGCTCTTCATCGACGACGGACGGAAGAACGTCGAAGCGGCGCAGGCACTGGGATTCGCGGTATACATGCCCGCGCCGGGAGAGGATTTCGGACACTTGTTCGAAGAGATAACCGCAACGAAATAGCAACGCCGCACGGAATGCCCGGCGGCAGGGCTGCGACCCGGCATAAATAAACGCCTCATGAAAAAGTGGATTAAAATCACATCGATCGTCACGGCCGTGATCGCCGTGATTGTGCTTGCCGTGGCGGTATCCATAGCGCCGTTGGCAAAAAATTACATCGAGAAACACGACCGCGAACTGTTAGGCCGCTCGATCCGCATGGAACGGCTGAAGTTCAACATATTCACGGGGCGCCTGCGCATCGGCGACCTGCGCATCGGCGGGGCGGACGACTCGACGACCTTCTTCCGGCTCGACAGTTTCGAGATGCGCATGCGGCTGTGGCCCCTGCTGTCCAACCGCGTGGTCGTCAAGAAGCTCTCGTTCGCGGCGCCCAGCATAAAGGTCTACCAGCGGGGCAACTCGTTCAGTTTCGACGACATCCTGGCACATTTCGCGGGCGACACGATCCCGGCGGCCGCAACGCCCGAAAAGCCGTCGAAGCCGTGGGAAATAGGCATCTACGACATCTCGATCCGCAACGGGCAGGTGTTTTACAAAGACCTGCTGCTCGATGCCACGTGGGGCATGAAGGACATCAACCTGCACATCCCGGGCGTCTATTTCTCGGGCGAGAAGACCGACGTGGGCGCCGTCCTGAACTTCGCAGAGGGAGGTTCGCTCTCGACCGACGTGGGGTACAACATCGCGACATCAGAATTCGACATCGGCATCCGCCTGCAGGACTTCGCACTGGCCGGGACGCTGCCCTACTTCCGGCAGGCGCTCGACGTCGCGGCGGTGGACGGACGGCTTTCGGCCGACATACGGCTGCGGGGCAATACCGAGCACCTGCTCTCGCTGCGCACCGAAGGTACGGCCTCGCTGGCGGGTTTCGCCCTGCGCGACCGCCAGCAGCGGCCCGTGGTGGGCGTAGATACGCTGGGCATGAAGCTCGCCGAGGGCGACATGGGGTCGATGCGTTTTCGTTTCGACCGAATCTATGCCGCCGGGGTCTCGGCGCTGTTCGAAATGACGCCCGAAGGCGACAATTTCTCGGCGCTGATGAAACCCACGGGCAGCACGGCAGGAACACAGGCAGCCGGGAGAATATCCGAAAGCGGTGCAACGGACGACGCGACACAGGATCGGGCAACGGCTCCGGACGCCCCCGGGGACGTCACACCGACGCTCAGGATCGCCGACCTGGAGATAGCCCGGGGCAGCGTGACGGTGCGCGACCTGACGCTGCACCGCCCGTTCGAATACACCGTCTCGCAGATCGGCATGCACAGCCGCGATTTCGACCCGTCGAAACACAACAAGCTCACGGTGGATGCCCGCATGCAGAAAACGGGCTCGGCGAAACTGCGCTGGGAAGGGGCGTTGGACAACATCGACAACCAGAACATCACGCTCTGGCTGTCGAACCTCGACCTGCGCGACTTCGGCCCTTACTGCGAGCATTTCACGGCCTATCCGCTGACGAAGGGCAACCTCACGTTCCGCAGCCAGAACGTTATCCGCGACCGTTACCTCGACGGCACCAACCACCTCGACATGTTCGAACCGAAGGTCGACAGGAAACGCAAGGACATCAAGGCGGAAATGAACATCCCGCTGAAACTGGGGCTCTATGTGCTCAAGGACAAGAAAGGGCATGTGAAGATGGACTTGCCGGTCAGGGGCAGCCTCGACTCACCGGAATTCTCCTACCGCAAGATCGTGCTCAAGGCGATCGGCAACGTACTGCTGAAGGTGGTGACGGCACCGTTCTCGTTCCTTTCGGGCAACAGGGACAACCTGGAATACATCAACATCGACCCGCAGCAATATGCCTTCACCTCGGAACAATACGCCTCGCTGGACAAGATCGCGCAGGCGTTGCGGGACAAGCCCGAAATGCATATCGCCCTGACGCAGCGCATCAACATGCGGCGCGCCCTGCCACGGCAGGCGGCTAACGCACTGCGGATGGCATATGCCGCACACATGAGGGCGGCGGATTCGACGCAAAGGCGGCAACTTTCGATGCTCGAATACGAAAAGATCCAGCAGACCGACATCCGCACCCCGGCGATCATGGCCTTTGCCGATTCGCTGCTGGCGGCGCAGGGTGTCTCCCCGCAGGGGCTTTCGGCCGAGGACAAGGCGATGGCGCTCTTCCGCGAACAGGCGGCCGGACAACTGGTACGCATGACGGCCGCCCGCAACAAGGCGCTGATCGACTACATGCAGTCGACGCACGGCGCGGCAGCCCCGGCTTTCCGCGTACAGGCGATGGATTCGGCGGCGATGCTAACCTACGCAGGGCGTGACCGCTACACCATAGCGATAGAAGTGGACGGCGAAACCGTGGAGGTGGCAACGGAGGACGGGGCGCCCGTCGCCGGGGATGGCACAGGAACAGCGGATATGGGTGCGGCCGCCACGACCGGAACGGCAATAGATGCAGCAACCTCGACGGAAGTTGCAAGCGAAACGGCAGGGATAACAACCGCGGCAGGTGGTGCGACAGAAGCGGCAGAAACAGCCGGGAGCGGCGAGGCGGCATCCCCGGCAAGCGGCACAGCGGGCACGGCTGCGACGAAAGTTCGGCGATAGATCCCCGGTTTGGCGGAAGAGTACATAGCGGAGTGGGCGATCCGGACGGGGAGGCCGTAAAAACAGCAAAGAACGTCCCGGGAAGTGAGGGGCTCCCCTGCCGCCGGGACGCAACGGGACGCAACGGGCTTGCCAGTCCTCCGGAAGGTAACGTATACGGATCGAGGCGCTATATATCCGGGGAGGCAACAGAACAGGCAACAGAGGAATAGAAAACAGGTATCCGAAACAGGTACAGGAACGGTAGTAGGGACTGGAACAGAGACAGAGACAGAGACAGAGACAGAGACAGAGACGGAGACAGGGGCTGGGGCTGGGGCTGGGACGGAGACAGGGACAGGGACAGGGACAGGGACAGAAAAACGTCAGGGCATCGGCAAAAGGCTGCCCCGAAACCAGAAACCAGAGCGGCGAAAAACGTCCGGCAAGCAAACCGGCAACTCACGCAACCGGAATCCGGCGCACCGCCGGGCACAGTGGATTTCGGGGAAAAAGTTTGCCGGAACAAAAAAAAGCGGTTATCTTTGTAACCCGGAATCCGGAAGGTTCCCCCGGCCGGAAATGCCCGGGATTGACACACGACAACCCCGTGGGGTTGCACAAGGCCAATCACGGGGTCAGGGTCGGGAATGACGGGGTGTAGCGCAGTCCGGTTAGCGCACCTGCTTTGGGAGCAGGGGGTCGTGGGTTCGAATCCCGCTACCCCGACAAGTAACAAAAGCCTTTCAGACAGCTCTGGAAGGCTTTTTTGCGTTTTGTCGCAGACTACGCGATTTTGCCGATTTTGGCTCGGTTAACACGTTTTTTGCCCGTTTGTGTAAACCAATGTGTAAACCGAGATTTACACGATGAAAGCTAATGTTGAAGTCATTTGCTGCAAATCCAAACCTCTTAAAGACGGCTATTTCCCTTTAATGCTCCGAGTTACGAAAGACCGCAAACGCAAATACGTTTCGCTCGGCCTTTCCCTGCACGAAAAGTTTTGGGATTTCGAGAAAGGCAAGCCCAAACGCAACTACCCGGACAAGGAGCAAATCGGAACGGCTGATAGCGGCCAAAACAGCCGAGTACAACCATCTCGAAATGCAAAGCTAAGCCAAAACCATTAGCAACACGCACTTTACCGAACACTTACCCTGCACCCCTATACCCCACCGTCCGCAGCAATTCGAAAGGTCGGGGCTTGCCGGCGGCGGAAGGGACGACGGGAAAGGGCAATAGAAAGAACGACGGAAGGGGCAATGAAAGGGACGGCGGGAAGGACAACAGAAAGGGTAACGGAAGGGGCGACGGAAGGGGCGGCAGCCGAAATATAACCGGGAAGGCGTTTTTTGCAGAAATTATTTTGACTTTTCGGATTTTCGACTTATCTTTGTGCGCTCTTAAAACGATAAGAGCCCCAAATGTTCGGGGTGTAGCGCAGTCCGGTTAGCGCGCCAGCTTCGGGAGTTGGAGGTCGCTGGTTCGAATCCAGTCTCCCCGACAAGAAAAAAGAGGATATTCGATATCCTCTTTTTTCGTATTGACCCTAACCTATCCCACGATGAAACTACTCCACATCTGTTTTTGCGTGCTGATCGGCACCGCGCTATCCGGTTGTGAAATACCGATGACCGCCCAAGACCGGATCGCCGTGACACGAATTTGCGAGGTGCTGGAGCTGAAAGCCCAGGTTGCCGCAGCCGTCTGGCCGGGATTCGACGATCCGCAATTCGAAGTGCCGCTGGTCTACTTCACCGACTCGCTTTGCTATGCCGTAAATCCCGAAGCGCGGTTTCTGGCGCAATATCCGGCAACGCTGCGTTACAGGGACGGTGAGTTGAAAATCTATACGACGCCCACGATCGACTCGCTCGAATTCCACATGCAGGGAACGATTTCCTTAGACCCGGCCGATGCCGGTTCGGCATACGACTACCGTTCGGCATACCTGCTGTGCAGTTCGCCCGAGATTACGGCCCGCTGCATACCCGGCACGGAAGAGGTAGCCATATGGCGGACGATGGTGCTGCATGAATATTTCCACGGGTTCCAATTCCGGCATCCGGCGTATCTCGCGCAATTCGAAGCTTCGGGAGCGGGCCTCATCCCTTCGTCGGAGCTGGTAGGACACTATCAAAGATACGGCTGGTACAAAGAATCCGTAGACCGGGAAAACGCATTCCTGCTGGATGCACTCAGGCAAACCGATGCAGAGATTATCCGCAGGGACATCGACGGGTTCCGGAAACTGTGCGCGGAGCGCCATGCAAGAATGCGGCGCGAACTGGCCCCGGAAGCAGTCGGAGCGGAACGGGTTTACGAAACGATGGAGGGCACGGCGCGTTACATCGAGTTCCATGCCTGTCCGGGCGGCTACGACCTTGACGCGAACGACTGGCTCTACCGGACGGACATATCCCAGTATATGTATGCCACAGGGTTCAATATCGTCCGGCTGCTCGACAAGCTGGGGGTCGATTACAAGACGAGGCTGTTTGACGAGGGGCTCGCATTGGACGGGCTTCTGCCCAAATAAACGGGCACGGGCACAAGTGCCCCGGTAATGCCGCGGGTAAAAGCCGCCGAGGAAAGAACATCCGAGGATGAGCCGTCGAGATCGGAATAGCTAAGATCGGAGCCGACAAGGAAAGAACTGCCGAGCCCCGAGGAAGAGCCGACAAGGGAAGGGCATCCGAGGAAGAGCAGTCGAGATCGGAACAACTGAGATCGGAACCGCCGAGGTAAGAGCCGACAAGGAAAGGGACAACCGAGAAAAAACAGCCGCCGACGGACGGCGGCCCCTTTTTCAGGAAGGGATATGCGTCAAAGCCGGTGATAGTGGCAATAGAGCAACCCGCCGTCGTCGCCGTGCAGGTGCATACCGCCGCCGAGGCAATAGCGGAACATCTTGCAGGAGGCGCATTCGCCGCGCCGCGCCCACTCGCGGTTGCGGAAGGGTTCGAAGCGGTTTTGCCACACATCCCAGAACCGATCGCGGTAGATATTGCCCTGGTTGAAATTGGCCCGGATCGACGTGCAGCCCGAAATGGCGCCGTCGACGCGGATCGAGGCGACGGAAACGCCCGCGGCGCACTGGTAGAAATGGTCGCGCACCTCGGTTTCATACCCGCCGAGGAAGCCTTCGCAGGCATAGCTGACGTCGATGCGCCCCTCACGGCGGGTCTGCCGGATAAACTCCAGCATCGCACGGAACTGTTCGTCGGTCATGCGCAGCGACGGGTCGTCCTTGGCACGGCCCATGGGGAAGATCGAGAAGAGCCGCCAGTGTTTCAGGCCCTCGGCGACGAGCATCCCGCAAAAATCGCCGAGCCTGGGCACCATCGCCCCCGTGACGCAGGTCACCACGTCGCAGGCGAGCGACGGCTCGCGGACGATCATGCGCAGGGCGCCGAGCGCCCGTTCGTAACTGAGGGGATTACAGCGGATATAGTTGTGCTCGCGTTCGAAGCCGTCGAGGCTCACCGAGACCGTACGCAGCCCCGCATCGAGCAGGCTGCGGAAACGGGATTCGGTCAGCCCCAGCCCGTTGGTCACCATGCCCCACGCATAGCCGCGGCGGGTGACCTCCGCCCCGGCGCGTTCTAGGTCGGGGCGTACCAGCACCTCGCCGCCCGAAAAGATGATGAGCACCTGCGCAGGGTCGACATGGGGCGTAACCTCCTCGTCGAGCACCTTCAGGAAATCTTCGAGCGGCATGTCCCGCACACCGGGATCCACGCGGCAATCGCTGCCGCAGTGGCGGCACGAGAGGTTGCAACGCAACGTACATTCCCAGAAGAGCGTATCGAGCCTGTGCTCGGCGACGGCCGAGGAGTAAAGGTCGGAAAAAATATTGAGGGCCAGACGCTTGCGCAGCCCCAGGCGGCGACGGGACATGGGTTACTTCCCCCCTTCGGGAGCCTTCTTGCCCTTCGTGTCCATATAGGGCGTGTCGTCGGCGGGTTTCTCGGCTACGGGGTCGAGCTGCTCGTCTTCGGCAGGGCCGACCGCCGACTCCTTGAGAGGCACGCCGATCGTTTTCTGTCCGGGAGGGCGAACCCCGTACATCACCATCACGCGCGGGGGTGCAACCGAATCCCTGACTTCGGGCACACCGGCTTCCTGTTGCTGTTCGCCCTCGCCCTTGGCGGGCGCATTCTTGACCGTGGAACAGGCTGCCGAGAATCCCAGCAGGGTCGCAAGTGCGAGTTTCAGTTTTTTGTTCATATTGCGTCGACGTTAAAAACAATCTTCAGGACAAAGATAAAAATTTTCTGCCAAAGATGAAAAAACATGCCAAAAAGTTTTGAAAGCCAATGTTTTTTATTTTACTTTGCCAAGTACAAACTTTTTAATTTACATTTTTATGACAGGCAAGGTTAAATGGTTCGATAGCAAAAAAGGCTACGGATTCATTACGGGAGAGAACGGCAAGGAAATCTTCGTTCATTTCTCGGGTATCGTGACGGACGGTTTCAAGTCGCTCAACGAAGGGCAGGCAGTCGAATTCGAAGTCGGCAGCGGTGCCAAAGGCGAGCAGGCTGTGAACGTAACCGTGGTTGAATAACCCGGCGTCCTCCAAATTCAGGGAATAAGAGCTGTATTTACTCAATATATCCAAGCACTGAATTTTATGTAATTTACGGTGTCCGGAATTCCGGACACCGTTTTTCTTTGCGGGCGGGGCGCAGCCTGTGCGACGGGCGGCCGCAGGCCCATCACTCCCCTGCCGGAAGGATATGCCCGGTGAAATTGAGGTAATGGCTGCGTCTGTTGAGATCTTTATTGATCCGGACAAAGCACTTGTTCGAACCCTTATACAACGTCACGATCACCTCCCGATCCTGCGCGTTTTGGGGGCCGACGATCAAAAGCCGGTACTGCAGGTCTCCGCTGCGCTTGCGTTTGAGCAACGTCATTTCGGCTGCATCGTCCTCGATGTTCAGGGTGCGCCACGTACTGCGGGGAAAGAGGTTGGGCGACAGCCGGATGACGGCATGCGTTCCCTGCATGGAAATGTAACTGTCCGGAGATTGTTTCACCGGGATTTTATCGCCCGGCAGGTAAAATTCATCCCCTTTGATCACGAACATGCGGGCATCGAGCGCCCGGAGCGCCTGCTCGTGCAGGGCGGCCGAGGCGGCGTCCCCGTCAACGGATCGGGGTTCGGGGGCTGAGGCCGATTTGGTTGCCGCACAGCCGGTCAACACCAGCGCCAGCACCAGGGTGGCGGAATACGAAAATTTCGATAAGGTTCTCATGGCTATACAATCACGGTGTTTACATTGTGGTATTTCGGGAAAAGGACAGTCGCCAGGGGATTTCTGTTGGAAGTAAGATTTCAAAACAGGAACTTTTTCATGGCAACATTTTTTAGCAAGGCATGTTTATTATAAAGCCCATGCTTTATTTTATTCACAATATAATAAATAAAATTGCATCCTGCAAGAGGGCGGGCATTTTTTTGCCCGTTTGAAAAATAAATCGTAATTTTGGGCGGCAATTTAGGTTAATTCAGGTTCAAACATAAAAACCCAATCACAATCATGAAAGAAGCAATCGCAATTCTGACTGGCGGCGGCCCCGCACCCGGTATGAACACCGTGGTAGGCAGCGTCGCAAAGACTTTCCTCCGCAAAGGTTACCGCGTAATCGGCCTGCACGAGGGCTACACGGGGCTCTTCAACCCGTCGCCCCGCATGGTGGACATCGACTACCCCATGGCCGACGGCATCTTCAACCAGGGAGGTTCGTTCCTGCAGATGAGCCGTTTCAAACCCAAGGATTCGGATTTCGAAAACAACTTCAACCTCAAGTTCTTCACCGACAACAACGTCAAACTGCTCGTGACGGTCGGCGGCGACGACACGGCATCGACCGCGAACCGCATCGCCAAGTTCCTGGAGGCCAAGAAATACCCCATCGCAAACATCCACGTGCCCAAGACCATCGACAACGACCTGCCGCTGCCCAAAGGCACGCCGACGTTCGGTTACGAGTCGGCCAAGGACAAGGGTGCCGTCATCGCACGCGCCGTCTACGTGGACGCCCGCACGAGCGGCAACTGGTTCGTACTGGCTGCCATGGGCCGCAGCGCCGGCCACCTGGCATTCGGCATCGGCGAGGCCTGCCACTACCCGATGATCGTCATCCCCGAGATGTTCGACAAGACGGAAATCACGGTCGAAAAGATCGTGAACCTCGTCATCTCGTCGATCATCAAGCGTAAGATCATGGGCATGGACTACGGCGCCGCCGTCATCTCGGAAGGCGTATTCCACGCGCTGAGCGACGAGGAAATCCGCAAGAGCGGCATCCATTTCACCTATGACGAGCACGGGCACCCCGAGCTGGGCAAGGTCTCGAAGGCGCACATCTTCAACGAGATGATTGAGAAAAAGCTCAAGGAGATCGGTCTCAAGGTCAAGAGCCGCCCCGTGGAGCTGGGTTACGAGATCCGCTGCCAGACCCCGATCGCATACGACCTGACGTACTGCTCGGAACTGGGTATCGGCGTACACAAGCTCTTTGCCGAGGGCAAGACCGGATGCATGGTATACGTGGATTCGGAAGGCAACGTCAACCCGCTCTACCTGAAAGACCTGCAGGATCCGACGACGGGCAAAATACCGCCCCGTCTGGTGGACATCAAGTCGGACAAGTTCTCGTCGGTGGTGGACAACATCATCAATGCCATCACGCCTGCGGACTACGAGGCTGCGAAGCAGTATGTCTCAAACCCCGAGGAATACGATTTCCACAAGATTCTGAACTGGAAATAATCCCGCGCAGGGACATTTTGAAAATCCCCGGAGGCTATCGCCTCCGGGGATTTTGCTTTGCAGCAGGCAGCGGGGAGCGGCTGCGGGAAGCGGGAGGAGAAGCGGAAGAAGAAGCGGAAGAAGAAGCGAAAACCGGCAGGCTATTTATCGGTTCCGATCCAAGTCCATTTATGCCAGATATATTCCAGCGGCCCCTGTTTGTGCCTCCCCAGCCACCATTTGCAGAACCGCACCTGCAGCAGGAACACCAGAATCCCGACCAACAGGCTGGCCGTATATCCACACCGAGGGGCAAGGTAGAGGCCGATCGGGAAATAGACGAAGGCCCCGATGACGGATTGGGAGAGGTAGTTCGTAAGGCTCATCCTGCCGTAGAAGCGCAGGCCGGCAACGGCGGCACTGAACTTCCTGCGTTGGTAAAGCAGGATGAACGAAGCGACCAAGACCAGCGTAAAAGCCAGCTTCTGCCACATGTCGAGCGCCGTTCCGGCTGTCTGCCCGACGACTGCACCGTTGTCCATGACAAGCTCCCTGAGCGTATACAAAGGGGCGAAGGCAATGGCGGAGACGATCAGCGTTTTCACCCAGAAGCGGAGGTTCTTTTCGGTGGCGGCGAACAACTGTTTCCTGCCGATATAGAAACCCAGGAGGAACAACCCGGCAGTCTGGACGAAGCGCCCGGCGTTTACCGCCCACAACAGGCTGGCCTTCTGCCCCAATGTGACATTGCCCAGGATGAAATCCCCGAAATTCCCGGCTTTCGTGTATTCGGCCACTCGGGCATACATTTCACCGACCTCCAGGTCGGGCAGCCGATGGGCCGGATCCAGCAGGGCGGCTATGCAGTGGTACCATTCGACAGGCTGCAACAGGAAAACGACGGCGGCGGCGAGGATAGCCCCGTCGCTCCAGTTGCGCGTAAAAAACAGGACGAGCCCCGCGATGACGAACAGCAGCAGGACATCCCCGGCCGGGAAAAAAGCCGCGTTCAGGGTTGCGAAACCTGCCAGCAGTACCAGCCGCCACAGGAAACGACAGCCGAAGTCCCCGCCCCGCCGCTTCAGGTTGTGGCTTTGAATATAGAACGTAAATCCGAACAGGAGGGCGAAAATCGCATAGGCCTTTCCGGCAAACAGGGTAAAAACGACGTTGAATACCCCTTGATCCAATGTATTCAGCCAGCCCGGGGAATCGGCAGGATAGACCGGGAAGATAAAATGCTCCAGGTTGTGAACCAAGACAATAGCCATAACGGCAAAACCCCGTAAGGCATCCACGGCCTCTATGCGCGGATTCTTGCCGATGAGTTGTTCCGATGAATTATTCATATATTATTTACAATTTGTCCGAGCCTTTTGTGCCGCAGGAGGAACCGCGTCAGAAAAGCGTCGGTTCGGTCAGCGCGACTCCGGCACGCTGCGGGTGGAGGTTCACGAATTCCAGGCCCCGGCGCAGGGCGCGGAAAACCGTATGGCGCGTGCCGCCGGGCGAACCGTCGTACCAGGCGACGAGCAGCGAGGCATGGTCGACGAGGTAGTTGTTGCGCACGGCATAGCACCCCGCATGGTAGACCGGCGACAGGACGACGGCATCGTCGGCCAAGGCCATCGCAGCGCGGTAACGTACGCGGTCGGCATTGGAGAAGCGCGCCTCCTGCCCGCCGAAGGGCACTACGGCGACGAGCCGCAGCCCGGGGAGGGAATCGCGCAGTTCGAGTACCGCCTCGGCGGCCGCCAGGTCGAAGCCTACGGCCATGCCGCAGAGGAACGTCCTGAAGCCATGGGCATGAAGCCCGCGGATCGCGGCGGCAAGTGCCGCGGAAGCCTCGCCGCAATAGGTACGGTGGCCCGTGAAAGCCACGGTTGTGCAGGGATCGGGAATCATGTTCCCAAAGGTAACAATTTGGCGCGGACTTTGCAACTCGAAGGGCTGAATCAAATAAACACCAATAACTATGAAAAACACAGGAATCGTCATCGTATCGCTCGTGGGCGGCTTGATTATCGGATCGGCCCTCACGATGCTCTTCACGCCCCAGTCGGGTGCAGAACTCCGCAAACAAATCAAAGACCTGATCGGCGACGAAGTCGACAAGGTACGCGAAAAGGTGGACGAAGTGCGCGGCAAAGTCGAGGAGGCACGCTGCAAATGCGACGAAAAGTAAACTTCGCCCGGGCGACGCCTCATGGGAACGGATAACAGAAAAACTTCGGGCGGCTCGTTCGTCGCGGCGCTGGTCTTCTTCGTGATGACGGCCTCGATCGCCATCTTCCTGCTGCTTACGGCGCTGGTCGAGTGGCTGTCTGTGGTGACGGGCTCCTTCATCCTTTCGTCGCTCATCGTCGGGGGATTCTTCGCCGTGCTCGCAGCGGTGATCTACCTGCTCGCGATACGCGAGGGCGTGGAGCGCATCCGCGACCAGGTCGAAACGGTCTACGACGTGGCACGTGCCGCCAAGGAGGGATACGAGTGGCTCACAGACAAGTTTTTACTGCTTATGAAGCTGCGCGAAATGCGCAAATGAAAAGGGCGGCACGTGAATGCCGCCCTTTTCGCATATATTGCAATACCTAATACTATTTGCCGAAATAACGCTTGTAAAGGCCTTCGAAACCTTTGCCGTGGCGGGCTTCGTCCTTGGCCATTTCATGTACGGTGTCGTGCACGGCGTCGAGGTTCTGCTCCTTGGCCATGCGTGCCAGGCGCATCTTGTCCTCGCAGGCGCCGCTCTCGGCGTTCATGCGCTTGTAGAGGTTGGTCTTGGTGTCCCAGACCACCTCGCCGATCAGTTCGGCGAACTTCGAGGCGTGCTCGGCCTCTTCCCATGCGTAACGCTTGTATGCCTCGGCGATCTCGGGATACCCTTCGCGGTCGGCCTGGCGGCTCATCGCAAGGTACATGCCCACCTCGGTGCACTCGCCCATAAAGTGGTTCTGGAGACCTTCCCAAAGCTCCTTGCTGGCGCCCTTGCCGTCACCGATGACATGCTCGGTCACAAATTCGAGGTTGCCCTCCTGCTCCACGACCTCGACGAATTTCTCCTTGCCAACTTTACACATCGGGCACTGGTCGGGTGCCTCGGGGCCTTCGTGAATGTAACCGCATACGGTACAACGCCATTTCTTTGCCATAATCGTAATAATGTTTGAGTGTTAGTTTTTCTGTTTGTGCAGTGCAAAGGTAACGATTAGGCACAAAATCCGGATAAAATCACGATTGTCTTTTTTTATAGGGCGATAAGCAACGCTTATAGCGGATGCAATGTGCACGCGCGCGGAAAGAGGCGGAAACGGCAGAGGAAGGACAGCAGAAAAAGAAACAGCAAAGAGAAGAACGGGGAAGAGAGGATAGGGCGGAACGGAAACGACAGAGAGGAAGTGACGGAGAGGGACGGCAGAGAGGGATCGCGGAAAAGTACGGCGGAGAGGGACGGCAGAGAAGGACGGCAGAGAAGGACGGCAGAGAAGGACGGCAGAGAAGGACGGCGGAGAGGGACGGCGGAGAGGGACGGCAAAAAGAGCCGACGGAGAGGGACGGCAAAAAGAGCCGACGGAGAGGGACGGTGGAGAGGACGACAGAAAGGGACGGCAGAGAGGGATCGCGGAAAAGTACGGTGGAGAGAGCCGGCGGAGAGGACGTATATGACGGGACGAGCGCCGGGAACGGGGCGCCCTACCCTCTCCGGTCGATAACCTCTTCGATATAGGCCACGTCGGTGGAATCCTTCACCAGCACGCGCTTGTCGCTGTCCAGCAGGTAGAGCGACGGAATGGCCGTCAGGTCGTAGGTGCCGTTTTCGCGGACGAGGCAGCCGGCATCGTAGGCGTTGATCCAGGTCGCAGGGATATGGTCGCGGTAATTCCGCCACTCGGTGAGGTCTTCGTCGGGATAAAGCGCCAGTATTTTGAGGCGGCCGCGCTCAATCATCTCCGAAAGCATGGGCGAGCCGGAGATCTGCTCGCGCAGCTGCTTGCACATCCCACAGCCGGGGTTGTTGATGAACAGCAGCGTATATTCGGCCTTCACGCCGTAGAGCGTACCCGTGGCGCCCGAGGCGAGCGTATAGCGGAAATCGTTGGCACGCTGCCCGAGGCGGTTCTGCGACGCCATAGCGAGGTCGTAGGCCGGCCCGATGCGTTCGTATTCGTCGTAGTAGGGGCTCGCCAGCACGGCCTGCATCACAGGGATATAGAATTCGTCGTTGCGCAGCGGGGAATTGGGGTCGTGGATCACCTGTTGGGCGAGCATCGTGAAGTAGTCGAGCATCGGGCGCGAGGCGGAGGCACGGCGCATGAGCGAATCCATCGGCGCGGCGTCGGCCGGACGGTCGGAGATCAGGGCCACCCACCGGGCATAGGCCTCGACCATCTGTGCGGTATCGGCCTCGCGGACGAACAGGGTATCGGCGAAATCGAAGCGATCCCAATAGTGCCAGCGCAGGTAGTCGCGCTGCTCTTCGGGCGAGAGGCGCGCCGGCGCGATCGCCGGGAGGAATACGCGAGGCTGCGGCACGCAGGCCGTCTGCTGCGGCCGTGAACGGCGTCCGCCGCAGGAGGCGGCGAAGAGGGCCAGGGCCAAGATTAACGCGGTGCGGTACATAGGCGTAAAGTTTATGTGCAAATATAGTTTTTTTCGGCAACACTGCCGCTATCGCCCGGACAAAATGAGCCTGCCGGGCAAATTTGCACGGTAGTTGCAACCTCAATGAGCGTTAAAACCAATTTCAATCAAACCGAATTATGGATGTAAAGAAAACTACCACAAGCACAGGGTTCAAATTGAGTGTCATGACACTCGCGATTATGAACGTGACTGCCGTAGTAAGTCTGCGCGGCCTCCCCGCCGAGGCCGTCTACGGACTTTCATCGGCATTCTACTATCTGTTTGCCGCCATCGTCTTCCTCATCCCGACGGCCATGGTCGCCGCGGAGCTGGCCGCGATGTTCTCCACCAAACAGGGCGGTGTATTCCGCTGGGTCGGCGAGGCGTACGGCGCCCGCACGGGGTTCCTGGCCATCTGGCTGCAATGGATCGAATCGACGATCTGGTACCCCACCGTACTGACGTTCGGAGCCGTGTCGATCGCCTTCATCGGCATGAACGACGCGCACGACGCGACGCTGGCCTCGAACAAGGTCTTCACGCTCTGCATGGTGCTGGCAATCTACTGGATCGCCACCTTCATCGCGCTCAAGGGCCTGGGATGGGTCGGCAAGATCAGCAAATGGGGCGGTATGATCGGTACGATCATTCCCGCTGGCCTGCTGATCCTGCTGGGCATCATCTACATTTCGACCGGCGGACACAACCACATGGACATGTCGCAGGGTTTCTTCCCCGACCTGTCGAAATTCGACAACCTGGTGCTGGCCAGCAGTATCTTCCTGTTCTATGCGGGTATGGAGATGATGGGTATACACGTCATGGACGTGAAGAACCCGTCGCGGAACTACCCCAAGGCCATCATCATCGGTTCGCTGGTCACGGTCTGCATCTTCGTGCTGGGTACCTTCTCGCTGGGCTTCATCATCCCCGCGAAGGACATCAGCCTCACGCAGTCGCTGTTGGTAGGCTTCGACAACTATTTCCATTACCTGCACATGTCGTGGGCAGGCCCGATCATCGCCATCGCACTGATGTTCGGCGTGCTGGCCGGTGTGCTGACATGGGTGGCAGGCCCCTCGAAGGGTATCTTCGCCGTGGGTAAGGCCGGTTATCTGCCCCCGTTCTTCCAGAAGACCAACAAGAACGGCGTACAGAAGAATATCCTGCTCATCCAGGGCTGCGTCGTGACGCTGCTGGCGCTGCTGTTCGTCGTGATGCCCTCGGTGCAGTCGTTCTACCAGATACTTTCGCAGCTGACCGTACTGCTGTACCTGATCATGTACATGCTGATGTTCTCGGCGGCGATCGTGCTGCGCTACAAGATGAAGAACACCGACCGCCCGTTCCGCCTGGGCAAAGGCAACGGCCTGATGTGGTTCCTGGGCTGTCTGGGTTTCTGCGGAGCCCTGCTGGCCTTCGTCCTGAGCTTCGTACCGCCCAGCCAGATCTCGACCGGCAGCAACACCGTTTGGTTCTCGGTGCTCATCATCGGTTGCGTGGTAGTCGTGGGCGCCCCGTTCGTGATCTACGCCATGCGCAAACCGTCGTGGAAAGACCCCGAGGCCGCGACCGACTTCGCCCCGTTCCACTGGGAGCAGCAGCCCGTCGTAGCGGCTCCGGTACATACCAACGCTCCCGAACCGATGGCGAAACCTTCGGATACGGAACTTCACAACAAATAAATCGGTAAATATATTAGACAATGATCCAGAAAATCGACAACGCAACGGTTCGCGAGGCCGTACAGCAGGCCTACGAGCGCTGCAAGAACGAAACGGGCGGCAAGAACGCCGACTATATCCCCTACCTGGCCAAAGTACCGTCGACCCTCTTCGGCATCGCGGCCTGCCTGCCCGACGGGGAGGTGATCGCCGTGGGCGACACCGATTACAAATTCGGCATCGAATCGGTATCGAAAGTCCCGACGGCCATCCTGGCGATGAACCAGTACAGCGCACAGGAGGTGCTGACGAAGATCGGCGCCGATGCGACGGGGCTGCCTTTCAATTCGATCATGGCGATCCTGCTCGAAAACGACCATCCCTCGACGCCGCTGGTGAATGCCGGGGCGATCAGCGCCTGCTCGATGGTGCAGCCCGTAGGCGACAGCGACGGCAAATGGAAGGCGATCACCGGATTCATCGAAGGGCTCGCAGGCTCGCAGGTCGAGGTGATCGACGAGTTGTACAAGTCGGAGACGGCGACCAACTTCAACAACAAATCGATCGCATGGCTGCTGAAGAATTACAACCGCATCTACGACGACCCGGACATGGCGCTGGACATCTACACGCGCCAGTGTTCGATCGGCGTGACGGCCAAACAGCTCGCCACGATGGCGGCGACGATCGCCAACGGAGGCAAGAACCCCGTGACCAAACAGCAGGTCTTCAAGCCCGAGCTGTCGCCCAAAATCGCCTCGATGATGGCGACCGTGGGTTTCTACGAGCACACGGGCGACTGGCTCTTCACGACGGGGCTCCCGGCCAAGACGGGCGTGGGCGGCGGCATCATGGGCGTCGTCCCGGGCGTGATGGGCGTAGCGGCCTTCGCCCCGCCGCTCGACGAGGCCGGCAACTCGGTCAAGGCACAGAAGGCGCTGGCCTACATCGCCGGGCACCTCAACCTCAATATTTTCGGCACCACGCGCTGCGTGATGGCCGAGAAGGAAGCGGCGCAGGCGTAGACCTGCGACGGCAACTGGGCAAAAGGCCTGCGCACGTCATGCGCAGGCCTTTTCCATTGCGGGATGCACCGGGAGGCAAAAACAGGGAGGGGGCGAAAAAAAACGGGTACGGCCGGACGAACAATAGTGACGCTGTTCAGGGGGAGAAGAATTCATCGCCCGAACCGTACCCGGAGGCGGCATACGGCCTGCGGCCTGCGAAAAAAAAGCAAGGGCGCAGGTGCAAACTCCCGTTAACCAGCCTTCCGAGCCTTGCATGGTAGTTGCCCTTACGCCCGAGCCCGTCCCGGCACAAGGCCGGGACATAGCAAGGGTTTCAGACAATATTTACACCACGCATAAACCTGTCATATCGACAGTCGGAAGTTTGTTAACGGCGTAAAGGTTGTCTTAACCTTATGGTATGTCGTTACGGCGATGCCGTATTATTTTGCAAAGTTAGCATAATTTCTGTAATCGGAATTTCTGTTTGGTTATGCAAATATAAACAAAAAAATAAATACACGTGAATTCACGTGTATAAAAAACACGTATCGGGGTCTTTTTTTGCAAATATGAAACAGAAAAAATTAAACAGGAAAGACGAACCATTTGTAAAAGCCCTTGTCGCTCGGATGCAACAACTGCGTAACGAACGCGATTATTCACAGGAGTATGTTATCGAAAACACGCATTTAGATATATCACGCTACGAAACGGGGGATTCGATTCCAACGTTGGGTTCAATTCTGAAACTTTGCAGATTATACAACATAACTGTCAGTGAATTTTTCGCACCGCTCAATTACCCGCCGAAAGACAAATAAGAATCCGAAAACCTTCGGATCGCACCGAATACGTCCCCGGGTTTAGGCCGGATGACCGAATACCATAAAAAACGAGAGCAGGTTCGCCTCATGGGGCGAACCTGCTCTGGATTTGTACGCGCCACGCCCCTCGCAGACAGAAACCGCAGGCAGGCACCGCCGGGATGCACGACAAGCCGGGGCGGGGCACGGAATCAATCGAAGAGCCGCAATGCCCTGACAGCATCGGCATTGCCCTTTTCGGCCGCGGCGGCGATCCAGCGGCGGGCTTCCGTTTTGTCGGCATCCACGCCATGCCCCATATAATAACATACGCCGAGGTTATACTGGGCGCCCGCATGATCCTGTTCGGCAGCCCGCCGGAACCAGGATGCCGCTTCGGCACAATCCACTCCGACACCCCGTCCCTCGATATAGCAGACCCCGAGATTGTATTGTCCGTCGGCATCGCCCTGCAAAGCGGCCATGCGGTACCACTTCACCGCCGCGGCGTAATCCCGGACAACACCGAACCCGTTCGCATAACAGACCCCGAGGTTGTATTGGGCGCAGCCATCGTTCTGTGCAGCAGCCTTTCGGAGCCATACGACCGCCTGCGCATAATCACGGCCTACACCCTGGCCCGAAAAATAACAATTGCCCAAAGCTCGCTGGGCGTCGGGATCGCCCTGCTCCGCAGCCCGGCGGTAACAGGCAACGGCCTGCGTGAAATCCTGCGGCAAACCCCACCCCTTCTCGTAACAGAGCCCCAAATTGTAATAGGCGGCAGGAACATCGTGGCCGGCAGCCTGCCGGAAGCATTTCAGCGCCTCGGCATGGTTTTGTTCCACACCCCAGCCATGGAGAAAACAAACACCGGCATTGGAAACAGCTACCGGGTCGCCCGATTCGGCGGCGGCACGGTAATCGTCGAAGGACTGTGCGTACAAACCGGCGGAAAGCAACAGCGAAACAAGCAGGGAAAAAAGAGTTTTCATAGGACGCAATGCATTTATTTCACGGTGCAAATTAAAAAAAATCCGGGCGATTCGATTCGTCACCCGGATTTTTTCCAACAGGATCGCGGTTTACCTCTCCTATTCGCCCGCCCGGAACAGCGCGACGTCTTCGAGCGTGGAGTTCATGACGTAGGTATAGGCCTCCGAGATCTTACCCTCGGCAAGTTTGCAGAAGATTTTCGCCGAATCGACATACTCCTCCGACTCGCCGGCCTGACGGGCCAGCAGGTAGGTGATGATGATATGGCCGGCGGTCTCGACCAGACGGCGTGCGTGGAAATCCTTGAAGCCGCAAAGTTCCTTGTCCCCGGCTTCGACACGGGCGGTCATTTCCGAGAACTTCGCGGTCAGCTCCTTCAGCTTCGCAACGACGGGCTGCATGGGCTGGCTGTATTCGGCGGCGGCGTAACGCTCGATCTGCTCCATGAAGGTGCCCTTGGTCACGGCGTTGATCGCCGCCACGACCTGCAGCTGCGAGGTACCTTCGTAGATGTTCATGATACGTGCGTCGCGGTAGAGGCGCTCGCAGGGATAGTCCTTCATGAAGCCCGAACCGCCGTGGATCTGGATGGCGTCGTAGGCCTGCTGGTTGGCGTACTCAGACGAGAAGAGCTTGACGAGCGGCGTGAAGCCGTCGGCCAGGCGGTTGTAGAACTTCATCTCCTGGCGTTCGTCGCCTTCGAGCGGACGCTCGTGCGCGATATGGCCGTACTGCTTGTAGACCTCGACGAAGCGCGTCGTCTCGTACAACAGCGCACGGACACCCTGCAACTTGGCCTTCATGTTGGAGAGCATCTCCGCAACGGCCGCGAAGCGGATGATCGGCTTGCCGAACTGCTCGCGCTCCTGGGCGTATTTCAGCGCCTCGCGGTAGGCGGCTTCGCACAAGCCCACCGACTGCGCACCGATACCCAGGCGGGCGGCGTTCATCAGCGACATCACGTATTTGATAAGGCCCATCTTGCGGTCGCCGACCAGCTGCGCGGGGGCGTTGGTGAAGACCAGCTCGCACGTCGGAGAGCCCTTGATACCCATCTTGTTCTCGATACGGCGCACCTTCACGCCGCCGTCGCGCTTGTCATAGACGAGCATCGACAGCCCGCGGGCGTCGGTGGTACCCTCTTCGGTACGCGCCAGCACGAGCGAAACGTCGCCGTCGCCGTTGGTGATGAAGCGCTTGACGCCGTTCAGCAGCCAGGTCTGCTTCTCCTCGGACCACGTAGCCTTGAGCATCACGGCGCCCAGGTCGGAACCCGCATCCGGTTCGGTGAGATCCATGGCGCAGGTAGCGCCCGCGGAAACCCACGGCAGGTATTTGGCCTTGAGCTCCTCCGAGGCGAACTCGTTGAGCGTCTCGGCACAGTCCTGCAAACCCCAGATGTTCTCGAAGCCGGCATCGGCGCGGGCGACCATCTCGTTGGCCATCACGAAGCAGACCAGCGGGAAGTTCAGGCCGTCGTACTTGCGGGGCAGCGTAAGGCCGCTCAGGCCCGCGTCGACGATGGCCTTCATGTTCTGAACCGTGCCCGCAGCGTACTCCACGTGGTCGTTCACGACGCGGGGGCCTTCGTGATCGACGCCCTCGGCATTCGGAGCGATGACCTCGCCGCAAACTTCACCGGCGATCTCCAGCACGCGGCGGTAGGAGTCCATGGCGTCTTCGAAATCCTGCGGCGCGAAATCGTAGAGGTCTTTTTCGGCGAAGCCGCGCTCTTTCAGCTCCACGATCTTGCGCATCATCGGATGCTGGAGGTGGAACTGCAAATCCTTATTGTCTGAAAAGAAATTAGCCATTACTTCGAATTTTGTTTGTAGTACTTAATCATCTTGGGGATCACCTCGTTGACGTCGCCCGTGATGGCGTAGTCGGCAATCTTGTTGATCGGGGCTTCGGGGTCGGTGTTGATCGAAATGACCATGGCCGAGCCGTCCATGCCGGCCGTATGCTGGATCTGCCCCGAGATACCGCAGGCGATGTAGAGTTTGGGGCGTACCGTCACACCGGTCTGACCCACCTGGCGCGCATGGTCTGCGAACCCGGCGTCGACGGCTGCGCGGCTCGCGCCCACCTCGGCACCCAGCACGTCGGCCAGCTCGAACACCAGGTCGAAGTTCTCCTTCGAACCCATGCCGTAGCCGCCCGCGACGATGACGCCGACACCCTTGATGTCGATCTTGCTCTCGGCAATCTCACGGTCGATGATCTTCACCGCGAGGTCTGCGTCCTTCACGAATTTCTGCCACTGGATCTTCTTCACCTCGCCGGCACCCGGCTTGGCGGCATATTCGCGGCGCATGACGCCTTCGCGGACGGTGGCCATCTGCGGACGGTTGTCGGGGTTGACGATCGTGGCGATGATGTTGCCGCCGAAGGCGGGGCGGATCTGGTAGAGCAGGTCTTTGTACTCCCTGCCGCTCTTGGCGTCTTTGTGGTCGCCGATCACCAGCTGCGTACAGTCGGCCGTAAGGCCGCTGTAAAGCGCCGACGACACGCGCGGCGCGAAATCGCGGCCGTTGCACGTCGCGCCGAACAGCACGATCTGGGGTTTCTCCTGCTCGATCAGGCCGCACATGACGGCCGTATGGGGCAGCGTACGGAACGGTGCGAACACCTTGTCGTCGGCGATCCATACGGTATCGGCGCCGTATTTGGCGAGCTCGTGCTCGATGCCGGCGAGGTTCTCGCCCAGCACCACGGCTTCGAGTTTCACGCCCAGCGTCGTGGCCAGTTCGCGGCCCTTGGTCATCAGTTCGAGGCACACCTCGGCGGCCTTGCCGCCCTCGTTCTCGATATATACGAATATGTTGTTCATCTCCTATGCACGTATTAACCGAGCGTGTGGCTCGCGATAAGTTCGACCATCAGTGAATTGATATCCTCGTCGGCAGCAGTGAGCTTCTTGGCCTCCTTGGCCTGGAAAACCACGTTCTCGATCTTCTTGACCTTCGTGGGCGAACCCTGAAGGCCGAGCTGCTGCGGGTCGGGATCGACGTCGGCGGCAGCCCACTCGACGATCTGCAGGTAGGGCTTGGCGGCGGCGCGCCGTGCGGCTTCCGATTCGGGCGCCGCGGCGATTTCAGACCCCGAGAGGGCGAATTTGTAGGTCATCACGCGCTTGGCGTTGCGCGGACGGCACTCGGGAGCCGAGGCGTTGACCGTAATGACAGCCGGGACGGGGCACTCGACGGTCTCGGTGCCGCAGTTCAGGCGGCGCCGGATAACCAGCGTGCTGTCCTTGATGTCGAGGATCTCTTCGGCATAGGTAACCTGCGGCAGGCCGAGTTTCTCAGCCACCTGGGGGCCGACCTGCGCCGTATCGCCGTCGATGGCCTGGCGGCCGGCGAAAATGATGTCGGGCCGGATCTTTTTCAGGGCGCACGACAAGGCGTACGACGTGGCGAGCGTGTCCGAACCGGCGAATTCGCGGCCCGAAAGCAGGTAACCGCCGTCGGCGCCGCGGAACATCGCGTCGCGGATGATGTCGGCGGCACGCTGGGGCCCCATCGTCAGGATATGAACCGTCGAAGCGTCGGTGCGGTCTTTAAGCGCGAGCGCCATTTCGAGCGCATTGAGATCTTCGGGATTGAAGATGGCCGGCAGCGCCGCACGGTTGACCGTCCCTTCGGGGGTCATCGCATCCTTACCCACGTTGCGGGTATCGGGCACCTGCTTTGCCAATACAACAATTTTCAGCTGTTTTTTCATAGTAGGTATTTATGGTTAATAGCTATCTTACGATGGTTTCGCCGCGGTCGGGGCCGACGGAGATGATCTTCACCGGAACACCCGTCTCGCGTTCGATGAACTCGACATAGGCCTTGAATTCCGCGGGGAAGTCCTCGTAGCGGGTGAAGGCGCGCAGGTCGCATTTCCACCCCGGGAACTCGCGGTAGACGGGTTTCAGGTCGTCGCCGACCTCATAGGGGAAATACGACGTACGTTTGCCGCCGACCTCGTATTCGGTGGCGACGCGGATGGTCTCGAAATCGTTCATGACGTCGGACTTCATCATGATGAGCTGCGTCACGCCGTTGATCATGATCGAATACCTGAGCGCCACCATGTCGAGCCATCCGCAACGGCGCTCGCGCCCCGTGACGGCTCCGTACTCATGACCGATGTCGCGCAGCCGGGCACCCGTTTCGTCGAACAGCTCCGTGGGGAACGGGCCGCTGCCGACGCGTGTGCAGTAGGCCTTGAAGATACCGTAGACCTCGCCGATGCGGTTCGGGGCGATGCCCAGCCCGATGCAGGCGCCGGCGCAGACGGTATTCGACGAGGTGACGAACGGATAGGAACCGAAATCCACGTCGAGCAGCGTCCCCTGCGCGCCTTCGGCCAGGATGCTCTTGTCCGCGGCGAGGCACTCGTTGACGAAATACTCGCTGTCGATGATGTCGAAACGACGCAGGTACTCGACCGCCGCAAACCACTTCTGTTCCAACTCGGTGATGTCGTACTCGCAGGCCAGGCTGCGCAGGATCTTCTCGTGGCGAGCCTTGGCGCGGGCGTATATCTTTTCGAAATCGGTGCTCAGCACATCGCCCACGCGCATGCCGTTGCGGCTGACCTTGTCGGTATAGGTCGGGCCGATGCCCTTGCCGGTGGTGCCGATCCTGGCGCTGCCCTTGGCCGCCTCGTACGCAGCGTCGAGGATGCGGTGCGTGGGCAGGATCAGGTGGGCCTTCTTCGAAATGCAGAGCTGCCGGGTGAGGTCGTGGCCGCTGGCCGCGAGCGCTTCGGCCTCTTCACGGAAAAGGACGGCGTCGATCACCACACCGTTACCGATGATATTGGTCTTACCGCCCTGGAATATGCCCGAAGGGATCGAGCGGAGCACGTATTTCTCGCCGTTGAATTCCAATGTATGACCGGCATTGGGGCCGCCCTGGAAGCGGGCTACGACCTGGTAGCCAGGCGTCAGCACATCCACAACTTTTCCCTTGCCCTCGTCACCCCATTGCAGGCCGAGGATAACGTCAACTTTTTTCATTGTATCCGGTAATATTTATGGCGCAAAAGACATTTTTTGCACCCAAAGGTAAGAATTATTATCCGAAATACCCAACCCGCGGCGGCGACTTTTCAACAATGTATCAGAAATAAGCGTGCCGCAAACCCGCTGCGGAAGGCAAAAGACAACGCCGGGAACGGCAGGAAACGGACGCGGCAACCGACGGGAAGCGACGCGGGCAGCCAACGGGGAACAATGCGGGCTGCCAGCGGGGAACAATGCGGGCAGGCGGCGGGGAACGGACACGGGCAGCCAGCAGGAAACGGACGCGGGCAGCCAGCGGAAAACAATGCGGGGGGGGCAGGAAACGGAAGCTCCGGTCAGCGGACGACCACCTCGGTCGGCCCGTTATAATCGACGCCCTGCGAGCCGAGGCGATAGACGGTCGTAAGGAAAGGGTTGTCGCGCGTGTCGGCCTGCAACTGCCCCGAGCAGGGGGTCAGGTCGAGCGTCACCAGCAGGTTGCCGCGGCAATCGAGCTCGCGCAGGGAAGAATTGGATTTCAGGTCGAGGCGTGCGAGCAGGTTCCCGGCACAATCGAGCACCGCCAGCCCGCGCAGGCCGTCGATGTCGAGCGACGTGATTTCGTTGTCGCCGCAATCGAGCTTTTGCAGGTCGGGGCATTTGCGCAGGTCGAGCCGCGTGAGGTTATTGCCGCTGCAATCGAGCTCGCGCAGGCGGGAAAACTCGCCGATCTCCCACATCGCGGAGATGTTGCGGCCGGAGCAATCCATCACCAGGACGCGCTGCGCCTCGTAGCGCGAAATGCGTCCGTCGTGATCCAAATCGAACATTCCGAGACAGAATTGCTCGAAGGCGGGGTCTGTGAATGTAATATAAATACGCTTGTTCTTATCATCCTGCTCGTTCTCAGCAAGGCCGCAGGCCGTGAACAGCAACAGAGCGAGGGCAGGGATAAAGCGCAGCATGGCCGGATCAGATATTCACGTCGTCGTCGGAGTCGCCGCCGCCGTCATCGGAATTGGCGTCGTCCTGGATTTCGTCGGCGCCCTTGATTTCGTCGTCGTAGTAATCCTTGTCGTCCTCCTCCTGCGCATTGTCGTCGATCTTCACGTCGATCTTCACCATATAGGCGATCTCGTCGGTATCGAACGGCACGGCATAGAAAAAATCGCCGTTGGGTTTGTCCACGCGCATCATCGCTTCGGTGAACCCCAGCGGGTATTTTTCCTTTACGGCATCCTGCAGTTCGGGAGTCAGGTTGTGAAAGCTCGTTACGATATGTTTCTTCGTCGTATTCTGTTTAGCCATAGTAATGCTTGGAAATTTTCTGCAATTATAAGCAAAATTTACATATCGCACCACATCCGTAATTTTTTTTTGCATTTTTTTTGAATTTGCAGGATGTTATAAACAAAATACGTACCTTTACGCAGGTTATACTTATATTATGATACGCGAGAAAATCGAAGAGCTGCGGCGGCAGCTCGAGTACCATAACTTCAGATATTACGTCGAAAACGCCCCTGAGATCTCCGACTTCGAATTCGACACGATGATGCGCGAATTGCAGGATCTGGAACGGGCGCACCCCGAACTGTCCGACCCCAATTCGCCCTCGGTGCGTGTCGGAAGCGACATCACGTCGGAGTTCCGGAGCGTAAAGCACCGGTTCCCGATGCTTTCGCTCGGCAACACCTATTCGCTCGACGAACTGCATGAATTCATCGCCCGCATCGAAAAGGAGGCCGGGCCGACGGAGTTCGTCTGCGAACTGAAATTCGACGGCACGGCCATATCGCTCACCTACGAGGACGGGCGGCTGCTGCGTGCCGTGACGCGCGGCGACGGCACGCAGGGCGACGACGTGACGGCCAACGTACGTACGGTGCGCACGGTTCCCCTGCGCCTGAGGGGCGACGACTGGCCGCCCTACTTCGAAATACGGGGCGAGATCCTGATGCCCTACGCCTCGTTCGACAAAATCAACGCCGAGCGCGAGGCGGCCGGGGAGACGCTCTTCGCAAACCCGCGCAACGCCGCGGCGGGGACGCTCAAGCAGCAGGCGTCGTCGGTGGTCGCACGCCGCGGCCTGGACTGCACGCTCTACCAGTTGGCGGGCGACGACCTGCCCTTCACGAACCACTGGGAAAGCCTGCAGAAAGCCCGCGAGTGGGGATTCAAAGTCTCGGACGCGGCGCGCATATGCCGCACTGCGGAGCAGATCGACGCCTACATCGCGCATTGGGACGAGGGGCGCCATGCCCTGCCCTTCCCGACCGACGGCGTGGTGATCAAGGTCAACGACTTCGCCGTAAGGCGGCAGCTGGGATTCACGGCCAAGGCCCCGAAATGGGCCGTGGCCTACAAGTTCAAGGCCGAGCAGGCGCTCACGCGGCTGGACAGCGTGTCGTTCCAGGTGGGACGCACGGGAGCCATAACGCCTGTGGCGAACCTCGAACCGGTGCTGCTGGCCGGGACGACCGTGCGGCGTGCGACGCTGCACAACGCCGAGCAGATGGCCCTGCTGGACATCCGCCCGGGCGACATGGTATACGTCGAGAAGGGCGGCGAGATCATCCCCAAGATCACGGGGGTAGACCTCTCGCAGCGGCCTGCGGACAGCAAACCGTTCGAATACATCACCGTATGCCCCGAATGCGGCACGCCGCTGGTGCGCTACGAGGGCGAGGCGAAGCACTACTGCCCCAACCAGGGGGGATGCCCGCCGCAGATCGTCGGACGCATCATCCATTTCATCCGCCGCAAGGCGATGGACATCGAGGGGCTGGGCGAGGAGACCGTGGAACTGCTCTATGAGAACGGGCTGGTGCACGACGTGGCCGACCTCTACGACCTGAAGGCCGGACAGCTGGCGGAATTGCCGCGGCTGGGCGAAAAGTCGGCCGACAACATCATACGCAGCATCCGCGGATCGGTCGAGGTGCCGTTCCGCCGCGTGCTGTTCGGACTCGGCATCCGCTTCGTGGGCGAAACGACGGCCAAATACCTCGCGGAGCATTTCCGCTCGCTCGACGCCGTGATGCGGGCCACGCGCGAGGAGCTGACCCAGGCCGACGAGGTGGGCGGACGCATCGCCGACGCGATCATCGAATATTTCGCCGACGAGCAGAACCACGCCATCATCCGCCGCCTGCGTGCCGCGGGGCTGAAGTTCGAGGAGGAGGCGCGGGAGCTGGCGTCGGAGTCGCTCGCAGGCCGCAGTTTCGTGGTGTCGGGCAAGTTCTCGCGCAGCCGCGACGAAATGAAGGAGCTGATCGAAATGCACGGGGGCAGGAACCTCGCGGCCGTATCGGCCAACGTCGATTACATCGTGGCGGGCGACAACATGGGCCCGGCGAAGCTCAGGAAAGCCGAGAAGCTGGGCGTGAAGATCATTTCCGAAGAGGAGTTCATCGCCATGGTCGGCGGGCAGGAAACCCCGGAGCCGGCAGCGACAGCCGATGATGCGGGTGCGCCGGGAAAAGGCACGGTGGACAAGCCTGAAAAAGACACCGCGGGAAAGCCGGGGGAAAACACGGCGGACAAGCCTGAAAAAGACGCCGCGGGAAAGCCGGGGGAAGACACGGCGGACAAGCCTGAAAAAGACGCCGCGGGAAAGCCGGGGAAAGGCGCGGCCGACAAGCCTGAAAAAGACGCCGCGGGAAAGCCGGGGAAAGGCGCGGCCGACAAACCTGAAAAAGACGCCGCGGGAAAGCCGGGGAAAAGCGAGCCGGAGACAGCGGGCCGGGGAAAACAGGTGAAACCCTCCGGGAAGAAGGGGGCGGAAGCGGCCGCGACGGAAGGCGGGGACGGCGAACCCGTCCAACAAGGCGAGTTGTTCTGAGCCCCGCGGAAAAGGAATACGCATAAAAAACTACATAATGCCAAACAGAATCATATGATACGACACAAGCTCTGCGGCGTGGGGGCCGCCATGATAACCCCCTTTACACCCGAAGGAAAAGTTGACTATCAGGCGCTGGCACGCATGATCGACTATGTGATCGAAGGCGGCGTGGACTACATCGTGGCGCTGGGCACCACGGCCGAGACGCCGACGCTCTACATGCCCGAGCGCGCCGTGATAGCCATGTTCATCACCAACCACATCGCGGGGCGCGTACCGCTGGTGATGGGCTGCGGCGGCAACTCGACGTCGGAGGTACTGGATCAGCTGCGCGAATTCGACCTGCGGGGCGCCGACGCCATCCTGAGCGTTACGCCCTACTACAACAAGCCCTCGCAGGAGGGGCTCTACCAGCATTTCCGCACCGTGTCGGAGCACTCGCCGCTGCCGGTGATCCTCTACAACATCCCGGGACGCTCGGGCGTCAACATGACGGCCGAGACGACGCTGCGACTGGCTCGCGGGATGAAGAACGTGATCGGCATCAAGGAGGCATCGGGCGACATCGAACAGATGCAGCACATCCTCGACCGGCGCCCCGAAGGGTTCATCGTGCTGTCGGGCGACGACGGCATGACGCTCGAGCTGATGCGCCGCGGCGGCGACGGCGTGATCTCGGTGGCCGCGAACGCTTTTCCCAAGCGGTTCATGGAGTGTGTGAACTACGCCAAGGCCGGGGAGTTCGACCGTGCGGAAAAGGCATACGAATGCCTCGACGAAGCGGTGCACGCCCTGTTCGAAGAGGGCAACCCCGTGGGGGTGAAGTGCGCACTGGCCGAAATGGGCATAATCGGCCCGACGATGCGGCTGCCGCTCGTCGAAGGTTCGGAGGCGCTGCGCGAAAAGTTCCGCAAACTGATCGCGGAATACGATTTGCGCTGATTTGAGCGTTAGTGCCTAAAATACGGACAAAACACGGATATGAAAAATTTACTGCTGACATTGCTCCTGCTCCCGGCGCTGGCCGCGGCGAAAGTCCCCGTCGAGGAGGACATCGTCGCCAAGACGTCCGACCCCGATTCGCCGTTCTACTACACTTCGCTGATGATGCGCTACAACGCGGGCGACGAGACGCTCACCGACGAGGATTACCACTACCTCTACTACGGCTACGCCCACCAGGAGAGCTACAAGCCGATGGAGGCGAACCCCGACCTGGACAAGCTGCTGATGTTGGCATCGGGGCTCGACCCCGACAACCCGCTGGCCGAAACGCTCGACGCGATGCTCTACGTGGGCGAAGATGCGCTCGCCCGCGACCCGTTCAGCCCCAAGATCCTGAACCTGATGGCCTATGCCCACGGGGCGCTGGGCAACAAGCTGCAGGAGAAGATGTATTACAACAAGGTGAAGGGGGTGCTCCGCGCGATCGAGGATTCGGGGGATGCCCTCACGCAGAAGACCCCGCGCCATATCCTGATGTTCGACCATGCGCTCGACGTGATGGCATCGGAGGGTTACACCTACGGCAAGAGCCGCATCATCAGCCGTACGGTGGAATTCATCCCCTTCACGGCGCCCCGGATGGTCGGCGACAAGAAACGCAAAGGGCTCTATTACGACTTCGGCCGCGTATACTGGAACAAGCCCGAAGGATATACCTATAAACGTGACCGCACATGGCAATTCAACAACCTAAAACCCCGTACCTACAAATAATCCGGCGCACGCTGTGGCTGCTGCTGGCAGTGGCGCTGCTCGCCGGGTGCGAAAAAACAGAGGAACGCGCAGGGCTGACCACAACGCAGGACGAAGTGGTATTGCGCAGCACGGCGGGTTCGGAGGCGGCATTCACGGTGTCGTCGACCGAAGCGTGGTCGCTCACCACCACGGGAAGCGGCTTCGACGTCTCCCCTACCCAAGGCGGCCGAGGGGAGACGACGGTAACGGTGAGGGCGCAGGACGACAATACGACGACCCGGCGAAAGGCGCTGGGCAGCATGGCGCTGCGCCTGTCGTCGGGGAAGGCCGAGGCCACGGTCACCGTAGTGCAGAGCCCGACCGTCGCACCCCAGACGGTCGTCATGTACCTGCCGTGGTCGGGCAACCTGTACACGCATTTCCTCCAGAACATCGAGGACGTGAAGAAAGCCGTGGCAGGAAACATCCTGCATGACAGCCGCTTGCTGCTGTTCCTACAAACGAGCACGACGAAAGGTACGCTCAGTGAGCTGTACTACGACAACGGAGAGTGCCGCGAAACGGAGCTGCGCACGTACGAAGACCTCAACGTGACGCAGGCCGAGACCATCACCGGGATTTTCGACTACATCAAGCAGACCGCACCCGCCGAACGCTATGGCATCACGATCGGGTCGCACGGCATGGCGTGGATCCCCGCATCGGGCTCGGGCCGGAGCGCTGCCGACGCGAAGGCCGGCACGGAACCGACGGCGACAACCGTCCCCGAGAAATGGCACTGGGAATACGTTTCGCCCGACGGGCAGTTCACCCGCTGGTTCGGCGACGGCGGTTCGCAGTGTACCAACACGACGACCTTCGCCGAGGCGATAACGGCCGCAGGAATCCGGTTCGAATACATCCTCTTCGACGACTGTTTCATGTCGTCGATCGAGGTGGCGTACGACCTGCGCAAAATCACCAGACACCTGATCGCCTCGCCCTGCGAGGTGATGGCCTACGGTTATCCCTACGACCTGGTGATGCCCTACCTGTTCACCGACGGCGGCACGGGATACGACCTGGACGGCGTATGCCGGAGTTTCTACGAATTCTACGAGCAATACGAGGCCCCGAACTATAACTGCGGGGCGATCGCCGTGACGGTATGCGACCATGTGGAACAGATGGCAAAAGTCATGCGCCTCATCAACAATGCATCGCCCGCGTACATCCCCGACCCGGAGAAACCGTTGCAGCAATACGAGTACCTCTATGCCCCGACGCGGTTCTACGACCTGGCGGATTACGTCTACCAACTGTGCGACGACACCGCCCTGCTAAAGGAATTCGACGAACAGCTCGCACGCACCGTCCCCGAACGCTACCGGCTGCATACGGAGTATTTCTATTCGGGCGGCAAGAGGCCGATCACGACCTATTCGGGCATTTCGACCAGCGCGCCGAGCACGAGCGGGATCGTGGTGAACAACATCCAAAACACGGGCTGGTACAAGGCGACGCACTGACAAGGCGGCAAGCAGCATTTGCCCGGCAGCATGGCGGCCTGAAGACAGCAGCCGGGAGACAGCAGCCGGGAGATAGCGGCCGGGAGATAGCAGCCGGGAGACAGCGGCCTGGAGACAGCGGCCGACGGGTGCAGCTGGCATAGCGGCAACAGGCACGGCGGCAACAGGTACGGCCCGTCACCATACGCTCCCGCCGCGCGGGTGCCGTGGTTTTCCGGGCGCACCGGAATCGCCGCCATACCGCAGGAATGCGGGGACATCCCGCAACCACCCGGATATGCCGGGATTATCGCTGTTAAAACAGAAGGAGGCTCCCTCGACAGGAGCCTCCTTCTGATTGTACCCTTATCCCTCCGGACAAAGACCGGATGCAGGGACTTATTCGTACTGGCCGGACTTGAGCCGTTCGACCTCCTCGCGGGAGAGGAAACGCCAGGCTCCGCGCTTGAGGTTCTTCTTGGTCAGGCCGGCGTAGTAGACCCGGTCGAGCTTGGTGACCGTGTAACCCAGGAATTCGAAAATACGGCGCACGATACGGTTGCGGCCGGAGTGTATCTCGATGCCGATCTCCTGTTTGTTCTCCTTGACATAGGAAATTTCGTCGGCGAAGATTTCGCCGTCTTCGAGCGTGATGCCCTCGGCGATGCGATCCATATCGGCACGCGCCAGGGGCTTGTCGAGCGTCACCTGGTAGATTTTCTTTTTCAGATACGAGGGGTGCGTGAGCTGCTTCGTAAGGTCGCCGTCGTTGGTGAAAAGCAGCAACCCGAGGCTGTTCTTGTCCAGACGGCCTACGGGGTAGATGCGCTCCGTGCAGGCACCTTCGACCAGATCCATGACGGTCTTGCCGGCATGGGGGTCGTCGAGCGACGTGACATAACCCTTGGGCTTGTTGAGCACGAGGTAGACCTTCTTCTCGCCCTGCACGCGGCTGTCGTTGAATTTCACCTCGTCGGTGGGAAGCACCTTGGTGCCCAGCTGGGTGACGATCTGGCCGTTGACCGTGACCAGGCCTGCGGTGATGAAATCGTCGGCCTCGCGGCGCGAGCAGAGGCCCGACTGCGCGAGAAAACGGTTCAGGCGCATTTCGCCGACCTGCTTTTCGGGCGTGAATTTCGGGTAGGAAGCCGGTTTGTCGTCGTGCTTCCTCGGCCCCAGCTTATAGGGTTTGTCGCCGAATTTACGGTCGCCGTATTTCTTATCCCCGAACTTACGTTCACCGTAGGCGGGCTTGTCGCCATACTGGCGGCGCGGTTTGTCGCCGTCACGGTGTTCGTAACGGGGTTTATCGCCGAATTTGCGCTCGCCGTAGGCTGGCTTGTCACCGTACTGGCGGCGTGGTTTGTCGCCGTCGCGGTTTTCGTAGCGGGGCTTGTCGCCGAATTTGCGCTCGCCGTAGGCTGGCTTGTCACCGTACTGGCGGCGCGGTTTGTCACCGTCGCGGTGCTCGTAACGGGGTTTATCGCCGGACTTACGCTCGCCGTAAGCCGGTTTGTCGCCGAACTGGCGGCGCGGTTTGTCGAATGCAGGGCGGTTGTCCGCCGTGAAATGGGGATTGTAGGAGGCCCGCTCACGGGGCCCCTCGCTGGACGGTTGCTCCGAATCGGCAGCATCACGCTGTAAACGCGGGCGACGCTCGACACGCTCCGCCGTAGCAGTCACGGTACGCTGGCGCTTGTCGCGTCCGAAACGCGAAAGTACCGTGGTCGAGTCGTTTTTGTTGTCTTTCATACGTATTTGAATGAGTTTGTGGGGCAAAGGTAATCCATTTTTCCGGATTACGGCATATTGCAGACCCGATTTGGCGATAAAAGACAGGGGCCGTTACAAATTCGCCGCTTTTGCCTTATCTTTGCACCCGTAAACGACGTCCGGCAGGGATTGCCGGACATCCCCGCCCCGCACCAATGAACATGAACCGCGAAATACTGCGCATCGCGCTCCCGAATATCGTTTCGAACATCACCGTGCCGCTGATGGGAATCGTGTCGACGGCCATCGCCGGGCACTGGGGCGCGGATTCGGCGGCGACGATCGGCGCACTGGCCATCGGGGTGTCGATTTTCAACTTCATCTACTGGAACTGCTCGTTCGTGCGCATGGGAACCAGCGGACTCACGGCACAGGCGTTCGGCGCAGGGAATTTCCACGAATGCACCAACATGCTCGTAAGGGCGATGGTCGTGGCGGCAGGCATGGGATTGCTGATGCTCGCCCTGCAATACCCGCTGGGCGAGCTGGCCCTGTGGGGACTGAACGGCAACGAAATGACGCGCGAATATTTCTACGCCCGCATCTGGGCCGTACCGGCGGGCATCCTCCTGTTCGGGTTCAACGGCTGGTTCACGGGTATGCAGAATGCCATGATACCGATGTTCACGGCTATTTCGGTCAACGCGGTGCATGTCTTGTGCAGCCTTTGGTTCGCCTTCGGCATGGACATGGGGATCGTCGGCATCGCCTACGCCTCGGTGATCGCACAGTGGACGGGCGTGGGACTTTCGCTGCTGCTGCTCATGCTGCGCTACCGCAAGGTGCTGACGGGCATCGACTGGGCCGAGGTATTCGACATGAAACCGCTCAAAACCTTCTTCATCGTCAACCGCGACATCATGCTGCGCACGTTCTGTATCGTGGCGGTCTACACTTTTTTCACGGGGGCTTCGGCACGCATGGAAGACCCGGTACTGCTGGCCGTGAACACCCTGCTGCTGCAACTCTTCACGCTCTTCTCGTACATGAACGACGGATTCGCATACGCCGCCGAAGCACTGACAGGGCGGTTCATCGGCGCCCGGGACGAAAGGGCGCTGCGCGACTGCCTGCGGCGCTGCATCGCGTGGGGTACGGCCGTTTCGATACTGTTCGTGGGTATCTACATCGTCTGGTGGCGCGACCTGGTAGGGCTGTTCATCAGCAGCACGGCGGCAAACGCCGCGACGATCGTGGAGGTCGCCGGACGGTATATCGTATGGATCATCCTGATCCCCGTAGCCAGCGCCATGCCCTTCATCATGGACGGCATCATGGTGGGCGCCACGCAGACGCGCGTCATGCGCAACTCGATGTTCTGGGCTACGGCAGCCTATTTCGGCATCTTCTATATCGGGCATACGCTCATAGGCAACAACGCCCTGTGGCTCGCCTTCACGCTGTACATGTTCCTGCGCGGCGTGCTGCAATACTTCATGACGCACAGCCTGCGGACGATCTACCGCAAAGCCGGCGCATAAGGAAGAGGCGGTGAATCCCCGGGCAGGGAGAGGCCGGAACGGCCCGGGAGAGGCAACGTCCGGAACCTGGAAGGTTTCCTGCGATAACAGGCCGCATATCCGGGGAAAATCACTAAATTAGCGGAACGGAACCCAAAAAAGCCCGCCATGATCTTATCCGAAAACGCACTCTATATCAAATACATCCGGCTGAAAGAGGCCGGAGATTTGCCGCACGAATACCCCTATACGGTGCCCGCGCTGGCGGGGTTCAGCGGGTTGCGGTTCCGCCGCCCGGTGACGTTCATCGTGGGCGAGAACGGCATGGGCAAATCGACGCTGCTGGAAGCCATCGCCGTAAAAGCGGGATTCAATGCCGAGGGCGGGTCGAAGAACTTTCGGTTCGCAACGCGCGAGACTCATTCCCCGCTATACGGGAACCTCGTGCTCGGACGCGGATTGCAGCCGCGCGACGGCTATTTCCTGCGTGCCGAGAGTTTCTACAACGTCGCCACCGAGATCGACCAGATAGCCGACGGCATACACCGCTATTACGGCGACAAGTCGCTCCACAGGCAATCGCACGGCGAAAGTTTCCTGAGCCTGCTCGAACACAGGCTCCGCGGGAACGGGCTCTATATCTTCGACGAGCCCGAGGCCGCCCTCTCGCCGTCGCGGCAGATGTATATGCTGTGCCGGATAAAACAACTCGTGGAAAGCGGATCGCAGTTCATCGTCAGCACCCACTCGCCTATCGTCATGGCCTACCCCGGCGCCGACATCTACGAGATCGCGGACAACGGACTGCAACTCACCGAACTGGAGCAGACGCCGCATTACCTGCTGATGAAACGCTTTTGCCTCGACCACGAAGGGATGCTCCGGCAGTTGGGCTTCGACATCCGGAAACCTTGAAGCGCGGGTCGCGCCACAGGCAGAATGCCCGGAGATCGGCACAACAGCACAGGCTTTTCGCACGGATGCCGCACAGGATTTGCACGGACGTCTTGCACGGATATTACCCTACAAACACGACGGCACGGACATCACGACAGGCGCATCGGCGCATGAAAAATCCCGGCTCCGAAACGCGGAGCCGGGATTCCTGTAAGCGCAGGGCGGCAGCGCCGCTCCCGCAGGGGATTATTCTTCGCCTTTGGCTTCTTTGAGCAGGGTGTTGTACTTGTTGTACTTGTCCATCATGCCCTCCTCGTCGCGCAGGCGGAAGCAGATCGACTTGAGGAAGTCAAGCGTATTGACGTCGTCCTTTTTCAGCTCGTATGCCTTTTCGAACCAGGGCACGGCATCCATATAGACGGCATTCACCTCCTTCAGGTCGGTATCGTAGGCAGTCTGGCTGCTATACTGCTTCTCGTTCATCACCTTGTTCATCTCGTCGGCCTTGATCGTGTAGAACACGCCCAGGTAATAGTTGCCTTCGAACAGGTCGGGCTTCAGCTCAACGACCTTCTTGAACGATGCGATGCTCTCGTCGTAGTTTTTCAGCGCATAGAAGATACGGCCGCGGCCGAACCAGAGGTCTACGTTCTCGGGGTTGTCGGCAATGGCCGAGTCGATCAGCGTTACCAGGTCGGCAGGGTCGCCCACGCCCTCTTCGGAGGTGTAGAGCTGCATCAGGCCGTCGAGGATACGCTCGTTCTTCGGGAATTTCCCTATACCCGTGATCAGGGCGTCCTTGGCCAGCATGACATTGTCCTGGCTGACGTTCTTCAGGCCGTAGTAGCAGTGGAAGAGGTAGTAGTAGATGTTACCCTCCTCGTCGGTATACCCCAGGTCGATCGCTTTCTTGAGGTACTCGGCACCCTGTCCGAACGACGAGGGGTGCGCCGAACCGTCCACCGTGCGCAGGTAACCGGCATAGTAAAGCAGCGCGGGGTCTGCGGCTGCGCCGTAAGCGGGGCTCGACTGCGCCTGGAAAGCCGTGGCATAGGCGTCGGCGGCTGCAACGTACTCGCCCGTGTCGATGCCCGTATTACCGACCTGCGAACAGAAATCGCTGATCTGCTGCAACCCGTCCTTCGCCTTCGCAGCGCTCTTGGGGTCGATCTCGTAAGCCTTGTTGTAAGCCTCGATGGCCATGGCAGGGGCCTCTTTCAGCACCCAGTCGGTCTGCGTCCAGGTAACTACCTTGCCGTCCTTGATATAGGCGATGAAATAGGGGTATTCCCACGCTTCGTAGGGAACGTTGAGAAGCGTCACCTGCTTGGTGGCCGAAGGTTCGCCCACGGCCAGCTTCAGCATCGCGGCGTCCATGTTGACGAAGAGGCTCTTGGTCGGTTCCACGGCAGCCTCGTACAATGCTTTGCCACGGTTGATCCACGTGGAGGCCTTCGCGTTCTTCTTCGCGTCGGCGATGTCGGCGTCGCTCTTCTCGATCTTGGAGAGGAGCCCGCTCTTGTTGACTTTCTGCGCCTGAACAGCGGGGATTGCCATGAGCAGGGCAGCGAAAGCCGTCAAAAATGTTTTCTTCATAACAAATTTAATTTAAAGTTTTTCAAATTAATTTCATCTATTCCTTCGCCGGCTGTCCTGCATCGGGTGTTGCGTCCCCGGCACCGGTAGCCTCTGCGGACTGTACTTCTTCTTCATCGCCGGCAGCAGGCACGGCCATCACCGAGGCAATGGCATCGCCGTCACGCAGGTTGATGATACGCACGCCCTGCGTAGCACGACCCGCCAGGCGGATCTGCGACACGGCCGTACGTATGGTAAGTCCCGAACGGTTGATAATCATCAGGTCATTGTCGTCCGTAACGGCCTGTATGGAGATAAGTTTGCCGGTTTTCTCCGTCACGTTGATCGTCTTCACACCCTTACCGCCGCGGTTGGTGATGCGGTACTCGTCGAGGTCGGTACGCTTGCCGTAACCGTTTTCGCTCAGCACCAGTACGTCCTGCGTCGAATCGGGTTCCACACAGATCATGCCGATCACCTCGTCGGACTCCTCGATCGAGATGCCGCGCACACCGGCGCCGACACGCCCGATCGGGCGCACCGTCGACTCGTTGAAGCGGATGGCCTTGCCTTCGCGGGCCGCAATCATCACTTCGGCGTTGCCGCTGGTGAGCTTGGCCTCGATCAGCTGGTCGCCCTCGCGGATGACGATGGCGTTCACACCGTTCTGGCGCGGGCGCGAGTAGGCTTCGAGCTTCGTCTTCTTGATCGTACCGTCCTTGGTACACATGATGATGAAGTTGTTGTTCACATACTCGGCGTCGTTCAGGCGCTTGACGTTGATATAGGCGCGAACCTTGTCGTCGGGTTCGATCTGGATGACGTTCTGGATGGCGCGTCCCTTCGAGGAGCGTGCGCCTTCGGGGATCTCGTAGACCTTGAGCCAGTAGCAGCGCCCCTTCTCGGTGAAGAAGAGCATCGTATTGTGCATCGAAGCCACGTAGATGTGCTCGATGAAGTCCTCGTCGCGCGTAGCACTGCCCTTGGCGCCGACGCCGCCGCGGTTCTGCGTGCGGTATTCGGCCAGCGGGGTGCGCTTGATGTAGCCCATGTGCGAGATGGTGATGACCATGTCGTCGTCGGCATAGAAATCCTCGGGGTTGAACTCCTCGGAGGCATAGACGATCTCCGAACGGCGCTCGTCGCCGTATTTTTCCTTGATTTCGAGCAGCTCGTCCTTGATGATCTGCATTTGCAGGCCGACGTCGGCGAGCACCTCCTTGAGGTGGGCGATGGTTTTGGTTAGCTCGTCGCGCTCGGTGGTGAGCTTGCCGTATTCGAGCCCCGTCAGGGCACGCAGGCGCATCTCGATGATGGCCGAAGCCTGGAGGTCGCTCAGCTCGAAACGCTCGATCATGGCCTGCTTAGCCAGGTCGGGGGTCTGCGACGAACGGATGATGTGCACGATCTCGTCGATGTTATCCTGCGCGATCAGGAGGCCCAGCACGATGTGCAGCCGCTCCTCGGCCTTGCGCAGGTCGAAGCGCGCACGGCGCACCACCACGTCGTGGCGGTGGTTGACGAAGTGCTTGACCAGGTCGCGCATCGGCAGCAGCTGCGGACGGCCGTTCACCAGCGCGATGTTGTTCACCGCGAACGAAGTCTGGAGCGGAGAGTTCTTGAAAAGCGTATTGAGCACGACGCTCGCCACGGCGTCGTGTTTGAGGATGATGATGATGCGCAGGCCGTTGCGGTCGGACTCGTCGTTGATGTAGGAGATGCCGTCGATCTTCTTTTCGTTGATCATGTCGGCGATCTTCTTGATCATCTCGGCCTTGTTGATCATGTAGGGGATTTCGGTGATGACGATGCACTCGCGGCCGCTGGGGGTATGCTCGATGTCGGTCTTGGCACGCATCATGACGCGGCCGCGGCCCGTAAGCATGGCCTCCCGGACACCCTCGTAGCCGTAGATGATACCGCCCGTGGGGAAATCGGGGCCCTTGATATACTGGAGCATCTCCTCGCCCGTGATTTCGGGGTTGTCGATATAGGCGCAGCAGGCGTCGACCACTTCGCAGAGGTTATGCGGGGCCATGTTGGTGGCCATACCTACGGCGATACCGCTGGCGCCGTTGACGATCAGCAGCGGGATCTTCGTGGGCAGCACCGTGGGTTCGGGGATCGTATCGTCGAAGTTGAGCGTCCAGTCGACGGTCTCCTTGTCGATGTCGGCCATCACCTCGTCGGTGATCTTCTTCATGCGGGCCTCGGTGTAACGCATGGCGGCCGGCGAGTCGCCGTCCATCGAACCGAAGTTACCCTGGCCGTCGACCAGCGGGTAGCGCATCGACCACTCCTGTGCCAGACGCACCATCGCGTCGTAGACCGACGAGTCGCCGTGGGGGTGGAACTTACCGAGCACGTCGCCGACGATACGCGCCGACTTACGGGTCGGTTTGTCGGAGTAGAGGTTGAGCTCCGCGCTCATATCGTAGAGGATACGGCGGTGCACGGGCTTCATGCCGTCGCGCACGTCGGGAAGCGCACGCGACACGATGACCGACATCGAATAGTCGATGTACGCCGACTTCATCTGCTCTTCGATATTGATAGGAATGATACGTCCTGTCAAACCTGCATTCTTTTCTTCTTCAGTTAGCATCTTATCTCTTTAAAATTACAGTCTTTTAACGAACAAAAATACGATTTATTTCCGATCTGAGCAACTTTAAGCCGATAAATATCGCATCCGGGCGGAAGATTTCCGGGACAACGCCCCGTTTTTGCCCCTTTTCCGGCGATCTGACGGCCTCAAAAAAAAATCCCGGCAGACTGACGGCATCCGCTTGCGCGTTCCGGATCGTTTCACTACCTTTGCGGCCTCTATTTCCCGAACATGGCACAGATAAACACACCCAAGGAAGTACTCGCGCTGGCTCAGAAGTCGGCAACGGGCAAAATGCAACTCCCGGCGGGCAAGACCCTCCTGCTGGCATTCCTGGCCGGCGCATACATCGCCATGGGCGGACTCTTCTCGCTGATGGCGGGGTTCGGGTTCCCCGGGGTGGCCGAAGCGCCCGGGTTGCAGCGCCTGCTCTCGGGGCTGGTATTCCCGCTGGGGCTCATCCTGGTGGTATTCGCCGGGGCGGAGCTCTTCACGGGCAACAACGCCGTGCTCGTACCCGGGGCGCTGGGCCGCAGGTACGGATGGGGCAAGGTGCTGCGCAACTGGGGGCTGGTATACGCGGGGAATTTCATCGGGGCGGCCTTCTTCGCCTATTTCCTGGTGGTGCTGCCCGGCGTGCTCTCGTCGGAGCTGTGGCGCGAAGCGGCCTGCAACGTGGCGCAGGCCAAGGTCTCGATGCCGTGGCTGACGGTATTCCTGCGCGGCGTGGGCGCCAACTGGCTGGTATGCCTCGCGGTATGGCTCGGGCTGAGTACCGACGACGCGGCAGGCCGTATGATGGGGTTGTTTTTCCCGGTCATGTGCTTCGTGGTGATCGGCTACGAGCACTGCATCGCCAACATGTTCTTCATCCCGCTGGGGATGATGCTGGGCGCCCCGGTGACGGCGGCGGACATGGTCGCCGCAAACCTGGTTCCCGCCACGCTCGGGAACATCGCAGGCGGCGGCATCTTCGTCGGCGGGCTCTACTGGTACCTCAACCGGAAATAGGGGTCAATCCGCCAGCCTGAGCCACAACCGCCCGTGGCGGAAATCGAAGACCACCCGGAATGCGGAGAAGAATTTTACGCCGAGGAAACCGTCGCCGGGGAGTTTCATCGGTTTGTCGAGCACCACGACAGGCAGCCCGCAGAAGGGGTAGCGCCCCATGAAAGTGGCTACGGCGGGCATCAGCACCCGCAGGGTCATCCCGCCCGGCGTCCGGCCTTCCACCAGATCGACAGGGGCACGCGACACGAATTTCCCGACCGCAGGCTTGAATGCGAAGAGTGCCAGCAGGTTGGCATTGCCCAGATCGACGACCAGCCGCATCGGCATCGCACGGCTGCGTCCCCGGACATCGGACAAGCGCACCGTATCCGCAACCCAAAACATCCCCGATTGCCCGTCGGCCACCAGTTCGTAGGCCTCCCACCCGTCGCCGGGTTGCGGCAGGCTCCCGGATGAGAGCGGACGGAAAATGCCGCGGCGGACATCGAGCTCGAAAATACCGGGCGCAGCCACGCTGTCGGTCGTGAAGGTATGGAGCGGGTAGAGCAGGTCGCAGGGCTTGCGTCGCCGCAGATCGACGACATAGCTCTCGCACAAACTGCGCGTATCCCCCACCCTGACCCCCGGTGCCAGTTTATAGCGGGCCGAATAGTCCGTGCCGCCGGCCATGCGGAAACGCACGGGGCGTTCGAGTTCGACGGGTTCGAAAAGCCCGGGGTGCGACCAGACCAGCACGCTGTCGACCAGCGGAAAATAGACGCCCGATTCGAGAAACACCCGCACCGGTATGGAATCCCCTACGAAAGACGCCGCATAGAGCAGATCGCGCTCGGAGGTAAGCTCCCATGCCGTGCCGGAAGGCAGCTGCCCGCCTGTCGGCGACGGGTCTTCCGGCGCCGCAGCCAGCGTCGCCGCGGGGATGGCGACGGACAACAGCAGCATGATCGGCCGGCGGAACATGGTCAGCGGAAGTCGATGAATTCGTACCCGGCGTAGTTATCCTTCGCAAAGGCCTTGAGCGGCGTTTCGAGGGGCTTGATGCCCAGCACCGAAACCTGCACCTGCTCGCCGTCGTAATCGTAGCGGAGCGACACGGGACGCATCGCGGCGGTATCGACCGTAAGGACGATATTGCCCGCCGAGGAGGTATTCCCGGGCGCAGGGGTCAGACGCACCACGGCATGCCCCTCCTGCTCGCCGGCGAGCGAGGCCGCATATTCGCTGCCGAGGAAATCGAAGGCATGGACGGGGTTATTGAGGATATTGCGGCTGTCGGTGTCGACCACGTCGATCGTCACCTCGCGGCGGCGGTTGTCCACCTCGTAGCGAACGGCTCCGTCGCAGTAAACCTCGGCATCGCCCAGCACGAGGTAATAACCTTCCCCCTCGACGGCATAGCGCCCGCGCGTGACGTATTCGTCCGAGCGCACCTCGAACGACACCCCGTAGGCACCCAGTGCCCGGAAGCCGTCACGAACCCCGGCAAGTATCCCGGCGGCACGGTCGGCGGCCGGAGGCAACGGGCTGGCCCCCTGCGTCGCACCGGCGGCAGCGGCCGAAGCCGCGGAACCGGAGGAGGAACCGAAAACGGAATCCGTAGCGGAACCGGAAGAGAAACCCGCCGCGGAACCGGAGGTGAAAGCGGCGTAAATAACGGGCGACCCATGGAAGCCAAAGAGCGCATGGAAGCCCGGGGCGGGATCAGCCTGAAAACCGGAGGCCGAGGCGTCGCGGCAGGCAAAAGCCGAAGCAGAGGCGGGAACCGCCGGGAAATCAGAGGCGGCCGCAAATCCGCAAGCAGCCGGCACATCCGCGGCGACGGGGAGTGCGGCGACGCATTGCATCCCGGAAAGCAGCAACAGGAGGGACAGGAATCGTTTCATGGCAGCATCAGAATAGGCCCAGCTCCTGCAACTTGGCTTCGAGCGAGGGCATGTCATGGAAAAGGATGTCGCGCGGCTTGGCTCCCTGCTGACGGCCGACGATGCCGGCACGTTCGAGCTGCATCATGATGCGCCCGGCACGGTTGAAGCCCACCTCGTAGTTGCGCTGGATCATCGAGGTCGAGATATTGCCGCCCGAAACGGCGTCGCGGGCGATCTCGGCGAAGAGCGAATCGTATTTCACGGGGGCGGAGTCCTCGCTGCCCATGCTCCCCGAAGAATCGCCCGTATCGGGCGTATAGTCGGGCAGCGAATAGGCCGAGGTATAGCCCTGCTGCTTCGATATATACTCGACGATGCGTTCGACCTCCTTGGTTTCGACCAGCGCGCACTGGATACGCGTCAGTTCCCCGTCCTTCGAGAAGAGCATGTCGCCGCGGCCGATAAGCTGGTTGGCCCCCGGCTGGTCGATGATCGTACGCGAGTCGATCATCTGCATCACGCGGAAGGCGATACGCGCGGGGAAATTGGCCTTGATACCGCCCGTGATGACCTTCACATCGGGGCGCTGCGTGGCGATGATCAGGTGGATGCCGACGGCACGCGCCTTCTGCGCGAGGCGCATGACGGGCCCCTCGACCTCGCGGGCGGTCATGATCAGGTCGGCGAATTCGTCGACCACCACGACGATATAGGGCAGGTAGCGGTGCCCGTTGAGCGGGCTGAGCCGCCGGGCGGTGAATTTCTCGTTGTACTCGGCGATATTGCGCGCCCCGGCTTTCTTGCAGAGTTCCAGGCGGCTGTCCATCTCCGTGCAGAGCGAATTGAGCGTGTAGACCGCCTTCTTGGGGTCGGTGATGATGGCATCGTCCTCGGACTCCATCTTGGCGAGGAAGTGGCGCTCGATCTTGGCATAGAGCGAGAACTCGACCATCTTGGGGTCGATCATCACGAACTTGAGCTGCGCGGGGTGCTTGCGGTAGAGCAGCGAGGTGATGATGGCGTTCAGCCCCACGGACTTACCCTGTCCCGTGGCGCCCGCCACCAGCAGGTGCGGCATCTTGGCCAGGTCGAACACGTAATTCTCGTTCTGGATCGTACGGCCGATCACCACCGGGAGCTCGGCCTTCGACTCCTGAAAACGCAGCGAACGCACGGCGGAGTACATCGACACCACCTGCTTGTCGCGGTTGGGCACCTCGATGCCGATGGTTCCCTTGCCGGGGATGGGGGCGATGATGCGGATACCCAGCGCCTTGAGGCTCTGGGCGATGTCGTTTTCGAGCCCCTGGATCTTCGAGATCTTGACGCCCTGCGCCTGCACGATCTCGTAGAGCGTCACGGTGGGGCCGACCGTGGCCTTGATACGCTGGATGGGGATGCCGAAATTGCGGAGCGTATCCTCGATCTTAGTCTTGTTCTCGAAAATCTCCTCGTCGCTCACTTCCGAGTCGGAAACATAGTCTTCGAGCAGCGTCACGGGCGGCTTGTGGTAGTTCACGAGGTCTTTCAGCGGGTCGTAGCTCTCGGTCGGGATCGCCTTTTCGTCGACCAGGCGGGCTTCGTTGGCCTCGACGGTCACGACGACGCCCCCGGCAGGGACGGGTATCTCGGTAAACGGCCCGTCGGGGAGCGGCTCCCCGGATACAGGAGCGGCAGCGGAGGGCATCCCGGCAACAGAGGGCATCCCGGCAGCCGGGGCCGGTGTCCCGACGGGGTCTTCCCCGCCCAGGGATAATTCGGTGAAAGGTTCGTCGGACACAGGCGCAGCAGGCCGGACAGCAGTGCCGGCGGCAGGACGCCCCGCGGGGCGTTCCAGCTCGACAAGCCCGCTGGGGCCGATCACCAGCCGGCCTTCGGGGCGCGACAGGTCGACCTCGGTAAACTCGCCGTCGTCATCGGATGCGGCGGCCTCTGCCGCCTGCGGGGCTTCGGGCACAATGGGCATGCCGTCGGGGCCCAGTTCCACGAACGGATCGTCGTCCGCATCGCGGCGGGCGGCCTGCGGGGCGGCGGGAGTCCCGGCGGCAGCAGGCCCGGGAGTACGTACGGCGCGGGGCATTTCCGGCACCGGACGCTGCACGGCCAGTTCGGGTTCGGGACGGCGCACGACCACCTCGGGCTCCGCCTTCACGGCAGACTCCACGGCCGGAGTGTCGGCCGACCGCTTGGCAGGCCTCTCTCCGGGATTCCCGACGGATTCCGCGGCTACGGCAGCCGCATCCCCGGCGGCGTCGGACGGTTGCCCGTGCGCGTGCACGACCTTATGTTTGACGATCTCTACGATCCTGCCGCTCTTGTCGACCATGACGTTGCCCGCACGGTTGACCTTGTTGATGAAATTGCGGTTGATGAATACCCCCGTAAGGATCCAGCAGCCCAGCAGCAGGATCAACGTCCCCAGCACCCCGATATGCGTGCGCAGCAGCGCCGCGGTCTCGATGCCGAAGGCACCGCCCCACCCCGTCGAACTGCAAAGGCTCCACTTGTCCGAGAAGGCGAAGCCCAGCGTCAGCGAACTGAGGATCAGGACGAGGAAAAGCGAGAGGATCGAATGGTTGAACAGCAGCGGGCGCTGGCGGATGACGCGCACGCCGACGAGCACCACCATCACCGGGATCAGGATGCCGGATACGCCGAACGAGTTGTCGACCAGCAGGCGTCCCAGCCTGGCACCCGCCCAGCCGCAGAGGTTTCCGGGCTCGACGCCCAGCGTGGCACGTTCCTCGGGCGAGAGCAGCAGTCCGCTCTGGTCGGCCGCCCAGGTGAAGAACGAGAACAGTACGGCTGAGGCGGCGAACAGCCCGATGAAAAGCAGCAGCAGGCCCGCGACCCAGCGTGCACTGTCGCTGTTGGAACGCTGGACTTTCTGCCGTCCGTTGGGGGATGAGGATGTATTTTTAGATGCCATCTGTGTTGCGCTTGATTTTTATCAAGCGAAGTTACGCATTTTTTTTGACATTTCGGAGCCGGCGCCGACTTTATTGAAACCGGAACCGTATCCGGCGGGCATAATTGCAAATAAATCGTTATCTTCGCACACGTTTCAGCAGGCTGCGGCCCGCATGGGAAGGCCGGCACTCCGCACGGCGCCCGCAAACACGCCACGCCTGCGCGACATGTAAGGATATATTGCGCACCCACTAAAAACCGAATGAAGAAAATGATCCGGAACACAGGACAGAAGGAACACATCGTATGGCTGGACGTCATCAGGCTGGCTGCCATACTGATGGTGATCGGGGTTCATTGCATCGACCCCTTCTACATTTCGCCAGCCATGCGGGGCATCCCCGAATATACGCACTGGGCGACCGTCTACGGTTCGCTGTTCCGCCCTTCGGTGCCGCTGTTCACGATGATGACGGGCTTACTGCTGCTGCCCGTGCGGCAACCGCTGGGGACATTCTACAAAAAACGTATTTTCAGGATCCTTTTCCCCGTGCTCATCTGGTCGGTACTCTACAACATGTTCCCCTGGTTCACGGGGGTGCTCGGGCTGCCGGAAAACATCATCGGGGATTTCTTCTGCTACACGCAGGGGCACGAATCGCAGGCGCTGGGCGACTCGCTCAAAGACGTGGCGATGATCCCGTTCCAGTTCAGCTTCAAGGAGAACCACATGTGGTACATGTATTTGCTGATAGGGCTCTACCTCTATATGCCGTTCTTCTCGGCATGGGTCGAAAAGGCGACCCGGAAAGAGATGCGGGCCTTCCTGGCGATCTGGTTCGTCTCGCTCTTCCTGCCCTACATGTCCGCATACATAGCCCCCTATTTCGGGGTCGGGTACCTGTTCGGCGAAAGCACCTGGAACGCATACGGGCTGTTCTACTATTTCGCGGGGTTCAACGGGTACCTGCTGCTGGGGCACTACATGAAGAAAGGCAACGATTGGAGCATGGCAAGGACACTTGCGACCAGCGTCATACTATTCGGAGCCGGATATTGCATCACCTACACCGGATTTGCCGCGGCAGCGGCCGACAGCATGTCGACGGAGGCGGACATGGAACTTTTCTTCACCTTCTGCAGCCCGAACGTGGCGATGATGACCGCGGCGGTATTCCTGCTGATGCAAAAAATCCGCATCCGGCGCCAAACCATCGTCAGGCTGCTCGCCAACATGACCAAATGCGGGTTCGGGATCTACATCGTGCACTATTTTCTGGTAGGGCCGTTCTTCCTGCTCATCGGCCCGTCGTCGCTGCCCATCCCGCTGCAAGTCCCCGTAATGGCAGTATGTATCTTCGCCGTCGCATGGGCATTTACGGCACTGGTATATAAATTATTGGGCAAAAAGGCCGCTTACATCATGGGATAGCCCGGCCGCGGGAGATATTCCAACGAGCCGGCGGGCTGCATCCTTTTCGGAGTGCAGCCCGCCGGCTCGTTGGAAGGCAGGTCGTCAGACCGACGCCTGCGCCTTGCGTTCCAGACGGAGGCGGTAGGCCTCGTCGGCAAAGGTGCGAAACGTATATTCCGCGCGGTGGGCGGGGTCAGCGCGCAGACCGTAACGGTCGAGCAGCTGCACGACGCGGCGGGCGACGGCGGGCGACGGGTCGACGACCGTGACGCCGCGGCCCGCGAGGACACGTTCGAGGACGGGCAGCAGGAAAGGATAGTGCGTGCAGCCGAGCACGATCTGGTCGGCCCCGTGCTCCAACATCTCCGCGACGGCGGCACGGACGGTGGCCTCGGCCTGGGGCGTCGCCTCCAGATCGTTTTCGACCAGTTCGACGAAGCCCCGGCCAGGTGCCGTGACGAGGTCTACGCCGTCGCCGTACCTGGCCGCCGTGCGGCGAAAGAGTTCGCCGTCGAGGCTCCGTTCGGTGGCCAGCACCCCCACTACCCCGCTGCGGGTCGCCAGGCAGGCGGGTTTCACGGCCGGCTCCATGCCCACGATCGGCATGGGGGCGTATTTCTCCCGCAAAAAGTCGATGGCGGCGGCCGTAGCGGTATTGCAGGCCACGACAACCAGCTTGCAGCCCTCTGCCACGAGGCTGGCGACGGCCTCGTCGGCAAGGCGTTCGACCTGCGGGCGGGGGCGCGACCCATAGGGGCAGTTCTTACCGTCGCCCAGATAGACGAGCGACTCCGTGGGGAGCGCACGGCGCACCTCGCGCCAGACGGTCAGCCCGCCCAGCCCCGAATCGAAAACACCGATGGGTGCGTTATTTGAAAGTTTATCCACGTCTTTCAGGAGTTGCAGAATATCATCGTCCGCGGCACGGCCGCGTCGTATCGTTCGCTGCGGTTTCCGCTACCCCGGGTACTCCCGGGGCGGAAGCCGCAGGGGATTCTCTAATTCAGGCCGAGCCGCCGCAGGATATGCTCCACGACCTGGTCGTCGGACATCGCATCGCAGTCGACGACCAGCTGCGCCTGCGCATAGAAGGGTTCGCGCACGGCCATGTCCCCCTCCATGAACGCCACCAGCCCGGCATCGTCCAGCCCCCGCAGCCGGGGACGTTTCCGGCGCCCGTAAGGGCTCAGGCGGCTGGCGATCTGCGCCGCGCTGCGCCGCAGGAAGACGGTATGCCCCACGCCGTTCATGCGCTGCATGTTATCGCCCCACGTGGGGAGCCCCCCGCCCGTCGAAACCACGGCTTCACCGCCTGCTGCGATCGCCCGTTCGAGCGCCTCGCGCTCCGCTTCGCGGAACCGCGCCTCGCCTTCGTAACGGAAGACATCGGCGACGGAGGCTCCCGCCTGCTCCTCGACCAGCGTGTCGGTATCCACGAAACCGATGCCCAGCCTGCGCGCCAGCTTGCGTCCGAGGGTGCTCTTGCCGCATCCCATGTAACCGATCAGGAAGAGGGGTTTCATCGCCGGTAGGTCAAAACAGGTTCAGTTGTTCGGGGTCGATCACTTCGTCGACGTCGCCCCTGGCGCGTTCGATCTCGAACTCCACCCCGCCCGCCGTAGTTCCCGTACGGGGCAGCCCGTCGGGCCGGGCCGGGGTTTTCTTCGCCCCGGAAGCCTTCGCAGCCGCAGCGTCCTTCGCAGCCGGCTTGTCCGCCCCGGCTGGTCTGTCTTGCGCAGAGGCGGCAGTACCGGCATCAGCGCCCGGGGTTGCGGGATTTTCCGCGGCGGCAGAAGCCGGAGCAGAAGCAGAGCGATCCGGGATAGCAGAAGCGGCGGAAGAAGCCGAATCCCCGCCGGAAAGGGCCGCGGCGTCGATAGTGCCGCGATCAGCCGCATCGCCGTTCGAACCGTCGAACGCACGGTTATCCGCACCGCCCGACGCACCGTTACCGGAACCGGCTTTCGCACCGCCCGACGCACCGCTGCCGCCGGAGGGCGTATCGTCGGAACCATCATCGTCGCCGCCGTCGTCCGAAGGTTCGGGCTCGGGCGGCAGTTCGGGTTCGATGAAGCGCAGCGTAGCGACCTCGTAGGTCGTCAGGCGCTTGCCCTTGGCGCGGTGGCTCTTGACGCCGACGAATTCGTCGACGTCGACCTCGTCCGCGGGACGCGACGCATGCGCCCCCTTGTAGGTGATTTCGAGTTTGGCGCCCGTGCGTTCCGTCACGGCGACCAGATCGGCCTGTCCGTCCTCGTCGAGGAAGAACTGCATCTTGTCGCTCATCTCGGCCGTGAAGCGCTTCATGTAATAGAACTGCTGCGAGCGGTCGTAGTAGCAGACGCTGTAAACGCGGTCGGGCTCATAGCGGCTCACGCGCACGGTCTCGTCGGGGAAATGCTGCCCGAGGTCGTAACCCGTGATATAGTACTGGTTCTTCGACGTCCAGACGATGATCCGGTCGTCGCCCTTGAACTCGCCCAGCAGCTTGCCGCGGCCGTCGGCGTTCAGGCGGCGGACATCCTCGTCGAACCAGACGTTCTGGCCGCCGAGCGTCGAGGTGCCGCGCTCCTTGAGGACGATCTTGTGGATGCCGTAGCGCGAGAAGAGGTTGCCCTGGCTCTGGCGCCCCTTGATGGCGAGGGTCGAGAAATCGAGGTCGACGATCACCTTTTTCAGGCGCGGACGGGGCTTGAAGTAAACCTTCAGCACCTCGGCCTCACCGTTCGGATTGACAGACATATAGAGTATCTCGCTCTTGGGCGTGCCCTTGGTGATGTCGTACTCCTTGTCGCGCGTGATGGCCTTGATGGCGCAGCGCTTCATCATGATCGGGCCGTTCTTGCCGTCGCGGTACAGCACGTTGTAGATCGTGCGCTCGTCGTTGCGCTTGAAGACCCCGATGTAGTAGATGCCCTTCTCGAAGAAGGCCTTGTCGCTCACCTTGGTGATGACGTAGCGGCCGTCCTTCGTGAAGACGATCACGTCGTCGATGTCCGAGCAGTCGCATACGAATTCGGCGTCCTTCATCGACTTGCCGATGCCGAAGAAGCCCTCGGCGCGGTCGACGTAGAGCTTGGCATTGGTCACGGCGACCTTCGTGGCCTCGATGTTGTCGAACTCACGCAGCTCGGTGCGGCGCTCCTTGCCCTTGCCGTATTTGTCGCGGATACGCTCGTAGTAGGCCACGGCGTACTCGGTGAGATGGTCGAGGTCGTACTGCGTGGCCTTGATATCCTCCTCGATCTGACGGATCTCGTTATCGGCCTTGTCGCTGTCGTAACGCGAGATGCGGATGAACTTCAGTTCCGTCAGGCGCTGCACGTCGGAGAGCGTGACCTCGCGGCGCAGCCGGTTCTTGAACGACTCCAGCCCCTTGTCCACGGCGGCGTAGGCCTCTTCGCGGCTCTTGCAGCCCTCGATGAGCTGGTAGAGCTTGTTCTCGATGAAAATGCGTTCGAGCGACGCGGCATGCCAGGCTTCGTTCAGTTCGCCGAGCCGGATCTCCAGCTCGCGCCCCAGCAGCCACTTGGTATGCTCGGCCGAGCGACGCAGGATCTCGCTCACGCCCAGGAAATGGGGTTTCTCCTCCCAGATGACGCAGGCGTTGGGGGCGATCGAAACCTCGCAGTCGGTGAAGGCGTAGAGGGCGTCGATGGTTTTGTCGCTCGACTCGTCGGGCGAAACCTGGATGATGATTTCGACCTTGTCGGCCGTATTGTCATCGACCTTCCTGATTTTGATCTTGCCCTTGTCGTTGGCCTTGATGATCGAATCCTTGATCGACTCGGTGGTCGTGGTATAGGGGATTTCGGTGATGGCGAGCGTGCGTTTGTCGATCTTCGAAATCTTGGCACGCACCTTCACCGCCCCGCCCCGCAGGCCGTCGTTATAGCGGCTCACGTCGGCCATGCCGCCCGTCGGGAAGTCGGGGTAAAGCTGGAATTCGCGCCCTTCGAGGTGTGCGATGCAGGCATTGATGAGCTCCACGAAGTTGTGGGGCAGGATCTTCGACGCCAGACCCACGGCGATGCCGTCGGAGCCCTGCGCCAGCAGCAGCGGAAACTTGATCGGCAGCGTGACGGGTTCCTCCTTGCGGCCGTCGTAGGACAGCATCCACTCGGTGGTTTTCTTGTTGAAGACCACTTCGGAGGCGAACTTCGACAGGCGCGCCTCGATGTAACGCCCCGCGGCGGCCTCGTCGCCCGTGAGGATATTGCCCCAGTTACCCTGGCAGTCGATCAGCAGGTCTTTCTGCCCCAGCTGCACCAGTGCGTCCTTGATCGACGCATCGCCGTGCGGGTGGTACTGCATGGTCTGTCCCACGATGTTGGCCACCTTGTTGTAGCGTCCGTCGTCGACGACCTTCATGGCGTGCAGGATACGCCGTTGCACGGGTTTGAGGCCGTCCTCGACATGGGGTACGGCGCGTTCGAGGATCACGTACGAAGCGTAGTCCAGGAACCAGTTCTTATACATGCCCGTCAGTTTGCGCACGCCCCCTTCGTCCTGCGTCAGGCGGTCGAACTTGCCCGCCCTGGCCGGGGCGTCGGCGGCAGGGGCCGCGTCGGCCGCATCGCCGGCGGTCTGAGGGGTCGGGGCCTCTTCGTTGAGCGGCTCGTCCCGCCCGATGGTATCTTTTTCTTCTGCCATATTCGTTAGTTGATTGCGAGATCCTGCTCGACGATGTCCTCCTCGATGCGCAGGTTGTCGATGATGAAGCCCTGCCGTTCGTAGGTGTTCTTGCCCATGTAGAACTCCAGCAGGTCGTGGATCGGGTCGTCCTTGGTGATGCGAACCTTGTCCAGGCGGATGTTCTCGCCGATGAATTCGCGGAACTCGTCGGGCGAAATCTCGCCGAGGCCCTTGAAGCGCGTGATCTCGGCATTGGCGCCGCAGCGTCCGACGGCTTTTTGCCGCTCCTCCTCGGAGTAGCAGTAAAACGTCTCCTTCTTGTTACGGACGCGGAACAGGGGGGTTTGCAGCACGAACAGGTGCCCCTGGCGGATCACGTCGGGGAAGAACTGCAGGAAGAAGGTCATCATCAAAAGGCGGATGTGCATGCCGTCGACATCGGCATCGGTGGCGATGATCACCTTGTTATAGCGCAGGTTGTCCATCTCCTCCTCGATGTTGAGCGCAGCCTGCAAGAGGTTGAACTCCTCGTTCTCGTAGACCACCTTTTTGGTCAGCCCGTAGCAGTTGAGCGGCTTGCCGCGCAGCGAAAAGACAGCCTGCGTGCGCACGTCGCGGCTCTTGGTGATCGAACCCGAGGCCGAGTTGCCCTCGGTGATGAAGATCATCGACTGTTCGGCCAGCTCGTGCTTGTCGGTGCGGTGTATCTTGCAGTCGCGCAGTTTCTTGTTGTTGAGCGAAACCTTCTTGGCTGTCTCGCGCGCCTTCTTCTGGATGCCCGAAATGGCCTTGCGCTCCTTCTCGTTCTCGACGATCTTCCGCTGGAGCACCTGCGCCGTCTCGGAATGCTTGTGCAGGTAGTCGTCGAGGTGCTTGCCCAGGAAATCGACGACGAAATTGCGCATCGACACGCCCGGCTCGATCTCCTTGGAGCCGAGTTTGATCTTGGTCTGCGATTCGAAGACCGGGTCGGTGACCTTGACCGAAATGGCGGCGATGATCGACGTGCGGATGTCCGAAGGATCGTAGTCCTTGTGATAGAACTCCTTGACGGTCTTGGCGATGGCCTCGCGGAAAGCCGCCTGGTGCGTACCGCCCTGCGAGGTGTACTGGCCGTTGACGAACGAGAAATAGCTCTCGCCGTAGCCCGTGCCGTGGGCGATGGCCACCTCGATGTCGTCGCCCGAAAGGTGGATCGGCGCATAGAGCGGCTCTTCGGTCATGTTTTCGTTGAGCAGATCCAGCAGGCCGTTTTTCGAAACGTAGCTGTTGCCGTTGAAATTGAACGTCAGCCCCAGGTTCAGGTACGTATAGTTGCGCACCATCTGCTCGACGTATTCGAGGTTGTAGGCATACTCGCCGAAGACCTCCTCGTCGACGCGGAACGAGATGAAGGTGCCGTTTTTCTCGCGCACGCCGCTCTCCCACCTGTCGCTCACCTCGAGCCCCTTGGCGAAGGTCACCGTGCGGGCCTCGCCGTCGCGTACCGAACGGGCCGTGAACTCGCCGGAAAGCATGTTGACGGCCTTGACGCCGACGCCGTTCAGGCCGACGGTCTTCTTGAAGGCCGAGCCGCCGTACTTACCGCCGGTGTTCATCTCGCTGACGGCCGCCGCGAGCGATTTGAGGGGGATGCCGCGGCCGTAGTCGCGCACCGACACCACCTTGTCCTCGATCGAAATGTCGATCTGGCGGCCGGCCCCCATGATGAATTCGTCGACCGAATTGTCGACGACCTCCTTGATGAGGACGTAAATGCCGTCGTCGGCCTGGGTGCCGTCGCCCAGCTTGCCGATATACATGCCGGGGCGCAGACGGATATGCTCCCGCGGCGAAAGCGTAACGATGGCGTCGTCGCCGTAGCTGTCGTTAGGATTGGTATTGAGTAAATCTGCCATAGTCTATTTTCGGTTTCGGATCTGGGCAAGGGCCGCGCTCATGGCGTCGTGCACCTCCTCCATCAGCACGTGCGTCTCGGTCGAGACGACCTTTCCGGCCGGTACGGGGGGCAGCACGCGGATGGTGATGCGGTTGCCCCAGTTGAACATCGCGTTCTTGCGGATAAGCGTCTTGGTGCCGTCCAGCACCACGGGGAGTATCTCCACGCCCGCCTCCCGGGCCAGCGTGAAGGCGCCCGCCTTGAAGCGGTGTATCTCGCCGTCCTTCGAACGCGTACCCTCGGGGAAGACGGCGACCGAAGCGCCGCGCGAGATCCACAGCTTGCCGTCGCGCACCATCTGCTCCAGCGCCTCGGAGGCGCGGCCGCGGTTGATGCAGATGTCGCCGTGGAGGATGAGATACTGCCCGAAGAAAGGCGTCTTGAAGACCTCGCGCTTGGAGACCCAACGGAAATTGAGCGGGATGTAATAGAGCGTCGGGATGTCGATCACCGTATTGTGGTTCAGCACGATGACGTAGCTTTTCTTCCGGTCGACATGTTCGAGCCCCTCCACACGCTGCCGCCAGCGGGGCGGGATGGCGAAGAAGGTGCGCACCAGGATGCGCGACAGCTCGTGCACCACGCGGCGGCCCTTGTCGAAGGGATAGCACACGACCAGCGCCAGGGCCGACAGGATCATGAAGAAGGTGCACAGCAGCACCAAGAAGATATAATAAACCGCGCTTATCATAGTTTCAGCATTTTTTGCCGGGCATTCCCGCCCCGCCGTGCCTGCCCTGCTGCCGGATCGCGTCGGAAACGGCATGTCGGAGCGTTCGAAATCACATCGGGGGACAATGAGCCACAATAATTCAATCTGCAAATTTAGGAATTATTCGCGGGATTCCAGCCTCGCGGCGCACGATTTTTCAACAAAATTTCGACGGCACCTATTTTTATCGGGGACAGCCCTCCCCCGCTTTCCGCGGCGCGGAAAGCGTACGCCGACGACTATCCAGAGGAGGAATGCTGACGGGAGGGGGCGGGGCGCGGCAGCCGGCCGGCCGCCGCGGGTGATAGACAGCAAAGCGGGAGATTCCGTTTTGAATTTCCTGCCTTTTTTATAACTTTGCGCCATACATATTAGCGAAAGCTATTGTTTTTGGGTAGATAAAACGACCAATTTTAACGAAGCCAAGAAAACAGTAGTACTCCCGCGTCACGCGCGGGCTCTACCTGTTTGGCTTCGGGTGCTTGGTCGTACCCATCTACCGACAGAGGGGAGTCCGCGTTTTTTCATGCATGAACGGCCGCCCCTCCCCCGGTAAAGGATAATTTTTTCGTAAAATTTAGTACTATGCATTGCAAAGTATAAATATTTTTACATATCTTTGCCCCATCAACTAAAATGCAGTGCAGATTACAAACAACGACAGAATAGTATGAAAAAACTTATCTTCCTCATCGTAATACTGGCGCTGGCCGCCGCAAACGCATTCGCAGCCCGCATCTATCCGGCCGAGGGCCGCGTGGTGGACGAACAGGGACAGGCCGTGGAGTACGCTACGGTCGTGCTGCTGAAAGGCAGCGACCAGGTGGCGGGCATGGCCACCGACGACACAGGCCGCTTCGTGCTGAAAGTGCCTTCGGGCGAGTATACCCTGTCGGTACAATACCTCGGGTTCGACCCCGTCGTGCGGCAGGTGCGGGTCGAGGAGAACAACGACCTGGGCGAGATCGTGATGAAAAGCTCGACGACCCGGATCGAAGGCGTGGTGGTCAAGGCGCAGCTCATCCGCCGCGAGGCAGACCGCTTCGTGGTCGACGTGGCCAACGCCCCGGCGGCGATCGGCAAGGACGGCATCGAGCTGCTGGAACGCGCACCGGGCGTTTGGATCGACGACGAGAAGATCTCGATAAACGGCAAGTCGGGCTCGAAGGTCTATGTCAACGACCGCGAACTGCGCATGGAGCCCGAGCAGCTGCTCACCTACCTGCGCTCGCTGCGCGCCGAGGAGATCCAGAAGATCGAGGTCGTACCGACGACGGGCGCCGACTACGACGCCGATTCATCGGGCGGCATCATCAGGATCACGCTCCGCAAACGCCGCGAGAACGGGTTGGACGGGTCGCTGTCGATGCGCACCACACAGAACGCGCGCCACCATTTCTATACGCCGAGCGGCAACATCAACATCCACACGGGCCGCCTCGACCTCTACGCCTCGGCATGGGCCGACCTGGGCAGGGACACGGCCGTCTCGGACGAACACACCGATTACAGCACGGGCAATACGAACCTCACGTCCCATTCGGAAATCGCCGAACGCGACCGCAACTTCGGCGGCAGCATCGGCTCGGTATTCGAAATCAACCCCAAGCACAGCATCGGCGCCGAGTTCGAATACTGGCGCAACAACGAAAAGGGCCCTAACGACTCCTATACCGACTTCACGGACGCGGGTGCCGTAACCCGCACGGAAAGCCGCTACGGCATACACAACATCCGCGACAACTACTCGGCGACGTTCAATTACATCTACAAACTCGACACGCTCGGCTCGACACTCAAGCTGCTGGCCGATTATACGCGCCGCGCAACAAACGCCGACAACGACAATTTCAGCCGCATAACCTCCCCCGCGTCAGTCGTCGACTCGACCTACCGCGACAACTCGTCGAGCCTCTACGACATCACGACCGCCACGCTGGCCCTCGACAAGAAATTTTCGCCCCGCTGGTCGCTGCGCGCGGGCGCCAAGTTCACCTACAACGACATGCACAACGACGCGCTCTACGAATACGTGAAGGACGGCGCGTGGGTGCGCAACGACAACCAGAGCTTCACGATCAACTATACGGAGAACATCGCGGCGGCCTACGGCATCGCCTCGGCCAACCTCGGGCGCTGGAGCCTCGTGGCAGGGCTGAGGGGCGAATACACCCACACCCGGGGCAAGGGCGGCGACATCTCGCAGAACTACTTCAGCCTCTTCCCCAACGCGAACGTCTCCTATGCCCTGACCAAAGACGGGGCCTACTCGCTCATCGCCCAGTATGCCCGCACGATCGAGCGCCCGCGCTTCTGGAGCCTCAACCCGCAGCGGTTCCAGATCTCGGACTACACCTACCAGACGGGAAACCCCGAACTCGACCCGGCTTACAAGCAGGACATCAGCCTGACGCTGGTGCTCAAGCACAAGTACACCCTCACGGGCGGCATGACGATCCAGCGCGACGAGATACAGCAGACGATACGCCCCGACGCGGACGACCCGGCGCGCCTGTGCCTGGCGTGGACAAACTTCGACACGACGAAAAACTATTACCTCACGGCCAACGCACCGTTCCAGTTCACCAAATGGTGGACGATGAACCTCAACCTCACCTACATCCGGCAGGGGCAGCGCATCGACGAGCACAGCGCCGAAAAACATTACAACTTCTATTTCGTAAACAGTTCGACGACCTTCTCGCTGCCCGCGAAATTCTACATCGACCTGTCGTACCGGTTCCAGAGCCGCATGGACTTCGGCAACTGCTGGGTAAAACCGCTCCATTTCCTGAACGCCGGGATCAAGAAGCGTTTCGGCGACAAGTTCACCGCCTCGTTCTCGGTGCGCAACCTGATCGAGCGCCCGCAGCACATCGGTGCCCGCGGCGACGGGTTCGTGCGCATGGTCGACGTCAAACAGCAGTGGAACGACCGCAGCTTCACGATCGGGGTGACCTACAACTTCAAGTCGGGCAAAGCCTTCAAACGCAAGGCGGTCGAAGCAGGTTCGGCCGACGAGAAGAACCGCTTATAATAAGAAATTTCAGGGCCGATGATGCTTTCGGGTCGGCAACATTCTCAGGAGATACACAACATAAATTGCGTTCAAGACAACATCCGCAGCCTAAATATGCGAAAACCGATGCCCGGTAACGACATCAACTCGGGTTCCCGGAGTACAATCCGCCTTTCCATCGGGAAGGCAATCGACTTCCGTCGTAGTGATAATCGTGTAACAACAATCGTTTTCATTGTATATATCTCTGGTAGTATGCGTGTTTATCGTATAGTTATTATTACCGACTTCCCCGGCATCCAGTGATTCGTTTTGCGCCAAAGCCTCTATATTCGCAGCGATCAAACCCGATGTCGCCGCAAATTTGTAGCTTTTCACCAACAACGAACCAATAAATACAATAAAAGCAAATGCAAATACAACAAGAATAGGTTTCTTCATAATAGTAATTTATTTTAAGGGTTAGCGACGATATCGAATTCCAGCAGCAACGGATTGTCATTTTCCGATACTTTGGAAACCACATTCCGTACGATTTCATTATTCTGTATCCTTTTCAGCCTGTCCGCAGATATTGCCATGATGAAATGTCCGTCTTTCGTGCTTATATCCGTCAGGAAAGGAAGTCCCATATCCCAAAGATTGCACAGAGATTCCTTTCCGCTTTCAATGTCCCGGATATACAGAGGCGGATAGTAGAATTGATTTTGCCAAAGCTGCCCCAATATTATACGCCCTACATGGAAAATCGACCGGAAACCCCTGAAATCATCTTTATCACCGGCTGCCCAAACCGGCAAGCCACTGCTGAATTCGTAAGGTATCTGCCACCCGGACTGGCCAAGTTCATGTACTTGACGGGAAAACCGCTGGTTGAATAGAACATTGCCGGAAGATTTGTAAAAGCTTCGGGGTTTGACTTCAAACCGATCATCGGATGACAAGTCGAATTCGGCCCGAATTCCGACCAGGGGATCGACCGTACCTTTCGTAATATCCAACACCCCAAGCCCCACGAGACCATCAGGAGTATGCATACCTCCGGTATATATCTTGTCCCCAACGACACAGATTTCCGTCATGGAACAGTTTATGCGGATCTCATCAAATGAAATATAGGCCGGATATGCATACTTGATTATCTTTTTACTGTATGCGCTTAATATAAACAGATCGCCGTTGTCACCCACATCGAAATCCTCTATACTCGCATATTCGCCTCCAGCTCTACCGATTTTGTCTATTTTGGTCAAATAGTGCCCATCGTAATCAAAAATAAAAATCACTTTCTGCCTTGAATCGAGTATATAGATGTAAGGGGCTTTGGATATGATTTTGTCGACCCTCGCAATTAACGATTCCTCGGTAGTTTCCAACGGGAATAAACATGCGTTTTCAACGCGAAATGCACATTCCCGTTTATTTACGACGTCAAGATCAATTTGTTCGAACGCAGCAATCGGAGCATCCGATTTGCAACACGTACAAATAGTCATTATAAAAAACAACAGAAAACATCTTCCCATCTATCACATTTTTATACAAATGTAATATATTATTTAAATATGCATTCAAAAAAAAGCATATAATTATATCAATTTTACCGTTGTCAATATTATTTTTCAAATTATTTTATCATCAATTCAAACTATAATCTGAAATGAAACATGCTTCATCAATAATGACAGCAAAGCCAATATGGCAAAACCCTGATAATATGGATAACAACATTTCCTCATGGAAGTATTTGGGAAGCTCCGAAGACGAAAACTAACAGGAATCGGGGTGGTTCAACCTAAAGCACAGCAACATATAAATTACTCCATTACAAGGTGTTTCCACCTCACACAACAATTCGTTTATCCGGCACCACCTCCGGACAGGACGGTTACCGGCAGTCTATGCGCATGCGCATCCAAGGAGAGACTACGAACACTTACCAGTCTCCGAACTGAGGCCATTTCGCATTCGGCCGGCCCCCCTGCAACAGTCTCGGGAAACGGGCAGACATTTGGCGAACATGTAAACCCCTCACCACGCACGGCGACGGGTTCGTGCGCATGGTCGACGTCAAACAGCAGTGGAACGACCGCAGCTTCACGATCGGGGTGACCTACAACTTCAAGTCGGGCAAAGCCTTCAAACGCAAGGCGGTCGAAGCGGGTTCGGCCGACGAGAAGAACCGCCTGTAAAGTTCCCGGGGCAGCACCGAGGGTCACAGCCCGGATCGCGTGACCGGGAATGCAACAATCCGGAATGCAGCAACCCGAATCACTACATCCCGGAACGTACACAGCTCGGCGGCACATAGCATCCCAACGTGCACAGCAGCGCACAGCACCGCGGGACACACAGCCCGGATTGCGCGCACACCGCGGAACACAACCCGAAACGCAGCATCCTGAAACGCATCCCTCCCGGCCAGTCGGTCGGGAGGGATGCGTTTGGCCGTTTGCCAAAGGCCGGCAGGGAAAGGCAGACGGCAATGGCTAAACTCATTCCGAACGATATTCAAGCGTATGTATTTTCTTTTTCAATCTCAATACCTCCGTCGAAAAAACAGATTTATTGCTCAATTCCAGTGAATCGTATATTAATATTTCTATCTTTGTGTATGCTATGTTCTTTGCAGCAAAGACAAATGGGAATCCCCATTTAAATTCTTTAATATTAGACAAAATTATTTTACCCGACACAGAAACCGACTTTGAAAAATAATAGAGGTAGTAAAGGTGGTTGGGCGCAATTCACAAATGTGCAAAATAAACTAATGAAAGATGAAACTCGAAGATCGAATAAAATTGTTGATACAACTTCTGAAAAGTAGAGGAATCCAATTTGAGAAAGGATTGACAAACGAGGAATTGATAACAGTCGAAGCAAATTTCGACATAACATTTCCACCGGATTTACAAACATTATTATGTTTGGAACTGCCTGTATCGAAAGGATTTGTCAATTGGAGAAAAGCACTTTCATCAAAAGAATACGAAGATGAAGTATTCGACAAATTGAATCGGCCGCTTGAAGGAATGTTATTCGACATTGAGAATAATGCGTTTTGGGACGAGAATTGGGGTGAAAAACCTGAAATATTCGAACAGCAAAAAGAAATTGCGACTCAAAATTTCAAGAAATATCCGAAATTGATACCGATTTATTCTCATCGTTACATTCCGAGTAAGCCGCATGAGACAGGAAATCCCATCTTATCCGTACATCAAATGGACATTATCTATTTTGGATTTGATTTAGCAACCTATTTTCAAAACGAATTTCATTTGAGACTACCTGACAATTTTGAAATTCCACAAAGTCCAAAATATATTGAATTTTGGAGCGAGCATACAAGTTGAGAAACACACCCAACTCGTACCGAGGATTCTCAAAAACTCCGCTAAAAGCTAACGATCTATCGGTTAAGCCAAATGGATGAAAACCTAAAATAGTATTTAATCGACCGAATAATTGTAAAATAAATTATTATCCGTATATTCGATTTAAATTATTTTACAACTGCAAACCCAAAACACATTGCGTCCCCGCTTTTCCCGGGTCTGAAAATCAAAAAACAAGGTCGACCATGATACGAAAAATTTTCGGGCTGCTCATTTTCCCTATTCTGGGCGCTTCCGTCCATACTTATGCCCAGGAGGAGTATGACCAGCAAATTTTCCAATACATCAACCAGGAAAAATGGTTCGATGCCAAATCCCTTTACGACACCCACGACGACGACCTGTCCGAGGTTATCCGCCTGATTTCCGGCGCATTCCTGGGAGCATATTTCAACAGGCCGGCCGAGGGGGTGGCCGCTATCGAAGAGCTGCTGGCCAAATACGGCGGACAGCTCGGGGGACAAGCCGTCATGTACAGGATGCTGATGGCCAAAAACCTCGCCTCCTTGCGCGCCTATGCGAAAATGGACTCCGTATTCACCTATATGCTGGCCTACGACGCCCCCTACCTCGACGACCAGACCCGGAAGGGGATCGCCTCGGGGCTGGAGCAATGCCGGAAAATTGCCAGGCTGCCCCGGATGGAGGTGATCGACCGCTCGCGGGAGGGTTCCCCCGGCACGGTCGGCATGGAGTTGGAGGACGGCCTATTTTACCTGAACGCAGACTATTGCGGCAAAAGCGTGAAAACCCTGTTGGATATCGGGGCCGAATATACTTCGATAGACCAGAGCCTGGCCGACGAACTGGGTGTCCGGATATTTCAGGATTCACTGCGGATGTCCCCGGCATCTTACATGAAACTGGGAATTCTCGACTCCCTGCAAATCGGATCCATCACCCTCAAAAACGAGATTTGCTGTGTCTTCCCCGACGGCCTGGCGGCACGGGATCGGGAAGCGGCCGCCGATTCGGGCATCACACGGATCCGGGCGATGCTGGGGATTTCGACGCTCAGGAAGCTATCGGCCCTGACCGTGGATGTAGAGCACGGAACCATCACGTTCGACACCGGGAAGCAACCGCAAACCGGGATTGCCAACTTCATGCTGAAAGACAACATCCCCTACTTGTGGCTGGAACTGAACGGTATCCCGGCGATGATGCACTGGGACACGGGGATGAACGCCAAACCCCGCTTATCGGGCAGGTTCTATGCGGAACACGCATCGTCGCTCCCGGAACTGGGTTCTGTCCGCAAGGGGTCGGAAATAACCGCGGCCGGGGCAGCGGAATACAGTTACCATACACTCGGCGGCATTTGCGCGAAGATAGGATCGCGGGAGGTGATCCTGCCGGAGATGCGGGTCGTTTTCGACACGGAGGACATGCATACGGCGGAGGTGACCGGTTATGACGGGCAGATGAACAACATCGTCGATGTACGTCGGATACGGATCGATTTCGAAAACATGTGCGTGACGATGGAATGACGCCGGGCAATAACCGAAGGGCCGCAAACGTGGGTTCAAAACTCTCACGAATCAATTTATCTCTTATTCAAATCTCCTCATTTCGAATTTTTTATTTAATTGAGGAGATTTAAAAATAAAAAAGATTATGAATCGGATATCGGTTATTATTTCGGCCAGCATTATAATTATCTGTCTTATTAGTTGTGATTCGACACAATCTGCGGATCGTATCGACGAGAGCCGGACGACTACAATTAAAATAGCCACAAACAACGGCACACCCGATTTGGACAGCATTGTCCGCAACCATAAATTCACCCGCCTCGAGACATCGGAAGAATGCCTTGTCGGCGAAGTTTATAAATTATCATGCCGGAATGAAAAGTACTACATACTGGATCGGCACCTGCAAAAAGCCCTGTTCGTATTCGACGAGGAGGGTAAATTCCGCAATCGTATAGGACGCAGAGGCCGCGGCCCCGGAGAGTTTATCGAACCGACGGATTTCATCGTATCGGATTCTTCCGTGACGGTGTTCGACATGTTCGGCCATAAACTTCTCTATTACAATCCCGACGGAACATTCATAAGATCGGTACGCCTGCCCTACTCAATTTATGAGATAGAGTCGGGCCGCGACGGTTCTGTCATTTATGCCGTCGGCGGGGATAATTCCAAATGCGATTCGCTGAAAAACTACGAATTGCTCGAGATAGGCCCCGAGGGGGATATTCGGGCAAAAGTCTATAAAAACAAGTACTCGATGGATTTCAGCAACAAATACGATTTGCAGGGCTTCGACGAAGATGTTATCTACAAAAAGGCATTCCGGCCGGCAGTATACATGCTCCGGGATAAAAATTTATATGCAAAATATATATTCGACATTCCTTCCCATGCACTCCCCGGCGACTATGAAAAACTGTGCAGGGGGAATTTCGAAAGGTTTATAAAACAATACAGGGACGAATACACCTATTTCAACGGTCAATTCTGGGAGACAGACCGTTATGCAGGAATCGGCATCACGGCCAAACGCATGCCCTACCTGGTGGTTTACGACAAGGATACGCACCGTACCGTATCGGGACTGGTCGGTATCACGTTCGGGGGAAACGAGACAGACAGGAACGGACTGTTCGCCACGGTAATGAACGGCCCGGTAGACGTAGCCGGGAACCGGATTACAGGTGTGCTCAACCAAACCAGGTTATCCCCCGGCATGCAAGCGGCATTGTTCGGCCAACGGGAGGAAACCGGCTATGCCAATCCGGTGATCGTCACGTTGGATTTGATGCCCTGAGTTATTCGAGCGCACCCAGTTCGGGGTCTACGAAACCAATATTTCGGTTCCAGCCCAAGCCGACCCGGCTGAATTCCCCGCCCGGCTTTCGATGGCAGGACAGAGCGCGGTGCGGTATATAAATTGCTGCATGACGGGAAAAACACCTCGTCATGCAGCAATTCTATTATCTGGCAGTCCTGTTCGTAGCGGGCGGCATCGGCTCGGCGCTCATCGTCGCGGCCGACCTGCGTACACGCCGGCAACCGATGCGCATTATGGAAAGCGTATGGATACTCACTGCCCTCTGGGCGAGTTTTTTCGGGCTATGGGCCTATTACGCCTTCGGACGCGCCACGCGGCACATGCCCGTGCAAAACAACGGCACCGGAAAGCAGAAAGACTCCGCGAAAATCAGCGAGCCGGCAAAAGGCGGCGGCATCGGGGAAACCGGGAACGAGCGGCAGGTCGACAGCGCCGGGCAGAAGGAGGCAAACGGAAAGCCCGGAACGGACGGACGGGGCGGAGGCTTGGAGCCGGAAGCGGCGAACGGGAAGCCCGGAACGGGCGGACGCAAAGACATGTCCGTAGCGGGAACGGATTTATGGAAGGTTTCGGAGCCGGAACGGGCCATGAACATGCCGGAACCGGGGATGCACGGGATGCAGATGGAGAACGGAACCACGACAGGAGCGGACGGGGCGGAAGATATGCCCGGAATGAAAGGGACGGCGCTCAAAGCGGGCATGGCAGATGAGGCGGGCATACCGGACATGGCAAGCGGAGCGAGCATGCCGGGAATGGCAGACGGGACGGACATGCCCGGGATGACAAACGGGACGAAGATGTCCGGGACGGCCGGGCCCCGGGGTATGGAAGGCATGGACGGGATGGACGGGATGAGTGATATGCCCGGAATGAAGGGGCGGCCGCGGTGGCAGTCGGTCGTCTTGTCGACGCTCCACTGCGGGGCGGGGTGCACGCTGGCCGACATTGTCGGCGAATGGTTCCTCTTCTTCGTCCCGGTAGCCATAGGCGGAAGCATACTGGCAGGGACATGGGTCGTGGATTACCTCCTGGCCCTGGCATTCGGCATCGGGTTCCAGTACGCCGCGATCCGGGGCATGGAACGCACGCTCCCGCGCGGCGAAGCGATACGCCGTGCCGCCAAAGCCGACATACTCTCGCTCACGGCATGGCAGGCCGGCATGTACGGCTGGATGGCCGTGGCGATCTTCGCGCTCAACGACGGTGAGGCAATGCCCCGCACCTCGTTCGTATTCTGGTTCTCGATGCAGGTCGCCATGGCATGCGGATTCCTCGTGGCGCTGCCCGTAAATATCCTCCTGATCCGGGCCGGCATAAAAAAAGGAATGTAGCCGCACCGCATCCCCGGCGGCCGGCCGTGAAATTTACGCGGCTTTGCCCGAAAACTCCGATTTAATCGTTATCTTTGCGCCGACAGCGGAAAAACCGCGACGAAACGTAATTTCAGGTATACACAGGAAAACTTTATGGAAACAAGCACCAATTACAGCAAGACAACCGGCGTGCGCAGGGCTGACAAGTCCGAGAACACCACCCTGTTCCGCAACGTCTACCTATGGATGACGATGGCCCTCTTCATCACGGGCGCAACGGCCCTGACGGTCTCCGACTCGCCGACGCTGCTCAATGCCATCTTCGGCAGCAAAGTCGCATTCTTCGGCCTGATCATCGCCGAACTGGCGCTGGTCATCATCCTCTCGTCGTTCATCTTCCGCATGTCGTTCCTCACGGCAACGCTGATGTTCATCGCCTACTCGATCCTCAACGGCGCGACGCTGGCTTCGATCTTCCTGCTCTACACCGCATCGTCCATCGCATCGACCTTCTTCGTGACGGCCGGCACGTTCGGCGCCATGGCGCTGTTCGGGTATTTCACCAAGCGCGACCTCTCGGGCATCGGGAACATGGGTTACATGGCGCTTATCGGCATCATCATCGCAACGGTGGTGAACCTTTTCCTGCGCAGCGAAACGATGATGTGGGTGATAACCTACATCGGCGTGCTGGTGTTCGTCGCCCTCACGGCCTATGACACGCAGAAGATCAAGAAGATGGTGATGAACGCCGAGGTCGTGGACGAATCGACGCAGAAAATCGCACTGCTGGGATCGCTGACCCTCTACCTGGACTTCATCAACCTGTTCCTCTACCTGCTCCGGATTCTCGGAAGCCGCAAGTAGTCAGGCACCGACAACACAAAAGGGACGGGATACGCTGGCGCGTCCCGTCCCTTTGCTTTCTACCCCGGAGCCGGGCTAAAACTGCACCTGGGGTGCGGTTTCGGTGCCTTCGGCAGCCTCGAAGTAGGGCTTCTGCCCGAACCCGAACAACTTGGCCACCAGGTTGGCCGGGAAGCGGCGCACGGCGACGTTGTAGGTCTTGGCCACTTCGTTGAACTCCTTGCGGGCCACTGAAATACGGTTCTCGGTGCCTTCGAGCTGCGCTTGCAGTTCGAGGAAATTCTGGTTGGCCTTCAGGTCGGGATAACTCTCCGACACGGCGATCAGGCGCCCCAGCGCCGAGCGCACCTGCGCCTGCGCCTGCTGGAACTCGGCGAGTTTCCCGGGCGTGAGGTCGTCGGCCGAAAGGTTGATCGAGGTGGCTTTCGCACGGGCCTCGGTTACGGCCTCGAAAGTCTGCGACTCGTGTGCGGCATAGCCCTTGACCGTGTTCACCAGGTTGGGAATCAGGTCGGCACGGCGCTGGTACTGCGTTTCGACATTCGACCATGCGGTCTTCAGCCCCTCCTCCTTATTGACAAATCCGTTGTACGTTGCGTAGAAGAAGATCACCACGACGGCGACGACTCCAATCCAAATCCATTTCTTCATAATATAAAGTGTTTTAAATTCATTCCAATCTTATCCCGTCGGGGGCAGGGGAAAAGCATCCCGCCCGCAAAGCCAGCCTTTGTCCGGCAAACAGCCGCCCGCAACCGGCAAAGCCGCCCTGCACGCCCTGCGGCCTTTACCAGCGCGAGCCGGCACCGCCGCCACCGAACGAACCGCCGCCGAAACCACCGCCTCGCGACCCTCCGCCGAAGCCGCCGAAACCACGCCCCCCGATGATCGTGCCGCCGCCCGCGCCGCCGCCGAAATTGTCGTCGCGCAGGTTTTTGGCCTGCCGTTTGACCACGGCGCCGCAATTCGAGCAGACGTAGGTATATTCGACCAGCCGGTAGTTGGGCGTCACCTTCAGGATATCGCTCGACTGCTGCCGGAGTGTCAGTTTATGGCATTTCGGGCAACGCTTGCGGGCGTAGTAACCCAGCAGGATCACGCCCATCGGCACTACGACGAACCCGGTGACGATCAGGAAAACCGCCCATGCGGGCAGCTCGTCGCCGCCCGTATCGGCACCGCCCAGATCCAGTTCGCTCCCCTCGAGCAGCTGCGACACGGCTTCGACCCCCTGCACCATGCCGAGGCTGTAATCGCCCTGGCGGAATGCCGGGAGCATGTATTTGAGCTGGATGCGCTTGCAGATCGCATCGGGCAGCACGCCCTCCAGCCCGCCGCCCGTGACGAAACGGATCTCGCGGCGCTCTTTGACCAGCAGGATGCCCAGCCCGTTGTCGTTGCGGGCCTGCCCTACGCCCCATGCGGAGAAGAGGTCGATGGCGAATTCGAAGACGTCGCCGCCCGCGATGTCGTCCACGGCGACCACGGCGACCTGGGCGACGGCCCGCTCGCGCAGCGCAGCGCACAAACGGTCGATATGCGCCACGGCCTCGTCCGAGAGTATCCCGTCGGGGTTCGAGACGTAACGCGTGCGGTCGGCGCGCTGGACATTGGGGATGTCTTCGACGCGGTAGGTTTCGGCCTGTGCCGCGAGGCACGGGACGAACAGCAGGCAGAGGAGAAGGAAGCGTTTCATAATCATGGGCAAAAATAGGAAAAATTCCATAAAAGGAACGCGACCGCGCAGGGATTCGTGTTCCGCGGCGGATAAAAACGGCACGCCGGCCCCGAGCGGGCGTCCCGGGCCGGGTTTGCAGGCCGCAGCCGGGCATCGGGCGGGGATGCGGCCGCCGCACTCCGCGGCCGCAGGGGTCAGCGTGTCAGGATGCGGTAGCTCCACGGCGCCATGTCCTCCTCGACATGCCCGCGCAGTTCGCAGGTAACGCCCGTCATGGCATCGGTGTACATGCCGGCATAGATGCCCGTGTAATAATCGGCATGGATGGCGTAGGGCGAGAGGTTCATCACGGCGACGACGCGGTTGCCCTTCACTTCGCGCACGAAGGTCATCAGGCAATCCTCGGCGTTGTTGCGTATCTCGACCATCTCGCCGCCCGCCTCCCCGGCGGCGAGCGCAGGGTTGGCATGCCGGAGCCCGGCCAGGCGGCGGTAGAAATCCGTGAACGAATTGGCCGCATAGGAGGGGATCGGGTCGCGGTCGAAGAAGGCGAACGAATGATCGTAGCCGATCTCCTGCCCGGTATAGACCAGCGGCAGGCCGCGCGGCACGACGAACGTGAAGGCGGCCATGATCTCGCGGGCGTCGCCCATGCGCGTGAACTCCGAGCCGTTCCACGAATTCTCGTCGTGGTTGGAGGTGAACACCAGGCGCATGGCGGACTGCGGGTAACGGCTACGGTCGGCATAAATGTAGTCGCGCAGGGCGGTCACGCGCACCTTCTGCTGCGCCACGTCGTTCATCAGGTGGTGCATCTCCCAGGCATAGCAGGCGTCGAAGGCACCCGCTTCGAAGAGGTAAGGCTCCTCGGCCTCGGCCAGCAGGAACAGGTCGGGGTTCACCTTCCGCAGGCGGCGGGCAGCCTCATTCCAGAACTCCACGGGCACGAGCATCGCCATGTCGCAGCGGAAACCGTCGACGGCGTGCCGGCGCACCCAGAACTCCATGGCGTCGGCCTCGGCCCGCCACACGTCGCGGTTCGCATAGTTGAGTTTGGCGGTGTCCGTCCAGTCCCAGGGCACGGCGGGTGCCCCCGCGGCATCGCGCTCATACCAGTCGGCAGGCTTCTCGCCGACCCAGCGGGCGTCGCGCGCCGTATGGTTGGCGACCCAGTCCAGCAGCACCTTCATGCCCAGGCGGTGCGCCTCGGCGACAAACGCATCGAAATCCCCCATCGTCCCCAGCCCGGGGTCGACGGCGCAATAGTCGCGGATCGAATAGTAAGAGCCCAGCGAGCCCTTGCGCCCCTCGGCGCCGATCGGATAGACGGGCATCAGCCACACGGCGTCGATGCCCATGTCGCGCAGGAAGCCGAGCTTCGCGGCGGCGGCCCTGAGGGTGCCTTCGCGCGTCAGCTGGCGCACGTTCATTTCATAGATTACAGCCTGGTAACTCCACTCGGGATGCAACATAATTTCCATATTTTAATGCGGAATCTGGATTCCGGAATGTCAAATGTACGCTTTTTTCCGGAAAAAATCCGGGCGGCGACCGAATCCGGTGCAATAGGGACAAAATAGCAAGGGGCACATGTAGGTTTATTTCACAAAAATTACTACCTTTGCGCACGATATAAAACGCCTTAGTAAAAATGAAGCATTACCGCCTCTTAGTCCCGGTCATCCTGGCCCTGCTGGTCTCGTCATGTGCCTCGCAGAAACGTGCCTGGTACCTGCAGGACGCGAACCCCTTTACGCCTGAACAAATCGCCGAAAGCGGCCAGATCCGGATCAAACCCCTCGACCGGCTGACGGTCGTGGTCAACAGCAAAGACCCCGAACTGGCAGTGCCGTTCAACTCATCGACCTCGCTGAGTTCCGTGACGGGAGTCGCCTCGTACAGCTCGGCGACCAACCAGTCGCTGCAAATCCGCACGGTGGACGAGAACGGCATGCTCGACATGCCCGTGATCGGGAAGATCGACTGCAAGGGAAAGACCCGCAGCGAACTGGCACAGGCCATCGCCGACAAGATCGTCGAGGGCGGGTATATCAACGACCCGTCGGTCAACGTGCAGTTCGCCGACATGAAGATTTCGGTCATCGGCGAAGTCGCCCGCCCGGGGCATTACGACGTCACGCGCGACAAGATCTCGATCTTCGACGCCCTGGCCATGGCCGGCGACCTGACGATCTACGGTATCCGTACGGACGTGGCCGTGGCCCGCGAAGTGAACGGCGTGCGCACGATCGAATACCTCGACCTCACGTCGAAAGACCTCTTCAACTCGCCGGCGTTCTACATCCAGCAGAACGACGTGATCTACGTCAAGCCCAATAAATATAAGGCACAGGCCGGTGAAATCAGCCAGAACCGCAACTTCTACCTCTCGCTCGTAGGTACGGCCATCTCCGTGGCGACGCTTATCATAACCTTAACCAAATAAGCCGGGCCATGACCGAATACAACAACCAGCAGCAACACCTGCAGAACGACGAGAACGAAAACGGCAGCGGCCTCACGCTGCACGACCTGTTACAGATGGTTCTGGCCAACTGGTACTGGTTCGCCTTGTCGGTGCTCATCTGCCTCGGCATGGCCTACTACTACCTGGCCAGCACCCCGAAGATATACAGCCGCACGGCCACCATCCTCGTAAAGGACAGCCGCAAGGGCGGCGACATGGAACTGGGCGCATTCAGCGACCTGGTAGGTTTCCAGAACCGCCGCAACGTCGACAACGAGGTTTACATCCTCCAGTCGCACAGGCTGATGTCCGAGGTGGTAAAGCGCCTCCACCTGACGGTCAACTACTCCGTACGGGACGGGCTGCGGACGCTCGACCTCTACGGCCGCTCGCCCATCGAAGTCGATTTCATCGACGACGACAACCAGCGCCTTTCGCTCGAGGTGACCGAGCTCGAGGACGGCCGGATCAAGCTGGCGGACTTCGACGACAAGTATCTCACCAAGCAGGAGAAGCGCAGGGTCATCCGCGGCCAGTACGGCGACACGATCCCCACACCGCTGGGACAGATGGTCGTACACAAGACGCCGTTCATGGACTCGACCTATGTGGACAGACCCATCACCGTGACCAAGAACTCGCCGATGGTCACGACGAACGCCTACCGCGCCACCGTGAAGAGCGACGTGGCCAACAAGCAGGCGTCGATCGTCACCATCTCGATGAACAGTTCCGTACCCAAGCGTGCCGAGGACGTGATCAACACGCTGATCGCCGTGTACGAAGAGGACGCCATCGCCGACAAGCGGCAGGTATCGGTCGTGACCAACGCCTTCATCAAGGAGCGTATGCTGGCCATCGGACGGGAACTGGGCGTCGTGGACAGCGAAATCGAGGGGATCAAGAAGAGCAACCAGATGATCGACATCACCTCGGAGGCTACCCGATCCATCACCGAGAGCAGCAAATTCAAGGTCGAAGGGCTTTCGATCGAAAACCAGATCAGCGTCGCCAACTACATCCGCGACTACCTCAACAACCCGACGCATGCGGGGGAACTGATCCCGATGGTCGCCTCACTGACCAACAACGGGATCGTCGCCCAGATCACCGAATATAACGACGCCATCCTGCGCCGCCAGAAACTGCTCGAAAACAGTTCGGAGCGCAGCCCCGTGATCCAGGACATGGACAACGTGCTGGCTGCCGTGCGCCGCTCGATCATCGCTTCGCTCAACTCGCACGTCTCGACGCTCGAAATACAGCTTACGAACATGCGCAAGGAGGAGGCGCTGGCCAACCACCGCATATCCACCATGCCGTCGCAGGAGAAAGTTCTGCTCGACATCATGCGCCAGCAGAAGATCAAGGAGGAGTTGTTCCTCTACCTGCTCAACAAACAGGAGGAGACGCAGCTCAACTATGCCGTCGCCGAAAGCAATTCGCGTACGATCGACCAGGCATACGGCAGCCCCAGGCCCGTGTCGCCCCGTTCGATGATCATCCTGGGCATCAGCCTGCTGGCCGGCCTGGCGATCCCCTTCGGCATCATCTACCTGATCGGCATGCTCGACACGACCATCCGCGGCCGCAAGGACATCGAAGAGAACATCAGCGCCCCGTTCCTGGGAGACATCCCCTTCCTCGAAGGAGAGAACAAGGGCGGCATCGTCGTCCGGGAAACCGGACGCGACGCGTTGTCCGAGGCTTTCCGCATCCTGCGTTCGAACATGACCTTCATGAACGTATCGTCGGGCAAGGAAATCAAGTGCGTGCTCTTCACGTCGTCCGACCCCCATGCGGGTAAGACGTTCGTGGCGATGAACCTGGCGATGACGCTCGCCATGGCCGGGAAGCGGATCGTATTGATCGACCTCGACCTGCGCCGCCACGCGCTCTCCACGACGCTGGGCCGCAGCAACAGCAAGAAAGGCATCACGAGCTACCTGGCCGGGACGATCACCGACATCGGCGAACTGATCACGCCGATGGAGATACACAAAAACCTCGACGTGATTTGCGCCGGCATCCAGCCGCCCAACCCCACGGAGATGCTGCTTTCGGATCGCCTGGACAAGCTGGTCGCCGAGCTACGGGAGAGCTACGACTATGTATTCATCGACAGCACCCCGGCCATGTCGGTAGCCGACGCGGTCATCACCGACCGGCTGGCAGACCTCTGTATCTATATCGTACGCGAAGGCGTGCTCGACCGCCGGCAACTGCCCGACATCGAACGGCTTTACCGCGAGAAGAAATTCCGCAACATGTGCGTCGTACTCAACGGCACGCGCACCCGCCGCCACGGATACGGTTACGGCTATGGGTACGGATATGGCTACGGGTACGGATACGGGTATGGATACGACGATTACAAGGAGACCAGCTACCGCAAGCGCCTGAAAATCTTCTTCAGCAAAATCGGACGTAAAATAAGGAACAAGGAATAATGGCTATACGCAATGCATTGATCGCCGTCGATTTCGACGGGACGGTCGTGACACACGCATATCCCGAAATAGGCGACGACGCCGGGGCCGTACCCGTACTGAAGGAACTTACGGACAACGGCTGCCGCCTGATTCTCTTCACGATGCGCCACGGCAAGCTGCTCGACGACGCGATCCGGTGGTTCCGCGAGCGGGGAATCCCGCTCTACGCCGTGAACGAGAACCCCTCGCAGCAGCGCTGGACATCCTCGCCGAAAGTCCATGCCGACCTCTACATCGACGACAGCAGCCTCGGCTGCCCGATCCGGTTCGTGGACGGCGTGAAACGTCCCGTAGCGGACTGGACGCGCATCCGGGAGCAGTTGGTCAGGGAAGGTTTTCTGGACTGAGCCGCCGCGCCGCCGGTTGTGTGACGGAAAGCTGACGGAGAGCTAATGGAGAGCTAATGGAGAGCTGACGGAGGAGCGCGTCAAGGCGAAGAGCCGGACAAATCCGGGAACCGCAGGAGCAAGTAAGGCTGAAAACCGCAGAGGCGGAAAGATGAAAACCGGAGAAGCAGCCAACACCGGAAACCGGAGAAGCAGCCAACACCGGAAACCGGAGATGCAGCCAACGCCGGGAGCCGGAAACGCGGACAAGACAGAAACCTGAAAAACGGATGCGGCCGGGAGCCGGCCAGCCGAAGGCAAATCAGGCTTTCCGAAGCCATTCGCGACAAGCGGCACTGCACAAGCAATAAGCAAAAGGCGGATGAAACATTAAGCAAAAGGGCGGATGAAAATATCCGCCCTTTTGTATATGCGATGCCGCAGCCGGCGATTATGCCCAGAGGTTGCGGGGATATTTGCCCTCGGCGATCATCTTCTCGATCGAGGCCACCAGCGCGGGTTTGTCCTCCTTGTAGGTGACGCCGTGCCACTGCGCCGCCGAGCGGAGCACACGCAACGAGGCCGTGCCTTCGCCGATGAGTTTGTTGACCATCGTCGGGATGTAGAACTCGGCTTTGAGGTTCTCCTTGTTCCCGGCGAGCCACGTCTTGAAATACTCCCTGGAATAGGCGAAGAAATCGGGGGTGAAGCCGAAGAGGTTCATCGACACCGGCGTGTCCCCGGCCAGTACTTCGTCGGCGCCGCCGTCGTGGAAGACGATCCTGCCGTCGGGCATACGCTCGATCTGCGTGCGCTCGACCATCGAGGTGAGGTTGCCCGCAGCATCCACACCGCAGACGCCGCGCGAAACGGTCCCGTTGTCCGAAAGGGTCTTGTCGAGGTCGTAGGCGACCATGCAGTAGCGGTTCCGGCTCTCGCCCAACTGCGAAAGGTAGTCCCCGATGGTCTTGTAGGCTTCGGCACCGTAGAAGTCGTCGGCATTGATCACGGCGAAGGGTTCGCGGATGGCGTCCGCCGCCATCATCACGGCGTGGTTGGTGCCCCACGGCTTGACGCGCCCTTCGGGAACAGCAGCCCCCTGGGGCAGGTAGTCCAACTCCTGGAACACGAACTCCACGGCGATGCGGCCGCCGAAACGCTCCGCGGAGAAGACTTCGCGGAACTCCTTTTCGAAAGAGTGGCGGATGACGAAAACGACCTTGCCGAAACCGGCGCGGATGGCGTCGTAGACCGAATAATCTATGATGGCCTCGTTGTTGGGGCCGACCCCGTCCATCTGCTTGAGCGAACCGTAACGGGAGCCCATACCTGCGGCGAGGACGAGTAATGTAGGTTTTACCATACTTTTCAGCTGTTTTTTGCGTTGATTCTAAACGATCACAAAGTTAAAAAATTCGGCGCGTTCCGCAAAGGTTTTCTATGAAATTGGTTATCTTTGCATTCATAATGTCATAAACCGATGAGATTTTTCAAATCCATACGGGCATGGTGGCGCGGGCTTTTCCGCAAACGCCGTTTCAACATGCTCAATGCCACGGACAACAGCGAGGAGTGGCACATGCACCTCTCGCCGGCCAGCATCTTCGCGGCCTTCCTGTCGTTCGTGCTGCTGCTGTTCATCCTCATCCTGTCGCTGGTGGCCTACTCCCCGATCCTGGAACTGCTGCCGGGATACCGCACCGAGGCAGACCGTTCGCGCGAAAGCCTCGTGCAGAACATCATCCGGCTCGACTCGATGGAGCGCATGATGAACGACATGCTTACCTACAACCAGCATATCGCGCTGATCATGGAAGGCAAAACCCCCGTGGCGCGCACGCTCGCCACGTCGGACAGTACCCGCACCAGCAAGGTGCTGGTGATGCCCTCGCCCGAGGACTCGATCCTGCGGGCGCAGATGGAGGGCGACGGCCCGTACGCCATCGCGGGCCGCAGCGGCGGGTCGCGGCGTTCGGTACGCGAGGCGATCGAGCTGGCCAAGCCCGTGGAAGGGATCATCACCGACCGCTTCGACATCCGCAACGGCAATTTCGGGGTACGCATCGCGGCGGCGGCCAGCGACCGCATCACGGCCATCGACAACGGCACGGTGGTGCTGAGCCTCTGGACGCCCGAGACGGGTTACATGGTCGAGCTGCAGCATGCAAACAACCTCCTCTCGGTCTACAAGGGGCTTTCGCAGTCGCTCGTCACCACGGGGCAGACCATCCGCGCGGGCGAGATGGTCGGCTACAACGCCGAGGCGGAAGAGGGCGAGGTGCGGCTTTTCGAATTCGAACTCTGGAACAACGGCAAGCCCGTAGACCCAGAAGGGTACATCGTATTCTGACGCACAGGCATGAAACAACGACTTGCAATACTGGGTTCGACGGGCTCGATCGGCGTGCAGACGCTCGACATCGTGCGTGAGAACCCCGCCTTATTCGAAGTGCGCGTGCTGACGGCCAACTGCAACTGGCAGCGGCTCGCGGCACAGGCACGGGAATTCGACGCGGACACGGCGGTCATCGCCGACGAACGCTATTACGGGCAGCTGCGCGATGCGCTGGCCGGCACCGATGTGAAGGTTTACGCCGGAGAGGATGCCGTGGCTCAGGTCGCGGCGGGCGGCGATACGGACGTGGTGGTCAACGCGCTGGTAGGCTACGCCGGGCTGGCGCCGACGGTGGCCGCGCTCGGCGCCGGGAAGAAACTGGCGCTGGCCAACAAGGAGTCGCTCGTGGTGGGCGGCGAATACGTGATGCGGCTGGCGGCCGAAAAGCGTGCCCCGATCCTGCCGATCGACTCGGAGCATTCGGCCATCTTCCAGTGCCTGGCGGGCGAGCAGTCGCCCATACGGAGGCTCATCATCACGTGCAGCGGCGGCGCATTCCGCGACCTGCCGTGCGAAAAACTGGCCGATGTGACCGTGGAACAGGCGCTGCGCCACCCCCAGTGGGAGATGGGCGCAAAGATCACGATAGACTCGTCGACGCTGGTGAACAAAGGCTTCGAGGTGATCGAGGCACACTGGCTGTTCGGCACCCCGGTGGAGAAAATAACGGTGCTGCTGCACCCGCAGTCGATCGTACACTCGATGGTGGAGTTCGAGGACGGGGCGATCAAGGCACAGCTGGGCACGCCCGACATGCGTATGCCGATCAGCTTCGCGCTGATGTACCCCCGGCGGGCGACCCGCCCCGGCGAGCGGTTCGACTTCATGGCGCACCCTCAGCTGACATTCGCCGGGGTCGACCGGGCGAAATACCCGGCGCTGGAGATCGCCTGCGAGTGCCTGCGCCGCCGCGGCACGGCGGCCTGCACGATGAACGGCGCCAACGAGGTGGCCGTCGCGGCGTTCCTCGGCCGCAAGTGCGCATGGCTGGATATCGTGCGTGCCATCGAGTACGCCCTGGGGCGCGCCTCGTTCGCCGCCGCCCCCACCCTCGGGGACTACGCCGAGGCGAACGACGAGGCCCGGCGGCTGGCTGCGGAATACTTAGCGTTGTAACCAAAAGACAGACATGGATATAATCATCAAGATCATTCAGTTTTTCCTCTGCTTCACCATCCTGGTGGGCATTCACGAATTGGGGCACTTCCTTATGGCGCGGGTTTTCAGGATCCGCGTCGACAAGTTCTATATCTTCTTCGACCCGTGGTTTTCGATCTTCAAGTTCAAACGCGGCGACACCGAGTACGGGCTGGGCTGGCTGCCGCTGGGCGGATACTGCAAGATCGCCGGCATGATCGACGAGTCGATGGACAAGGAGCAGATGAAACAGCCCCCCAAGCCCGACGAATTCCGCACCAAACCCGCATGGCAGCGTTTTCTGGTGATGATCGCGGGCGTGGTGATGAACGTCCTGCTGGCGATCGTCATCTACTGCGGCGTCTGCTACGTGTGGGGCGACAACTACTTCTCGAACGAGGACGCCAAATGGGGTTACAACTTCAACGAGGCGGGGCACAAGCTCGGCTTCGAGGACGGCGACAAGTTCGTGACCATCGACGGCGAACCGGTCGACGACATCAACAAGATACTCAATTCGCTGCTCATCACCGAAGGCGAGCGGAAGGTCGTCGTCGAGCGCGGCGGGAAGCACGTGGAGCTGACGTTGCCGCTGGACGAGCTGATCGAGATGCGCCAGGCCAAAGGTTACGAAGACCTCTTTACGCTGCGTGTGCCGTTCCTGATCGACAGCGCGGTGTACGAATCGGCGGCGGCGCTCAGGCGCGGCGACGAGATCGTAGCCATAGACGATGCACGGGGGCTGGAATACTCCGGCTACCAGCAATACCTCAAGACCCGGGCGGGCGGGGAAGTAACCCTGACGGTGAAGCGCGAAGGCGACAGGCTGCTGGAGATCGTCGTTCCGGTGTCGGACGAGGGTAAATTGGGCGTGATGGCGCTCAACCCTTATACGCTGCGCACACAGGAGTATACCTTCTGGCAGTCGATCCCTGCAGGCATCGAAAAGGCCGGGAAAGTCATTTCGTCCTACTGGGAACAGTTGAAGATGATCGTGCAGCCCAAGACCAAGATGTACGAGGAGCTGGGCGGGTTCATCGCCATCGGCAGTATTTTCCCCGGGGACTGGAACTGGGAGGATTTCTGGTTGAAGACGGCATTCCTGTCGATCATCCTCGCGGTGATGAACATCCTGCCCATACCGGGACTCGACGGCGGGCATGCGATCTTCACGTTCTGGGAGATGGTCACGGGACGCAAAGTGAGCGACAAGGTGCTGGAAGGCGCGCAGTACGTCGGGCTGGTCATCATCCTGTTCCTGCTGCTGTACGCCAACGGAAACGACATATACAGGTTCTTTATCAAGTAGGCATATGTTGCTGGGGCATGTACAGGACATGATCCAACGGCTCGCGGCCAACCGCCGCGAACGGCAGCCCCGCAGCAAGAAAGAGAAGATGCTCGACCTGCTGGGCAGGGATAGGGCCAGTCATCCGACACACCGGGAAGAACTCCCGCCCGAAACGGTCGAACGCGTCAAAGCCGAGATCCGGGAAGAGACCCGCCGGGAACGGCGCAGAAAGCGAGTCATCGGATGGATCGTGGTAATCCTGGCACTCGGGGCGGCGATTTACCTTATAATTTCGTACCTTAATTATAGCCCTGAGGGATTCCTCGGGGGCGGACAATTCGAAACAGATGAAACTGGCAAACTGCGCCGAAGCATTACGGCGACACCATTTTGAGGTTGAAACGGTGAAGGACACCACCGAGGCGTTCGCGGTGCTGAAAGCCATCGCGGAGCGGGAACGGCCGGAAATAGTATCGTTCGGCGACTCGGAAACGATGCACGCCACGGGCATCGTCGGGTGGCTGCGCGGCGACGGACGCTGGAAGCTGCTCGACGGGTTCGACCCCGCGATGAACTATCCCGAACGGTTGGAGATACGCCGGCAGGCGCTGATGTCCGACCTCTTCATCACGGGGGTCAACGCCATCAGCATGGAAGGCTCGCTCCACTGGCTCGACAAGGTGGGCAACCGCATCGCCCCGGTGGCGTTCGGGCCCCGCAAGGTGGTCATCGTGGCCGGACGCAACAAGATCGTCGCCGACCGTGCCCAGGCCGAGGAGCGCATCCGCACGATCGCCGCACCGCAAAACGTCGCACGGCACCCGGGGTTCCGCACGCCGTGCGCCCGAACGGGCGTATGCTCGGACTGTAACTCGCCCGATCGCGTGTGCAACACGCGTATGGAGATGCTGCGGTGCTGGCCCGCAGGGCGCGTGCTGGTCGTGCTGATAGACCAGGAACTGGGACTTTGACAAATACCGGAAGGATGAAAGCCATAAGATACATAGCCATACTGATCCTCGCGGCGGCACTCGCGGCCTGCGGGGAGAAATCGGAACCGTACTACACGACAAGCTATCCGGTGAGCCGGGTCGAAGCCACCGTCACGCTCGGCCCAGCAGCAACGGCAACGGCCGAAGACGAGCCGGAACCCGAACCTGAGCCTGAGCCTGAACCCGACCCGGTAATCGAGGCCATACGCGCGGACGTGCTGGCCGAAGCCCCGGTACAGGCCGGGGGCGGTTACGTGCTCGAATTCCTCTACCACAACAGCGGATGGCTCTATATCACACCCGCACCGGACGCCGCGCCGGTCACCGGGTCGTTCAACAAGGAACCCGACAAACCCGACCAGCTGCGGTTCTTCTACGAGGACGCCGACTACACCTATGCGGTTTCCTACTATTCGGAGGAGGGCAAGAGCCTCACGCTGCTGACCGTAGACCTCACGGCCAAATACCAGGCGCTCTACCCCACGGCCGGCATCACGAAGGTCGAGAGGCTGGAATACACGACGCACCCCTTCTAAGGGCTGCGAAGACCCTTTACAAACCGACAATACACCGATGGCAAAAGTCAAAAAGGCCTTTTTCTGCAAGAATTGCGGGTTCGAAGCCCCCAAATGGCTGGGGCGCTGCCCCTCGTGCGGCGAGTGGAACACCTTTACGGAGGAGATCATAGCCCGTGAAAGCGGTTCCGTGGCGGCCAATGCCGCAGGGCCGCTGCCCGCGGCGAAACCCCAGCGCGTAGGCGACATCCGCGAAAGCGAACACCGCCGCATAGACGTGGGCAACGGCGAGGTGAACCGTGTGCTAGGCGGCGGGATGGTGCCGGGGTCGCTGATCCTCGTGGGCGGGGAGCCGGGCATCGGCAAGTCGACCCTCTCGCTGCAGATCGCACTGGCGGCGAACGGGCTGAAAACGCTCTATGTCTCGGGCGAGGAGTCGGCCGAGCAGATCAAGATGCGCGCGGGGAGGATCGGAATCGGCAACGACGAATGCCTGATCTATCCCGAGACGCTGCTCGAAAATATCGTCAGGCAGATCGGCGAACACAGGCCCGACCTGGTGGTGATCGACTCGATACAGACCATCTATACCGACCTGCTGGACTCGTCGGCGGGAAGCGTGTCGCAGATACGCGAATGCGCCGCGACGCTGCTCAAGTATGCCAAGTCGACCGGGACGTCGATCTTCATCATCGGCCACATCACCAAGGACGGAAGCATCGCCGGGCCCAAGATCCTGGAACACATCGTCGACGTCGTCCTGCAATTCGAAGGCGACAGCAACAATATCTACCGCATCCTGCGCGGCATAAAGAACCGTTTCGGCGCGACGTTCGAAATCGGGGTGTTCGAGATGCTGGACAGCGGCCTGCGGAGCGTGGACAACCCGTCCGAGATCCTGCTGACGCACTACGAGGAGCCGCTGAGCGGCATCGCCGTGGGCGCTTCGGCCGACGGCGTGCGCCCCTACCTGATCGAGGTGCAGGCACTGGTGAGCGGCGCGGCATACGGTACGCCCCAGCGTTCGACGACGGGCTACGACACCAAGCGCATGAACATGCTGCTGGCCGTGCTGGAAAAACGCGTGGGAATGAAGATGTTCCAGAAGGACGTCTTCCTGAATTTCGCCGGCGGGTTCAAGGTCGCCGACCCGGGATTAGACCTGGCAGTGGTCGCGGCGGTGATCTCGTCGTACTACGACCGCCCCGTCGCCGAGGGGGTCTGCTGCGCGGGCGAGATCGGGCTTTCGGGCGAAGTGCGCCCGGCGCCCCGCACCGAGCAGCGCATCAGCGAGGCCGCGCGCCTGGGATTCAAACGCATCGTCGTATCGGGGTATCTGGGCAAGGGCGCCAAACGCCCCAAGGGGATCGAGGTCGTGACGATAAACAGCGTAGACCAACTGCCACGGGCGCTTTTTGTGGAATAGATTTTGCTCTTACACCCGTAAAAAGGAGTAAGAGATGCAAAAACGAATAGTCGTTCTCGGCGGGGTGGGTTTTATCGGCACGCACCTCTGCCTGCGCCTTCTGGAGGAAGGGCACGAGGTTTTCTGCGTCGATATCCGCGATGCGGTCAACTCGCCCCTGCTGCGGGGCGTATTGCAGCACCCCCTGTTCCGGTATGTACACCACAATATCATCAACGGGTTCAGTATCCGCTGCGACGAGATATACAACCTCGCGTCGCCGTCGCGCGTGCGCTACAACAAGGCGCTCCCGGTGGAGACGCTCCGCGTGAGCGTGCTGGGCGCCATAAACGCGCTCGACACAGCACGCACCGAACATGCACGGGTGGTCTTCGCCTCGGCGGGAAACATCTACGGCATCGGGCAGCGCGACCCGGCGAGCGAACCGGGCAACTGCTGCTCGACGCACTACATCCTCTGCGAAGGCAAGCGCGCCGCCGAGGCACTGCACAGGGCATACCACAGCGAATACGACGTCGACACGCGCATTGCCCGCATATTCAACACCTACGGCAGCGGCGCCGACCCGATGGATCAGCGCGTGGTGATAAAGATGGTCGTGGCGGCCTTGCAGAACCGCGACATCGTCGTCAACGGCAGCGGGGAGCAGCTACGCACGTTCTGCTGGGTCGAAGACCTCGTGGAGGGGCTCGTCAGGCTGATGGAAGCACCGCCGTCGGCCGGGGCGGTGCGCACGGTGAACCTGGGCAGCAACCATGAAATCGCCATCCGGGCGCTGGCGGAGAAGATCGTGGCCCTGACGGGAAGCCGCTCGCGGATCGTGCACACGGCGGCACGGGCCGACGACGCAAGGCGGCGCACGCCCGACATCTCGGCAGCACGCAGGGAGCTGGGCTGGGTGCCCCGTACACCGCTCGCGGAAGGGCTGCGCCGCACGATCAGCTATGCGGAAAAGGAGTTGGCGGACAAGGCCTACGCCGGGGTAACATGGGCAGAGATGAACTGAAAAAGAAGATAGAATGACAACTACGGATTTTGATAAGATCATCTGGCGGGACGCGCTGACGTTCGTGGACTTTTTCGCCACATGGTGCGGGCCATGCCAGATGATGCACCCCGCCATTGACAAGTTCCAGCGGGAGATGAACGGCCGCGTGGATGTATACAAGGTGGATATCGACGACCGCGGAATGCTGGACGCAGTGCACCGCTACAACATCATGTCGGTGCCGACGCTCATGTTCTTCCGCCGCGGCGAAGTGCTGTGGCGCGAGAGCGGCCGCGTGGGTTACGACCATCTGGTAAACGTGCTGCGGGAGCTGGAAAAGCGCGAACAGGTGGCACAGCGATGAACTCCCGCGCGAAACAAACAATGCATGAAAGGGAGGCCTATGCCTCCAAACGCCAGGCGAGCTCCTCGTGGACGTAGTCTTCGGCAGGGAGCTTACCCAGAGAACCGGCTGCGCGGAGTACCGCCTGCCGGTTCTCCTCGTTTTGCGCCGCAACGGCCGCGAGCAGCGCCACCGCACCCTGAGCCGTAAGGCGGGCGGCAGGGACGGGATGCTGCGCCAGAGGCCGGGAGGAAACCTGCTGCCCGGCAGCACACGGGGAGGCGACATGCGGGTCTGCGGCCGGAGAAGCGCCTGGGGCGGCTGAGACAATTGCAGCGGAATGGGTGTCGCCAACGGAAGAATCGCCGGGAGCAGGCGTGGTAACTTCCGGAGAAGAGGCCTCCGTAACAGACGTATCAGCGACAAAGGCACCCGGTGCAACAGAGGTATCCGCAGCGGCGGTCGCCTCGGTCATCGCTTCGGCCGGCATTTCGACCGTCGCCTCGGCCGTTGCATTGCGGTGCACGGCTTCGACGGCCGGAGCAACCCATGAGGCCGTAAGGCGGGGACTGCGCGCGGCGGCGAGCAGGGCGGCATACTGCAACAACGCATCGGGCGAGGCGATCCACGCCGAGAACAGCGCGGGGAACGCCTCGGCTCGGCTCAGCAGGGCAAAAGCGGCTTCCTCGGCAATTTCGGAATTGACGATGCCTGCGGCCCATGCGGGGAACTCCTCCGGCGTAAGGCACGCCGGACATGCAATATGCAATGCGGCAAGGCGCAGTTCGCGGACATCCTGCCGGTAGAGGTAACGGGCGAAACCGTGGTCGGGCGCCTCCGCACGCGCTATCCGGCGCAATGTGGGCAGGCTCACCCCGTAATTCAGTCCGTAAGGCGTGCCGTAATAGCGCATCGAATCGGCTACGGCACCGTTACGCTCGCGGCGCAACTCCCTGAGCAGCGCCACCATACGCGACGTATAATCCATCGGTAAAAGCTATTTGCGGCGGGGAAGCGCGACGTTGATCGTGCGGCCGAACTCGAACAGGGGAAGCACCGCGCGGGCATACTCGCGGCCGCCTGCGATGACCGTGCAGACCGATGGGTCGGCCACACGGCAGGCCACGGTATTGGACTCCTTGGCCGAAGCCTCGACGGCGGTAGCCGTATTGCCCGAGGGTTCGATCTGCAGCAGCACCATGTCGCCCGAAAGGTCGCTCTCGGGGAGCAGCCCGGCGGCGGCACTGAAACGGCAGACGATATACTGCTTCTTGTCGGATTGCGGATAGACCACATAGCGGCGGGTCTCGGTGGTGACGACACGCTTGCCCAGGAAGAGCTCCAGATAGCTCTGTTCGAGGCGTTCGATCTCGGCCAGGGCGGCTTTCAGCCCTTCGCCGAAGACATTTTCGCCGGCTTCGCCCGTGATGAGCTCGATACGGTGCCTGCGAAGCGAAAAGATCGTGTTGGCGGCTTCGCGGGCGGCGTCCTCCAACGCCAGCACCGCCATGTCGTTCTTGTCGGCCTGGAGGCGCGAAAATTCGTCCTCGGACGTGGCATGGGACATCACCGTGCGCGAAGGCTGGGCCGGGGCGGGCGCGTCGAGGCACGCCTTGGGGTCGAGCAGGGCGACCGAAGCCCCCGTAACGGCCCATGACATCTTGTCGGTCAGCGGGGCACGGACGCCGAGGAATTTCTGCGCATAGCGCGCATAGGGGCCGCTGAGGGTCACGTCACGCTCGGCCGTGACGTCGACAGCCAGCACCGTGCGGGGCTGCGACACGACGATGCCGCCGGATGTTTCGTCGGCCCCTTGCAGGGCTATGTATGGGTTTTGCGCCGCGGCGCCGCCGCATACGACGAGGGCGAGCGCCAGAAGTCTGAGTTTCATGGGTTCGAATTTTTTAATCGCTAACGCAAATGTAACTTATTTTGCCGTGCTATCAAAATTTCAGGTAAAAATCGCGCGTCAGGGCGCGGTATTCGGGGGTATACTGCTCGTGCACACCCGTGCCGATAACCAGCTCGGTGCGATCGGGGGCCGGGACGGAAGGCACAGAAAAGAGGGGGACGGCATCCGACAGGGCCGCCGGGTCTTCGGAACGAAGGCCGGAACCCGCGGCGGAAAAACCGGAAGGAGGCGAAGCGGCGGCAGAAAAACCTCCGGCGGGAGCTGCGACAGAAGAACCCGCGACAGAATTGTCGCCGGCGGGCGAAGCGGCGGCGGGCGGAAAAACGACGCAGGAAGGAGTACGGACGAATTCGAGCAGCACCCGTTTGGCCGCGCGGCGGGGCGTCGTGCGCACGTCGGTACGGCGCACCGGAAGCAACACGTCCCGGCAGATACCGATGAAACGGGCGGCCTCGTCCGCAGGCAAGACCACGGCGAAGTGCCCCTCGTCGGAGAGCAGACGCACGACGGCGTCGCGCAGATCGCCGAAGGGCAGCCGTACGGCATGGCGGGCCGTGGTACGCCCCGCATCGGGACAGGTGAGCGAATCGACAAAGAACGGCGGGTTGGAGACGACCAGGTCGAACTTTCCCTGCGGGGCGAACTCTTGTACGGGGCACTGCACGAACGCTACCCTGCCGCCCCACGGCGAGGCATCGGCATTCTCGCGCGCCTGCGAAATGTCTTCCACGTCGACACCCGTGATCCTGGCCCCGGGGACACGTTGCGCCATCATCAGTGCGATAAGCCCCGTACCGGTACCGATATCGAGGATGCGCCTGTCCGACGGACGCACCGAGACCCAGGCGCCCAGCAGCACGCCGTCCGTCCCGACCTTCATCGGGCAGCGATCCTGGCGTATGGCGAATTGTTTGAAGCGGAACATCGTCTCTATGCTTTGAGGTAACCGTCGATACCCGCCCCGAAGAGCGAGAAATCGTAACGCACAGGGTCGGCGGGATCGAACATGCGGAGCGCGGCTGTGGTCTCTTCGACGGCACGCCAGTCGTTCTGGCGGCGTGTGAGCAGCCCCAGCGCACGGGACATATTGCCTGTATGGACGTCGAGCGGGATATAGAGCGCCGACATCGGGATGCGCGTCCACTCGCCGAAATCCACGCCACGCCCGTCGCTGCGCACCATCCAGCGCAGGTACATGCAGAGCCGTTTGCAGGCGGCGCCCTTCTCGATGGACGAAAGATGTTTTTCGCAACGCGGGGCATGGCCGCAGCTGAAAAACTCGCGCCGGAATTCGGCAAAGACCGCCGGGATGCTCCGCGTCGCCTCGTAACGGGTCTCGAAGAAATTCCCGATGCCGCCGTGAAGCTCCTCCATACGGCGCAGTGCCAGCACGAAGTCACGCAGGTCGCCGCCGTTGAACGTGCGGTGGGCATAGGACGAAAGCGATGCCAGCTCCTTCTCCGAGGCGTTGCGCACGAAATCCGCCGGAGCGTCGTCCATGCAGCGCATCATCCGGTGGCCGTTCGCCACGATCGCCTTGCGGTTGCCCCAGGCGATCGTGGCGGCGAAAAATCCCGCGATCTCCCGGTCGGTACGCCCCGCATAGCGGTGCGGCACCGAAATCGGGTCGCACTCGATAAACTCGGGACGGTTGTATTTGTCGTGGAGCCGTTCGAGCAGCTCCCTGAGTTCTGTATCCATAATACAACTGTATTTATGCAATGATCCGCAACCCCGGACGGCTTCGGGAACAGCCCGAAGCAGCCCCGCCACGCCGGGAAAGCCGCCGGATACCGGAAGCGATGTCAGACGGCAGGGCACCCGGGGAACCCGTACGGCGCGGCGAACCGCCCACCGGGCGCAGCCTTACAGAATCCGGCCGTCGGACATCGTGATGCGGCGGTCGGCCATGGCGGCGAGGTGTTCATCGTGGGTCACGATCACGATGGTCTGCCCCAGCCGGTCGCGCAGCTCGAAAAAAAGACGGTGTATCTCGTCGCGGTTGTGCGAATCGAGGTTGCCCGAGGGTTCGTCGGCCAGCAGCACGGCGGGGGAATTGATCAGGGCCCGGGCGATGGCCACGCGCTGCTGCTCGCCGCCGGAAAGCTGGCCGGGCTTATGGTCGCGGCGCCCGGCGAGCCCCATCATTTCCAGCAGCTCCGCGGCGCGGCGTTCGACCTCCGCACGGGGGTGTTTGCCGATCAGCCCCGGGATGCAGACGTTCTCGAAGGCCGTGAACTCGGGCAGCAGGTGGTGGAACTGGAACACGAAACCGATGCGTCCGTTGCGGAATCGGGACAACGTCTTATCGCCCAGCGAAAAAACATCCTGCCCGTCGATTTCGACCCGTCCGCCGTCGGGCCGCGAAAGCGTACCCACGATCTGCAACAACGTGGTCTTGCCGGCGCCGCTGGCACCGACGATCGAAACGACCTCGCCCCGGGCGACGTCGAGCGAAACGCCTTTCAGCACTTCGAGGTCGCCGAAGCGCTTGTGTATATCGGTAACTTTAATCATCGGTCGGTTTTTTATCCAGTTTGTATTTCGCTTCGATCGCCCGTATCGACCGATCGACGTCCGCCAACACTCCTTCGATATATCCCTCCGGAAAATAATAGGGCGCTGTCAGCATGAATTCGGCAAAACACGGCACCGAGAAAATACATTCCCACCTCTCGTACATGTCCCCGGTATAGAAACGCTCCCGCTGTTTCTCGCTGAAGTCCTTGGACATGTCGTTCTGGGCAGTGAGTTTTAACTGGTAGTACATCGAGATATTCTCCTCCAAATCGGCCAGCACGGCGTATCCCTGCGTAACGGCCAGCAGGAAGTCCTTGTCGGGCACCGAAGACATCAGGCCGGAATTCTTCAGCACCTCGAAAGCATCCCTGCGCGGATGGAAGAAATGGATCCGCCCGTAAACCGGATCGAAAGAGGCCAGCGTATCGGACGGTATCCGTTTCAGGTCGCGGCGGTTGTCCGTCAAGAACTTGCAGGCGCGCATTTCCCATTGCTGATAGTCCCAGACCTGCATGAAATCCGCGCGGTTGGTTTCCAGTTCGGCATGTACCAGCAGCATCGTCGCACGCACCTCGCGCGCCACGCGCCAGCGTTCGATCAGCCCCGAGCCGGCGAACGTAACGACAATACCGATGATGACCACCGAGAGTTGCAGCGCGTATTCGCGCCATGTCCGTGCCGGAAAAGACTTGGATTTCTTTGTCATTGCCTCTTATTTCTGGACGCCCTGCCGTTCGAAACGGTATTTTTTATTTATGGAGGCGATCACATCGTCGACCGCCCGTATCATATGACCGAAATAATCGCCCCCGCCGAAAAATAAGCGGAAGTGCCGATGAAGGCCGCACACAACGGATCTTCAAAAATTATCTTCCACGACCCGTATGTTCCCATGGGAGCGAGCGAAAAGCCGGGAGTATTGACAAACAGGTGGTTTTGCGCATCCTGTTTCCGCCCGGAATACATAGCGACATTCTCCCGGAAATCGTTGAGCCGGTTATAGCATCCGAAAATATCTGCCAGGAACTGCTTGTCCCCCACCGCCGAAACGATATCCGAGGACTTGAGCACTTCGAGCGCCTCCTGCTGCGGCCTGTAGGACGGCAGGTAGCTCAAGAGCAGGCTGTAATGGGCCAGCGAATCGGCCGGAATGTCTTCCAGTTCGTCGTATTCCATGAACATCAGCATTCCCCGGCGGTCGTAGTCGAGGTTGCTGTAAACATCACGCAGCATTTCGCGGTTCTGTTCCAGCTCGGAAACCACCAACTGCATGACCGTTCTGACCTGTCGCTGGCTCGCCCAGCGGGAAATCAGGCCGGAACCGGCGAACGTAACGACGATACCGATAATGACCACCGATAACTGCAACGCATAGTCGCGCCATGTCCAGTTGAAAGCGGGCTTCCCGACCGCCGTCCCGGCCACCGGGCGGGAGCCCCCGGAGCGGCCGGAACTCCCGGCAGGGCGGCCTGACTGCGACCCGCCCTGCGGGTTGTCCGGCTGGACGTTGCGGCGTCCCCTCGGCGAGCGGGCCGACTGTCCGCCTTCGCGTTCGCCCTGCGGTCTGTTTTGCTGTCCGCCCTGCGGCCTTCCCCGCCGTCCGTCACGACGCCCGGCAGGTTTCCCCGCCCCGTTTTCCGACACCTTTTCCGCAGGTTTCTCCGCCGGATTCCCCGTTATTTTTTCATTTGGCATATCTCTCCGCTGTTTTGTACGTATGCGTTGAAGATCCTCACCGTATCGACGGCTTCCCGCACGTCGTGCACGCGCAGGATCGCGGCGCCCTGCCGCAGGCACTCCCACCCCAGGGCTACGGTGCCCGCGAGGGATTGGGCGGGGGTGGCGCCGAGCACACGGTAGATCATCGACTTGCGCGAGAGCCCCGCCAGTACGGGATAGCCCAGCGCACAGAGGCGGTGAAGCCCGGCGAGCAGTTCGTAATTCTGTTCCGTGGTCTTGGCGAAGCCGAAACCGGGGTCGAGGACGAGATGCTCGCGTGCGATCCCGGCGGCGAGCAGCGCGGCAACCCTGGCCTCGAAATAGGCGACGACCTCGGCCGTGATGTCGCGTTTGTAGTCCGTGAGCGACTGCATGGTCTTAGGGTCGCCCTTCATGTGCATGGCGATGTAGGGCACCCCGTATTTCGCAGCGACGGCAGGCATGGCGGGATCGAGTTCCCCGGCAGAAATGTCGTTGATGATCAGGGGGCCGAACCTTTCGATCGCCCGGGCAGCGACCTCGCTGCGGAACGTATCGACCGAAACGGCCATGCCGGGGGCCAGCCGCCGCACGGCCTCCACGCCCAGCTCCACGCGCCGCCACTCCTCCCCGGGGGATACTTCGTCCGCCCCGGGACGCGACGAGTAGCCGCCGACGTCGATGATCGACGCCCCTTCGGCTACGGCCTCGCGCACGCGGCGCTCGACATGCGGCGCATCGGGCATACGGCTGCCGGCGAAAAACGAGTCGGGGGTGACGTTCAGGATCGCCATCACCCGGGGCTGTGAGAAATCGAACAAGGGGTTATTTGCTGCCATGGCTGAAAATCCGGTCGAGTTTGACTACTGCGGGTTCGAGGTCTTCCTCGAAGATATTGACCACCACATAATCGGCGCGGGCGCTCAGCGCATCGTCGTCCATCTGCGCGGCGATGCGGCGCACGACCTGGTCGGCCCCGCACCCGTCGCGGCGGCAGGTGCGCTCGATGCGCAGTTCGCGCGGCGCGAGGACGGCGACCGTCTTGTCGACACTGCCTTCGAGCCCTGCTTCGAACAGGATGGCGCTTTCGAGGATCACGTAGCTACCCTCCTGCCGCGCCGCCCAGGCATCGAAATCACGCATAACGACCGGATGCACCAATGCATTGAGATCGGCCAGCGCCTGCGGGTCGGCAAAGACGATACCCGCGAGGTAAGCCCGGTCGAGCTGCCCGTCGCGGAAAGTCCCCTCGCCGAAGCGACCGGCCAACTGCCGCCGCAGCGCCCCATCCTCCTGCATCAGCCGTTTGGCCGCAGCGTCCGAATCGTAAACCGCAATGCCCTTCTGTGCAAAAAGGCGGCAGACAGTGCTCTTGCCGCTGCCGATGCCGCCCGTAATTCCTACTTTCATCATTCCTGTCCGTCGGGAAAATCTATCTCGGGAACCGCGTCGATAGAGGTTATCTTAATATCGCTGAATTTCACGGAAATCGCATTCTGCAACGACTGCGGGTCGATGATGATCCGCCCCTCGTGCCCCTCCTCGCGCGAGCGCTTGTACTTGAGCGCCGAGAGCGGGATGCGCAGCGTCTTGTTCATGTAGACCTGGTAACCGAACAGGTTGGTACCGACCCCTTCGACGGTACACGTCACATCGAAAACCTGCCCGTCGACATCCACACGCACCTTCTGTTCGGTGGTGTAGATATAACTCAGTTTGGCGATATACCACAGGATGAACGACGCCATGAGCAACGCCAGAAAGACCGGCGAGACATAGCGGTGCATCCACTTCAGCAAACTATCTATTGCACGTTGGAGTTCCATGACGCAAAGTTAAAAATAAAATGGACTGCACCAACCGTGCAATCCACTTTATTTGCATATTAAATATAGGTGTGTTACTCCTTGTCGATCTTGGCACGCTTGGCCATCAGGTCGTAAGCGACCGGCGTAGCGATGAAAATCGTAGCCACAGTACCCACGATGACGCCGACCGTCAGGGCGAAGATGAAGCCGCGGATGGTCTCGCCGCCGAAGAAGAAGATGGCGAGCAGCGTCACGAGCGTCGTACCCGAGGTGTTGATCGTACGCGACAGCGTCGAGTTGATGGCGTTGTTCACGTTATCCTTGAGGTTGCGCTTGGGATAGAGGCCCAGGTACTCGCGGATACGGTCGAAGACGACCACCGTATCGTTGATGGCATAGCCGATGATCGTAAGGATCGCGGCGATGAACGCCTGGTTCACCTCCAGGTTGAAGGGCACGAAACCGTAGAGCATCGAGAAGAGGCCGATGATGAACAGCGCGTTGACGGCCAGTGCGAGCGTGGCGCCCGATGCCCACTGCCAGCGCTTGAAGCGGAACGTGATGTAGAGGCCGATGGCGATGAGCGAGAACAACACCGAGTAGATGGCGTTCCAGGTCATGTCCTTGGCGATCGAAGGGCCGATCTTGTCGGCTGTGAGGATACCGTTGACGTCGGTCTGGGTATTGCGGAACTGCTCGAAGGTGATGTCGTACGAATAGAGCGGCTTCAGGGCATCGAAGAGAATCTGCTCCACTTCGGCCGTAGCCTCGTCCGACGTGTCGTCGTAGCGGTACTGTGTCACGATGCGCATCTGGTTCTCGTTGCCGTACTGCTTCACCTCGAAACTGATTGCCGAAGCATCGGCATCGGCACGCTGCGAGAATGCCTCGCCCAGGTTCCGGCGGACTTCCTCGGCGGAAACGGCCCGGTCGAAACGGATCACATAGGCACGACCGCCCGTGAACTCGGCACCGAGGTTCAGGCCGCGGGCCACGAACGAGATGCACGAAAGGGCGATCAGCACCACGGCGATCGCATAACCGACCTTACGCACGCGGATGAAATCGAAATGGGTGTTACTCAGGAAATTCTCAGACCACTTGTACGAGAAGGTGATGTTGCCCCATTTGCCGACGATCCACTCGATCAGCAAGCGGGTGATGAAGATCGCGCAGAAGACCGAAGTGATGATACCGATGATGAGGGTCGTGGCGAAGCCCTGTACGGGGCCATTACCGAAGATGAAAAGCACGATACCGGTAATGATGGTCGTCAACTGGCCGTCGATAATAGCCGAATAGGCTTTCGAGAAACCGTCCTTGATGGCCAGCGAGAGCCCCTTGCCGCCGCGCAGCTCCTCCTTGATGCGTTCGTAGATGATGACGTTGGCGTCGACGGCCATACCCATTGTCAGTACGATACCCGCGATACCCGGCAGGGTCAGCACGGCACCGAACGACACCAGAACGCCCATCAGCAGGAAGACATTGCAGAGCAGTGCGATGTCGGCCATCCATCCCGCCGTCTTGTAGAACAGGCCCATGTAGAGCAGCACGAGGATGAAAGCGATCACGAACGAGAGCATACCCGCATTGATCGACTCCTGACCCAGCGAGGGGCCCACGACGGTATCCTGGATGATCTTGGCCGGGGCGGGAACCTTACCCGAATTGAGCACGTTGGCGAGGTCTTTTGCCTCCTGGATCGTAAAGTCGCCGGTGATCTGCGACGAACCCTTGTCGATCTTGGTGTTCACGCGGGGTGCGGAATATACATAGCCGTCGAGCACGATGGCGATGCACTTGCCGATGTTCTCGCCCGTCAGGCGCGCCCACTCCTGCGTACCCTCGCCGTTCATGGTCATCGACACCTCGGCCGTAGCGCCGCGCTGGGCATACTGTTCGGTGGCGCTCGTCACGACCGAACCGTCCAGCGGGGCCTTGCCGTCGGGCGTGGAGATCTTGATGGCATAGAGGTAGTAGCGCCCGTCGATCTTATCGTCGCCCTTGACACCCCATTTGAAGTCAATGTCGGCGGGGAAAAGCTCGCGTACCGCAGGGTTTGCCAGGTATTCGTTGACGGCAGCCATGTCGGCCTTATAAGCGGCACCGATGGCAGCACCGCCCGCATAGTTCGGGTCGAGCACGGCCAGCAGCGGGTTCTGCGTACGGTCGTAGCGGCCTGCGTCCACCTGCCCGGCAGCGGCAACGGAATCGGCGCCGATCTCGGCGATCAGGCCAGCGGCGTCGCCGGAAGCGGTCTGCTCACCGACGGCCTCGGCTTCGGCCGAAGCGGTCTCGGGCTGCGTGGCGGCGGGGAGCTCGGCCAGCTCGGCCTTGACGAGCTTATCGGCTGCTGCCAGTGCGGGAAGCACCTCGCGGGCATCGTAGGTCAGCCAGAATTCGAGCGACGCGGTACCCTGCAACAGGTCGCGCACACGCTGCGGCTCCTTCACGCCCGGCAGCTCGACCAGGATGCGGTGCGAGTTGGGCAGGCGCATGATGTTGGGCTGCGTAACGCCGAAATGGTCGATACGGCTGCGCAGAACGTTGAACGAAGCGGCGATGGCGGCATCGGTTTCCTTCTTGAGGATTTTCTCGACGTCGGCATCGGAGCTTTCGAGCGTGATGTCCTTACGGTCGGGGCTGACGAAGATCGCAGCCAGCGAACCGCCGTTCGAAAGGCGCTGGTAGGCCTTCACGAAGTCGGAAATATAGTCTTTCGAGGTGCCGTCCTTCAGGGCCGCGTTGGCCTCGGCGATGGCGCCGACGAAGGCGGGATCGTTCTGGCTGTCGCCGGCGAGCGCCTTGACGACATCCTCGACCTGCACCTCCAGCATGACGTTCATACCGCCCTTGAGGTCGAGACCCAGGTTCAGTTCCTTCTCCTTGCACTCCTTGTAGGTGAATTTCTTGAACCCGAGGTTATAAACACCCAGATTCTGAACCGAATCGAGGTAATGCTGTTCGGCCTCGCCCTGCTGGTCGAGGGGGAACTGCGCGGCGTACTCCGACGCCTTCTTCTCTACGCTCCGCGTCTTGAACGTGAAGGAGAGCTGGTAAACACACGCAAGCGCCAAAAGGACTGCGAGTAATTTAATAGCACCTTTACTTTGCATTTGAGTTGAAAAATTTTGTTATTATTTGTTGTAATTATTGTCATTACGCATAATAGCACGCAAAGATAGGAAAAAAGAATTGAAAATCGGAAATAACGAATTAAGATTTGCGTCGGGAAGATAAAAAAACTGTAATTTTGAAGCCGTATGATAAAATATACGGAGTACAAGTACCACCTTGCGGCGCTCTTCAGCGTGGCGGTATGGGGAGCGACGTTCGTTTCGACGAAGGTGCTCATCGCCAATTCGCTGACCCCGGCGGAGATATTCCTGCTGCGGTTCGCCATGGCCTACCTCTGCATCCTACCCCTGTCCGGCAGGCGGTTGTGGGCATCGGGATGGCGTGACGAACTGACGCTCTCGGTGGCCGGAATCACGGGCGGCTCGCTCTATTTCCTGACCGAAAACATGGCGCTGGAATACGCCCCGGCCTCGAATGTCTCGCTGATCGTGTGCACGGCGCCCGTATGGACGGCCGTACTGCTGAGCCTGCTCTACCGCAGCGAACGGATGACGCGGCGGCAGGCCGTGGGTTCGGCGCTGGCGTTCGCAGGCATGGTACTCGTCGTCCTCAACGGCCGTTTCGTGCTCCGGCTCTCGCCCAGGGGCGACATGCTGGCATTGTCGGCGGCACTGCTGTGGATGGTCTATTCGCTGGTCATCAAACGCATCGGCGGCCGCTACCCTGCCGTATTCATCACCCGCAAGGTATTCTTCTACGGGCTGCTGACCATCCTGCCGGTATTCGTTTTCCAGCCTTTTTCGATCACTTCAGAGGTGTTGGCCCGCCCCGCCGTGTGGGGCAACCTGCTGTTCCTCGGGCTCGTGGCGTCGATGCTCTGCTATGTCCTGTGGAACGCCGCGATGCACAGGCTGGGAGCCGTGCGCACGACCAACTACATCTATTTCAACCCGTTGGTGACGATCATCACGGCGGCGGCCTGCATCGGCGAGCGCATCACCCCCGCGGCACTGGCAGGCGCGGCACTGATCCTCTACGGCATGTGGCGGGCGGAACGGGGATAGGCGCGGGATCGCCTCAAAGGGCTATTTCCGGCAACTAACCGCATAAACGGAATCAGGAATCCGAAAGACAGCCACACCAGCAAGGAAGAGCAGCGCGGTGCAAACAGCAAATGTGGCTGGGCGGCCCATATACGCAGGGAGTTGGCAGGTATCCCAAAGATAGCGATAAAAACCGGAAATCAGAATGCCGCCGGACAAAAAAAGGTGCGACCCGAAAATCCGGATCGCACCCTTGGGAATTTATATGAAAGCCTTGCGGCTGAAGTGTCCCCAACACTTCGAGTATTACTTCACCTCCTCGAACTCGACGTCCTCAGGCTGAGAGCTGTCGCCGCCATTCGACGCGCCGCCGGCATTGGCCTGCGACTGCGACTGGCCGGCATCGGCCCCGGGCTGTGCGCCCTGCGCCTGCTGCTGTGCGTAGATGTCCTGCGATGCAGCCTGCCATGCGGCGTTCAGCTCGGCGATGGCCGTGTCGATAGCCGCCACGTCGGCGTTCTTGTGCGCCTCCTTCAGCTTGGCCAGCGCACCCTCGATCGCGGACTTCTTGTCGGCGGGGAGCTTGTCACCATACTCTTTGAGCTGCTTCTCCGTGGCGAAGATGTTCGAGTCGGCGGCGTTGATCTTGTCGATACGCTCCTTCTCCTCCTTGTCCTTGGCCTCGTTGGCCTTGGCCTCGTCGCGCATACGCTGGATTTCCTGCTCGGTAAGGCCCGAAGAAGCCTCGATACGGATCTTCTGTTCCTTGCCCGTGCCCTTGTCCTTGGCCGAGACGTTCAGGATACCGTTGGCGTCGATATCGAACGTCACCTCGATCTGCGGCACGCCGCGCGGAGCGGCGGGAATGCCGTCCAGGTGGAAGCGGCCGATCGACTTGTTGTCGCGGGCCAGCGGACGTTCGCCCTGGCAGACGTTGATCTCGACCGAAGGCTGGTTATCGGCAGCCGTGGAGAAAGTCTCCGACTTGCGGGTCGGAATCGTGGTGTTGGCGTCGATGAGCTTGGTCATCACACCGCCCAGGGTCTCGATACCCAGCGACAGCGGCGTAACGTCGAGCAGCAGCACGTCCTTCACCTCGCCCGTGAGCACACCGCCCTGGATAGCGGCGCCTACGGCCACCACTTCGTCGGGGTTCACGCTCTTGTTGGGCGTGCGGCCGAAGAACTCTTCGACGATCTTCTGGATCGCGGGGATACGGGTCGAACCGCCGACGAGGATCACCTCGTTGATCTGCGAAGCGTCGAGGCCTGCGTCGCGCAAAGCGAGTTTGCAAGGCTCGATGGTCTTGCGGATCAGGTGGTCGCACAGCTGCTCGAACTTGGCACGCGTGAGCGACATAACGAGGTGCTGCGGAATGCCGTTGACGGGCATGATGTACGGCAGGTTGATCTCCGTGGAGGTCGAGGACGAAAGTTCGATCTTCGCCTTCTCGGCAGCTTCCTTCAGACGCTGCAAGGCCATCGGATCCTGGCGCAGGTCGATCTGGTGCTCGGCCTTGAACGCCTCGGCCATGTAGTCGATCAGCACGTGGTCGAAGTCGTCGCCGCCCAGGTGGGTATCGCCGTTGGTCGACTTCACTTCGAAGACGCCGTCGCCCAGCTCGAGGATCGAAATATCGAACGTACCGCCGCCGAGGTCATACACGGCGATCTTCATATCGCTGCTCTTCTTGTCCATACCGTAGGCCAGTGCGGCTGCGGTAGGCTCGTTGATGATACGGCGCACCTTCAGCCCGGCGATTTCGCCAGCCTCCTTCGTAGCCTGGCGCTGCGAGTCGGAGAAATAGGCGGGAACCGTGATGACAGCCTCCGTAACCTCCTGTCCGAGGTAGTCTTCGGCCGTCTTCTTCATCTTCTGCAGGATGATGGCCGAAATCTCCTGCGGCGTATACTGGCGGCCGTCGATATCGACGCGCGGGGTGTTGTTGTCACCCTTGACGATCGGATAGGGGGCACGCTCTATATCGGCCGTAACCTGATCGTAGCGCTCGCCCATGAAACGCTTGATCGAAAAGACCGTACGTTTGGGGTTGGTGATGGCCTGACGCTTAGCCGGGTCACCCACCTTGCGCTCGCCGTCCGCCGTGAAAGCCACCACAGACGGGGTCGTGCGGTGTCCCTCGGAGTTGGGAATAACCACGGGCTCATTGCCCTCCATCACTGCTACGCAGGAGTTCGTAGTACCTAAGTCAATACCAATAATCTTTGCCATAATCGTATATAAGTTTAATGTTATTTTTTACGTTGCCTTGTGCCCCGCCCCTTCGCCCTGCGGTTCCGGCTGCCGGTCACGCCCGTAGATCGAACAAAGGTTGTACCAAACGGCAATCCCTGCCAAATTGTCAGCATAATGGCAGAATTCCCCCGCACGACCGTCCCGGCAACTCCAGCCCAGGTGTTATTTTGGCAGAAAGGCCGGGGCGAAACGGAATATGCCAAGCGGGAGGACGGCAAAAAAACAGGAGGGCGGACAAGGGCACCCGGCAACTACACGGGCAACCTGCAGGGGCGTCCGGCAGGGATGGGGAAAGGAACAATCGGAGAAAAAGGGCAACCGGGGAAAGAAAGGGTCGCCGGAAAATAGAGCGAAAAAAACAGGCCTGCGAAAACGCAGGCCCTACGACCCGGCCCGAAAGCCGGTCTGAATCTTAACAACTATTTGTTCTGGTCGCCAAGGATACGCATTGCAACATCGAGGATCGTCGTGTCGTCCAGTGTAACGACTCCACCGTCCGGGCCCGGTTCGAAATGAACCCCCACGCACTCCTTAGCCTCGTGCTTGCCCCCGAAATAATTGCGGACGGTTTCTACGTCGAGTCCCAGTTCATCTGCAATGCGTTGCGAGCTGCCGCTGGGCAGCCTGTCCTTGATGCGGCGCAACTCGTTAAATGTGATAATCATATCCGTTGAATTTTAAGTTGAAGTTCTGCATCACTAAGTTAATACAATTTTGCGGAACTGCAAAATTTCTGCCTTAAAAAGTGAAATAAAAACGTAACATGAACAGAACAAAAATAAAACCGCCCCTTCTATTGCGAAAGGACGGTTTTTCCACACCGGACAGCGAAGCCGGATCAATCTTCCGGTTCGATGTAAAGCTGGAAAATAAGGGGCGTGAACGACGGGATCTCGGTGGTGATGGTCGTCACGGTGGTACCCGTGCTGGAACTGTCGTAGCCGTAGCCGTACATGCTGTCGTAGTAACCGCCGTAGTAGTTGCCGTAATAGCCGCCGTAGTACCCCCCGTAGTAGCCGCCGCTGCCGTAGTAGCTATTGGCGTAATTGAGGTAGTTGAGATAATCGAGGTAACTCGACGAATAACCGCTCGACCCCGAAGTGGACGAACTCGACGAGCCGCTCTTGCCCGACGAACCGTAGGCGTTGGTCGACGTGGTGATGAGCTCCGCCCACTGACCGAACTTGAGGTTGGGAATGGTATAGTAGAACGCCTGGATCATCCCGCCGCTCGACGGGGTGTAGTCGAGCGCCGTGCCCTTTTGCGCGACCTCGCCGTAGATGATCTTCTTCACCTCGTCGATGTTCGTGTCGAAGATGAACCCGTCGAGGAAACGGCCGATATACCAGATTTTGGCCGTACCGTCGAGCGTCACCGAGTCGGCTTCGAGCGCCTTGACACCCTCGTACTTCTGGTAATCGTCGCCCTCGCCGTGGAAACGCTTTTTGAGCGCCTCGGCGATCTGCATGTCGATGTCCCTGACCGAAGCCTCGCTGACATAGGGCTCGTAGCCTACGTGGTAGGGCGCAGGGAAGGAGAGCTGATCCCGGGGCTCGGCCGGGTTGTAGCGCACGTTGACGTAGACCTGGGGGATCGAGTCGCAGGCGCTGACCCAGCGCTTGGACGTCTCGTTGTAGGGGTGTTCGGGATCCTCGGGGTCTTCCGGCACCTCCGTGGCGGGCGTGTCGTCGTCGCCCTTGCTGTAAATCTGCAGGCCGCCGTTCAGTTCGCAGAAATCATCCACATCGGTACCCTCGCGTTCGAGCGGGTTGCTGACCGTGTCGCGGATCTCCATGGTCACGATGAACGGACGTTTGGAACTGAGCGAATAACCTTCCTGCCCCTCATATCCGCCCGTACCCTCGACGCCGTTGCCGACCACCGACGAAGGCATGTAGAGCCGGATTTTCGAGCCGTAGCGCAGCGTCACCTCGGGGGAGGTGATGCCCAGCCGGTCTTTGTTATTCCGGAAATAGGTATCGCCGAGCGTCAGCGTACGGCGCATGGCCAGCCACGTCCCTTCCATCAGTCCTGAGTTTTCCGAGCCACAGTAGCGGTAGAAAGGCACATAGTGGGTATACTTGGAGAAAGACCCGGCCAGCACGGCATCGTCGGCATTGCGCGTGAGGATGATGTTGCCGCTCAGGTCGCGCCCCGAAAAATCGAAAGACACCCAGATGTCCTCGGTGTTGATCGGATCGGACGCAAGGTCGCCCGCATCGAGCAGGTCGACATAGTACAGCCCTTCGGACTGGAGGTTCTCCACCAGATCGCTGCGGTGCTGGGTCATCCATGCCTCGAGCGCCTGGTTCTCGAATTTGTCGTAAGATTCCGTTTCGTCTTTCGCGCAGGACGTCAGCACCAGAAGGCCGGCGAGCGGCACGTACAGAAAACGAGCGATAAATTTCATATATTCGGTTTGTATTTTACTCAACTTTTAATTCGCCGGTTCCACAGGGGCGTCCGCGTCGACCGGATCCACTGCGTCCACCGTAAAAAACCAGGCTATGGGACTCTCATTCGGGATAAGGCCGAAATAATCGTCGCCATAGGCCATATTGTATGTCATATACACCTCGACGGCATCGCCCTCGCGGCAACCAAGTAACGCATCGGCCAGCCCTTTTATTATGTCAGGGTGCCGCATATCCACCGTCAGCGGCTCGAACTTCCACCACTCGGTATTGAGCCCCCGCCCTTCCAGAAAACTTTTCAGGGCGGCATCGTTCGTATAATAAGGTACTGTCCAGTTGTTTTCCGAGCCCGTCGTCACGATATTCGCATAGGTGAAGACGTAGGCGCGGAACGTGATCTTCACGGTCGAGGCCGGGGTTACCTCCGGCCAGTTGACCCGGTCGGGATTGTAGATGTCGGTAATGTAGCGGTATACGGCATCGCCCGAAACCGTGTAGTAAGGCTGGTTGCTGCCCTCCTCCAGGTTCTCCTCGGCGACGAGCCGGGGTGCGTGCGTCCCGGTCAGGAAAGAGACTATCTTCTCCTTCTGCGCGGGCTGGAGGTCCTCGTCGTCGGAACAGCCGGCCAGCGACACGAGCGCAGCGGATATGCATATGACAAATAGTCTTTTCATCGTCGTATTATCGTGCAAATTTACAAAAACAATCCGATTTCAAAGCATGAAACGTAAAAAAAGCCCCGGTTAGCGTGCCGGGGACAAAAAAAAGACGACCGAAGCCGTCTAAATCCCTTCCTGCCATCAGCGGTAATAGTCTTTCCGCGGGTCTTTGAGCCGCTGGAGCCGCCGCTGCTTCAGCACGTAGATACCTATCGCTACGGCGACGGCACCACAGACGATGCAGAGCAAGAGGATAATAAATCCGAGTGGGAGCGCCTCTTCCATTTACAGAGCATGCAAGTTTAACAAAATATTACGGCGTATAAAAATACGATGCCGCAAATGTATAGCAAATAATCTGCCCGGCCAAATTGTGGGGGGGGGGAATTTTCATACTTTTATTGATTAAAAAAGCTTTTTCACAGGATTTTTAAGGCCATCCGCACCAGATCCTCGACCGAAACAGCCGGATTATCGCGCAAGATGCCGCGCAGGGCCTTCTCGGCGGGGGCCTTGGCGAATCCCAGCATGACCAGCGCCGAAAGCGCCTCGTCGAGCGATTCCCCGCTCGCAGACGGGATCGCCCGAGTATCGCCCTCGGCCAGTCCGGTGAGCTTGCCGCTCAGCTCGACGATGATTTTCTGGGCGGTTTTCAGCCCCAGGCCCTTGACGTTTTTGAGCAGCACGGCATTGCCCGAGGTGATGATCCCCTGCAGTTCACGCGGCGAATAGGTCGAAAGGATCATGCGCGCCGTATTGCCTCCCACGCCCGAAACGCTGATCAGATGGCGGAAAAATTCGCGTTCGACTTTCGTTGCGAAACCGTACAGGATCTGAGCATCTTCACGCACGATGTAGTGCACGTATAAACGGGCGTTTTGCGCATGCTCGACGGCCGAAAATGTTTCGAGCGAGATATGGAGGTAGTAACCGACACCTCCGGCCTCGATGACCGCATAGGCCGGGGTCGCCTCGGCGACCGTTCCGCTGATGTATTCGTACATGAAATTCAAAATTTACAAGGCGTGGGGCAAAAATAAAGATTTTTTTTTACCTTTGTGGTTCAAAAGCCGAATATTTAACTAAAACAGATAAAAAACGACATGAAAAAAATGCTTTTTACGGCGCTCGTTGCGGCTTGCGCCATGACAGCCTGCGGTACGAAGACCACCGAGACGGCCACCGCCGAGGAGGTTGCCCGCGAAGTCGGATCAAGCGATATCGCTTATGTGCAGGTTGAAGCCGTGCTGGCACAATGCGACCTTTTCCTGAACGAGGGCGCAGCCCTGCAGGAAAAGACCCAGAAAGCACAGAAAAGCTGGGCCCAGAAAGAGCAGAACCTGCAGGCCGAAGCCGCCCAGCTGCAGGAAAAATACCAGAAAGGGCTGATTACCACCAACGATGCACAGGCCCAGCAGCAGAGCATCGAAAAGCGCGTGGCTTCGTACCAGAGCTCCGCACAGAAAGAAGCCCAGGCGCTCGACGAAGAGAACTACGTGTTCACCAACCGTGCGCAGGATCTGTTGCACCGCGCTGTGCAGGAGATCAACGGCGACAAGAAATACAAGCTCATCATCAACGCCACGGCACTGATCGACGCCGATTCGACGCTTAACATCACGCCCGCCGTGCTTGCGAAGGTCAACGAGCTCTACGCAGCGGACAAGAAAGCCGCCAAGAAATAAGGGAGCGTGCATATTGCACCCTGGCCGAGCCGTCCCGATCCGGGGCGGCTTTTTTTCGGACGGCGGCGCGTCCACGGGGCCCCGGAAGACAGCGTACCGCGCCGGGTAGCGGGCAGAAGCAGACACAGCTGACAACGGGCGGACGACGGGTACCCCAAGCGGAGGGCGGCAGGCAGCGAAGGACAAAGGGCAGCAGGCCGCGGAGGATACTGCGGGCAACAGACAGCGGGTACTGCTGGCGGCGGGCAACCGGGAGACATAATCGCGGCGCAGAAGCGGAATGTCCGTAATTTTTTATACATTTGCAGGAAAACTAACAGCAACACACAAGCAATGGGTTTCGTTCCGTTCACATTCGTCGATTTCATAGACATCATTCTGGTCGCCGTGATCATGTACTGGATCTACCGCATGACCAAAGGCACCAACGCGCCCTATATCCTCTCGGGGATCATCGCCATCTACCTGCTGTGGGTGGTGGTGCGGACGCTCAACATGGAACTGCTGTCGACGATACTCGGACAACTGATCTCGGTCGGGGCCATTGCGCTGATCATCGTATTCCAACCCGAACTGCGGCGGTTCCTGCAGGTGATCGGGATGCGCCAGAAGCACTTCAATTTCATCACCCGCATCTTCTCGACGGGTGACGACACGGTGCAGACCAACGTCGTGCCGATCGTCACGGCCTGCCGCGAAATGTCGGAAACGAAAACCGGTGCGCTGATCGTCATCGGCCAGCAGAGCGACCTGCGGCTGATCGCCGAGGGCGGCATCGCCCTCGACGCCAAGGTTTCGACGTCGTTGTTAAAAAACATATTTTTCAAGAACGCCCCCCTGCACGACGGCGCCGTACTGATCGAAGGCGACCGCATCGTGGCTGCAAAGTGCATCCTGCCGGTGACGCAGAGCGACGTCCCGAAATCCTACGGCACACGCCACCGCGCCGCGATCGGCATGAGCGAAATCTCGGACGCAATCATCATCGTCGTCTCGGAGGAGACGGGCGGCATCTCGATTGCGCAGGGCGGGGAGCTCCGCCGCAACATCGACCCCGTGCGTCTGCAGCAGACCCTGCAACGCTATCTGACGATCAACACCCGCAAGCGCTCGAAAAAAGAGGTGGCCGAGTAAGGCCGGAGCCAGGAAAAGCCGGGGGGGGGCGATAGTTTCAAGGAACGGCATCGGGCAGACGACGGTCGGGTTACGGAAGCCGGGTGACAGCAGCCCGATGACGGCCAGCCGGACGGCAGAGACCGGAAACCACGGCGGCATGACGGCCAACGGAGGACGGCGACCTGTAACAGCCGGCTGATGACGGCGACCGGGTAACGGCGGCCGAATAACGGCAAGCAGATAACGGCAACCGAAAACCAATCGCTTAAGGACAGCGACGAATGGCGGCCAGCAGATGACGGCGACCGGACAACACGGCAAAATCCCGGGCGGAACCAAAGCTCAGGTTCACGGCTTGCGGCAGACCCCGCATCCATTCGAGACGCAACGTTCACACGATAAAAGATTAAAACCATGATTTTTCCCGCACAGACTTCCCGCCTCGTACTGCGCGCATGGAGGGAGAATGATTTCGACGCATTTGCGGCCATGAACGCTGACCCGCGCGTAATGGAGTATTTCCCCGCCCCGCTGACCCGGGAAGAGTCGGCAGCATTCTTCGGGCATATCCGCGAAGAGTTCCAAACGGAAGGGTTCGGGCTTTACGCCGTGGAAAGGATTTCGGACGGGTTGCTGCTCGGCTACACGGGGCTGCACCGCGTGACATTCGACGGGCTGTGCGGCCAGATCGAGATCGGATGGCGGCTGCGTGCCGACGCCTGGGGCAACGGCTACGCCCCGGAAGCCGCACAGGCGTGCCTCGCACACGCCACGAAACTCGGCATCGAGGAGGCGATAGCCTTCACCGCCGTCACCAACCGGCGCTCGCAGCGGGTCATGCAAAAAATCGGCATGGAGTGCGTAGGCCAGTTCAACCACCCTACCCTGCCGGAAGGACATCCCCTGCGGCGGCATGTGCTCTACTGGATCGGAATCAAGGGATAGATTCCGTTAACGGGCAGGCCCGCAGTCGCATTGCGGCGGAATACCCCGGGGCTGCTGATGCCGGTGACGACAACTCCCGCAAACCATCGAGTTTGCGGGGGTTGTTGCCATTCCGGGCAGAGGGGAACGCCCCCCGGGAGGTCTTGCCCGCGGGAAAGGCGGCCGCCTTTCCGCTGCACGCATTCATTCCGCAGCGCCCGGTTCCGCGACGCCCACGCAACGGGGATTATTTCAGCACGAAATCGACGGTTCCGCGGATGTCGTCCGACGCGGCGCCGACATAAGCGGTGAATTCACCGGGTTCAGCGACCCAGGCCCCTTTCGCATCGTCGTAACAGGCGAGCATCCCGGGGTCGATTTCGAACGTGACGGTTCGGCTCTGGCCGGGCGCGAGGTGTACCTTTTCGAAGCCCTTGAGCTCCTTCACGGGGCGCGGCAGCGACGAGAGTTTATCGCCGATATAAAGCTGCACGACCTCGGCGCCGGCACGGCCGCCCGTATTGGTCACGTCGGCAGAGACCCGGAGCCTGCCCGTCGTTGCAAGCGACGTGCGATCCGCCTGCACGTTGGCAATGTCGAACGTCGTATAACTCAGGCCGTGGCCGAAGGCGAACAGGGGTTCGATCCGCTCCTTCTCGATCCAGCGGTAACCGACGAAGATCCCGTCGCGGTAGACGACCTGCCCGTCGCCGGGATACTCCCCGGCGGAGTGGGCGCTGCAATCCTCCAGACGTACCGGGAAGGTGAAGGGCAGTTTACCCGAAGGGTTGACGGCACCGAACAGTACGTCGGCCAGCGCATTGCCGGCCTCGGAGCCCGAATACCAGGCCTCCAGTACGGCGGGCACGCGGTCGATCCACGGCATCGCCACGGCATTGCCCGAGACGATCGCCACGGCCAGGTTGGGGTTGGCTTCGGCCAAAGCCCCGATCACGGCATCCTGTCCGTAAGGCAGCCCGAGTTGCAAACGGTCGGCGCCTTCGGAATCCTGATGGTCGCCCTTGTTCAGGCCGCCGATAAACACCACGGCATCCACCTTGCGGGCTGCGGCGATGGCATCGGCGAGGAGCTGAGCCCCAGAGCGACCTTCCGAGAGATCCTGTCCGGTCACAACCCCGTTGTAGTCGCCCGTCACGTCGCCGACGTAACCGCGCTCGTAGAGCACCTCGGCCTTGTCGCCGACGGCCGCACGGATGCCCTCCAGGGGGGTACACTCGTGTTTCACCTTAAGCGACGAGGAACCGCCGCCGACGGTCATCATCTTCACGGCGTTCTCGCCCACGACAAGCAGTTTCTTCGTTTTCGAAAGGTCGACCGGCAGCACCCCGCCGTCGTTCTTGAGCAGCACCATACCCTCGCCCGCGATGCGGCGTGCGGCGGCATTATGCTCCGGCGAGCAGAGCGCCCCGAAGGGTTTGCGGCTGTTCATCGCCGTGCGGAAGATCAGGCGTAGCACGCGGCGGGCCTTGTCGTCGAGCTCCCCGGTACCCACCTCGCCCCTGCGGAGCAGTTCGAGGTAGGGATTCGCCAGGTAGTAATTGCCGTAGGCATTGGTCGCGCCCCAGTTCAGGCCGTCCGTCCATGTGCCGAACTCCATGTCGAGCCCCTTGAAGATGGCCTCGCGCGTATCGTGCACGCCGCCCCAGTCGGAGATAACCACGCCGTCGAACGCCCAGTCGCGCTTGAGGATGTCGTTCAGCAGGTATTGGTTGTGGCAGCAATGCTCGCCCTTGTATTTATTGTAGGCGCCCATGATGGCCCAGGCACCGCCCTCTTGCACCGCAGCCTTGAAGGCCGGGAGGTAGATCTCGTGCAGGGCACGATCGTCGACCACCACGTCGACCTCATGGCGCCGCAGTTCCTGGTTGTTCACGGCAAAGTGCTTCACGCAGGCGGCAACCCCGTTCTGCTGTACCCCCTGCACGTAAGGCACGACCATGCGGGCCGACAGGAAGGGGTCTTCGCCCATATACTCGAAGTTGCGCCCGTTCAGGGGCGTACGGTAGATATTGACCCCGGGGCCCAGCAGCACGTCCTTATCCCGGTAACGCGCCTCCTCGCCGATGGATTTGCCGTAGAGGGCCGACATTTCGGGGTTCCACGTCGCGGCGAGGCACGTCAGCGCGGGGAATGCCGTACACGAGTCGTTCGTCCAGCCGGCCTGATCCCACTCGTCCCACAAGACCTCGGGGCGGATGCCGTGCGGGCCGTCGGTGCACCACACTTCGGGGATGCCCAGCCGCGGGACGCCCGCCGACGAGAATTTAGACTGCGCATGCAGCAACCCGACCTTCTCTTCGAGCGTCATCCGCGAAAGAGCGTCCTCGACACGCTTTTCAAGCGGCTGCGACTCGTCCAGATAGACGGCCACATCGCCCCGGGATTGCTGGACGCCCGTGCAGGCGACCGCCGCGAGGGCGCACAATGCGGCAACGCCCTTTACATAAGTTTTGGCTTTCATTCGAAAATATATTTAAAATAAATATACATATATACATAGCTTTTTAATCAATCACTTAAAACAACAAAGATAAAAATTATTTTAAGACCCGACAAAAATAAAGTTATTTCTTTACAGACAAAACCATTAAAGGCATTAATTAGGATCCGAGACGGACACAGCAGGAAGAGGATTCGGAGGGGTGGAACGCGGAGAGGAGGACACGGAAAGGGATGCCCGAAAAAGAGGTTCAAAAAGGAGACTCGGAGAGGATGCAGGACGGGGTGCAGGAAAAGGACACCCGTGAAAGGAGGCTCAGAAAGGATGCAGGAAGAGCCGCAGGAAAAGAACAGCAGAAAAGGAGGGTCGGAGAGGATAGCAAAAAAGAACGAAATGAAAGAACGCACGTGAACAAGCTGTGCCGGAAACAAGAAGTACAGGCCGGAAGGACAAAGCCAGAAAAGCAGGGGCATAAAAGGACGGAGGGGCTAAGGACAGGAACAGACAGGAATAAACAGGGGTAAAACAGGGATAAACAGGGGACGGAGGACGGAAAAATTAAAGGCAGAGGCAGAGAAGAGGGGCTGGACGGGGCAGAGAGCGAAGGCGAGTGAAGGAAACGGCGGGGGCGAGGACGGGTGGTGGACAGGCGAGGACAGGCGAGGACAGGCGAGGACAGGCGAGGACGGGCGAGGACGGGCGGGGACAGG